>ERZ1034984.60-NODE-60-length-117496-cov-8.223653_pt1 | contig 117496 bp, 83 predicted proteins | sample MGYA00520589_ERZ1034984 | MGnify/ENA primary metagenome ERZ1034984 (study PRJEB33766, sample SAMN09781790) | gut metagenome | biome: gut microbiome | host: Homo sapiens | place: Madagascar | study: EMG produced TPA metagenomics assembly of the PRJNA485056 data set... | reverse complement strand
CCATGGTGGGCGAGCCGGCGGTGCTTGTGCTCGACGAGCCCACGAGCGGTCTCGACAATGCTGCGTCCGAGGACGTGCTCGCCACTGTGTCCGCGCTGCGCGAGCGCCGGGGCACCGCCGTGATCGCGGTGACGCACGACCTCCAGGTGGCCGCCCGCCTCGGCGGGGACGTCGCGGTCATGGAGGGCGGCCGTGTGGTGGAGCGCGGGCAGACACGCCGGGTCTTTGCGGGACCGGACCATGCCTACACGCGCGAGCTGTTGGCGGCCACGCGGCTTGCACGGCCCGACGGCGCACGGGAGGAGGCGGCCCACGAGGTCGGTGCGATGACCGGACCCGAGGCCGCGCCGGCGCCTGGAGCTGCTCCCAAGTTCGATGAGGCGTCCGTGCCCCCGTTCGCGCTGCGCGCCGACGGGTTGTGTGTGACCACCCCCGACGGCAAGCGGGTTGTCGACAACCTCTCGTTCACGCTGAAGCCCGGCGGCGGCATCGCTCTGGTGGGTCCCTCCGGTGCCGGAAAGACCACCCTGGTCAACGTGCTGGTGGGGCGGTGGCCTCCCGATGCGGGGAGGCTCGAGCTGTGGGACGGAACGGCTCCCGTCGATCTGGCCGCCCGGTTTGAGGATCGCAGCGAGTCTCAGCTGATGGGGGTGCAGATGGTGCCCCAGGACCCCGCCACAAGCCTCAACCCGGCGCTGACTGTGCGGACCCAGCTTGCACGTGCCTGCAAGCGGCGGTATCCCAGCTGGTCCAAAGAGCAGCTGGCCAAACGATTGTGCGAGCTCATGGGGTTTGTGGGGCTCGAGGAGGCGCTGCTGCGACACCGTCCGGGTCGGCTTTCGGGCGGGCAGGCCCAGCGCGTGGCCATCGCCCGTGCCCTGGCCCACGAGCCGGCTGTGCTCGTGCTCGACGAGTCCACCTCGGCCCTCGACGCCGTTACCCAGCGCGATGTGCTTGCCATGCTCGACCATGTCTGTGCCCGCACCGGCGTCGCAGTCGTTGTGGTCACCCACGAGCCCCGGGTCGCCTCCTATTTGTGCGACCAGACGGTCACGGTGGGGGCGACGGGGTCTTTTGCCTTTGCGGACGCCACGCCGGGTACCTGAGTGTTCGCGCGCTTTATCCAGCGCATCAAACGCAGGCGCACGGGGGTGGTGAACCTTTCCCCGTGCACCTGCGTTTGCGTGACCGCGCGTGAGGTTTCGCCTCGCCGATTTTGTGCGCCGTCTATCGATGGAACAGGCCCCTCTTCACGTGGGGTTCCTTCGACGCCGCCTTGACCTCGCATTCCGTGGCGCCGGCGGCTGCCCGCAGGGCGCTCTCGTTGACGCCGTCCTCGGTGAGGATGACTGTCTCCCCTTTGCCGTGCGAGGAGGTGGCCTTCCTCACCTCGAACGCCTTGCGGACCGCGCCGTTCGCGTGGCTCTCGCACATCCCGCACATCATTCCGTCCGCCTTAACCGTGATTTTGAGCATCGCGGACCCTTCTGGTTCTATATTGGCCAGGCATCCTTTTTCTCTTTTCCGGTCAGCTGCCCGTTGCGGTTCTCCACCCTGGGCGAGTTTTTCAGCCGCGCTATGGTCTCATGCCGCCGCGTCAGCGTGCGCCGCACGTTGCGAGGGGCTCCGAGCGTCCCGCGTTGTCACGTGCCGCGCAGCGCAGTTCGACCATGTCCGCCATGCGCAGCGAGTATCACACAACGTGCACACCGCCCGCTCATAGTCGTCCACAACAAAGAGCCCCCGGATTGCTCCGAGGGCTCTTTGGTTTGAACGTCAATGACGACCGGGAAGCCCGGTTATCTGTCTTACTTGCCCAGGTACTTGGCGGCTTCCATGGCGATGATGCGGCCGGAGTTGTTGGCCCAGGATGCCTGGGAGCCGGGGGCCAGGGAGACGTCGTAGGAGTCGCCGTAGAGGCAGCCCGCGTCGGAACCGCCGGCATACAGGCCGGGGATGACCTCGTGGGCCTCGTTCTCGACCTCGCAGTTGGCGTTGATCATGATGCCGCCGCACGTGGTGTAGTAGCCGTCGCCGATCTGGCCGATGTAGAAGGGCGGCTCGTCCATCTTGCGCAGGTGCTCGGCGGCCTTGCCGAAGTCGGGGTCGTGGCCCTCGTCGCAGTAGCTGTTGTACTGGTCGATGCAGGCCTTGAGCGCCTCGGCGTCGAGACCCTCGGCCTCGGCCATCTCCTCGACGGTGTCGCACTTGAACACGGTGCCGCCGGCGATGAGGTCCTCGATCTGCTCGCGCACGCCCACCATGGGGTTGCCGGGAGAGGTGAAGGAGAAGACCATGCCGTAGGGGCCCTCTTCCTCCCAGGTGGTCAGGTCGCGCTCGCAGAAGATGGTGAACGTCTTGTCCTGGTTACGCTGAGCCAGGCCGACGCCGGCGAAGTCGGAAATCCAGCGGTCCTCGTTGATCCAGCGCTCGCAGTCGCCGTTGATCCAGAGGGTAGGCTGGACGGAGGCGCAGTAATCCATGTGGGTCCACACGGCGCCGTCGAGGCACGGGCCGCACCACATCACGGTGCCCAGGCCCTCGGCCATGTAGGCGCCGGCGTCGCGGGCCATCTTGATGCCGTCGGCGTCGTTGCCGGGCACGCCCTGCGGCAGGATGAGCTCGTTGCGCGTCTCGGAGACGGCGTAGAGGAAGTCCTTGTTCTGGGGATAGCCGCCGGTGGCGCAAGCGACGCAGGGGGCGTTGACGCGCACGACGGTGCCGTCCTCGCGCTGGGCGAGCACGCCGGTGACCTTGCCGTCCTCGACGAGAATCTTCTTCACGGGAGTGGAGAGCTCAATCTGCACGCCGAGCTTCTCGGCGGCTGCGCGCATGCTGTCCTGGAACGTGGCGCCCGGGCCCTTCTCAAGGTCGCGCTCGTACACGTGCCAGCACTTCTGGCCGGCGCCGATGGCGATGGCGCCCTGGAAGCCTACGCCCAGGTCCTCGAGCCACTGCACGGTCTCGGCGGTCTGGTTGAAGAAGCGCTGGTAGAGCTTGTGGTTGGGGATGAAGTGGTGGTAGACCATCGTGTTGGCGATGGCTTCCTCCACGGTGAGGGTGCAGCCGGACTCCTCGGTGTACTTGGTGCCCAGGGCGAAGAGGCCCTCGGTGCCGATGAAGGAGCCGCCCGTGACCTCGCGCTTCTCAAAGACGATGGGGTTGAGGCCGAGCTGCTTGGCCTGGCAGGCGCACGCCATGCCCGTACCGCCGGCGCCGATGATGGCGATGTCGCACTCAAGCTCCTCGGTGGGCTCGCCGACCTCGTCGAGGTCCCACACGCTGCTCGACTCGGCGATGACCTTGGCCTGGGCGGCCTCGGGGGCAAATGTGCTTGCAACGGCTGCGGCCGTGCCTGCTGCGGCGGCGCTGGCGACAAAGTTGCGGCGGGTCATTTCCATGATGGTTCCCCTTTCGTTTCTCTGCACCTTTTGGTGCCCTGAACTGCGGTTATGCTGCTTGGCGCCTCCCTCGTTCGACGCCATTCTCAGCACGTCACGCATAATGGCACCTTGCGCCCCACCCTACAATGCAAAACGCCTCAACCGCTTTTTGAGCCCGCCAACCGTTTGGGTGGAACGCCAGGTTGAGAGGTTCAACCTGTGGGAGTACGTGCTGGTACATGGGATGATTTAGGGCTGATGGGGGGCGTTTGCGGCGCGCCTGTTGCTCGGGTTAACCGCCGTGTGGCGCGTCCGCCTGGTTTGGCGCAGATTGCAAAAGGTGGCGAAAAATGCGAACGGCGGCAAAACTTGCGAAAAGACGGCCGCCTGCGTGTGAGCGGCGTCACGGTGGGGCAGAGCTTCGAGGTCGAGCGCGCCGCTTGGCTTCAGGGTAACTGGCGTACGCGGATGAACGCCCTGTTCAAGCAGCCCGACGTCTATGGGGCGGGCTTGTCGTGTTCCCTCGCCTTTTCGTATGCCGTCGCCCTACTCCCCCGACGCCTGCGCAATCTCGACCAGGTCGATGAGGTCTTGGCGGGAGTGAATGCCGAGCTTCTCGTAGACGTGGCGGATGTGGGTGCGCACCGTATTGAACGACACGCCGAGCTCGTCGGCGACATATCGGGCGCTGCGGCCATGCGCCAGGAGCTCGAGAACATCCCTCTCGCTTGGTGTAAGCAGGCAGGTGCGGGCAAGAGTCGCGCAGCGAGCGGACAGCGCGTCTTGCGGTTCGATGTGCCCCGGCTCCTCGGTGCCCCAAAAACCCGGCTTGCCTTCCGGCGTGGGAATGGCATCCTTGTGCGCAATGCCCTCCGAGGAGGCGAGAGCTTCGGGACGGAGTAATTGACGGAACGTCCCTGCGAGATACAGGACGCCGACGGTGACGGACACCCCTACGACGACGGCTGGGGCATCGAGATGGAGGGCGAGCTGGGTGGAGAGCTGTGCCACGCACATCGACTCGAACATCAGCCCAACGGCGAGGCCGTCGCATAGGTACGGGGAATAGCGCATGTCGTAGGCGAAGACGGCCACGAACATGACCCAGAACGACGTCTCCCACATGAGGCCGGCGGCGCTCTCCGGTTGGAACACCGCGCCCATCGCTACGCCGATGGCGAAGGGGGGCAGAACAAGCAGGACCGAGACGAACGCGGCGGTGCGCCTCGGCAGGACGGGTTGCCTGGCAAGCCAGCCCAACGCCGAGCAGGTACAGATGACGACCCCCACGAGAACAAGCTCGAAAAGCACCATGTGGTTCAGGCCGCTGCCGAGTTGCAGCGAGTCCAGGCCGGCCATGTACACGACGATGGCGGATGCCAGCGCGAATGCCGCTGACACATATACGAGGACGAGCGACGCCCTGCTCGCCTCAACCTCGTCGTCTGCCGGGGAGTCTTGCGCGTCTGCTTGCGACGCGGCCCGGCTGCTCGACAGGTAGGCGACGGCAAGCAAGGGCAGCGTGAACAGGACACCTTCGGACACCATGGGGGAGAACGAGCTGGCGACGCGGAAGCAGAAATAGAAGACGACCGCCCAGATGAGCTCGGGGGGAATGGAGAACGACCTCGGGTTGGGATGGCTCACATGCAGCGACGCCGCCCAGGTGGTGACCAGGCATCCGCAGGCAAGGCCGGCAAGGACGCCTCCCAGGTATAAAGGAAGGCAGCCCATCTCGGGCAAGATGGACAGTACGAGTAAAAACGACCCGAGGGCGGCGAGCATGCTGACGAGGGGCATGCGGATGTACTCGCTTGCACGTGCGCGCAAGTCGAGAAAGGCGTGGGGTGCGGTATGGACGACAGCCACCGAGCATAGGAGCAGCAGGAAGAAGACGACGATTTGCTCGGGGGTCTTGCCCGTCCCGACATAGAACATGGATCGAATGACCATGTGCGAAGTGAAGAAGTAGAGCGCTCCCATGCCGATGCTGCGAAGCGTCGCCATGCGGGCGAGATAGGCATGCATGCGTGTGTCCCCCTTGTGGGCTGGTGCTGTGGTCGACGTTGGCCAGCATAGCATCTCCGTTGGGGAAAACTCCTCACCCAAGCTCGGCATTCCGTGCTCAAAATGAGTGATGACGGTGCTGTTTACATCTTGTACCTGCATGTTTGCCATGCGTCCATTTGGGTGGCGCATTTATCGAGGTTGCCGGGTACTGTTGTGCCGCGAACGGCGCCGGTGAGGTCGGCGCGGTACGGACAAGGTGTTCGAGACGATAGGAGATGCAAACATGCAGGCTATGAACCGTAGGAGTTTCGTCAAGGGTGCCGGCAGCGTCATGGGTATGGCGGCCGTTGCGGGTGGAGTCGTTGCGGCGCCCGCCTTGGCTGAAGAGGCCACCGCAACCGGTTACCAGGACGGCACATACACCGCCTCCGGCAACGGCATCGGTGGCGAGGTTCCCGTGACTGTCACAATTGAGGGCGGCAAGGTCTCGAAGGTCGAGGTCGGAGACAACTCTGAGACGCAGGGCATCGGCAGCAAGGCGATTGAACAGCTCCCCGACCAGATTGTCGAGGCGGGCGGGGTTGACGCCGTGAACGCCGTGTCTGGCGCGACGATCACGAGCAAGGCGATTTTCTCTGCGGTCGAGGACTGCCTGGCTCAGGCCTGCGGTTCCTCTGCAGCCGCCCCGGCCGCCGACGCAGGCGGCGAGCTCGTCCTCACCGCCGACTCCTTCATGAACGCCAAATGGAGCTTCGAGATCGCCCCCGAGCCCATTGACGAGTCGTTCATCGAGGAGACGCAGGACTGCGAGATCCTTATCATCGGCGCCGGTATGGGTGGCCTGGTTACCGCCGCGTCGGCGTCGGAGGAAGGCGCCGACGTCATCCTCATCGCCGAGAGCTCCACGCCCGTGTCGCGTGGCGGCTCCAACGCGGCCTTCAATACCCGCCTTACCCACGAGCTGGGGATGGATTATTCGCGTGAGGAGATCGAGCCCATCTTCCAGTCCATCTTCGCCGCGAACAGCTTCCGTCTCGACCAGGAGAAATGGTGGCTCGTCTATAACGAGAGCGGCACGGCCATGAACTGGCTTATGGACATCCTGGAGCCCTACGGCATCTCCACCGTCATCGAGAACAACCAGCAGGACAACGGCGGCCCCCTCGCCACGCTCAACGTCTCACACTCGTTCGTCACCGAGGGGAACCAGGCAGCCGGTGCCTCCCAGCAGGTTGCCGTCGAGGCCCTGGCCGACATCTCGCAGAAGGCCGGCGCGCGCATCTACTACAACACGACGGCCGTGCAGATTGATCGCGCAGACAACAACACGGGGCGTGTAACCGGTTGCGTTGCCAAGAAGGACGGCAGGTACGTGCGCTACAACGCGAGCAAGGGCGTCGTGCTGGCGACGGGCGACTTTTCGCGCGACCGCGACATGGTGGCCAAGTACTGCCCCATCGCGCTTCCCTTCGGCTGGGGTGGCGTTTACGACGGCAGTGGCCTCAAGATGGCCATGTGGGTGGGCGCCGCCTGGCAGAAGTACACGCCCAACGCCCCCATGCTTGCCACGATGGGCGACGAGGTACTGCCGTGCCGCTGGTGGGCTGAGGGTGCGCTCACCACGTTCCCGGGCCTGCTCGTGAACAAGAAGGGCGTGCGCTACAGCAACGAGAACTGCACCTACGGCTACATGCCCTACCCGCAGCGCGTCCAACCCGACGGCTGTGCTTTCCTCATCTGGGACGACAACTGGGTGTATGACTCGGCTCCCTGGCAGGGCGACCGCGTGGGCGGTGAGCCTCGCGACACGCAGGAGGTCTACGACTCCATCGCCATGCTGTTCGACCCCGACACCGACTGGACGACGACCGACGAGTATGCCGGCTTCGACGCCACCATGGCCGCCAACGCCGTGAAGGCCGACACGCTCGAGGAGCTGGCGGAGGGCCTTGGCCTGCCTGTCGATGCCTTCCTCGCGCAGGTCGAGCGCTACAACTCCTACTGTGAGACCGGTCTCGACGACGAGTTCCACAAGGACAGGCGTTTCCTGCTGCCCGTGAAGCAGCCTCCGTTCTATGGCATCAAAAACGAGCCCTACACGTTGTGCATCACTGGCGGCCTGAACACCGACATCCAGATGCACGTGTGCGACGAGAACCAGGACCCCATCCCGGGCCTCTACGGCGTGGGCACCGTGGTGGGTGACATGTTCGGTGACATCTACGACTACCGTTGCCCCGGCATCAACCTGGGCGGTTGCTGCGACACGTTCGGGTACTTGCTCGGTAAGAACCTCGTGAGCGGTGCCTGGTAAGGGCGCGCCACATCGCTTGGACTGTGCCGGGCGTGAATGGCAAGGCCGAGGCAGTTTTGTATGTAACCTGCGATAACGATGCCTGATGAGGGGAGCCCGGATGTCCAGTGCGGCGTCCGGGCTTCCTTTTTGGCGTTTTTGGTGGGACCTGGGTGTTGTATGCCTTTTGATATGCCAAACATAAAGTGGTATATTACCGACGTATTCTAGTTTATGTTGCCAAAAACCGACGCTAAGAACGCTGGGAAGATGTCATGAAACGTCCTGTGCCCATGAGAACCAAGCTGTGCGCCCGCCGGATGGGGGAGTCCATCTCGGCTTGGAGGCGGATGCTGCGGGTCTCCTCCCAGGAGCTCGCCGACCGGGTGGGCGTCTCGCGCGAGACGATTTCCCGCCTCGAGAACGGTGACCCGTCGGTGTCGCTGGCGACGTTCGTCGGCACGTGCGGGGCCCTCGGCATCCTCGACCGACTCGAAGACGCCGTGGACCCCTATGAAACAGACCTGGGCCGCGCACGTTCCGATCAGCTCCTGCCCCAGCGCGTGAGGAAGTGAGACGATGAAGTCGGTCGTTGACGTCTATTTGGGAGGAGGCCCGCGCCTTGTCGGTCGTGCGCGTTTCAGCATGCGCCGAGGGCAGGTTTCCACGACGTTCGTCTATGACGACGCCTACCTTGCGTGGAGCGGGGCCTTTGCGATAGACCCGGCGCTTCCGCTCGTGCGAAGCGTCGGTTATACGGCGGGCCTTCCGGGTGCGTTCGCAGATGCGGCGCCCGACCGTTGGGGGCGCAGGCTCATCAGGCGCGGCGCGGCGCATTCCCTTGACGAGGTCGATTACCTGCTGGGCGTCGATGACCATACGCGCGAGGGGGCGTTGCGTTTCAAGGAGCCTGATGTCCCGGCGTTTTGTGCGGAGGGGGCGCGGGTTCCCCCTGTGGTGCAACTGCCGAGGCTGCTTTCGGCCTGCCGGACGGTGCTTACGGAGGAAGACGCCGCCGAGGAGGTGAAGTGCCTGCTTGAGGCGGGTTCGTCGACGCTGGGTGGGGCACGTCCCAAGGCGACCGTGGTCGACGGGGACGTGTTGTATGTCGCCAAGTTTCCCGCCCCGAGCGACGGGCATTCCGTAATGGCATGGGAGAAGACCTCGCTCGATTTGGCATGCGCCTGTGGGTTGAAAACGCCCGACTCACGATTGGTCCGCATCGGCGAGGAGCCTGTGCTACTCGTGCGGCGCTTCGATCGCATGGGGGAGGGGCGCGTGCCTTATCTGAGCGCGATGTCGCTTCTCGGGGCTCATGACGGCGAGGGACGCGACTATGTCGAAATCGGCGAAGCCCTCGCCACGTTCGTGCACGATCCGAGTCGCGATCTGCGGGAATTGTTCACCCGGATGGTATTCTCGGTCGCCGTGAACAACGTCGACGACCATTTGCGCAACCATGGGTTTGTGCGCAGGGAGGACCGCTGGGAACTCTCTCCTTTGTTCGACGTCAACCCCAACCCCGAGGTGGCGGCGAAGAGGGCCACGGCGATTTACGGGGAGACGGGCGCGGGCCAGGCGCGGGCCCTTTGCGAAGCCGCCCCGTTCTTTGGGCTTCGCGCCGAAGGGGCCCGGCTTGCGGTGGGGAACGTGCTCAAGGTCACGGCCGGTTGGCGTGCGGTGGCGCGCCGTAACGGTTGCCCGGAATCGGAGCAGCGTAGGTTCGGTGCGGTGTTTGAGAGGCGGGCCCAGGAGCTGCGGGACGCGTTCGGGCTGTAGGACGCTGCCTGCCCTCCGATCTCGTCTGCGGTACAATCTCCCCTGTGTCGCCTCGGGGGAGGCGGCGCGTTTGTCCAGACGACGAGGGGGCGCCCGGCTTGAACACCGAATACCTGCGCTATTTCGAGCTCGCGTACATGGAGGGCAACTTCTCGGCTGCGGCCCGGCGCGTGCCGGTGTCGCCCCAGGGCCTTACCAAGGCCATCCACACGCTCGAAAAGGACCTGGGTGTGCCCCTCTTCAACATCGACGATGCGACCGGATCTCCGGTTCCCACTGATTACGCTCACGAGCTTTTTCAATATGCCCAGGTATTTGACTCGAACACGCACCTGTTGCGGTCTGCGTTCAACGCCATTCGCGGTGGCCAGCGCTCCACCATACGCCTCGCGTGCTCGTTGGGCGTGCTCGGCACGTTTGGGCCGGAGTTTCTCGAGCGTTTCGGCGAGCGGCACCCCAACGTCGATTTCGAGCATTGGGAGGCGTCGGACGAATCGGTCGTGCGCAACCTGCAAAAAGGGGAGTGCAGCCTGGCGCTGCTGGTAGGGCAAGTCCCCGCCGGGGTGCAGGCAAGCGAGCTCTATCGGTGCAGTCAGCACTTTTGGGTCAATGAGGAGAGTCCCCTGGCCGAGCGCGAATCGCTGGGTCTGACTGACATTGCCGGCTGCGACGTCGCTATTCCAGGCACGGGCTTCGACTGCTATCGCAGACTCACAGAGGGTGCGGAGAAAGCGGGCGTGAGCCTGGGCCGCATCTACCAGATGAGCGAGATATTCCAGCTCTACGAGTTCGCCGCCAGTGGCCGAGGCTTGGGTTTTGCGGTGGAGCATCTGGTGAACCTGCCTATTTTCTCCCGTGATCACCGAGCGGTCCCGGTTGTGCTGGAGGGCGCCCAGTGGTGCTTTTCCATCGCTTGCCTTGATACCCATGCCCTTGACGACGCCGAGCAGGCGTTTTGGGCGTACTGCCAGACAAGCGCGAAGGGTCTGGGGGAGAGCTAAGCAAGACGGCAACGTCCTCTGTGCGGCTGGACAGGCGTGGTCATATGGCCGCACGTCCCGCCTGGCGGCTCCTAGGTGGGCCGCATGTCCCAAAGTTGCTGGCAGGTCTTTTGTGTGGGCGTGTCGTCGGGTAGATTGGTCATGGAGGCCGCATATGACGCCTTCTGACCGCGCCCAACGATGGGAGAGACCATGGCTACGCCGACAACGCAGCAAGCTCAGATACTTGCGCCCACGCACGATACCTATGCCTCATCCGGTTCGATCGCCCGCGTCGGGGGCAGGCGCGTGGTTCTTTCGCTTGCCCTGGCGGCCCTCGTCGGTTGCGGGGCGCTTGCCTGCTGCGTTGCGCCTCAGATGGCTTCCGCTGACGCCGTCTCGCCGGGCGCCTATGCGACCGCCACTGCGGGCGAGTTTGCCGTCGGGGGCGGCGGTGCCTCTGCATCCGAGACTTCCGCTGCCAGTGTCAGCCTCAACAAGGATTACTTCACCCTCGAAGCGGGGCAAGTCCGCACTCTCAAGGCCGAGGGCTACGTGGCTCCCGATTCCGACATACCTGCTACATCGCTTGTTTGGGCCTCGTCGGACGAGACCGTGGTGCTCGTGGACGACGAGGGTCGAGTCCACGGCATCGGTATGGGCGGCGCGACTGTCACGGCGTCCCTTGTCACGGACGCCGGCTCGGTTGTGGCGACGTGTGACTGCTATGTCACGGTCGTCAACGAGCTCACCGTTATCCACGATGCAAGCGAGAAGGACAAGCTGCAGAGTCCGCACAATTACTTCGATGACACGCGCGACGTGTGGGCCTTCGAGCATCCGGACGCCTTGTCCGTCACGCTGACGTTTGACGAGCGCAGCTCCGTCGAGGAGGAATTCGATCTTATCGAGGTGAGCGATGCCGCTGGTAAGGGCGTTGCCACCTACACTGGCACCCAGATGGCCGGCAAGACCCTGAGGGTCGAGGGTACCGGGGTGCGGATTCGCCTCGTTGCCGATGGGAGCAACATCGACTGGGGCTTTGCGTTGAGCGCTCTCAACGTTGAGTACGCGCCGGGTTCTCCTGCCGCGCAGTCCGGCACCGCTCAGACTACCGCTCAGACCACCGCTCCGGCGCCCGCCCCCGCGCCTGCTCCGACCCCGGATCCTGCGCTCTCTGGCGGGGCACCCATGGACAGCTATGCGTTCAGCATGCCTGACGTGTACGGCTGGGATGTTTACGGTGCCCAGGAGTACCTTGAGTCGCTCGGCATGACTGTGCAGGTAGATTGGCAGGCCGACGAGTGGGTGAGCTACGGCATCGTGTACTATCAGAGCACCATGGCGGGCACGCTCGTGAACCCCGGCGACTACGTGCGCATCGTCGCCAGCACTGGTCAACCTCAGACGTGGCTTCCCGACGTGCAGGGCATGAACTACGAGGACGCCATCCTGACGCTCTATGATGCCGGCTACACCAACGTGCGCTGCGTCTTCACCCCGCCTGAGAACCCTTACGACGCCGGCATCGTGTGGTACATGGATCCCGGCGCCTACTCCCCCGCCTACACCGACATGCTCATCGAGCTGTACGTCTACGACACGGTCAACGGGTAGGGATAGAAAAGACCCGCGAGGGCGGGCCAGAATGACCAACAAGGGGCGGACACCCGTGAAGGTGCCCGCCCCTCCTTTGTGTGCTTGCGGCCAACAATCGTGTTCCATGCTGGTCTCGATGATTATTCGGGGTTACATGTCCACTGGTTTCGAATCGAACTTGCCACTGCCCGCAATGTGAGCCTGCTTTGCAGAAAGCCTGCCGTTCGGACGCGCTTCTTCGTTGTTCGCCTGTGCCATACTGCTTGCCAAAGAATTGTTTCCTGGGTGGATGGTTGAGGGCCGTTCGCCCTGACAAGGGGATGATATTTATTGTTTGAGCAGCTGTATGGGAAAACGGGAGTCAAGACCATCTTGGGCTCTGGTCTCATGTGGGCATGGTTCGATGCCTTTTACATGAGCTCGCTTTTCCCGGCAAGTGGTGCTGGCATGCTTTCTGAGGTGTGTGCCGCTGCGGTGTTCCTCCTCGCTATTCCTTTTCTTGTGGCGGCCTTGCTAAAGCCGACGTATGTCCACGCCCTTTTGTCATCAAGGCAAGGCATGATTGCAGTGGGGATGGCGGGTGCAACTGGCTCCCTGCTGTTTGTCGTCGCGGATATGTTGGGGATGTTTCCCCTTGCCGTGCTCGCGTGCGTGTTGTGCGCCCTCTTTATGGCGTTCATGACGGTTGCGTGGGGTTCTGTGTATGCACAGGGCGGCTCAATAACCGCCACCCCATATGTCGCGGGGGCATTTGCGTGTGCCATTGCGTTTGACGTGCCGCTGCTTTTTATGATTCCGACAGCGTGTGCCGTGTTCTACGCCCTGTTTCCCCTCATCTCCTGCCTTGTTTTTCTTGGTATCGATGCCGAGGACCGTACGTATGCCTCGGTGCTTGATGCGTCTGTTCCTATCGTTGGAATGCGGGCCGCCAAACGGAGGCCGCTTGCCTCTTTAGGCATCCCGTGTACCATACTGTTCGGCTACGTACTTGTCATGGTGGGCTTCGCCTATCTTCAGCACCTTATTTCTAATATGAGAGAGCCATTGTCAATAGACATGCTGAAATCGGGCCGGGTGAAATTCAAAACCGGCCCGATTTCCTTTTGCTAGTTCCAGCCGGAGGGGCCCGCGCCAGAGGTCGTCCATACTAGTCGACGCTTGCCTGGCAAGCTAATAATCCGCGGGCTTTTGGCGCGGCGCGGGAGACCCGCGATATGTCGCCGCGCCCACCGCATTTCGATTCTCCGTCCGGGGCCCCCGTCCGAAATCCGTCGAGTCTTTCTTGTCGGGCGCGGCCCTCGGGCTGCCCATATAAAAATCTTGGACGGGCCCCGGCGACGCGTCGGGGCGCGGGCCCTCCCGGCTGGAAGGGTTTTAGGGGTTCATCGGTCGAGGCGGGCGTCAGCGCAGCGTGCCCTCCGCCCGGCAGCCCACCTCCCAGACCCAGCAGGCCAGCTCGCGGGCGACGGCGACGTTGGCGACGCAGGGCCGCTTGCCGGCCTCGCGCAGCGCCCGGTGCCTGGCGGCGAGCCTGGCCGTGCACTTCGCGCACCGCCTCTCTATGTCGGCGGGCACCGCCTCCGAGCCCGATTTGGGCGGCTTGGGCGAGGGGGGAGCAGCTCGCGAAGTGCCAGGCCGCCTCCACCAGGGCGCGCCTCGTGGCCGAGTTGCCCGTCTTGGTGATGCCGCCGCGGGCCACCTTCTCCCCGCTGGAGTGCTCCGAGGGGACGAGGCCCACCCAGGCCGCGTAGGCGGGGGCCGAGCGGAAGCGCGAGAAGCTCCCCGCCTCGGCGGCCAGGCAGAACGCGGTCACGGTGTCGACTCCCTTTATGCGGCGCAGCGCCGCCACGACGGCGGCCCACCTCGGCCTGGCGGCCTCGGCGGCGACCAGCTTTTCCAGCTTCAGCTTGGAGGACTCCTCGTGCCTCACATCCTCTATGTAATGGTCCAGCGCCGCCTTCGCCGCAGGTTCCGGCATCTTGATCTTGGCGACCCATGACCACCATGCGGCCGTCCACGCGCAGCGCCTGCGCCCCAGGGAGTCCCGCTCGTCGAAGACATAACCCCTCCTGAGCAGGAACTTCGAGAGCCGTTGGCGGGCGCGCTGCACGTTCTCGCGGGCGTCGTCCAGGGCGCGGGACAGGTCGCGGGCGGCCTCGACCCCGGCGTCGGGGACCGGGACGACCACGACGTTGTTGGTGGCGAGCAGCCTGGCGAGGAAGGCGGCGTCGCGCCTGTCGTTCTTGACCCTCCTGTCGGCGGCGGGGCGCTGCATCTTGGACACGGCGCCCACCACGCAGTCCACGCCGAGGGCGCGCAGCTCGCGGCACGGGGCGAACCCCGTGGGGCCGCTCTCGTAGACGGCCCTGGGTGACTCGAACGACAGCGCCCACTCGGCTATCGGGCCCGCCTCGGGGCCGAACCTCCGCTCGACGACCTCCCCCGTGTACAGGTTGAAGGCCGCCGCCGAGACGGAGCGCGCGTGCACGTCGAGGCCGATAGAGGTAACATGGGACATGGGAGACCCCCTCCCGTGCGTGCGGTGTCGGGCACCGCAAGGGCGGATACGACGAGCCCATTGTGGCAGCCCCAGCCCGCGATATCCATACGAGAGGGCACGAGGAGAGGGGGCTCCCCCAATGGCTCTCTCATATCGTCTTTTTCCCCAGTAGTAAGCGGTGGGCATGCTTACGGAATCTTTGTTCAAGCGGCTCGCGGTGTCGCCGCCGTCGTTATCTTCTTCGTAATTTGGCACAATCTGAGACATTCGCGTTTTGTATATCGGGTTGGTTTGCCGATGATGATTGCGGGCTGCATGTCTCTGACGCTGACGTTCAACAGCAGCTTGTTTGTGCTTTCTGCGGCGGTCATCATTGCAGGCTACACAGCATTCGACCTGTTCGTATGGGCCATCTTCTCCTCCATTGCTTGCACCCAATCGTCTAGTCCCATGGGAACCATCATAGTCATGCGCATTGTTTGCGCCGTTGGCCACACGGTCGGAGCTGTTGTGGGAATATGCCTGGTTGGATTTGACGCTGGAACGGTGCCCATGCTGACGGAAATGACGTCGTTTGCTGGCTACTTCATCGTTATTGCTGCCGTTTTGCTGTTGAGTAGCGAAGAAGTCTTCGCACTTTCGAATGGCTATTTTGACTTCAGGGACGTTGTTTCTTCTCTTGAGAAGCGCTATGCGTCGGGCTTTTCCAATCTTGCAAAAACAGATGACGAGTGCGATGTCGACGATATTGCGGATGTTGATGTCAACGATTGGCTTGACGCGCGTTTTGCAGAGCTTGGTTTGACTGCGCGAGAATCCGACGTTGCCCGTCAACTCACCCATGGTCGCACGCAAAAGTGGATTGCCGACTATCTGTGCATCTCTCAAAACACGGTCGGGACGCATCTCCGGCGCATTTACCAAAAGGCGGGAGTTCATACACGCCAACAGTTTTTAGACGTTCTATCAGGCGATTCGGGCGTATCACATGAAACCCGTGACGTTTGTGACCAGGCATAACGCACTGAAAGTTTGCGAAGAATCACACATACTGCATGCCATTCATGCGATGTTCGATGGGACGGCGGTGGGTTAGGTTGGAGCCAGACGCGCCGGTAAGGGGCCAGCGCGATGTGCACGAGGAAGGATGGCTCTCATGGAAATGACCCGTCGTTCGTTCGTTACGACTGCCGCCGCAACTGCTGGCGCCGCCGCATTGGCTGCTGCGCCTCGCATGAGCAGCGCAGAAGAGGCTGCAGAGAAGGCTGCAGCCATCGGTAAGCATACATGGGAGGTTGCTCCCGATCCGATTACTGATGTTTCTGAAACTCGGGACTATGATGTTGTGATTATCGGCGCAGGCATCGCCGGCCTTTCTGCCGCCGAGGCTGCCAGCCGTGCGGGCGCTAGTGTTGCCGTACTTGAGCGCACGGATCAGTTCCAGATGCGTGGCGTAGACGTTGGCCATCTTGGCAGCAAGTGGCATCAGGAAAACAGCGACCCCGAGGCTGTGCCTACGCCCGCCATGGCACGCAAGCTCCTGCACCTGTGGAGCCATCAGACCACGAACCCCAACCTCATCGATGTCTGGGCGTCTCGCTCCGGTCAGGTTTTCGACCATATCGAGGAGATTTGCGCTGAGCAAGGCGTGCATATGGTTCACGCCTTGTCTGGCACCGCAAAGTACGGCTGGTACAAGCTTCCCGAGCGTTGGCGCATCTACGAGGACGCCGTCAGCTTTGTGCGTGGTGACGAGGTAGGCACCGCTCGTCCCGATGGCCGCGAGTGCAACTACAACCTCGGTGAGGTCCTTTACAACGCTGCAACGAACAATGGCGCTGAGTTCGTTTTTGAGACGCATGCCGAGCAGCTCGTCGGCAATGCCGCCGATGGCATTACGGGCGTCATCGCGACCGATGCGGACGGCAACTACATTCAGTTTAATGCTGCCAAGGGAGTCATTCTTGCTACCGGTGATATTTGCGGTAACCAAGAGATGATTGATGCCTTTGCGCCTATCTGCAATCGCCCCGACGCGAATATCTACGGCCCTGCTGGCGGCAACACGGGCGACGCGATTCTCATGACCTGCTGGGCAGGCGGAACGTTCAGCAAGAGCCCGGCCGCTCCCATGGTCCATCAGTTCACGATTTCCAGCTATTCGTTCAATCTGACCGCCTTCATCATGTGCTGGCTTGCAGTGAATGAGAATGGCGAGCGCTATGGCGCCGAGCTTCCGTTTGAGCCTTATCTTACCAACGCTCGCATGAACACGCCGCACAACCGCGCATGGTCTATCTTTGATGCCGATTACGCCAAGTACGTCGAGCAGCAGTGGCCCACGAAGTACGAGACGTGGCTTGATGGCATTGAGGATGAGATGGAGAAGCGCCTCGAGAGTGGAGAGCTCATCAAGGCTGACACAATCGAAGAGCTTGCTGAGAAGCTGGGCATTCCTGCCGACAAGTTCGTAGCAACGGTTGAGCATTACAACTCGCTGTATGATGCGGGCGAGGACTCCGACTACGACGTACCTGCTCAGTTCTTGAGCCGCATCCAGACGGCGCCGTTCTATGCCACGCCGTTGGTGTGCAGTGTTCTGACCATTCCGTTTGGCATTCATGTCAACGATGACTCGCAGGCTTGCACGGCTGACGACGAGCCCATCGCTGGTCTGTACGCGGTTGGCAACGCTCAAGGTGACTTCTTCGGCGTGGATTACCCGGTGCATTGCCCTGGTATCTCCCATGGTCGTAGCGTGACGTTCGGCCAGCTTGTTGGCGAGGCGGTTGGCAAGGGTATTACGCTGACGGAGCTGCTGGCATAGAGATTGAAGTCTGCTAAAAGAGGTAAGTAATCCGGGCGGCTTGGGCAATTCGCTCAAGCCGCCCGGCGTTGTTTGCGGCTTGTGGTGGCTGCCCGGGGGCTCCATGAGGTCCTTTCTCTCATGAATATCGGGATGGCCGCGAGCGTGCTCGAAGCATATGAATTCACTTTCTGTATCTTATCCACGCGAAATCGGCGTAGCTAAGGTGCGGATATGTTGTTTGGGTCACCTTAGTCGGCTGACTATTCTTCTTGTTGTCATGCAAGTGAGGGGAAATACATGCATGACGCAAGGGCAATCCCCGTGTGGATTCCGGCCCATGCGGGGTAATCGGGGAAAGGAATAGTCATGTCTTCGCCAAAGGTAAACGCAAAGCTTAATCGTCGTGAGTTTGTCACTGCCGGTGCCATGCTGGGTGCGGCCGCTTCTGCCGCGTCTTCGCTCGCAATTGCCGACGAGGCGCCCTCTGATGATGCGTTCGAGCGCTCTGTCGAATGGGATTCCGAGTACGACGTGATTGTTGTTGGTTTGGGTGGTGCGGGATGTGCGACCGCAATCACTGCCGCTGACGCGGGAGCGAAGGTTCTTGTTCTCGAGAAGGCTCCGGAGGGCTATTCTGGCGGTAACTCCAACATTTGCATGCAGTGGATCTGCTACACCGAGGATCCTGAGGGTGTGCGCACGTACTTCGAGCAGCTTCGTGGCGGGTATGAGACACCTTCCGATGCCATACTTGATGTTTACATTGATGAAATGCAGAAGAACAAGGAATGGTTCGAGGGACTCGGTGCTCCGAATGTGCAGACGTTCGATTATGTCGAATACCCGCAGTTCGAAGGCTCGAGCGCATTTACGCCGCTTACGGTGGATGGCTCGACTGGCATGATTCCTCCTGTGGTTTTTGGTGGCAATGGCGCATGCTATAACCTGTTGAAGAAGAACGTTGTTGATCGTGCTGACAACATCGATGTCTGGTATGAGGCTCCGGCTACGCATCTCATTCAGGATCCCCAAACCAAGGTGATTCATGGCGTCACTGCGCAGGTTGGTGACAAGGAAGTTAAAGTCCGTGCTAAGAACGGCGTTGTACTTACATGCGGTGGTTACGAGAACAGCCCCCAAATGCAGCAGGATTATAACCAGCATCTTTTCTGGCCCCCCACTGGTACCTGCTATTACAACGAGGGCGATGGCATCAAGATGGCGCTCGAGGTAAACGCCGACCTTTGGCACATGGCCAACATCGTTACGAACAACGGCTGCTTCCGCAACGAGGAAACGGGTAACGCCACGTTCGGGTTCGGAATTTATGTGGCCACGCGCGGTATCAACATAGCCAACAACGGCACTCGCGTTTATGACGGCAAGGCTTATCACGGCAAGATGCCCTACAACGACGTCTATCTCAATGCCGCTCTTCCTGAGACCTACTGGTATGTGTATGACCAGACTATTCAGGATGCTGGTGCCATTAACCCCACTTGGAGCGCAGACAGCTCCGAAGAAATCGAAAAAGGCTGGGTCATAAAAGCCGACACGTTGGATGAGCTGGCGCAGAAGATGGGCCTTTCCGAAGACGCGGCTCAAACCATGCAGCAGACGATTGACGTTTATAACGGTTTTGCTGCTGATGGCTTTGACCCGGTCTTTGGACGCAGCGCTGAGAGCATGTTTGCCATTCAGACTGGTCCCTTCTATGCGTGCAAGCAGACTTGTTGTTGTGGCAATACACAGGGTGGTCCGCGCCGCAATGAGCGTGGTGAGGTTCTCGATGTTGCTGGCGAGCCTATCCCGCACCTGTATGAGGCCGGCGAACTCGGTGATATCTGGTCCAATCTCTACCAGGCGAGCTGCAACCTGGGTGGCGGCATGATTTTCGGTCGCATTTCTGGTGCCAACGCTGCTGCGGTGAAGAATGATGTAACGCAGGATGACCTGGTCGCGGCGCCGTTTAAGCCTGAGGTTGTCGAAGACGAGTACGAATGCGGCGATAACCAGTATATCGGGCGCGGTATGGGCAAGGGCGAAGCCCCCATGGTTGTGCGTGTTACGGTGGACGGAGACAAGGTATCTCAGGTTGAGATTCTCAAGCACTACGAGACGGAAGGCCTGGCGGCAATCGATCGCGCCCTGACTGAGCTTCCTGAGGCCATTGCGCAGGCTGGATCTGTCGATGTGGATATGGTTGCGGGTGCCACCCGTACGAGTGCCGGTATTATCGCCGCTGTTTCTGATGCGCTTTCTCAGGCATAAGTTTTCGTAAGAGGGCACTGGACGCTCCGGACGCAATCGTTGTTGCGCTCGGAGCGTCCTTTTAAAAGTCGGGCGTATAATCAAGGTCTGTGGACAGAAAGGGGCTGTCATGGACATTGATTCAATGCGTCTGTTTAGGGAAGTTGCATCGCGCGGAAGCTTTACGGATGCTGCTCGTCGTTGCTTCATGTCTCAACAGGCTCTCAGCCGCAAGGTCTCTGCGATGGAGTCTGAACTTGGGCAAAAACTGTTGAATCGCACAACTCCACTTGGCTTGACTCCTGCAGGGAAGGTGGTGCTGCGCGAGTCAAACACCATCCTGTCTTCCTATGACAGGATGACACGCACGCTTCAGGAGCTTAAGACACGAGCACCGGGCGTTGTCCGGTTGCACAACTACGGGACTGGTTCGTTCGCCGCTCTTTATACTGGGGTTCTCGAACGCGCAGATGACCAGTACCCTGAGATTGATATCCAGTTTGTTAAAGTGAACGAGGACGACGTTGTCCTCCTCCGGGAGGATGCAATTGACATTGGATTCGTTCGGACGGTGGCCCGAGACGGATCCGTTTCACTTTCAATGAACCCTGATATGGATTACATGCCATTGCGTTATGACGTTGCGCCATTGATATTCGGCGTAAGAAAAGGTCATCCGCTTGCCTGTTCGTCGAACGCGACACTTGCCGAAATTGCCCAGTATCCCCTTGCAATGCCGACAGACACGAATCTGGGCGCCCTCCCGCTTGCTGTAAAACGCCTTTTTGCCGATAGTGGTCTTTATATCGATGTTGAGGACGTGTATTGCAGTTCGGCATCTGAGCATTTCTTTGAGTTCTTCTCGGGAATGAGTGAGCTTAGTGCGGCCTTCTTTACCGACTGGAGCTTTGATGATTACGTCCCTGACGGTAGGGCCGGGACGCGACACCTTGTTAAGTTGACTCCCGGTCCAGAAAAATATGAAGTGCGAGGCTATGCTGTTACTCGTCGTGAATCTTCCAACCCAGCGATTAAATTGATTCTAGATATTATGCGCGAGGTTGACGAGTCGCTTGGGCCCGACGCTGAAAACTGATATGCGTATCCGCATCATCCCATTGGTCATGCGAATCTCTTCTCGCAGGGATGCTTGGGCGACATCGCTGCTCACTTCACCCCCAAACCAAGAAAGCCGCCCGGGGCGCAGGTGCACTCCGGGCGGCTTGTCTAGCTATATGCAGTTGACCTGCGAGATTACTTCGCGGCGTAAGCAGCGGCGTTGGCGCCGGCAATGCGACCCCAGGTGATGGCGTTGGAGATGGTGAAGCCCATGAAGGCGGAGTTGCAGCTGGTCTCGCCGGCGCAGAACATGCCGTTGATCACGGTGCCGTCGGCGCGGATGACCTCGGAATCGGCGTTGCGGGCGATGCCGCCGTAGGTGATGATGACGCAGGGCGTCACGGCAAGGGCGACGAAGGGGGCCTCGAGCTTGGTGGTGGGAACGCGGCCGAACTCGGCGTCGAAGCCGGCCTCGACGGCGGCGTTGTAGGCGTCGATGGTGGCGGCCAGGCCCTCGGCGTCGACGCCCATGTTGGCGGCGAGCTCCTCGACGGTCTCGCCGGCGACGTAGGTCAGGTCTTCACCGCGGTGGGTCTTGCCCTCGGTGGCGTCAACGCGGGCCTGGTCGGAGACCATCCAGACGTAGCCCAGCTCGTCCTTGTGCATCTGGTCGAAGACGGGGCGGTTGAGGTCCTGGCTCATGTAACCCTTGTTGTCCTCGTTGTAGAAACGCTTGCCCTCGGCGCCGACCATGATCATGTTGGGCAGCGAGGTGAAGCCGAACACGTTGGCGGCCGCGGAGGTGGGCGTATACTCGGTCATGATCTCATAGTCCTTGAGGACGCACATCATGGAGTCGGTGTGGCTCGTGCAGGCGCCCACGTTGCTGGCCATGACGATGCCGTCGCCCGTGGACATGGGATGGCCGATGCCCATCGTGCCGGCGACCTCGGGGGTGAAACGCTTGGCGAGTTCGGGGTTGTAGGCGTAGCCACCGGTGGCGATGACGAGGGCCTTGCAGCCATAGATCGAGCCGTCCTCGGTCTTGACGGACACTGGGGCGCCGTTCTCCATAGTGATCTCGGTGGCCTTGGCCTCGGTGACGATCTCGACGCCTGCCTCCTCGGCGGCAGCAAGCAGGGTGTCGGTCAGCACGGAGCCAGCGCCCTCGACGACGTGCATCATCGTGAGGGGGCCGTAGCCAACGACGGCCTCGGACTTGAAAGGAACGGCGCAACGGTCGATGAGCCAGTCGATGCTCTCGCCGGACTTGGCGACGGTGATGCCCATGAGCTCGGGATCAAGGCGGTAAGAAGCGTTGCCGTTGAGGTTGTCGTACATCTGCTCATAGGTCAGCTCGACGCCCTGGGCCTTCTGGATCTGGGTGCCGAAGCCGCCGATGAGGCCCTGCGAGGTGGAGGTGGTGCCGCCGGTGACGGTGCTCTTCTCAAGAACGAGGACAGATGCGCCGGCATCGGAAGCCTCGATGGCAGCGCACAGGCCAGCGCCGCCGCCACCGATGACGATGACGTCATAGGTGGGGTTGTCGCCAGCCATGGCGATGGCGGGAACGGTGGCTACAGCTGCAGCAGCGGCGGACGTTGCGAGGAACGACCTGCGAGAAATGTTGGCCATGATTGCCTCCTGAATATTCGGGACGCCTCCCCTTAAGGCGTCCAACACACCTATCATGGCAGCATCGCTCCGTCAATGCTACCCCCAAATGTGGGGATGCAATCTAGCAGCGGTTTTTTTGAAATTCCAAGCGGAATGCAGGTGCACCTGGGGCGCGTGTCTCGCAGGAGAGAGCGCGGAAGAATGGTATACTCAATGCTTTGATGTTGGCTATAGCTGGAATTTTTTCCTCCGGCCTGTGATAAAGGGGGTCCGAGGTGAACGTCTCGCGTTCTGCAGTGCGACGCCTGGGTCTCCCTGTCGTCGGTTTCGGACTTTTCAAGGCGCTCCTCGATTGGACATATTCTTCGGCACTTTCCACTGCTTCGGGAACGCTGCCGTTTGTTAATGATATCCGGTTCTCCCTTGTGGCGTCCCTTGCCATCCTTGTGGTCACGGCGTGCCTGTTTGTTGTTTCGTGGAAACGGCCATCGCTTATGCCCAGGCGCGCGGCGTATGTGTGCATGGCGCTGCTCGCGGGAGTCAACCTCCTGTCGGGGCTGGGGTTACTCGGCGAGCTGCCCGATGCCCTTGGGGTCGCCTTGATAACCGGCGTGTACGGTCTGGGGTCTGCGGTGCCCAATGCCGTGTGGCTCGCCCTCATTGCCGTGCTGCCTGCAGGCGAGTGCCTGCTGGTCATTGCTGCCGCCTATTTTCTTGCGGGGCTTGTTTCCCCGGTCTTTGCCGTTTTGCCTGGTGTCGCAGGCTGCCTGGTTGCATGCGTGGCGTGTGTGGCCAGCATTGTGCTGCTTGCGAGGATGCCTGGCGAGGCCCCTCGGGAGCAGGGTGCCGAGCAAGAGCTCTCCGCTGCGTCCGTGCGCTCTGTGCTCGTGCCGGTCGCCGGACCCGTCGTAGTCTTCCTTGCTCTCGAAATGGTCATGGGACTCGTACTGTCGTTCCAGGCGGTTGACGCCGCAGGTGACGGCTCCGCGGCTGGAGCCAAGACGCTGGCAACTCTTGCCGCATACATCTGCCTGATCGTCCTTGTGATGAGGCGCCGCGAGCTTCCCAATATCAGGGTGCTGTTTGAGCGGATGTTCCCGCTTTTTGCTCTCGCCCTGGCGCTACTGCCGTTTACCAGCAGCACGTACGGGACGCTTTTCAGCGCGGCGCTCGTCTTCCTTCAGGGCATGGTGGGCACTTCGGTGCTGTTCTTGCTGCTTCAGAGCTCGCGAGAGCACGGGGTCCCGATCATTGCCTGCGTGGCGGGCGTGTCGTTTGCGGCACGCGCCTTCATCCTGGCGGGCCTCGTCGTGGGCTGGTCGATCGGCGTCGTCGATGGCGTAGATGCCACGGCGCGCGTTCTCATGGTGGCCGGCGCCGCGATGTATGCGATGTCGCTGGTGCTGGTATGGTCGCTTAAAACACGCAGGTCGAGCGATGTATCCGAAGTTGATTTGCAGGCAGAGCGGGGTTCGGCCGAGGCCCCTGAAGGGGGTCAGGCTGCTGAGGCTGCCGATAAGTCGACATCGCTTGACGAGACCGCCGCGCGTCTGGCTCGCGAGCATTCGCTGACGGCCCGCGAAGAGCAGGTTGTGGCGCTGGTCGCCTGTGGTCGCTCGGCCGTGTATATTGCCGGCGAGCTCGGCATCGCCCCCGAGACAGTGCGCAGCTACCTCAAGAGCGCCTATCCCAAACTTGGCGTTCACTCCAAGCAGGAGCTCATCGACCTGTTCATGGGCTAGGGGAGCGGGTGGCAGAGGGTTGCGCGCCCCCGGCTTCAACGCTGTCAGAACTATTTGATAGTGAGACGTGGTCAGGAATATTAGCTGTTCTAGATGCAGTCTGGTAGAAGGACTATCGGTTAGTTGTTCTACCAGGCTGTTTTCAGATGGTCTGCCATGCCGTGGGACAACGTGCGCCTTCTTGAGCGGCTTGATTTATTGCCGGGCCGCCAAAGTCTCGATGAGGTCCATCAGGTCTTGCTGGGTGTGGATATCCATCTTGTGATAGATGCTGCGAATGTGAGTCTTTGCGGTGCCCTGCGAGATTCCCAGCGAGTGGCCTACGTATGCGGCGGTTCTTCCTCGGGCAAGTAGGCCCAGGACCTCGTGCTCGCGCGGAGTGAGGGCGTATTGACCTGCGAGCTCGGCGCAGGCGTTGGGAATCTCGTCGCCGTTTTCGGTGGGTTCGCCGGCGGCGAGCCACTGGTGCAGGGCGCTGCGGGGGTCATTGAACACAAGCAACACCGTCACGAACAGCGCGAGCACAATGGAAAGAAAAACGAGCGGCGAGAGGGCCTGCTCTGCGCTGGGAGTGAGCGCTTCGCCCATGAAATGCCCAGGTATCTGCGATGCCTGGAACACCAGATAGCCAAAGGCGTACGTGCGCACCACAGGGTGATTCATGCGCCTGGCAAGGTCGCCCCAGTATACGACCATGAAGAAGTAGAAGACGGCGAATCCCAGCTCGTTGACGGAGGCAGCCAACCAGGTTGGAACGGCGCTGACGGAGGCAAGCGCGGCTCCGGCAGCTGTGCCAACCAGGCCGAGCGCGTAAATCTGGGAGGCACCGAAACGGCGACTGAGCAGCAGGCTTGCGATAAGGAGGAAGACTCCAGCCGCAAATTCTGCTACAGCAGGCCCTACCATGCCGGCGGTGGTTATGGAGCGCGAAGCCAGCACGCTGCCCATGAGTCCAAAAGTGAGGCCCACGAGTGCGGGCAGAATGAGCAGTGTCCAACTGAACGAAATAGTGCGCGCAGCACCTGGCGGGGGAGGGGGTGTGGGATTTTCCCCCAAGCGCCGTGTGCCCTCCCAGGTAAGCCATGAACAGGGGAGCGCGCAGATGATGAGCGTGCCGACTTGGATGATTTGCGGCGCGGCAAACAGCACGAGGAACGCGAGTGTCGAGGTGACGAGCGAGAGTCCCATGTCCACGAGTCCGCGTTGCAGGCTCATGCGCGAGAACATCTCACCCCATGCGATTTTGAGAAAGCCGATGGCCGCGCCGCCCAGGCACGAGCCTGCTATAAAGGCTGCAACGCTGTTCGTATAAGCTGTAAGTGCGATGCCGAGAGAGCCGCTGGCAAGCAAGATGCCTGCCAGTGTCATGGCGCCGCGCGAGCCAACGATGGTCGCCAGGCTGTCCGATAAGAAGACGATGACAGTGAGCATGGCAACATTTGCTAGTAGCGTGATGACGGTGGGGACGGCGAATATGCCGCTGAGCTGGGACAAGGCGCCCGAGGTCAAATAGGTTTTGCCTACAAGGCACGACCAGAGCCAAATGCACGCGAAGCTCGTCCAACGCGGCCAACCGGACCGGAGCTCGTCGGCAGCCTCCTTGTGCCAAGTGCGCAGACGATTGCGGGGCACCGCCAGGTTGTTGAGCGTGTCGGCGGCAGGCCCGGTCGACACCAGACCTTCTGGTTTAGCTGCTGTGTTTGGCATTATGGCCCCTCATATCCTGCGGTGGCGCGCTCCCCTGGCGATTGCGGTTCGGTTTGTGTCCTAAACAAACGTGCCCGGAGCCGCATTGTTTGCGGCTTCGGGCACGAATTATTGCACGTCAGACGTTGCATATGCTGTGCAGTGAACGATTACGCACCTAAAAGCGGGCTGCTTGAAAAGCAACTACCTGAAAAGTAGGCTGCGTGAAAAGCAGCCACTAGTTTGCAAGGGGTCGGCCGGCGGCACCGTGACGCGCGGCTCGATTCTATTCGCGTGCCTCAGCGGCTGCTGCCGACTCGCCGGCGATGTGGCCCCAGACCAGGCCGCCGGAAAGCGACGTGCCCGAACCCGGATAGTACAGGCCGTACCAGCCGCCCGAGTTCATGCCGCCAGCGTACAAGCCGGGGATGACCTCACCGTTGTTGTCGATGACCTCGGCCTTGGTGTTGATAAGCAGGCCGCCCAGCGAACCCAGGTTGGCCGAGATATTGAGGTTTGCATAGAACGGCGGCTTGTCGAGCTTGATGAGCTGGGTGTCGCGGCCGTACTCGAGGTCCTCGCCGGACTCCTCGATGTTGGTGTTCCACAGGTCGACGGTGCTCTTGAGGTTGGAGGCGGGCACGCCAATCTGCTCGGCCAGCTCCTCGACAGTGCCAGCGCTGAAGAGTTTGCCGTCTGCCACGGCGCCCTCGGGGTCATCGGCCCACGGCGTGAGACCCTGCTCAATGGCGTTCTGGTCGAAAATCATGTACGTGTGGCCGCCGAGCTGCGTCTCCTGCTGGAAGATGGCGCGGTAGGTGTAGGCGTAGGTGGCATCCTCGCACACGAAGCGCTTGCCCTTGCAGTTGACGAAGATACAGGGGATCTGCGGCGTGGCGTTCGTCGTGGCGTTGCCAGTGGCCATGTCATAGTCAATGGTGCCGCCCACGCTGGCGAGTTGGCCGTTTACTGCCATGCCCATACGGATGCCGTCGCCGTTGGCCAGAGGAGAAATGTAGCTCATCTGCGTGGTGAGGTCCCAGTACTGCTGCTGGTTGAAGCTCATGCAGAGGTCCTCGGCACGGTCGATGCCGCCAAGCGCCAGAATGACGCCCTTGGCCGCCTTGATGGCGAGTTCTGCCCCGTCACGCTCGACAATGGCGCCCATGACACCCTTGCCCTCGGTGAAAACAAGGCGCTTGGCGCAGGTGTTGTACTCAAACGTGGCGCCCAGGCGCTCGGCCTCAGCGGTTTCGGCATCGGTCAGCACGCCGCCCTGGCCGCCCGCGCCGCCGCCTTCGTACACGTGGATGCGGTCGGCGTGCAGACCCTCGGTGACGTAGGGCACATGGCAGTTGCCATAGACGCTGACCCACTTGATACCGATGGTGGACAGCCATTCGATGAGCTCAGGGGCACGGTTGCACATCGTGGTGATGAGGTCCTCGTGGCCAATGCCCTCGGCCTGCTCCATGTAGCACTGAGCATGCTTCTCGGGCGTGTCGTCCTGGAAATCGGTGAATTCCTTCTGCCACTGGGTGCCTGCGGCCTGAATGACGCCGCCCGACATGGCTGTAGTGCCGCCCGACTTTTCGTCGGCGTCCACAACGATGACCTTGGCGCCAGCCTCGGCGGCAGCGCAGGCAGCGGACAGGCCGGTGCCACCGGCGCCCAGGATAAGGACGTCGCACTCCTCGTCCCAAGTCTCGGGCTCATCGGCTGCCTTGGCGGAGCCGATGAGGCTGTTCGTGGCGGCGAGGGCAGCGGCACCTGCGGCGCATGCACCGGCGACAAAGTTCCTGCGAGTCAGTTCGGACATGGTAAATCCCCCTTCAATGAGATGGGTGTGGATGCACTCGATGTGGGCCCAGGTGTGGGGCCCGTGTTGTCGGGCGCTTGGTTCCCAATGTGGCACCGTGGGGTCCGGTTGACCATCCCACGCATGAGAAAAGCCGCCTACCACGCTGCGTAGTAGGCGGCTTGAGCTGGTGAAATCGTGGAGCGCCGATGACCGGCTGGTACTTGCGGGTGGCAGCACCCTCTGGAGCCATACGTGCAGATTGGACCATTTTGGGGCCTCTGGAGGGCCGATTCTGGTCCATTTAGCACGAATGACGGAGGAAACCGGGGGCGGTGTCCCTTTCGGGGGCGTCGTGTCCGATTGCTATTTGCTTGGCTTCTGTTCGCTGCCTCGCACGGCGTAACCAGTCCGCGTTTGCGTCGACTTTGTCCACATTGCGGCGGGTTCCGGTCGTTGTGTCGTGCTCACTCGTTGTTTGTCGCCGACTCTGCTGGCTTGTGTACGGTCTGGAGCTTGCGCCGATTCTACGCAACGTTTGACGCTGCTTGTCACTGCCCTCGGCGTGCCCGAGGCCCTTGAGGGGTTATTTGACTTGTTCTCGTGGAGTAGGGGCGGGCGCCGAGGGACGAGGATCACCCATTTGGAATAAGTTGATCGCCCACTTTGCCTCAGAGACTCTCTGCTCATCCTCGCTTGATGCTTTTCAAACTTGCCAGAAAGTAATTTCTCTGACATATGGGCAGTTCAGACACCATATAAAACGAATTCACTAGTTTCTGGTGCTGGTGATAGGCCGCTTGCGTGGTCCACAGTGGAGATGTTCAGAACGGGCCCACTGATTGGGAGCCGTTGTCCACATGTGTAAAGGAGCGTTCAAGCATGACTGTCACTACACATCAAACTACACGTCGCAGTTTTATTCTGGGCGCTGCAGCGACTGTCGCCGCTTCCGCGGCAACCACGGCTGCAGTTGCTGAGGAGGCTGCATCTCCCATGGCTTCGAGTGACGGCGTGCTTGATGTTTTGGCCGATAACCCCGCTGCGGCTGCAACTGCGGGAGCTCAATTCTGGTTCAAGCCGGCCGAGCCTGTCTCCGATGCAGATATCTCTGGCACGTTTGAGGCCGACGTCGTCATTTTGGGCGCAGGTCATGCTGGAACCTGTGCCGCTCGAGCCGCAGCCGAGGCAGGTGCTTCTGTTCTCGTGATTGAGGCGCAGGATGAAGAAATTTTTACAGTGAACGGCAATGAGCTTGGTTCGATTAACAACAAGCTTGCTTGTGAACGCGGCGTGCCTACCTATAATCCGGAAGACTTCCTGCGTGAAGTCGAGCGACGCACAATCGGGCGTTGCAACGCTGATATTATTCGTGCTTTCGCCAATCGTTCCGGTGAGCACGTAGATTGGTTCATGGAACCTCTCTCGCAGGATTTCCTTGACTCTATTGATACGTTCTGCGCTGAGATGCCCGCAAATTACCCGGGTGAGAACAACGGCATTCGAGTTTTCCTTGGCTGCAACTCGTTCTTTGGTGGCGGCGATTATACGATGACGAATGCTATTAAGGCCAATCAAGAACTGGCAAAGCAGGCTGGTGCCGAGTTCCATTTTGGCATGTATGGTGACCAGCCTGTTATGGAAAGCGGCGCCTGTAAGGGCCTCGTCGCCCATGATGTTAACACAGGTGAGCGCTACAAGTTCCTTGCCAAGAAGGGCGTCATTCTCTGCGGTGGTGACTGGTCATCAAACGATGATATGGTGCGTTGGCTGCTCCCTGAGTATGTCGAGTTCAATCAGGGCAAACAGGCCACTGGCTGCGGGCGCGACGGTTCGGGCTGCCAAATTGGTATTATGGCTGGTGGGCACATTGAAGAAGGTCCTCGTGGTGCGACTTACTCCATGCAGGCGGGTCTCGCTGGTCCGCTCGGAGCCACGGCGTTCCTTCGCTTGAATGCCCGCGGTCAGCGCTATTGCAACGAGGGTATGTACGGTGCGTGGGGTCAGGGTCAGGCGGCTGCACGTACGCCCGGTAACTTGCTGTGCGCCGTGTGGGACGCCAGCTGGCAAGACGAATTGACCTACCAGCCGCCGGATCACTTCAACGTTGACCCCAATTGGGGTTCGTTCCAGGGCATCCTTGATGCCATGGCTGCCATTGAACCGGGCGGCGAGGGTGAAGTTCCCTGCCAGGTGTGGACGCCAGTCGGCTATCCTACGTACAAGGTTGTTTGTGCGGATACTCTTGATGAACTAGCCGACCTTGTTGGATATGAGGGTGAGGCCAAGGAGAACTTCCTTGCAAGTGTCGAGCGCTATAACGAGCTTTGTGCTGCAGGCGATGACGTGGACTATGCCAAGGAGGCTTTCCTGCTTCATCCCGTCGAACAACCTCCGTTCTACGCCTATGCGTCGGGTAAGTATTTCGGTGACCTCGTGGTTACGCTTTCTGGCTTGCGCATTGATGGTAACCAGCAGGTTCTTGATTCCAACTATGAGGCGATTCCTGGCCTGTATGCCTGCGGCAACAACTCGGGTGGACGATTTATTCTCAACTACTCTACGACAGTCACGGGTTTGAGCCTGGGCATCGCCCAGCTCCAAGGGCAAGTAGCCGGTGAATATGTGGCCGGCCTGTAGCTAGTTGTCCACGCCTGCGCTTGAGTTGCGGGCTGTCAATGCTACGATGAAGCACAATGAGGGGGGGGCTTGCCTTTTGGGCGGCCCCCTTTTGCGCGTTATGCGATTGCAGATAAAGGTGCCGCTACACGTGGGTTCATGGAGATGAAAGGTTTGGCATGAGCATGATGGGAAAGGCGCAAAAACTCCCCTGGTTGGGGTATGCGCTTTACTGGACATGGATGCTTGTGTGCTTCCGTGGTCCTGGGGTCTTTCTTCCGTCCATGGTGCCCCAGTCTGATGTGGCATACGATCCGTCTCTTCCGTTTATGTGCTCAATAATGGCGCATGCAGTTGCCCATTTCGGCTGGGGTATGCTTGCGTTGCGACACCCGGTTGTGACCGAGAGAATTCCGTGGGTCGAAGTTTGTGTTATGGGTGCTGCCCCGCTTTTCGCGGCGGTAGTCCTGGGGTCCGGTGAAGTTGATAACGTTCGGCGCGCATTCGTTATAGTTTGCGCCGTCGTTACTGGCGTGGCAAGTGCTCCGCTCGATGCTTGTTGGTCGCAGCGCTATGGTGCCGAGGAGCCAAGCGAATCGGGGCGTTTCATTGCGCTGTCAGCGGCGGCTGGCGTTCTTTTGTACTACTTGTTGGTCCTCCTGGGCGCGGTATTGCCGGCTGTACGTTTGATCGCTGTGGTTGTTTTGCCCCCTGCATGCGCGCAGTGTCTTGTGACATGTGCCTGCATGCAGCGTGTTAAGCGCTCTGAATCGCGAGACAATGACGTGGCGCGTAAAACGGAATTGAAGGAATGTGTCACTCATTTGACGGGCAATGATGTTGCGGGTGCATTTGGTATTTTGTGGCGTCCGGTTGCTGGTTCGCTCGTGTTGTTCTTTATGTATGACTGCATGTCGACGTTGGTCGGCGCCACTTGGTCGGGTGCTTACACACACGGGCTCGCCTTGCTTCCTCAAGTTTTGGCGGCTCTTGCGCTGTGCTTGTTTACTAGGCCTGGCGAGAGAATATCCATAGGTGCAACTTATGGGGCTGCATTTGTGCTGGTATGCGCTGGGTTTCTATTGTTGCCTGTAGTAGCTCAGCTGCCAAATGGCTCTGCGGTGCTGCTCGTTGCTAGCGTGCTTTCATGGGCGGGAGGTTCGGTATTCGACATCATGGTGCTCATTATGGTTGCCCATGCAGCGTATGACTATCGTTTGCCGGGCGGTACCGTGAATGCTTTCGTTCGTAGCGCCACGCTCGGTGCGTCTGCCCTCGGTGCAATAGTTGGCTGGCGTCTCTCTGGAGCGCTATGGGTGGATTCGCTTGCAATGACGATATTTGCGCAGGCGGTGCTGTTTGCGGCAATCGCTTCGGCTGCTCTTTTGCTTGGACGGCGTCGTCTTGCGGCTTTGTTGCCTGATGTCTGTCAGATGCCCGAAGTATATGAAGTGTTGGCACCCAATCCTCGATTGGCTGGTCCTCGACACGCTGGAGGGGCTGTCACTGGTGAAGATCCAAATGAGGTGGCACGCATAGCAGTACTTATCCAAGTGGGTGATGGTCCTGAGGATTTGGGGTGTAAGGAGCAGTCCCGGGAGGATTCGGATAAATTAGCTCGGCAGGTCGAAGAATATCGGGCCCGTCGTATTGCCGATGTTGCGCATATTGCGGGTCTCTCTCGGCGCGAGACGGACGTTTTTGCGCTTATGGTTGCGGGACGCAGCGCGCCGTTCATTGCGGAGAAACTTGTCATCTCTGAAAATACGGTAAACTCCCATGTGCGACGTATTTATGGCAAGTTGGGAGTCCACAGCAAACAGGCTCTGCTTGATCTCGTCGAGGAAAATGGTGAATAAGAGTGCTGGGCCTTGCCTTGCGTATGCGGTGACTCTTTATGGGAGCGTGGGCTTGCGGGGCTGCATATGTGCATGAGTTAGGGCATAGTGGCCACGGGTGCACTCGACGAGGGTCCTGATGTGAGGGCTTGCTGGGTGTGGATATCCATCTTGTGGCAGATGCTGCGGATGTGCGTCTTGGCGGTGCCCGCGAGGTGTCCAGCGAGTGACCCACGCATGAGAAAAGCCGCCTACCACGCTGCGTAGTAGGCGGCTTGAGCTGGTGAAACCTTGATGTGATGGCGACTGGTCGGTTTGAAGTCGGTGGACAGCTCTCTCCGGACATTCGTGCAGATTGGACCATTTCGGGGCTTCTGGAGGGCCGATTCTGGACCTTTTTGCACGAATGGCGAGGGAAGTCGGGGGCAATCAGTCCTTTGGACTCGCCATGCAGCAGGAAAACGGCGAAGGGAGAGACAGCGGGCCGTCCGCTCGTCGTCATGCGCGGTGCGGACGCCTCGAACTCGTATCCAGCCTCCGTCGTCTGGGTCTTGCGCCCGCTTCCCGTGCTTGTACCGACCTCGCCTGTGCTGCGGCGTGGTCATCTGCGACCGCGGCGGCCCCGCATACCCCACTCGTCGCTTATCGTTTGACGCCCGTCCGCTACCTGTTCTCGATGTGCCCGATGTTCTTGAGCTCGATGGACATGGAGCCGTCGGACTGCGTCACGAACTCGATGAAGTTGGGGTTCATGCTGTACTCGGACGGGAAGGTGATTTCGATGCCGGTGTCGGTGCGGATGCGGTGGCTGCGGTTGGCGGCGTGGGCCACGCTCTTCTTCACATGCACGCGCTCGGGCAGCTCCTCCTCGCGGGCCATCTCCTCGTAGCGCTCGCGCATCTGCGGCGCGTCCTCGAACACGTCCTCGCCGAGCTCCCATGGCGGCAGGAAGTCGCCCTTGTCGGCCTTCTCCTGCATGACAGCCTTGGCGCGCGACACGGCGGTCGCGGCGTTGGCGCCGTACTCGTTGGCCACGTCCTCCACGATGCGAGCCACCGTCTGCATGACCTCCTTGGTAGAGGCTGCCGAGCTGCACTGAAGCAGGCCGTCGGGCAGGAGCATGCACGTGCTACCTGCGATAACGCGCTCCTTGTCGTGGAAGTCCACGGAGAAGTCGCTCGTTGCGATGAAGGCGTAGGAGTCGATTTTCTGCGTGGGGTTGGGCAGCGTCGCGTCATGGCGCACCACGTCGCACACGGCCTCGCCGCCCTCGTGGTGCACGTCGTGGACGTAGGCCTGCTTGCGGGGGAGCAGCGCGATGGCGAAGAAGCGCTCGCCTCGGCCGTCGAACGCGGCGTCCTCCATGATGGCGGCTGCCTCAGTCACGGGCATGTCGAGCTCATCGGCGGCGTTCTGCGCTGCGGAGGTCACGGGGTCGCCCTCAAAGTCGGCCACGAGCAGGTCGCAGGCCTCGCAGGCTTCGCCTTTGCGCAGCTCAGCGTAGAGGAATTCGGCAATCTGGCGGGAGAACGCCACGAAGTCGCCGCCCTTGAGATAGTGCTCGAGCTCGCCGGCGAACATGCTGTCCTGCCTGAACTGGCCATGCTTGTTTTCGGCGCTTCCCTGGGCGCGACGCAGGTGGCGCTGCACGAACGACTTGACGAGGCGCTCTCCCAAGTCGAGCTCGCGGGCGGAATAGGTGGTGCCTGCCCCCTCGAAGTCGAAGACGTGCAGGATGGCGTGGTTGATGTTCATCGTCGTTTTCCGTTCGTGCGGTCGGTGGCGCCTGGCGAGTCGCGCGGCGCGGTTGTTTGCAATGGGATAGGATACCGCGCCGCTCATGGCTCTGCGGGACACGAGGCGCGCCCCCACGCAAACCCCGCGCGCGAGAGGGCGGCCGTGGTTGCGGGCGTGCGGCGACGTCGCACACGCCGCCACGCAAACCCTGCGCGTGAGGGAGGCCGTCCGTCTGTTGCTGTCGTCGGAGGATGAGAGCCGGGCCTTGCGCGGAGGGACCGGCGGCCACCTTGCGCTTGACCATGGGGGCTGGTGTGTGAGTGGGCGCGCCGACCCGTGAGTACGTTCGCCCCACGTACCAGAGTCTATCCGCGTGTCTATAGAGGACGGACGCATGTCGGCTTCGGTGGGTGCAATCTTGCGCAATTGATACGCATATCCCCATGGCGCCCGTTATGCTGCTCTTGTCCTCGTATCAGCGTGCGGCGGTCGAATATGGCGCACGCGGCGGCCGGCCCCGCTCATATGCCGCCTGCCGTGTACATCTCGGGCGTGTCGCTGCCCCACGGGGTGTTGTGCTACCCTGCGGGTTCGAAAGAATCCAGGCGCGGGAAGGTGGTTCGGCCATGCGTATCGAGAAGGTCGCGTTCATCGGCAAGGGCGGCGTGGGTCTCATGTACGGCAGCATCGTGGCCAAAAACCTTGGCGCCGACGCGGTGAAGTATGTGATGGACGACGCACGCTACGAGCGCCATGCCAGCGATACGATTACCATCAACGGCGAGCCGTGCCTGTTGCGCAGTGTGCGCGCAAGCGAGGCGACCCCCGCCGACCTGGTGATTCTCACTGTCAAGACGACCGGCCTCGACCAGGCGCTCGATACGATGGAATCTGTGGTTGGCCCCAACACGCGCATCGCGAGCCTGTGCAACGGTATCACGAGCGAGGAGCGCATCGCCGCTCGATTCGGCTGGGAGCGCACCGTGCTGGGCATCTGCCAGGGCATGGACGTGGTGTTTCTCGACGGCACGCTCACCTACCGCAATTCCGGCGAGATTCGCTTTGGCGCAGCGGCGGACACGGACCCGCAGATCGTTGCCGACATCGCCGACTTTTACGAGCGCGCGGGCGTGGCGCACGTGGTGGAGCGCGACATCCGCCATCGCATGTGGGCCAAGCTCATGATGAACGACGGCATCAACCAGACGTGCATGGCCTACGGCGGAACCTACGGCAGCGCCACCGAGCGTGGCAGTGAGCAGCGCCGTTGCTTCGTGTCCGCCATGCGTGAGGCTCTCGCGGTGGCCAATGCCGAGGGCGTCGGGCTCACCGAAGCGGACCTTTCCCAGATGTTGCATGTCATCGAGGGGCTCGACCCGGATGGCATGCCCTCCATGGCACAGGACCGCATCGCCCACCGCAAGACCGAGGTGGAGGAGTTCTCTGGCACCATCCTGCGTCTTGCCGCCAAGCATGGTATCGAGGCTCCACAAAACGAGTGGCTCTACCAGCGCATTCGCGAAATCGAGGAAAGCTGGTAGAAAATAGAGTGCCTATCTTAAGGAGGGCTTATGGACGACAAAACCAACAATGTTGATGCCAGGCTAATTGGGGAAATGATGGGTCTTTCTCCTGATGGCGACATTGATGACCGCAAGGAACTTATCCGCGATTTGACTCTCGCCCTTATGTTCTTAACCTCGTGGGAAGAGAAGTCCGCCTCTGGTTCTGTTCACCGATGCTGGAAGGGCTTTGATTGGGACGCTGTTGACGAGTTGCGTGACATGGGGCTTGTCGAAGGCTCGAACAAAGCGAAATCGTTGTATCTGACCGATGAGGGCATGGGCTTGGGTTGTATGCTTGCCGGAGTTTGCCGTGAGGCCATGCATGTTGCGCATGAAGAGGCGGCGAAGCTCATCGCGAGCGCGCGTCCGGTGAGCAACGAACGTGCTTTTCGGCTCCGTGTCGATCTCGATTTGTGGGACGAGCACCCCTGCTGGCGTGAGCTGATAGTTCCTGCACGTTTCACTTTTGACGACCTGCATAATGTCATCCAGTCGGCGTTTCTATGGTGGGGCTACCACCTGTACGATTTTCAGCTTACGAGCCATGGGCAGAAATTGACCATAACCAACCCCGACCAGAGCGGCATCGACTCGATGTTTGCCATGATGTTCGGCACTGGTAGTGGTAGTGCGGCCACTCAAGTCGATGCCCACGACATCACGCTTGACGAGGTTTTTCCACGCACGCGCACGGCGCATTACAACTATGACTATGGTGATGGATGGGAACACCGTGTTAAGCTGCTTGAGACGATTCCCTGTTATGAGGGCGAAATGCCGGTGTGTGTCGCGGGTGACGGCGACGCCTCCCCCGAGGATGCGGGAGGTCCAGGCGGGTTTGAGGAGTTTCTGTGCGCTATCTCTGACCCCAACAATCCTGAGCACGACGAAATGGTTGCGTGGGGCGAGTCGCTGTTTTATGAACCGTTCAGTCTTGAGGCGGTCAACCGTCGTATACGCGCATGGCGATCTGGCGAATTGTTCGACGAATGGGATGAGCGCAATAACTTGCATGACGATTAGAGATGTGTCTGCAGGTGGGTTGAAAACAGGCGGCGGACGAGTGTCTGCCGCCTGTTTTACGTATGGCGTAGGTCATGGTGATACTCGGGTTTTCCTATTATGCGCCCAGCAGCGCTGCGGGAATCACATGCACGCCATCGTCACGCGTATAGGCAAGATTGCCACGGCCGACCACTACTGCGAGGAACGCGGGCTCGGCATTTTGTGCCGACGGGTTAGCGCATATCTTGTTGCGCAGCCTCAATAGGTTCCTTGCCCCGTCGTCGGCTTTCGTATCGCTGAGCTTTACCTCGACACCGCCCCATGAGTTACCCCGCTGGACAATCGCGTCGACTTCGAGACCGTTTTCGTCGCGGTAGTAGAAGACATCGTTTCCGAGCCCCGGATATGTCGAGAGGAAAACGCGCAGGTCGCGTATGACCAGGTTCTCGAAAAGCATGCCAAGTGTCTGTGTGTCGTGCATGAGCCTGTCGGGCGTTGCGCCAAGTAGGGCGCAAGCCAGGGATGGGTCGCAGAAGTAGCGCTTGGGCTTCACGCGCACTCTTGCTTTGGCACGCATGGGCGGTTCCCAGCCGCGCAGCCCGTCTGTTAGCTTTAGTCTGTCGAAAAGGTCGAGATAAGAGGCTATCATGTCTTCGCTCGGCCCTGTCTCGCCGCCTGCCATGTCGCTGGCAAGTGTCTTGTACGTAACAGCTTGGCTTTCGTTTATCGCAAGCGCCTGCATGAGGGCGAGTGCCGTCTCGGGAGATCGGCCCTCTTCCAAAACGTTGACATCAAGGACGGACTGCACATATTGGCTCGGTGTTTCTACGGCCGCTTCGTCAGGAAGGCCTAGGTTAGCGGGCCAGCCGCCCCGACAGCACCAGCGCGCGACATCGGGCAACGTGGTTTCTTTGCGGGCTGGGGAGTGGCCCTCGCCGTCAAGCAGTGCCGCCAAGGATATCCGAGCCTCACCGTCCCCTGATTCGCATAGGGCCATGGGGTGCATGGAGAGACGTGCGATTCTTCCGGTACCGGAATGTCGCACCCTCCCTCGACTTTCCCAATCCAAAGAGGTCGACCCGGTCAACAGAAGTGTCCCACGTTTGTTGCCCGAATTGTCTACGAAGCGCCGCGCCGCATCCCAGACCTCTGGAACTTCCTGCCATTCATCTACGAGGTGCGGCTCATTGCCAATGAGTGCAAGCGAGGGGTCGATCTCAGCGGCCTCGCGTTCAGATGGTTCGTCGAACTTGGTCATGGATGTCGCACGGGTCATGGCTGTCCAAGTCTTGCCGCACCATTTCGGCCCATTAATTTCCACGCAGCCGAAAGCCGTCATAAGGGCATCGAGTCTGCTCTCGATGAGCCTGGGCCGGTAGCCGTCCGGTTTGAGTGTTCTTTTCGTCCATGGTGCCTCCTTTCTGACGACTTGCCAATCGGTATTCTACGCCTTATGCATTCGGCAAAATACGGATATATGAGTCGGGAGATTGCAAGCGAGGGTTCGTGCTGGGCTTTTATGCAGGAGGGGAGGCACCCAAAGTGATGTGTTTGTAACGGCGTTCTTTTCTGCGAGCGCAATGGCGGACGCTCCCCCCTTGACTTCACTGATATAAAAGTGATATCACTTTGGTATCGAAAAGGAGCAGTGCGTCCGGCAGGGGTGCCGAGGCGGCTGCAAAAGAGAGGAGATGTGTCATGGCTAGCACACATGGAACAAACGTAGGCGCACAGGCGGCCGCACCGCAGGTGGAGGCCACGATCGAGAAGCGTGTGGCGGCAAAGTCGGGCTGGGGCATGCTCGCTCTTGTTGTCCTGGGATTCCTTGCATCGGCTGTCTGCTTTGTTGCCGGTGCAATGCTCGATACTCGAGGTTGGTCGGGTATGTTCGTCGGCCTCGCCATTTTCGCGGGTTGCGTGCTCATCATCCTCGCTTGCATTGCCATGGGCGGCTTCATGATGGTGCAGCCCAACACGGCCCGCGTGCTCACGCTTTTTGGCGAGTACAAGGGAACCACGACCGACACGGGTCTGCGCTGGGTGAACCCCTTCTGCAAGAAGACCAGCGTCAGCCTGCGCGCCCGCACGCTCAATGGCGAGCACCTCAAGGTGAACGACAAGCTCGGCAACCCCATTGAGATTGCCAACGTCACGGTGTGGCACGTGGACGACACCGCCCGCGCTGTCTTCGACGTGGATGACTATGAGGCCTACGTCGCTTCCCAGAGCGAGACCGCGCTGCGTCACGTGGCGAGCCTGTACGCTTACGACCACATGGGTGAGAACGACGCCGATTCCACCGAGATCACCCTTCGCTCCAACATTACCGAGGTGAGCGAGGTCCTGCGCCGCGAGCTGGCCTCCCGTCTTGCCATGGCCGGCGTTGCCGTGGACGATGCGCGTCTCACGCACCTGGCCTACGCTCCCGAGATCGCTCAGTCCATGCTGCGCCGCCAGCAGGCCGACGCCATCATCGCGGCTCGCGGCAAGATTGTGCGCGGCGCGGTCGACATGGTCGAGATGGCCTTGGGCGAGCTTTCCGAGCGCCATGTGGTGGACATGGACGACGATCGTCGTGCCGCCATGGTGTCCAACCTGCTTGTGGTACTCTGTGGGGACTCGGAAGCTCAGCCGGTGGTGAATACCGGCACGATTTACCAGTAGGTTTGGATTGAGATGCAGCGAAAGCAGTACCCCCTGCGCATAGACCCCGAGGTGTGGGCCGCGGTACAGCGCTGGGCCGATGACGACTTCCGCAGCGTGAACGGCCAGGTCGAGTGGATACTGCGCGACGCCCTCAAGCGTGCCGGCAGGCTTCCCAAGAAGGAAGAAGCCGTAGGCGAGGACGGCACGGCCAGGGAGTAGAACGAAACAAGCCGCCTCAATAAACCCGCGCATCCAGGGGAAACGCCCCTCGGGTGCGCGGGTTTTTGTGTGCGGGGGAGTTGATTGCCACCTGAAGTGTTGAGATGGCAAGAAGTACGATGCCCACGCACGACGGCATTGTCGTGCCGCATCCTTTGTGCCGCCAGCACCGCCCCGGGTGCGATAGCGCTATCATGCTGCACCCGTCTCGCCCACTCGTGTTATCAGCACGCGAAGCGTACAGCGATGCCAATGCTTTGCGTGCCCTGCACCCACTGGCTGGGGCTCCGCCCTGAGTGTGACAGCACTGACACGCTGTACATTTTTTGCCTGCCAGCGCTGTCATGCATGGGGTAGTGTTGCTGCTTTGCGCGCCGCTCTCGTACAACGGCCTTCGCGCTACTGCCCGCCTCCCTTTCGGAATGCGCCTGGGGTTGTGTCGCGGTAGCGCTTGAAGGCGCGCGTCATGGTGAGTGCGCTGCCGTATCCCACGCTCGAGGCGATGTCGGGGATGGGGAGCTGGGTCGTGCGCAGGAGCTCCTCGGCCTTGTCGAGGCGCAGCCCGTGCAGGTAGCCCAAAAATCCGCCGTCGGGGCAGGCTTGGGCGAACGCGCGAGAGACGGCGGTGCGGCTCATGCCGAATCGCTCGGCCACGAGTGCGGCCGTCAGCGAGGGGTCGCGGTAGTTCGCCTGCACGTAGGCGAGCAGGTCGGCCGCATTGGCGCTCCCCGTCGAGCCGCCCGCGCCAACTTCCGCGCGGCTAGCGGGTGTGGGTTCGTCTCCCGGCAGAAGCGCCGCGTCGTTCGTAGGGCTGTCGCAGCGTACGACCTTGTTGAATGCGCGCTTGCGCGTTCCTTCCTCGAGTGCGGCCATTGCCTCTCGATAGCACAGGTTCAGCTTGGCGGCGCCGGCGTGCACGTTGCTGGCGAACACCGAGACAAGAACGCCCTGCTCTTGGGCATAGGGGAGCAGTCCCGAGAGCAGGGGAGGCATCCCGCCGCCTTGGGCGTCAATCACCGCGAAGACGAAGCCGCTCTCCTCGCACAGCGCGCATGCTCGCCCTTTGCCTTCCAGGTAGTCGCGCATGAGGCGGCTGAGCTGGGATGCTTCGTGAGGCTGTTCATGCTGCTTGCCGCCCTGCTCGTCGGTGCGCACGATGGCCAGCGTCACCTCGCGGCTCGGCTCGGCGAAAAAGAACTCCGCGCCCTCCTCGGCCAGGCTGGCCCTGCCGCGCAACAGACGCATGAGGTGGAACTCGCCCACAAGTTCATCTTGCTCGCTCAGACGGTTCTCCATTGCCTCCAGGGCAAATCCAATGAGCTTGAACTCATCTTGCACGTCGCGCCCGCCCGGCGCGAGCTTGGCGATGATGTCTTGAAGTGGCTCGTAGATGCGCTGAGTCAGATACAGGCCGGCCGCGCAGCCCAGCGCCACGAGTACCACGGTGGCTACGATGATGATGAGGGCGAACTGGTGGTACGCCGCCTGCGCCACATCGGGCACCATGAACACAAACGCCTGGCCTCCGTCGGTGGGCTTGTGGAAATACTCGCGAAAGGGTTTGCCGTTGTGCGTGACGCCGACAATGTCGCGCTCCTCAGGGGAGTTCATGATGACGTCTATGTCGATGGCGTCCTGGTAGGTATTCGCACCCAAAGCGATCCGCGTCCCGTCCTCGTCGACGAAGTACATCTCGGCAATGTCGGCGATGGGCTCGAGGACGTCGATGTTGGGGACCTCGGGCATGTGATAGAAGGCGACGATGGTTGCGCTTTCGGAATAAGGCAAGACGGAAACGCTCCAGGCCGTCCCGTTTCCAGCGGATAGGCGCGTAACGGTGCGCCCGTTGCTTGCAAGGGAATCAATGTCGACCTCAGTGAGTCGCTTTTCACGGGCGCGGGCGTCTTCTGCGGCGCTGGCGCTTCCCAGGATGAAGTCGCCCCCATCCTCCGTGTTCCTGAGGACGACGTAGACATTCTGCACGTCGCCAACGTGGTTATGCTCGAATGCGCCAAGCCTGCGAGCGACCTGTTCGCGCAAGGCAGTGTTGTCCGGGTCGGCTGTCAGGCGCGCAAGTGCGCCGTCGGCATCCAACTGTGCAACCGCGTCAGACGGGCTGTTGTTCAGCGGCGAGCGCTCCTGCTGGTACAGGTCGAAGGCAGTGATTGCCGAGTCGAGGGCACGGCTTTCCTGCTGTGTGGCGCGGCCGATGGTGAGCAGGCTGATGATGCAGCATGCTGCCATGACGATGACCACTGTGGTGCACAATGTGCCTGCCAAAAGGTAAAACCCACGTCCCCTAAACGTGCGGTGCAACTTCCGACGCATGCCTTGACCTCCCCAAATCGTGGTTTAGCGTCTTCGTTTTGTCAGCCGTGCAAAAATCGACCCCATCGATTTGTGCACGATTGTACTCCTGAAAAAACCGATGCTGGCGTGAAAAACCCGATGCTGGCTAGAGTGATAAATGGCCGCATGCAAGGGGCATGTGGCGCATTGTTCGCCTTGAGCGTTTGAACAAGGAGGCATGTATGGAGAAGAACATGAGCAGGCGCAACTTCGTTGCCGGCGCGGCCACGGTTGGCCTTGCTGGCGCGGTTGCCGGCACGCTCACGGGCGCCAACCGCGCCCAGGCCGAGGAGGCCCACGAGGCCGCCGTCACCTCGTACTATCAGTGCAAGGAAGACTGGCTGGGCCTGCCCCCCGAGACCGGCGAGCCTGCTGAGACCTATGATTGCGACGTCCTGGTCCTGGGTGGCGGCCATGCCGGCATCCACGCTGCGCTTGCCGCTGCCGAGGGTGGCGCCAAGGTCATCGTGGTTGAGAAGTGGGCCGAGGACATGCGCAAGGTCAAGGGCGAGGACATCGGCCACATCAACTCCCAGTGGCTCATCGACCAGGGCTATGGTCCTTACGACGTGGGCGAGGTCACCAACGAGTTCGTTCGTCGTGCCGGCGGCCGCTGCAACCCCGAGATCATCCGCAAGTTCGTGGCCAACTCCGGCGAGATGTTCGATCACCTGCAGAGCCTCGTGACCTGGCCTGATGAGCGCATCCACATCATGCCCACCACCGAGCGCAACCCCGACGTGTCGCCTTACGACCCTAGCCAGGTCATCTGCCAGGTCTCCGGTGCCACGGCCGACGGCCCCGTCGAGTATCCCATGATGTGCGGCGGCAACGGCTCCTATGCCGCAGTCGCCCAGTTCATGGGCGAGATCAGCCATGACAACTCCATCCCCGGCTGCGCCGCCATGTCGCGCCTCGACGAGGTCATGCAGTTCGCCATCCTCAAGGGCCAGGAGCTCGGTGCCGAGTGGCACTACGGCGAGCGCGCCCTCAAGCTCACGACTGACGAGAGCGGCGCCGTCACCGGTGCTATCTCCCAGAAGCTCGACGACGAGTCCTACGTGCAGTACAACGCCAAGACCGGCGTCATCCTCTGCCTGGGCGACTATAGCGGCGACGCCAAGATGACCTGGAACCTCAACCCCGACATCTCCGAGTTCAACGCCCGCCAGGGCCTCACGCAGGACGACCTGTTCTCGCCCTTCGCGGACTGCACGGGCGACGGCCAGAAGATGGCTTGCTGGGTCGGCGGTGTCATGGAGCCCACGCCCCGCGCGTCCATGAACACCGGCGGTGGCGGCGGTGGCCCTTGGGGCACCTGCCCGTATCTGTTCCTCAACGCCAACGGCGAGCGCTTCTGCAACGAGGCCAACGCCGTGGGTGTCACCGAGGCCACGCTGCTCCAGCCCGCTGGCATCGTGACGACCGTGACCGACGCCAACTACTACGAGACCCTCAAGTACGCCGGCCTCGACCACGGCGCGCCCAACTACGGCCGCCCCGTGTACTACGAGGAGCTCGTTGAGGACATGGAGGCCATCGAGCTCGAGAGCCCCGACGGCGGCCCCGTGCGCAAGTGCACCATCGCCGAGCGCGACCCCTCCACGGTCTACGCCTCCGAGACGCTCGAGGGCGCCCTCAAGCTGGCCGGTTACGAGGGCGACGCCCTGCAGACCGCCCTTGACCAGGTCGCCAAGTACAACGAGCTGTGCGCCACGGGCAAGGACTCCCAGTACGGCAAGGACGGCAAGTACATGGTGCCGATTGACACGCCGCCGTTCTACACCTGCCCGGCCAACAACTCCAAGACCACCAGCGCCGGCCTCGTGACCCTCGCTGGCGTCGAGACCAACAACAACCTCCAGGTCATCGACGTGGCTGGCAACGTCATCCCTGGTCTGTACGCCGCCGGCAACTGCCTGGGCGAGCGCTACGGCAACTCCTACGCCACGCCCTTCGCCGGCAACTCCATCGGCATGGCCATGACCCACGGCCGCGTCGCCGGCAAGATTATCACCGGCCAGGAAGTGCTCTAGGTCTTTTTGAGCGCGCGATAGCCGAGCGTTGAACAACGAGGCGCCGCATCCCAGCTGGGGTGCGGCGCCTTCTTTTCTGGCTTGGCGCGCGCGGGCGGGTCGGTCGCTTGAGACGGAGCGGGCGTACGGGGGATTGCCGTGCTGCGTGTCGGTCGCGGTATTTTTTTTGATTCGGGTGCCTGGCGGGTCATCAGAAACCTGGGTCCGTGAAAACGGGAGATGCTTCCGCAAAATGGGGGTTCTCCAGCCGCCTTTGAGGTTTGTTAGCTGCATAGTCGGCGGGCGCAAGGTGGCCGACGCACCGCCTGAATCTCAGCTTCTTGCAAACGCCCTGGTACATCGCGTGTGTGTTAGGGCCTGAGACTTCGTTGGGCGTTCCACACCCTCAGTGCTCTGTGTCGCAGCGGCTGGAGAACCCGGAAAATGCGGAAGTAACTTCCGATTCCCTTTCTCCCAATGTGCTGGAGCGCCTTCATTCGATGCTCGGCCTTCGTTTGTCCATCGCTTTTCGGAAGAGCTCTCGCCCTGTACGGTTTTCTACGGCCCTGTTGCCGCGTACGCGTTTACATGCCTTGCGCGTCTTGCGTGTTCGCTATGGTATCCTAACGTCCTGTTATGGGGTGCAAGGAAGGGGACAACGAGGTATGGGCAATCAAGGCGGCGACTGCATGCGCGGCCGGGCCGGCGTTTTTGGGCGCTTCTTCCTGCATGACTTCACGTTTGCCTTTATCGGCATCGGTATCCTGCGCTTCTGGTATCAATACAACCTGTACAACCTGCATTCCACGACTGATTTTGGCATTGGCGTCGCGTGGTCAAACATTCTGCGCGGCGCCGTGGGTCTGTTCTTGGTCGCGTGTGCCTTGCGCGGTGAGCTGTCGCCGCGGGTGCGCAACGTCCTGGTCTGGGGATCGCTTGTTCTCATGACCGCGTCGGGCGCGTTCAACTTCCTGGAGCTCGTCACAAAGAGCACCTCGTTCGAGGTGGCGCGCTATATCACGTGCGGGCTGGGCCTTGTGTGGGGCGGCGGCATGTGGATGGACTTCTTCGCGCGCCTCAAGCCTACGCGGGCATTCCTCTACCTCGTCACGGCCTTGGCGTTCTCCTGTCTGCTCTCCCTGGTCGCGGGTTATTTGCCGCCTATGGTGATGGGCCTCATCAACCTGTTCGTGCCCGCGTTTTCGGTTCTTGCGTTTTGGCGAGCGATGCATCAGCTCGACCTGCGCGACGCCGCCTGTCCGCCAGCCCCTCAGACTGACTTTCGCTACAGTGAGCTGCATGCCTCCGACGTGCGCCAAATCGGTTTCTCGTTTGTCCTCTTTGCCTTCGTCTTGGGCATCACGCTGGGCTTCCCCGACGGGCATCCCCGCGAGCTTGATCAGCTTTCTCGCAGCATTCACCAGCTGACGCTTGTCGCGGTGCTTGTTGGCGTTCTGGCCTGGGTGTTTGTCCACGGCGGCACATTCAAGTTCACGAGCGTGTGGGGCCTGGAGAATATCATCCTCATCACGGCTATCGTGCTTTTGGTGGAAGAGTCCGATGCCACGCGCACCTTGGCGACTGCTTTGTTCCTGAGCGCAGAGAGCTTCTTCTACTCGTTTGTCTTCTTTACCTGTTATGACATCGGACGCCGCACGCACAGGCCCGCCGTCTTCATCCTGGGCATCTTCTACAGCCTGGCGCTTGCGGCCATGGGAGCGGGGCGACTGTTCTCCACGCGTATCGACGCGCTGCCTGGTGGTATGGTGGCCATGCTTGTCATCATGAGCACGCTCGTGGTGGTGGAGATGGTCATGGCGCTGCGTCTGGGCATCTTCAAAGGCGACATCCCACTGTTTGTTGAGGTGCGCGGGGATGCAGAAGAGGCCGACGGGGGCACCGCGTGCGCGATGGGGGAGGCTGCTGCCCAAAGCTTCCAGCCCGCCTCAGTCGCACCTGTCCCTGCAGTCCCCGAGCCTGCTCCCGATGCGCAGCGTCTCGCGCGCCTTGCTGCCGAAGTGGGTCTCACGCAGACCGAGGAACAGATTGCCCTGCTTGCCGTGCGCGGTCGCAGCCGTGCCGTCATCGCGCGTGAGCTGGGGTATTCGGCCAACACGGTGCGCAACTATACTCACACCCTGTACTCAAAGCTGGACATTCACAGCAAGCAGGAACTCATCGACCTGGTTGAAGGCGGCGACCAGGCTCAATAGAGGAGAGCCCGGCAAAACCGTCCGGTCAAAGAGGAGCCGTTGGTTGTCGGCCGCCTACCAAGCGCCCACCAAATTCTTCGCTACGAAAAGGGCCGCGCCCCGGTTTCCCAGAGCGCGGCCCTTCATTGTTTCCCGTCGGCCTGCAATCCGCAGGTTCAGCACCTCGCCTGCCGGCTTACTTCGCGGCGTGCTCTTCCTCGTATTTCTCGATGGCGGCCTGCTCGTCGGCGTTGGGGCTTGCTTCGGCGGCTGCCTGGGCGTCGGCGATGGAGACGGAGCCAACGGGGCTGCTGCCGTCTTCGGCGGGGGCGGGCTCGGCATACCCGGCGTTGATGGCTGCCTGCACGCCGGCGTTGCGGCCGAACGTCACGCAGTCGGCGATGGCGTTGCCGCCCAGGCGGTTCTCGCCGTGGGTGCCACCCGTGACCTCGCCGGCAGCGTACAGGCCGGCGATGGGGTTGCCGTCGGCGTCAACGGCCTGCGAGGACAGGTTTACGCGGATACCGCCCATGGTGTGGTGCACGGTCGGGACCTTGCGGCATGCGTACCAGGGGCCCTCGGTCATCTGGGCGTCGGCAGTGTTGTTGGCGACAAAGCCCAGCTCGTCTTCGGCCTCGCCGGCGACGACGGCGTTGTAGGCGTCGATGGAGGCCTGCAGCTTGGCCGCATCCATGCCAGTAGCGGCGGCGAGCTCCTCAACGGTGTCGGCGGCGGTCACGTGGCCCGTGGCAACCATGTTCTCGATCGTCGCGCCGTTGGCGTCGGGCGTGGTGGTGTCGGGGTAGCGCAGCTTGTTGACGACGACCCAGTAGGTGGAGTTGGTCTGAGCGAAGATGGCCTTGCACAGCGTGTCGCGTGCAGCGCCCTCGTTCACGAAGCGCTCGCCGGCCTCGTTGACGAAGATGCGGTTGCGGCCCGAGGTGCGGATGTCCTCCATGAGGCCGGTGCCAGGCGTTCCGCAGGGGTGCAGCTGGATGTCGGAAAGGCCGACGAGCTCGGCGCCGGCGGCCTCGGCGAGCTTGAGGCCCTCGCCCTGGGCGCAGGGGTTGATGTTGGTGCAGCCGATGGTGGAGTCGAGCACGACGTCGGACCAGACGCCCGTGTTGACCTCCTGGCGGTACTCGACGTTGGCGCCGAAGCCGCCTGTGGCGATGACGACGGACTTGGCGTTGACGCTGACCTCCTGGCCGTCGGGACGCACGGCCTTCACGCCGGCAACGGCGTCGTCGGCGGTAAGGAGCTCGGTGGCGTCGCAGCTGTGCAGGATGGTGACGCCGAGCTTGCCGCACTGCTCAACGAGCGTGCGGATGTAGGTGTTGCCGGAAGGCGTGTAGGGGTAGTGGCTGCGCTGGCCCAGCGAGCCGGTGGCCGAGCCGATGGTGTCCTTGAAGCGAACGCCCAGCTTCTCGAGCCAGTGCACGGAGTCGAGCGCGTTGTGGACGAGGTAGCCGATGAGCTCGGGCGTGCCCGTCTTGTGGCCGCCCTCCCACGTGGCGGCGTAGTGCGTTGCCACGGAGTCCTCGATGCCCTGCTTCTCCTGGCGCTCGGGGTCAACGGCGTTGAGTGCGCCCTCAGAGACGTTGGTGGAGCCGCCGTTGATGTCGATCTTCTCGAGCACGACGACCTTGGCGCCCGTCTGAGCTGCTGCGACGGCCGCGACGAGGCCCGCGCCGCCTGCGCCGATCACGGCGACGTCGGCGTCGTAGGAGTCCTCGACCACATCGGCGGGACCGTCGACGGCCTTGAGCTGCTCGGCGCCGCCTGCCTGCTCGGCGCAGTCCTCGATGCCGCCGAGAAGTGCGTAGCTCGAGATGCTGGCGCCCGACACGGCGTCGACGTTAAGCGACTGGGACTTGACGACCTCATGGGCGAGCGTCTCAAGCGCGTACTTGCCCACGCCGATGGTCTCGTTGTTGCCCGAGCAGTCGATGTCCGACAGAGCATACTGGGTGAACGTGCACGTCACCGTGAAAGGCGCGTTGTGGCCCATGACCTGCGCGGTATAGGTGCCCGGCGTGTAGCCGGCCCACTCGTCGGCCTGGGCGCGCCCGGCACCTGCGAGACCGGCCGCAACCCCTGCGACACCTGCGACGACGGCGCCCTTGGCAAACGACCTACGCGTGCATGCCTGCATGATGAACCCCCTTGATTGATGGCCTGGCGAAAGGCGCCTTACTTGTCGCATATCCGTGCGACACCCCTTGGCGCCTCGCCTCTGACGCTTTTCACCATAGCCTCGACCGCGCCGTTGGGGGAGTCGCAGGGGGTACCGAGGGGGTACTTAACTTGCGGCCAGAGGGCTGCGAAAAAGGGAGAAAACTGAGTACATTTTGTACTTTGCGCAGGTAGATGGTGATGATTTTTGTGACGCGAACGATTTTGGGCTTAGCGGTGCCAAGCCTGTTGAGCCCAACCGCATCTGAGGGAATCTGCATGCCGCGCCAGCCCCAGCACGCTACCCCGCTGACCCTTCTCCGCGCATGAAAAAGCCCCGCATGCGAGCCAATAGCGGTTTCGCATGCGGGGCGTTGAACTGCGTGTCTTACAGCGAGGCGACGTACTTGCCGGTGACGTAGCCCTGGGTGTGGCAGCGGCCCAGGGACAGGCCGGGCACGGTCATGGGGTAGTCGGGCGAGCCATAGAAGTTGCCGGCGATGTTGCCGATGGCGAACAGGCCGCCGATGACGGAGCCGTCCTCGCGGGTGACCTGCATGTTCTCGTCAACGTTCACGCCGAGCATGATGGCCGACAGGCCGATGTGACGACGCATGCCGTAGAAGGGCGGGTTCTGCACGGGTACCAGCCACTTGGCGGCCTTGCCGAAGTCCTCGTCAGCACCCTGGGCGCACAGCTCGTTGTAGCGCTCGACCGTGGCAACCAGGTTCTCGGCGTTCACGCCGAGCTTCTCGGCGAGCTCCTCGATGGTGTCGGCCTTGTAGGTGGCGATGAGGCCCTCGTACACGCCGACCTTTTCGCCCTCTTCCTCGGGCATGTAGGCCTTGATGGCCTCCTCGTCGTAGAGCTTGCCGGGCCACTCGGCGCAGGTGGTCATATAGTCGGCGTCGAAGATCTGGTTGTAGTAGCCGCAGTCCTCGGGACCGTTGAGGAAGTTCGCCATCGTGGCCATCTCGCAGCGCTTCTCGTTACAGAAGCGGTTGCCGTCGTCCTTCACCGCGAGGAAGGGCATGTCGCACATGGCGCCGGGGCCGCCATCGAAGTCATGCAGGACGCGCGTGGGGCAGACGTCCTCCATCTTGGCGCCCGCCCACACGGCCATCTTGTGGCCGTCGCCGGTGCGACCGTGCTGCTTGCGGTAGATGTTGGCCATCTCGGGGGCGTAGTAGCTCATCATGTCGTCGTCGTTCATGAAGTCGCCCGTGGCGAGGATGACGCCCTTGGCGGCGTTGAACTGCACGTGCGTGCCGTCGGCATTCTCGGCGATGACGCCGGTGACGTTGCCGGACTCGTCCTGAACAAGCTGGCAGGCGGGCGTCTCATAGAAGACCTCGAGGCCCTGGCCCTCGGCCCAAGAGCAGATGTCTTGCATGCCGTTGCCCGTGTTGTAGGGCTTGGGGCCGAAGTCGAAGGCGAAGTAGCTCACGGCGTAGTCGTCGATGTTCTGGATCGAGCTCGTCCACTTGGCGGTGGAGTCGACCATCTGGGCGCCGGCCTGCTCGCCGAGGTCCCACAGCCACTTCAGGGCCTCGCCGGAGTTGTTGGCCCACAGCATGACCTGGTCATGGCGCGAGCGGTGCGAGCAGTCCTGGTTGATGAGGGAGGCAACGGCTGCCACGCCGGCCGGGTCGGACTCGTCCTTGAGCACGGAGTCGCAGGTGTTGCCCTGGCTGGAGGCGGCGTCCTCCTTCTGGAGCAGGGCGACCTTGGCACCGGCCTGGAAGGCCGAGATGGCGGCGGGCACACCGGCGGCACCGGCGCCGACGACCACGACGTCGTAGTCATAGGTCTCGGCGACGTCGGTGATGGGGTCGGGCTGGGCGAAGAAGGAAGGCGTGGGCGTGGTGTTCGCGACGCTGGGGCCCTCGGCTGCCAGGGCCGCTGCGGCGTTGCCGGCGACGGCTGCGACGGCGGCCAGGCTTGCGGCGCCCTTAACGGCGGTGCGACGGGTGATGGATGCTGCCATGATGAACCTCCTGTGACGTTGGTGGTCTCTCCGCTCGGGTGGAAGGCGAACGGATTGCCTTGCCGTGTGCTTGGCACGCTCGGCATCGCGTCTCGCCTTCTTCCTCGGCGGCTGGCCCCATCCTAGGTCGCGCCGCCGGCCCTTCTCCATAGTCCGTCTGTTGGTTTGGCGGGTGTGTTGTCGTAACCCGGGGTGTAACCCACTTGTTTTACCTGCGAAAATGAAATAATGTCCTCTTGAAAAGTCGGCGGGTACAAACAAGGGGTGATGGGGTTGGGACGTCGGGCAAATGATGTCGCGCAGAGCAACGAGGCCGCACGCGGCGCAACGCCCGTGTTTTCGGCCCTCACTGCGATCGACGCGCGCGCCGCCAACGCCGACACCGTCGACCCTTCGTCATCCGACGGGGACCAGGGCCCTCTGTCACTTCCTCACGTGTGCTGGCTCTTCATGGGTCTGGGCGTCTACCGCGCCTGGATCGAGGTCTGCTTCGTCGGCTCGTTCGTGTCCTATCCCGCCCCGTACGGCATGAGGTCGCTTTTCGATGTGGCTTGTGTCGCAGTGCTTTTCGCCCTCGCCGTTTTGGCCCGCCGTGTGTCGCCGTTGTCAAGCAAGCCGGGGTTCGGCGCGTGCTCGGCCACCCTCATGGCGGTTGCAGCCGCGCTGGGGTTCGTCACTCTGGCGTGCCCCCAATGGGCCGGTGTCCTTAGCCTGCCCTCTTCAGTGATCGGTGGCGCGGGTGTCGCAATCACCATCTTGTTGTGGAGCGAGCTGTACGGCTGTCTGAGCCCTATGCGCATCGCGCTCTACTACGCGCTCAGCCAGCTTGTGGGCGCTGCGGTCATTTGGACGCTCAAGGGGTTCGCCACGCCCTGGCTCGCCGTATGGACGTGCGCACTACCGTTCATCTCCCTGGCGATGCTGCGCGGCGCCTTCAAGACGTTGCAGCCTGAGCAGCTCCCACATCCAGCTGTGGCTCGTTTCAGCTTTCCCTGGAAGCCGGCGGTGCTCGTGTGCGTGTACGCCTTCGCCTTTGGCCTGCAGGAAGCCAACACCTATGCCATCACCGGCCCGCATTCGGGTTTTGGGCTCATCGCGGCGTCTGCGAGCGTGGTTGTGGGAATCGTCCTGCTTGGGCGGCGCGTCGAGTTCGGCAGCCTCTACTCGATGTGGCTCCCGGCGCTCATGATGGTGTCGCTCGTGCTGAGCCTCGTCGGCGCGGTCGGCGCGTTTTGGACGAGCTTTTTCATGAGCGTGAGCTACGGCGCGGCGGAGATATTCATCATGACGATGGTCGGGTCGCTGTGCCATCGCTACGGGGTGAGCGCCGTCTGGATCTTCGGCATCGAGCGCGGTGTCCGCATGCTTGCGATGATGGCAGGCCGCTTTGTCGAGCCCCTCGCGCACGGCTGGCCCGTCGCGGCAATCGTCGTCGCGGCGGCAGCGGTGGGTACCTGGCTTATCTTTTCGGAGCGCGGCACGTCTGCTAGCTGGGGTATCGTGCTCTACGAGGAGGGTGACGACCTCTACCGCACCGCCGTGCGCAACGCTTGCGGTCGTCGCTGCGCCGAGCTTGGACGTGCCCATGGCCTCACCGAGCGCGAGCAGGAGGTGCTGTTCCTCCTTGCCCAGCACAAGACCGCCGGCGACATCGAGCGAGAGCTATGCGTGGCCCACGGCACGGCCAAAGCCCACATCCGCCACGTGTACAAAAAGCTCGACATCCACGCCCGTGAGGAGCTGTTCGACCTGGTGGAGCAAGGAGACGGGGGCCGATAGGCGAGACGCTCGGCCTTTCGGAGTCCACCGTCAAGACGCACGTGCGCCACATCTACGAGAAGTGCGGCGTCCACAGCCGCGCCGAGCTTATCGCCCTGCTCGACCGCGTGCGTCAGGGGTAGAGGGCTTGGGATCTGCGCTCATGTCCGGGCACTTGGGGTATCGTCCGCCAAAACGTGCCTTGACCATCTCGGCCAGATGGCCCTGGCCCATGTCGTACAGGTTTTCTTCGGTTACCCAGCCGTAGCGCACGTATTTGTCCGCAAGCTCCGCGCAGTACGAGCAGTCATGGCACTTGCGGTTGCAGGTCGAAAGTCTTTTGAAGTAACCGCTGGTATCGAGGGACTTGTTGTCGATATAGGCGCTTTTCTCGACGTTGTAGAACCCGATGCTCGAGCACATCAAGTCAAGCAGGTTGCCGTCATACGTTTCCTCAAAGTAGGCGGTGCAGCTGCGCAAGACCTTGCTGGCGAGCATGTCTCGCCCCACAATCTTGAAAAAGTGCGCAGCTCCGGCCTTGGCGTAGAGCCCGAGTTCCTCCGGGCGCACCCAGTTCGAGCGGAAAATCTCGCCGCGGTCTTTCTCGATGCGCTCACCGCAGGCAAATGAGAACGACTGACCTTCGGGGCGAGATTCCTGCGAGCGATGCGAGATCAGGTTCATATGGAACGTGCGATAGGGGCACTTGTACAGGCAGCCCTCATTCACCATGAGCTTGACTTCCAAGCCGCAACGACGCGAGATGGTTGCCAGAAGCTTGAGGTCGCGATTGATGCTCGTTGCCGGGGTGAACGTCGTCGCTCCGGCGTCTGCGAAGGCCTGCGCGCGTGAGGCGCAGTCAATTTCCGAGAGCACAGAGGCCGATATCTCGATATTGGGGCATGCGGCGCGAACCTGCTCAATGTGAAATGGGTTGGCGAGCGTGATGGCCTCAACACCATGGTCTTCGTGCATGCGGCGCACGAATTCTACCAGGCGTTTCACGACATCCTCGTCATACCACGAGCTTCCGCCGCACGTGGCGTTCACCGTCATGTCCACTCCGACACCGGCTGCATGGATGCGGTCGGCAATGCGCACGAACTCGTCTTCGGTCATACGGTCGCTGCCGCCGGCCCTGCCCGACCCCGCTATTTCCTGGGGGATGTTGAGGTACACCTCGCGAACGCGGTTGCCTCCGCGCGCATTCAGGGCGAGTTGGGCATCCAAGACGGAGATGTCGCCGTTGTAAGGGAAGGAGAATTCGAGTCCGGCCATGGCTTCTGCTCCAGTTAGATGACGGTTTTTGCTTCGTTTGCGCTCGATGTGCGACATGCCTCGACAAGGGCGGCAAGAGAAGTGCGGGCAACCTCGGCGATGCCAGACGGGTTTCGGCGGGCGGGGAGCTTTCCATTGGAAACCATGGCGTTCACGCGGTACACGCTCACGCCAAGTGCCTCGGCTGCTTCTTCTGTTGAAACGAAGCCCGCGGAATCATCGGCTACCTCGGCGCCGATATGCGCCACGCCGCTGGTAATGGGCGGAGCCCATTCTAGGCGCTCTTTGGCCTCGGCCAGCGTGGGGCGCGTGAACGGCTCAATGCGAGGATAGTGGGCCTCGAAGACATCGGGAGCGATTTGCAGCACATAGCCGCCCGGGACTGCGACGCCGTTGATGAGGACGTCCCATCGGGGCTTGCCGGTTGCTTCATCGGTCTTTTCCACCCAGCTGCGTTCTTGATGCGACATGGGGTCTCCCTTTGCTAATCAGAAGGCCCGGCGGCCCATTTTAAGACCGCCGGGCAGAACAGTTTCAAACAGTTGTGCACGATGCCGGGTGCCCGGATCTACAACCGCTCATGAGGGCCGTGCGGCCGTTATGAGCGGCCCGTTACTCCCAGGAGTCGAGATGCGCTGCCTCACGGCCTGCGATGCGTCCCACGCACCAGTTCTCGCTTCCGTTGCCGCCCGTGACGGCATACGTGTGACCGGCCATGTTGCCAAAGGAACCGGCCGAGTACAGACGCGGGATGGGGTCTCCGTCGGGGTTCAGCACCTGTGCCTTGCCGTTGCGACGCGCGCCGCCGATGGTGTTGCAGATGCCGGGGTACAGAGGCAGGGCGTAGAAGGGAGGAGTCTCGATCTTCGCCAGGCCGCTGCGGCCGAAGTCCTCGTCGTCGCCCTTGTCGCACAGCTCGTTCCAACGGTCAATGGCGGCCTTGAGGCGATCGATCTCCATGTAGTCGGGATCCCAAGCGTGCATGACCTCGACGAGCTCCTCGAGGGTGTCGCCGCACTTGATCCACCCGCGCTCGAGCTCCCACTGGTTGTCCACGGACCAGCCAACCCAGCCGCCCAGCTCGGGGTCGAGGCCGGGGGTGGTGTAACCGATGCCCGTGCCGCCGGCCTCCTGGCTGGCGCCGCCGACCATGCCGCCGAGCGACCCGCCCTCGAAAGCGGTCTGGTCAAAGACCCACCACGACGGGACGCGATCGAAGTCGCAGATCTCCTCGTCGAACGTTGCGTAGGGCTTCCAGCCGCCGTGAGGCATGAACGTGTCTTCATTGATGAAGCGGTCGCCGCGACGGCTTACCTCGATGTAGTTGTCCGTGGGGATGGAGCAGCTTACGCCGCCCGGAACAATCTCGGGGTCGTCAAACCAGCAGTTGGCGCCACCGCAGACCTGCTGCATGTGCCACAGGTCTGCGCCGACCTTCTGCGCCATGCCGATGCCGTCGCCCGTGTTGTACTTCCAGCCGTAGAAACCACGCATGGGGTAGCACTTGAGGTACTTTGCCTGCAGGTCGAAGTTGAACTCGAAACCGCCCGTGCACAGGCACACGCCCTTGCGGGCCTTGACGGCCTTCTTCGTCTCATCGCCGCCGACGAGGGTGTACGCGCCGAGGATCTCCTTGGTGATGGGGTCCTGGATAAGCTCCTCGTCGTGGCAGTCAAAGAGAATCTCGATGCCGCGGTCCTTGATGTGCTGGTCGAGGACCTCAAACGCAGCGACGCCCCAGCCAACGCCCTGACCGACATACATCTGGTCAAAGCCGGTGAAGATGTCGTACTCAGCGCGCGCCGAGTCGCCGAGGGTGTACTCGATGCCGTACTTGTCGGCGTAGTCGGCGTTCTGGACGGCCTCGTCGGCCCAAGCCTGGCACACGTCCATGGGCGTCTGGCCGTGGAAGGCCTCGAAGGCGAACTGGGCGGCTGCGTCAGCATCGTGGGGGCAGGTCCACTGGCCCATGTTGATGGACGAGCTTCCGCCGCCGCGGAACGGGGACTTCTCGAGGAACATGACCTCGGCGCCCTCGTCATAGGCGATGAGGCCGGCCCACTGGCCTGCGCCGCCGTAGCCGATTACCAGAACGTCGGTCTCATAATCCCAGGATGCGGGCAGCCAAGGCTTGTTGGGGTCCGAGGCACTATCAGCATGTGCAGAGGTGGCTGCCATCCCCGTCGCAACCGCTGCTCCCGCCGCGCTCGCTACAAAGCCCCTACGCGAGATGCCGTTCGTTTCTTCCATGCGATCCTCCTTGTGCGTCTAACGTTTCCGCCCTTGCGGGCGCTGACGGGACACTATGGTGGCCATTTGTGCCTCAGATGGCATCTCATGGGTTTGATGATATGCAAACATGCTGGTAGATACATACATATGCAATGCAATCATCAGGGTCGTATGAGTCGATTTTCGAGCGGCCTCGGCGCAACTCGGGGTTCCAGCCGCTTGCGTCCTTCGATTTTTGCGCACCCTGCTTGGGCATAGCGGCCCATTTGAGCGCGTGAAAATGTGCATAATGGCAGTTGGGAAAAATGAGTCTGCGACATGGGGATTGCAGGTTCGTGCCGTTTGGCGGGACGTTTATCGGTGAGGTGCCATGGGGACGTTGACTGACAAGATTCGTGGCGCACGCGGTGCACTGCTTGGCGCGGTGGGGGCGGCATTTGCTCAGAGTTGGCTGCCGCTTGTTGGGCTCATCGCAGACGGTTATCGAGCGAGTCTCGATCTTGGGGTATTCGTTGGGCCCATGTGGTTAGGCACGGCCGCTGGCTTGCTCGTGGCGTACGCGGGGTGGTTCCTCACGGGTAAACATGCCGGCCGGCAAGGGGGCAGACGTGCTTCGCTTGAATGCCGCGCGGGCTTGGCGCTTGCCTGTACGCTCATTGGTTGTATGGGACTCGCAGCCACACGTGGTGCGGGGTCGTGGGATGGCCCTTTTACGTTGGCCTGGCAGGCGGTGGTTTTTGCCGCGAGCCTTGTCACCGCGTTTGGCGGAGGAGCGCTTACGTGCGTTTGGGTGGGAGGGCTCCACCCAGAGCGGGTTTCTGAGAAAGGTGCCCTTTCAAGCTCGGCTGATGTGGTGCTCGGCGGGCTTGCATTCTCGTTTGTGCTTACAGTCCAGTGCGCTCTTGCGGCATGGCTTGGGTCTAACATATGGGCGCCCTGCATCACAGGGGTGTTTGCGGTTATATCGTTCGTGCTGCTTGTTGCCGGCGGGTCGGGTGCTGAGTGCGCGACGACGCCGGTGGATGGCGGCGATGCGCTTTCGATTCGGAAGGCTGGGCGTCCTTTGTTGGCGGGCGTGTTGCTTGGCTTCACCGTGTCGCTCATGATCGGTCAGTTCCTGGGGTGCGGAAACGGTACGGCTGACCCAAACACCTGGATGTTTGGGCTGCTTGGCGTTGTGTTCGGGGCCATTGCGCAAATCGCAGTGCGTAGGTTGCGCGGTGCGTGGGACCCATTTGTAACCTGTTGGGTCGTTGCATCCTTGTTTGTCGTCGCCTTCTATCCCATGAACGCCGGAAGTGATTTCTCCCTTAAGTTTGCTCTTGCGGTCACGACGCTTGCCTTGTGGTCGGCGGTTGCGGTTCTGCCGTCTACATTGTCGGCCTTTGCGTTGAGGGATGGGTGCCGTCCTGCTGTTTGCTGCCTGGCGTTTGTGGTTGGATTGATCGCTGCCGGCACTCTGGGCGGGCCGTTGGGCTATTTGGTGGCCGGGTCTTCTTTTGAAGGCCAATTCGTGCTCGTCTCCGCCGTCTGCTCTATGATTGTGGGATTCGTGTCGCTTACGCTTGTGTTGAACCGTCCGTTGCGTTTTCGCCACGATGGGGCTGATGGGGCATCGGATATGGAAGAGGGCGCTGCGGGCGATGCCGTTGTTTCGGCTGATGATGTGCCCGATGAAATAGACGCTTTGACCAGTAACTGCGCTCTTCTTGCAGATGCGTGCGGTCTTACGCCACGCGAACGTGATGTGCTTGCCGTGCTTGCGCACGGCTACGACGTTGCCCGCGTTCAAGAAGAGCTTTGCATTTCCGAGGGGACTGCGCTTACTCACAAGCGGCACATTTACCAGAAGCTCGACGTGCATACCCGCGCCGAACTGCTCGACCGCGTGCGTCAGGGGTAGGGTGCCCGACCGCGTCGAGCTCCGTACGCTGTACAATCTTCCTAACGTTCGCCATCGACACTGCGAGGTTCCATGGGGCAGTCATCTGAGGTTTCACCGTTCGCTTCATGGCGGGGCATACCGTTCTTTTTCTTCGGCTACGGCTTTCTGTATGCGTGGGGCTATGTGTCGTGGAGCACGGCGTCGCTTGCCACGAGGGCGGTAAACGGCGGTGAGTTCGACCTGTCGTGGCTGGTCTCGGCGGTTGTCGTGCCCGCCCTGCTTGTTGTCCTGGCCGTTCTCGGTACGCGGCGCGACTTGGAGCATAGCCGTGCCGCGTATGTCGCGGCACCCGGCTTGGCGGCTTTGGGCACGGTGCTCTCGGTTGTGTACCAGCACGTTGGGCAGCCGACGCTTGCCTGGATGCTCGCTGCTGTGAGCGGCGTGTGCACGGGTGCGGCGAGCGCCTTGTTCAGCCTGCTGTGGAGCCTGGCTCTGTCGCGTCTTGACATGGCGAGCCTCGAGACAATCGTGCCGGTGTCGTTTTTGGCGAGCGCGACGTGCGCCATCGTCGTGCCGTCGCTTGCGCAGCTGCCGGCGCTGGTCGTCGCGCTCCTGCTTGTGGTTGCGTGCGCCGTGACGCTCGGCCGCGCTCGCGCGTGGGTCGATGGGGGGAATGCCGAAAAGCTGGACGGAGCTGCGGGCGACACGTATGCGCCAGAGGGAGTGCCGGCCATCGTGCGCATGCTCATCTTCGGAGTCGTGGCTTGGACGGCTATCAACATCGCGCCGACGTCGTCAGGCCAGGTGCTGCCTGGTAACGAGGATCTTGTTGCCGGTGTCGACATTGCGGGCGTCGTCGGGTATTCGCTTGCCATCGCTTTTGCGCTGCTCATCATTCGGTTTGCTGTGCGCGTCGATTTTCAGGCGCTTGCTTCGATGACGCTGCCGGTGCTCGTGCTTTCGGTGACGTTGTTTGCCTTTGATAGCCCGATGGCTCAGTTTTGGGCAGGCGTGCTCAATGTCGCGCTCAACTCATGCTGCGAAATCATCCTCCTGCTGTACTTCATCCGCATTGCGCAGAGCCGACCCGAGAGACACGCGTTTTGGTTGGCGTCGGGTTCGGCGGCGAGCTATCTGGGAGTGCTGCTTGGCCAGCTGCTGAGCGGTTGGTGCGCCCGAGCCGGGGTTGCCGAGGCCGATCCCGCTTTGTTCGGGCTTGTCGTTGTCTGTGTGTACGCGCTTGCGATGGCGCTCATCCCGCAGCGGTCCTATGAGGCACAGGCTGACCGTGCTAGGCGCGTCTCTGCCGAGGGATTGCCTGAAGATGCCCTCGCATCAGGTGTTGCCTGCGAACATGCGGCTGAGGGTGCGTCGCCTTCTTCCTGTGGTGCCGAGTCTTCCGACCCCATTGCGGCCGGTGTCGCGCGTGTTGCGGCGCGGTATCAGCTGTCGCCACGCGAGGCCGAGGTGTGCGAGTACCTGGCGCGCGGCCGTTCGCAAACATACATTCGCGAGGCGCTGTTCCTGTCCAAGAACACGGTGGCCACCCATGTGCGGCGCATCTACACCAAGCTCGACGTTCATTCCAAGCAGGAGCTTATCGACCTGGTAGAAGGCCATAAAGAGTAAGGAGGCCGCCCGTTTCTGGACGACCTCCTAGGAATTGCGGCGCATGTTGCGTTGCGCCGTTCGCGCCCGACCTCGCGCTGGCTCTACGCAAGGTCGGGAGCTCGTGCTGGCGCTGAGCCTGGCCTTGCGGCCACACTCTAGAGCGCTCTGGACGCTTGCCTTACGCGAGGTCGGCAGCAATCTGGTCGGCGACGAACCAGCCCGAGCCCATGGCGTTGCCCACCGAGGAGCCGGGGTTGGTGAAGTAGGGCACCGTGTACATGGAGCCGGCGTCGACGCCAGCCACGTACAGGCCGGGGATGGCGTTGTTCTCGGTGTCCACGGCATGCAGGCCGCTGTCCACCTTGACGCCGCCGTTGGTGCCCCAGGCGCTCGGCACGTACTCGAAGGCGTAGAACGGAGCGGTGGCAACGGGCTTCATGAAGCAAGCGGGCTTGTAGAACTCGGTGTCCTCGCCGGCCTCGCACATGGCGTTGTAGCTCTCGACCGTCGAGACGAGGTTCGTGAGGCCGAACTTCTCGGCGACCTCCTCGAGGGTGTCAGCCTTGATGCCCCAGCCCTCCTCGATGGCCTGCTGCAGGTGATCCTCGGCGTTTTCGGGCGTGGGGTTGTAGTAGCCCGCCTCGGCGCCTGAGACCCATTCGGCAGGCTCGCCCAGGTAGGCGTAGATGCCCTCGTTCTGGCAGGCGTTGTAGTAGTCAGCGTCCATGATCACCCAGGCGTGGCCGGCGCGTGCAAGCGCCTCGCCGCCCTTGGCGAGCGGCAGTGCGGCCACGTCGCCCTCGTTCACGAAACGGCTGCCCGTTCCGTCCACGTACAGGCCGCCGAACAGCCAGTAGCCGTAGTGCTCGTTGAGGTTCTTCCACTCGGGCGAGAAGGGCCAGCTGTCCGTGGCCGGAGACACCGCGCCGCACTCGTTGCCCAGGATTGCGAAGGGGCGATCGAGCGCGCCGCCGGCGTCGAGGACCATCTGGATGCCGGTGCCGTCGGACACGGTGTTGCCCAGCGGGAAGATGGGCGTGTTGAAGTGCTCCTGCTGCATCTGGGTGTTGCCCAGGAAGCCGCCCGTGGCGATGACGGTCGCCTTGGCGCGGTAGTCCACGACCTTGCCGTCGACCTCGGCCTGCACGCCCACGGCCTTGCCGTCCTCCATGAGGATGGCGTAGACGGCAGCGCCGAAGGTCACCGTGCCGCCGTTGGCCTCGATGTCGGCGACGATGGGGTCGGTGCGGTCGGAGGGGCTGGCGTCAATGTAGTGGCGGCCGCGGAAGCCCACGCCGTAGGCGTCCTCCCACAGGTGCATGGGGATGCCCAGCTCGCACATGCGGTCGATGGAGGGGCCGGTACCAGCCAGGACGTTCTTGAGCAGCTTGGCGTTGACGGAGCCGTTGGAGAAGCCGTACATGTACTTGAACATGTCGTCGAGGGAAACCCAGGCGTCCTCGTCCTTCTGGATCTGCGTCTCGCAGGCGTTGGGGCCGCCGCACTGGGCCCAGTCGGACACGACGGCGCTGACGCCCTTCTCAAGCAGGCACACCTTGAAGCCCTGCTCGACGAGGTGGTCGGCGGCCATGAGGCCGGCGATGCCGGCGCCCGCGATGACGACGTCGCACTCGACGGTCTCGTCGGCCGTCTCCTGGGCGGCGCGGGCCGAGGTGCCGTTGCGGTCGTCGGCGACGGGTACGGCCTCGTCGGCGAGAGCGGCGCTGGCGAGTGCGGCGGTGCCGGCTGCGACAGCGGCTGCGCCGGCAACGAACGCGCGACGGTCGAGCGCCGCGAAGGCGGCAGGTGCCTGATGGTTGGTGTGCATGATGGTCCTCCTTGGAAGTATGCCTTCACTCGAGCGGGGCTGCGCGCCTCGCTCGCTGAAGAAGACCATAGCCGAGCCCCAATCACGCCGTGTCGCATCAAACGCAGGCTCTTTGCCATAACCAGGCATGTCACGTAAAAGAGGTGACAAGGGTTTTGGCTGGTGATAGGCGTTTTGGCTTACCGTTTCGCTTGAGAGACAATGAACAAGTAGCCCCAGCCGCAATTCCTCCCGCGCCGACGTTAAAACCGGTCTGAGGGTCGTCGGGGGACTTGTCCGTCGTTTCTTTGGGGCTGCGCTGGCAGAAAATCGGGTTTCGGAGTAGTCCTGGGGTCCCCGATGGCAGCCAAACGAGTTTCGGAGTAATGATTTCTGAACAAGGGAGCCGTCCAGCCTTGTGAAGCGTGAAATTCTGTTGTTAAAGCAACAAAATGAGCGACGAGCGTCCCTTTTGGGACCCCATGTTCCCCTCGAAAAGGGCCACAGGGCGCGTAGAGGGCGTTTCGACTACTCCGAAACTCGTTTGCTTGCCAACGCACTCGGGAAAACTACTCCGAAACTCGTTTTGCTGCCAAAAAGGCTTCTGAACCGACCTCGTGTCGTGCCTTGCGCTGTTCGGTAAGGTGGGCGTTGTCCTGGGTGACCGGCGTCGGAAGCGGCCGCCGATGGCGATCAATCGCAGCCGGCCTCGTCGAACGCGCTCTCTACTAGGGCTGTCGCTATGGCAATGACTACCGCTCTTTCGCCTGAGGTATTCGATGTTTTCCGCGCGATGCTCGACGCTTCCATGCCCGAGGCGGCGCAAGGCCTTTTCGCTCGGAAGCCGGTGTGGGAATGAGCGGTTTCACTCGTCCGGTTCAACTGCCAGTTGGGGTGGGAATAGAAGGTTTTACCTGCCGCGATGAAATTGTTGACAATTGGGCAGCCCCTCGCTGTCCCCCGCTACTTCTCGTCAGGCAGTTCCATGAACTCGTGCTGGGAGTGCACGCCGTACTTGGTGTAGATGCTGCGGGCGTGGGTATTGCCGGTGATACGTGGATTACCCTATTTTCTTCCTTCTGCCAGGTCGATGAGCTCGGCCTTGCTGTGGATGTCGAGCTTGCGATAGATACCTTTGGCGTAGTATCGAGCGGTGTTTAAGGACACGCCAAGGCGCTCACCAACTTGGGGCAAGGTGTATCCGCGTAGCAACAGGTTGACGACTTGTTGCTCGCGAGCTGAAAGATCGTAGGGTCCAAGCCATGAAAGCTCGCTATCAGTGCCACTGGCTGTCACACCGCCGCTTCCGCAGTTCACGAGCTCTGTTGACATGTCGGCTGAAGTCGCATCCTCGCCAGTGTCCTTACTGCTGGACTTCACACCCCAAATCTTCCTGCCCAAAAGCATGACTGTGTACACAATGAGTACGGCCGCCATGGTGAAACTGAGTGCGACCGCTACGGCGTCATCGGCTTTGTCAAGATGGATTCCGAGAAGAGTCAGAATGTTTGAAATAATGTCGGTTCGCATGTACAGCGTTGTTCCCACGCCAAAGGCGATAAGACGCGGCAGATGCTGTCGATAACAGGTGCCTGCCACGAAAACCCAGGCAAACAGCATGATGCAGTCTTGAGTTGCCTGCATGAAGCTCAACGATGCGATGGGGTTTACAAAGGAAAACGACGAGAAGCCAAGCAAGCCAAAGAAAACCGTGCATGAGTAAAGCGGCCAGAGTTGGTCGGGGTCATCTCGGCGAAGAGCGAATACCCATGTGCAGAAAACGCAGGCAAGGACGAGAAACGCGAGTACTCGGAAGGCGTTGACGGTGTAGGCAGACGTGCCGCCGCTCATCGGAGCAACAAGAAGGTCGCTTATGGAGCAGACAATGCAGCAGGCGAGCAGCATTATTGCTGGGCCCCAATCGATGTTGCGAAGGGCGCCCTTTTGCCTGCATGCGCGCGGTATGGTGCTTTCGGCGTTTATGTCGGTATGCGCACCTGAAGCATCTGCGGGTCGGGGTGCGACGCAGAGCAGCAGCCCTGCCAGGAGCGGTGAGCTGATGGCAACGAGGCCGCTCAGAGCCGCCCCCGACCCCTGCAGGCCAAAAGAGACAGCGCCGTATAACACAAAAGCAAGAGACACGTAAACAGCAGTCTTGCGAGGTTCGAGGTCGCATGTGTAAGCGCCCCATCCCATTATGAGCACGGCAGAGCATGCACCATGAAAGAGACGGGCTCCAGTAAAAAGCGCGGAGGTTGGATCGGCGCACGCCAAGCACATTGCTGCCCCGGCAGTCATTCCAAGAGTTGCGCAGACAATACCTGCCAGTTGTGCTTTGCGCGAGATTGCCCAACGCGTGGAAACAAGCATTATGGTAAGAATGCCAAGGAGCTGTGCCAGGCGCGAGATGGAAAAGGCCTCGGGCGTGTAGTCGATGTAGGAGCTGCCGAATACCGACCATGCTGAGACGCGGAACGCGCAGATTCCCAGTATCGGCATTATGGAAAAGCTGCCTAACATGCCGGTGCTCTGTGTGCTTGCCTGCCGTTTCACTTCCCGTCCCCCTTTGTCAGAACGCCATGGTAGCACAGGCCAGGAAATGAGGAGGCGACTGTATTTCTCAGCTATTCCCCATTTGATGTGGGGGGCACCAAAACCTAATCGGACAAGTGACTACATCGAAGATGTGGGCATGTTCACAGACCTTGAATTAGGCTGCAAGCCAGTTGCAGGTTGGCGGGCAGCTTATTGGGGACTGCCCTGCGCCTGCTGGAGAAGGAGGCATTATATGAATGCACGTGTGACGAGGCGCGGCTTTGTTGCGGGCGGCGCTGCGGTCGCTGGTGGACTGGTAGCACTTTCCAGCGTAGCGGGCACCACGAATGCGCCTGTGCAGGCCAGGGCCGAGGAGGCTGCTGAGGGCCTCATTGCTCCGGCGCAGATGAACGCTCAAGAGTACGCTGCAGCGGGAGAGGGATGGCGTTCCAACACTACCGATTTCGCTACGCTGTTTTCTCCTTGGCAGTTTGGCGGTCTCGAGATTAAGAACCGTATCGTGAAGTCGGCCGCAGGCTCCGATACGGGCAAGAACAACGAAGAATGCGTGGCCTACTATCGCGCCTTTGCCCACGGCGGGGTGGATATGGTGTGGGTCGAGGACTTTGTGGACAAGTATGAGCACTTCCCCATGACGCGCGGTGTGCCCATGGATGCTGCCCCGCTCAAGGAACTTGCCGATGCGATTCACGAAGAGGGAGGTCACATCGGTTACCAAATCTCTTGCATGGGTATTCCGTTTAGCGGCACGCAGCAGACAGCTTCGGGTTCGTTTGCCTCGGCCGTGGCTGGCGATATGACGATCGATGAGATTCATACCCTCCAGCAAGATGCAGCCAACTTTGCCAAGCAGCTTCAAGACCTTGGTTGGGATGCTGTTGAGATTAACGCTGCGGGCAACAACATTGGCCAGTCGTTCTTCTCGCGCATGCGCAACAAGCGCGATGACGAGTATGGTCCCCAGAGCTTTGAGAACCGCGCCCGCTTTGTATGCGAGATGATTCAGGGCATCAAGGAGGCCTGCGGGCAGGATTTCCCCGTGCAGGTGCTTATCAACGGTATCGAGGAGAACGACACCAACCTGGGCGACTCCACGCTCATGACCACGGTGGAGGAGAACCTCGAAATTGCTAAGTGCCTCGAGGCTGCCGGTGCCAACTCCCTGCATGTGCGCCTGGGGCCGCTCGGCATGCATGTGTGCCAGTTTGCTAGCGACCTTTATTTCACGGGGTACGGCATTGACGGCACTACGGCCTATGGCACGCAGTTTGACTTCAAGCGTCACTGGCAGGGCAAACTGCTCGCTGAGCATGGCGGTGCTGGCATGATGCTCGGCATTGCCCACGAGTTTAAAACGGCCGTCTCTATTCCTGTGGGTGCCGTCACGTACATGGATCCGGCTCATGCGCCTGATTACTTCGAGGGTGCGCTCGCAGAGGGCATGGCTGACTTCTATCTCATGACGCGTCCTCTTACTGTTGACCCAGACTACGTCAACAAGCTGCACGATGGAAAGATCGACGAGATTGCGCCGTGCACGCGCTGCATGCACTGCCATTTTGATTACGACACCGAGGGCAACATTTACGAGCATTGCCGCGTAAACGCTTGCACGCAGCGTGCTTACCGCGATGCCATGCCCGAGGGCTTTGACCTGCCCGAGCTCGCAGCCGGTCCCAAGAACGTGCTCGTCGTGGGCGGTGGCCCTGCCGGCATGGAGGCTGCGCGCGTGGCGGCTCTGCGCGGGCACAACGTCACGCTGGCCGAAAGGTCTGGCATGCTCGGTGGTCTGTTGACGTTTGCTTCTGCGGTTAAGGGTCCGCACGAGAATCTCGACGACCTCAACGCCTACCTGCAGAAGCAGCTTGAGCTCGCCGGTGTGACGGTGGAGCTCAACTGCGAGGTCACGGCCGATGTCGTGGCGCAGAAGGCTCCTGATGCACTTGTCGTGGCTGCCGGCGGTTTGCGCGATAAGCTTGCCGTGGAGGGTAGCGACTCCACGCCTGTTGTCGCGCTCGACCAGTTTATGTTTGCTGGTCTAGAGGGCAAGAACGTCACCATCGTAGGCAGCAATGCCCAGGCTGTTGATGCTGCGCTTTGGCTCCAGGCTCATGGCACCAATGTCACCATGGTAACGCCCGATCCGCTGGCCGCTGTGGACAAGGGCCAATCCAACTGGGTCAAGACGTTCGTTATGCCCATGCTGTATGCTCGCGGCATGCGTGTGTGGCCCAACGCCGCGGTGACTGCTATCGGAGATGGCACTGTGACCATTGCGGGCGACGCGGGATGCGACATCACCATCGCCTGCGATGCTGTCGTCGAGGGTATGGACATGCTGCCCAACGCCAGTCTGGCCGATGAGACGAGCGTGGACGAAACGTATGTGATTGGCGATGCGGATAAGCCCTTCAATATCGCCGAAGCTATTACTGCCGGCAACCTGTGCGGTCGCAAGCTTTAGGCTGAATACCTGCTCCTCGTTTCGAGCTGATGCGAGACAGCGGTGAATAGCTGAGCGGTGTTTGACGGCTCGTCTGGGTTTTAAAACTGGGCGAGCCGTCTTTTTTGTTGCTTTGTTCCGCTACGGCGGCGCCCTCCTTTCTTGCATAGTACGGACTTATTCCGTACACTAGTCTCAACATGGTAACGAGCGAGCCGCTTTGGGATTGGGGCAGACATGCCGGTTGTTGCGGAGAAAAAAGAAAAGCAGTATCGGATGGACATCCGGCTCACGCAGTCTCAGCGCTTGAGTTATGAGCGGGCCGCGTCGCTGCGGGGCCAGACGCTTACCCAATGGGCGACGGCGCATCTTGATGAGAGCGCGCGACGCGACATCGACGAGGCGATGACCACCGCCCTGTCGCCTGAGGCCTTCGACGCTTTCTGCGCAATGCTCGACGCTCCCATGCCCGAGGCGGCGCAAAACCTTCTCGCTCGCAAGCCGGTGTGGGAATGAGTGGGTTCACCCGCCCGGTCCAACTGCCAGTTGGGGTAGGAATAGAGGGTTTTACCTGCAGCGATGAAATCGTCGACAATTGGGCGGCCCATCACTCGGCATCGGCGCGAAGGCGCGGCTCCGCCGTTGTCTACGCAACCTATTGCGGTGATGTCGTCGCTGGCTTCTACACGCTGAGCGCCCATTCCGTGACCAGGGCATCAGTGAGTGGGGGATGGTTTGCGCGCAATGCCCCCGAGCAGATCCCCGCCGTTCTTTTGGGCATGCTTGGCGTGGACGAGAGGTTCAAGGGCCTTGGCTTGGGTGCATCGTTGCTCCGCGACGCCATTCAGAACGCGATGAAGGTTGCGAGCCTCGCGGGTGCCCGTGCACTCGTTGTGGACCCAACGGGCCCCGATGCGGTGGCCTTCTATGAGCATTTCGGCTTCACAAAGCTCCCAGGAACATCACGCATGGCGCTTAAGCTGGGATAATTCACCCGAATGCTGTGCCTGATGTATTTTTAGCCGCCCCGGACCTGCCCCGTTGGTGTTTGGAGGAAAGGGAAACAGCCCACGACCTCGCCAGGACTGCCTCGGTTCGGTGAGGCCCGCAGGCTTCTTTGTTTGACGCATGCCACAGCTCGCTTACTGCGCCAATACAGCCTCGGTGATGCCGGCCTCTTTGAGCTGCTGCTGCATGGGGGCGGCGAAGGCATGATCGACGTTGCGCACGCGTTCGGGCTGCTCGAAGAGCGCACGGCAATACGTGTCAGCCTAGTTCAGGGGACCATCGTCCTCTCCCAGCACATGCGAGATAAAGGAGACAAGAGGGCCGAAGTCCACGTCGACACCGACGCTGCGATTGCGATAGTTTGCGCGCACGAGAGCGTTCCTGAAGAAGGACGCATGCGCCTCGAAAGGCCCGTTGTCCAGGTCGAAGCCGAGACGGTTGAGGTAGAGCTCGCAAAACACGGTGACCGTCCTCGTGTTTCCCTCCCAGAAGGGATGCGTGAACCACACATCGGAGACGAACCCGGCAAAATGGGAGAGGTCGGCATAGCACATTCCCGCCCCGCCGTCTGAGTACGTCGCATAACGATAGTCGCGCTCTTTGGCGAAGAGAATTTCCAATGACCGCTCGATAAGGCTGGGAGCGCCGTACAGCAAGGTGTCGCCATTGAGCGCGGGCTCAAGCTTGACAAGGGATTCGGTGCGATAGGCCCCGGGATGATAGACTGCCGGGTCAAGGTCTTGGAACAGATGGCGATGGATGTGTGCGAGCAGCTCGTGGTCGAGGGCGAACTCTCTTGCGCCCAGCAGCTCCACGATGCGCGCGCTGACCTTGTCAGCCTCCTCGGTGCGGCGGGGCTGCTGCGAGGGTACCGACCCACGTGCGTAATAGCTGTTGAGTTCCTTCGTTACCTCGGCAATTGAGATGTCGCCCCGCGTATGGGAATCGGCGAGCTCATGCACGTATTCGGATGGAGCGAGCCCATCGATTGCCTGAAGGCCGAAGGCGGTCTTCCAGTACCTTGCCTTTGCCTGCGACGAGGGGCCCGGCTGAGCAATGTAGCCGCCTGAAAACTCGTCTGCCCTGTCAAAAGGGGTCATCCTCATCGTCTCCTTCGCGCTGCCTGTGCACTGTCCCTGCAGTATAGCCGACGATGCGGAGCGCTGGCAGGGGTGGTTGGCGTGTCCAGCTGATCTCAAAAAACGAAGGGCCCGAATTTCTGCCAGAGGTTGGCTTCGAAATCTGGGCCCCATGAGCCTAGAAGATGTTTAGCGCGGATGCGGCTGCCTCTTTATGCTCCAAGCAGCTCGATGACCTTCTCTGCTGCGATGTATCCAGAGGTCACGGAGTGACCCTGTGATACGCCGGCGCAGTGCTGCGAAGCATAGTACACGTTGCCCCACATGCCGCCTGCGTCCAGACCTCCCAGGAAGAGGCCGGGGATGGGCCTGAGGTTCTCGTTGAGAGCCTGGAAGTACTGGTTTGCGCGAACACCGTTGAGCGTGCCGTCGATGGCCATGCAGAAACGCACGGCATAGAAGGGGCCCTCAGAAAGCGGGCGAAGCATTTCGGGACGCTTATGGAACTGGGCGTCTTCGCCGGCTTCGATGGCAGCCAGGTAATCGTCGATGGTATTGGCCCAGACCTCGGAATCAAACCCAATCTTCTCGCCAAGTTCCTCTAGGGTGTCGGCGCTCCAACCCTCGCCGGCTTCGATGGCAGCCTGCATTTCGTCGGCCAGCGTGTAGAAGGGCACGCAAGCGCGGGAGCGGTAGATGCGTAGCGTCTCGCGGACCTCCTCGCTCAAAAGGCCCGGGCAGCCTTCAGCCACCATGGCATCAAGGTCTGCCTGGCAGAAGATGGCGTATGCGTGGTCAATGGCATACAAGGCTGATGTTCCGACGCCGAGGGGTTCGGTCGCGCCGAGTTCCTCGTTGTAGAAGCGCTGTCCCTCGGGGTTCACTTGAAGCAGACCGGCATAGTTGATGAACTTCATGTAGCCAGCATAGAAGTCAACCTTGAGGTTGGAGCAGAACTCAGCAGGAAGGGGGTTGATTTCGGTAGTCAGACGACCGCCGGCGGCCAGGGCCATCTGGAGCCCGTCTCCCGTATTGGAGGAAACTCCGTATAGATAGAGGTTGTCGGTGCGCAGATACTCGCGCATGAGGTCGCGATTGCCACCGAAACCGCCGCAGGCCACGAGCGTGTAAGGAGCCTTCACGGTCACCTCGGTACCGTCTTGCTTCCTTGCCTTGACACCTGTGACGGTACCGTCCTCGTTCTGGATGAGTTCATAGGCGCGGGTCTCGAGAAGAAGCTTTGCTCCACCGGGGAGGATGTAGTCGTCATAAAGGACATCGAACTTTGTTGTGCCCTTGCCCCAGTCCATGGAACAGCCGTTGATGGAGGGAACGAAGCCGTCAAAACGTGCTTCCTTGGCAGCCGAGCGGTCGAAGTGATCGGCCAAGTAGTCGGCTACGGGCCCCATGTGATTCACGACGTTGTACAACACATTGGTGTCACAGCGATACTTGGCGTACTCGCTCAGCTCGGTGAACATGTAGCTTGCATCTGGCACCTCTACGCCGTCGTCTGCATGGACCTTGTTAAGCCACTCTGCGCCAGGGGCCAGGATGCCGGTGGAACAGACGCTTTCGCCGCCGACCTTGCCGCACTTCTCTATGATGACAACGCTGAGCCCGGCCTCAACTGCGCGCATTGCCGCGACGGTTCCTGCGCCGCCGGCTGACACAATGGCAAAGTCGCACTCGTACTCCTCGGATGCCTCGACACGTGCGGGGGCGGAGCGGAAGCCAGACAAATCCGCGCCAGCTTCGGTGAGGGCCTGTTCTACTCCGGCAATGATGGCCTGAGAAGTCATGGTGGCACCGGTGACGCAGTCGACGTTCACTGACTGGGCGTCAACAATGGCGGCGGGGATACGCTCAATGCAGGGTTCGATGAAGCCCGGCGTATCCGAACACGATTCGACAGTCACAGAGAGGATCTTTGTATCATCGACCTCGACAGCGACGCGCGTCGGCTCGATGATATGGGGGCTGCCGAAACGCTCACCCTCGATGGTGCCTTTTTTCCATTTGCCAAATTCTTCGCCGTAGTACACGCCGGGAGTCATTGCCTGTACGACGGGGGAGGTTTCAACGGCCTGAAGCGTTACGCCGCTTTGGGCAAGTGCGTCAGCCGCGGCCTGAAGGATGGCATTTGAGGTAACGGTTGCGCCGGAGACCCCGTCTACCTCGATGGAATTCTTGGAGAGCATGTCGGACGGCATGATTTCAAGAGCGCGAGTGCCAATGCCCTGAGTTTCATCGGGGCCCTCTGCGGCGACGGCGGTGAGAGCGCCGTTTTCAATGGTTAGCGTTACAGTGACGTCGCCGCCCAGTCCTTTGGCGGTTGCGCTGTAGGTGCCGTCGCCGCCTATGGCTTCTGGGGCTGCATCGGGAGCTGGCTCAGCATGCGCGATATTTCCGCTGGCAAACGCTGTGCTGGCGATAATCCCTGCGGTTCCCGCTGCTGCGCCGGTGAGAAAACTCCTACGAGAGACTTCCATGTCGCCCTCCTTGTGCGGCTTCCCCTGGTCGGCCGCTTCGTTGTTGCCTGGGCCCGTGCTGCCCGGGATGTCTCAATGTTTGACGAGACAATCGCGTTGCCGATGCGTTTTTCTGTGGTTCCATTTGTGAGATTTGAGCCTTTGGTGCATGTGAACATCTGGGTTAATTTCACAGTTGACATTCACATATGGCACCAAGCTGGAGTTTTGCCGGCAACCATGCCCCTACGTGAAGTGCGGGCGAGTATTATGGATATCGATTGGCGTTAGATGGGGGGTATTGATGGTTGGGGAGACCGATTCGCCTGTGCAGGGCTTTTTCGGGCGAAACACTATGTTTGTAACGCTTGGACTTGCTTTCATGTGGCAACTGTTTCGTCACGCCTGCGTCTTGGTGGCGATTCCGTTTCCCCAAGCCGGGATGTCTGTTGGGCCTGAGGTATGGATGGCTCTGTACTACGCACTTATCTGCCTTATATGTGCAATCGCCCTTGGGCTTGAGCGTGCTAGCCACCGAGGTTGCACATGGCCGTTTCTGTTTGCTGCTTGCGGTCTCGCTTCATGCGGAATTTGCGCGGGTTTTCTTTTCCCAATGGGCTTCCAGGGTGTTGCAACGATCTTCTGCCAATGCTTAGTCGCCTTGTGTACGGCGGCTTCTACGGTGGCGTTAGCAAGGCGGGCTCTTTACATCTTGGCCCTTCAGGCGAATGCCAATCCGATGCTCGTGGCAATTTGTGCGTTCTCGTCGGCGTTTCTAAGCATTGTTATCACCTTTGTGCTGGGAGATGTGCTTGCGGTAGATAGGATTACTGCGGCGATTTCACCTGTGCTTTCGGCTGTCTGTTTTTGGTTTGCCGGTAATCCTGCGCCGGCTAAGCCGAGTTGTATTGCCGACTGGTTTGAGCTGACTTTCATCCGGGGTCGTATGGTTGCCGTTGTTGCTCTGCTCGTCGTGGCAACGTTGGCAAAATCCTTTTTTGACAGTGGCGTGGGCCCTGTTGGTGAGCAGGGTCGTATGGTCAAGCATATCGTTGGAATTGTTGAAGTCGCAGGGGTCATGCTGCTTTCTTTTGCAAGCACCGATGCGCGACATTTTACGGTGTCTGTTCTTTACCTCCTGGTCTTCTCACTTGTTCTAGGAATAGGCGTTGTCGCCTCTTGTTCAGGCAGCCTTTTGTTTACCGGTGTTGCCACGGTTGTTTCGGCGAGGGTGCTGGCGGAGTCCACAGCGCTGGTGTTCTGCGCCATCTATTGTGCACAGACCCATGCGAGCCCGATTGCTGTTTGCTCTTTGGCACTCCTTATTCCTGAAATGCTGACATGCTTTGTGGGATATGGTGCGACGTCACTCTTGCCAGTGTTCGACATCGATCCTACGAGTTTGCTTGTGCCTGTGTCGGTTGCCTTGATAATGGCGGTGTCGCTCTCAGTTTGCGGCGTTTCGTTTAAGCGCGAACTCCGTTATTTCGAGGCGCGTGACAGCTCGGCGTTGCGGACAAGCGCTTGCGCTGGGGGTTCTGCTGGAGGCGCGCCGCTTTTGAATGGCGCACTCGAGGCTCTGGCCGCCCAATTCTCTCTCACTCCACGCGAGATCGATGTCGCCCGACATCTTTATGAGGGCCACAGCGCCAAACGTATATCGCAGGTCGAATACCTCTCTATCAATACCGTCCAGACCCATAGTCGTACGCTCTATCGCAAACTTGGGATTCACTCTCGCCAGGAGCTTGATGAACTGATTGATAAGATGGAAAACTAGGGGTTTGACAAAGAGGCCTGGTTGCCGCGCTCTGGATAGCTTTGCTTTGTGGACGCTACTTTCGAGTCCGGGTATGTTTGCAATCGCTGAACGGTCGCCGATATTTAATGGCTGTGGGTTGCTGTTGTATGAAGTAGATGCGGCTGTAGCAAAAGCGGGGCAGGCCCGGCGGTACCAAACCGCCCCGGGCCTGCCCCCGCTGGTGTTTACTTCCGGTCTCTAAAACGAGATCTTCTTATGCCAGGGCATACTCCGCTACGATGGGACCGGCGGCGTAGCCGGAGACCATAGCGAAGCCGATGCCGTCGCCGGTGCCGTAGTAATTGCGGTTCCAGCAGGTGCCGTACGCGTCAGAACCGACCGAGTACAAGCCAGGAATGGCCTTGCGGTCTTCAGTTAGAGCCTGGAACTGGTCGTTGACGTTGATGCCGCCGACGGTGCCCAGCTGGTTGTAAGTAATGGCGACCAGATAGAAGGGTGCGGTTTTCAAGGCTACGAGGTGCTCGGGGGCCTTGCCGAAGAATGTGTCTTGTCCGGCGTCGCAGTAACCGTTGTATGTCTCAACCGTGGCGGCCAGCACCGCGGGTGTCATGCCTGCAGCCTCCGCGAGCTCCTCGACCGTGCCACCCGCGAACGCCCAGCCGTTGGCTACACAGTCATCGAGGACCTGCTGGAAGCCGTCCCACGGCGTGTCGATGTCGAACTGAGGCTTGTACTCGGGAGGCATGCCGGGCGACTCGGCAAAGCCGATAGCGGCAGTACCGCCGGTCATGAGCGCATCCACCATAGCTTGGTCGAGCATGGCATAGGTGGTGCCGCCAGCAAATGCGCCTCCGCTTGCAGTGGCGACGGCGGTGTTCACCCAGTCCTCGTTGCGCAGACGCACGCCGGCGGTTGTTACGTCAAGCACGCTGGGGACATATCCAAGAATCATGGGCATCTGCTGCTGGAAGAATTCGTATCCGCGCAGCTTGGCACAGGCAAGGGTCTGATGCAGCATCATACCGCCCAGGTTCTTGGGCTTTGCGGCTCCCACGTCCCATGCCATCTTCATGCCTTCGCCCACGTCCTGGGTGAGGCAGCCGCATACGACGTCATAGCCCGAGAGTTCCTTGAGCCACGCGGTGTCGCCTCCCAGGCCACCCGTCGCGATAACGGTTGCCTTGGCATTGATGGTGAGCTTGGAGCCGTCTTTGCGCCCGCAGACAGCGCCGATGACCGTGCCCGTGTTGTTTTCAAAGAGCAGCATCTCGGCTGTGGTCTCGGTGCGTACATCAACTCCGGCACCGGCGAGCATGGAGTTGTAAATTCCAGGGCGGTCCGTATAAGGGGCCAACATGGTGGGCAGCCAGGCATTGGGGTCGCCGTAATAGGGGAAGAGAGCGTTGTCGGTGACCTCGAGCGCGTAGTCAAAAGCAGGCCTGGAATTCTCAAGATACTTATGGATGAGGGCGGGGTCCACGGCGTACATCTGCTCGGAGATCCAGCTCACCATTTTCTCGTTGACCTGCTCGGGCTCGTACAATGCGTCGCTGAACGACATGTCCGAGCAGCCGCCGACAAGACGCACTTTTTCGACAAGCACGACTTTCGCTCCGGCTTGTGCCGCGCGCGTGGCGCAGAAGATGCCTGACATGCCGCCGCCGATGACGAGAACGTCGGCATCTACCTCTTCATCTGGCCCCTGCTCGTAGGTGCTGGGCTTGTTGAAAGCCTCGACATCGCCTCCCGCTTCCTCCACGGCGGTGCGGACGCACGTGAGAATGGCGGCGCTAGTCCAGGTGGCGCCAGAGATTCCATCGATGCCGAATGACTGCGCTTCTACGATGTTGTCGCACAGCTGAGGAATCGCGTCGGCGGTATACACCTCGGTTTCCTGATGATCGGTGACTTGGACGGAGGTAATTGCTCCGTCTTTGAAAGTCACATCGACGGTAACCAGGCCGTTGCGGCCCTCAGCCGATTCGGTATAGGTGCCGTCGGCTGGTTCGGCAAAAGCTAAGGCAACATTGCCTGTGGCAGCAACTGCTACCGCTGCTCCTGTTCCTGCTACGAAAGTACGACGAGTGCAAGTGCTCATCACATACCCCTTTCGTCAACATCCGGGCAAACCCCTTATTTGCCTTCGGATGCACGAAAGTATACGCGCCCGGTTAGCTAGCGAGAACATGAGCTACTCGTCTTAGGGGAGCGGGAGGCAATGGGTTCTGGGCACCCAATTGCCCCAGCGCGAATTTTCCCCGAGTTGTTTCCGCAAAAGTGGGGTTCTCCAGCCGCTTGATGAGAGCTGGCGCTGCTGAAAGCGGGCTATTGGCCGGCTGCTTGGGTTTAGAGAAAACCCATGCGAAAGGAAACGCCTGCTAGAAGGCTTGGCGAAATTGTCGTCTCGATGCCGCGGACCTTCTTCAGTCATCTGCCTTGGTTAAGCGCGGCTGGAGAACCCCGAAAACGCGGAAGCATCTGTCTTTCTAAGATGCGCAGCATGCCCGAGGGTCTACCACAGCTCGCGCGCCGATGCTCGAGCTCGTTCCTCGCCAGACGGCCGATAAATCTTGCGTCGCCGCCTCTTCTTCGAGACGCCCCCTCGTCGTCCTCTACTCCTCTTTCGCCTCCACCAGGTCGAGCATTTGCTGGCGGTCGTGGACGTCGAGCTTTTTGTAGATGTGGGCGAGGTGCGTGTTGACGGTACCGGTGGAAAGACCCAATTCTTCGCGGATACGCTGGGTGGTGCGTCCCTTTGCGGCGAGCGTGAACACCTCGGTTTCCTTGGGCGTGAGACCGTACTCCTGCGCCACCTGCTGCACGCGCAGCATGAAGCGGCGCGGTGCCTGGGGACGGTCGTCGTCGGCGTCGATGAGGCGGGCGAACACCTGCTCATCGGCGATGAAGAGCAGCGCCGCAAGGATGGCGCCGGCGCATAGAAGCGCGATGAAGCTGAGGATGCGGTAGCTCGGCTCGCAGAACGACACGAGCACGCCGCCGAAGAACGTGCCCGCAAGGCATCCCAGGTATGACGCGCCCAGGCCCAGGCCGAACAGCTCGATGACCGAGACGGGGTAGGCGCGCGCGGTGAGCGTGAGGTAGAGCCAGGCAAGCATACTGAACATGCAGTAGCACACGAGCGTGGTGAGGTCCGCCGCCAGCCCCAGGTCGCTGACGATGGGCGTGAGCAGCGTGAGGAACACCAGCACGCACATGCTCGTGCGGCAGGTGATGCGCACGGCGGCCGACTTGGTGGCCTTGCTCGCGGCCAGGGCGAGCGTTGCCGCAGAGAGCACGGTGGCCAGCAGGAAGAGCCAGCGGTAGGCCACGGGGCTCGAGGCGGGGTCCACCGTGAGGAAGAGCGCCCGCATGAAGCTCTCTACCAGGCCGAGCAGGCCGATGCAGATGAACGTGCGAATAAGCGCACCCCACGATGTGCCTCCAGCTTCGGAGCAATGCGCCGTCAGGGGTGCCTGGGCGGATTGGGTCAAGGGGCACTCATCGTGATTCGGCTTGCGGCATGCCACCCGGAAAAGCGCCGCGCTCAAAGGCGGCAAAAGCGCGCACACGGTGATGGCGGCCGCGGTGGGGAGATAGAGCACGGCGACAAACACGACCGCGCCAAAGACAAATGAGCTCGTCAGGCAGCCCACGGCAAGCGAGGCTTTGCGGAAGCACAACAGCCCCCAGGCCCAGGCGAGCAGCAGTATCGCCACCGCGCAGCCCGACAGGGTGGAGGTGATGGAGCACCAAGGCTGCGTGAACACGCGACGCTCCACCATGGTGAGCACCACGGTCGCGACGCACAGCACGGCGGCGGCAACCGGTGGCAGGCGCAAGATCCAGCGCGCGCGGCAGCGGCCCGGATCCGTGGGATGCGGCATGCGTCGCGAGCACAGGCCCACGATGGTTGCGCAGACGAGCAGCGTGGCCACGATGCCGCAGCACGCAAAGGTATATGTGCTGTTGAGGTGCGCGATGTCGTTGCGCGTGGAGTAATGCACAAGCCTGCTGAAAAAGACGATATACGTCCATGCAAGGATGCATCCCAGTCCCGCGGTCGTCGCGACGAGCGACCCGAGCCGGGCTTCCCTGTTGTTCGCCAAAGCCATCTCTCCCAATTCCCGTTATCCGAACGGAGCCATTATCCACCCTTTGTCTCTCTTGCGCCACCATTGGCCGATGTTGCACATGCAACATTTTCAGCTTTCTTTGGCTCGTCAAGCATTGTCATTTTACCAGGTAAACACCGTATCATAAAAAGTATTTGACCCCGGTAGCCAAATCATCCGACGTGACACCTCAGGCTCTTCAGACTATGGTAAGGCCAAGCGTGGCGGAACTGTGCTCTGTCGCGCGCTTGTTTTGTACGTATGGGTTAATGGGTGAAGGAGGAAACGTATGGAACGCACCCCCAACATTTCGAGGCGCAGCTTCGTTGCCGCCGGTGCGGCGCTCGCCGGTATGGCGGCGGCCAGCGCCGGTCTGGGGACCCCGCTGCTCTCCCAGGCTGAGGAAGCCGCCTCTGGCGAGGGTATGCAGAGCGAGTACGAGGGCCTGGAGGTCCGTCACGCGTTCTGCCAGATGTGTGGCCCCGCCCGCACACACTGCTCCACGCTGTGCTACCTCAAGGACGGCCGCTGGACCAACGTCGAGGGCAATCCTCAGGCCGGCAACAACTGGGGCCGCGGTAGCCGCACGCTGTGCGCCAAGGGCAACTCTGCCATGCAGGTCATGTACTCTCCCACGCGTCTCGAGTACCCGATGAAGCGCACGGGTGAGAAGGGCGAGGGCAAGTTCGAGCGCATCACGTGGGAGCAGGCAATCGAGGAGATTTCTGCCAAGCTGCTCGAGCAGAAGGAGAAGTACGGCCCCGAGTCCTACGGTGTCCTGTCTCCTCAGTACTACGCCGTTCTCGGTTCGCTGGGTCGCCGTTTCCTCAACGTTCACGGCTCGCCCAACTACATGCACTCCGCCATCTGCAACTCGCAGCGCATGTTCTCCAACCTGGTCACGCTCGGCGGCCCTGCGCACGCCCAGTGCAACAAGACTATGCCCGGCCAGCTCGGCAAGGCCAAGCTCATCGTCAACTGGGGCTACAACTCTGAGAACTCCGGCATTAACCAGGGCAACCCCAACGGCCGTCTCAACGCCGTGGAGAAGGGCGCCCAGACCATCGACATCCGCCCGATGCGCGACGCCCTGGCAACGCACTCCGACATCTGGGTGCCCGTGCGCCCCGGCACTGACTGCGCCCTTGCCATGTCGGTCCTGAACTACATCATCTCCAACGACCTCTACGACCACGACTTCGTGGACAACTGGTGCGACGGCTTCGACGAGCTGGCCGCATCCGTGGCCGACTGCAGCCTCGAGTGGGCTGAGGAGATCACCGGCGTCGCCGCCGCGCAGATTGAGCAGATTTCCGAGCTCATGGGCACCGTCAAGCCCATGGCCATCTTCTGCGGCAACGGCATCGGCGACCAGCAGAACGACGGCCACTGGGCCCAGGCCTGCATCGACCTCATCGAGGCCATCACCGGCAACATCGCCATCGAGGGCGGCTCCGGCGCCGCTGCGCCCGGTGCTCCTTCGCTCATCAAGACCAACCCGGTCGACATCCTGACCGACCGCCTGCCCGCCTCCGAGGAGGACGAGGCCAACGGCTGGATGCCTGGCGTCGCCAAGCTCGTCGCCCCCGAGACCCCGCGTTGGTTCCAGACCATGGTCACGCAGGAGTCCGGCCCCACGACCGCTTACTACAAGGGCCTGCTCTCCATCCTTACCGAGGAGCCTTACCCGCTGCGTTGCGTCTTCACGCAGTCGTCCAACCCGCTGACCGCCACCCGCCAGCCCAAGACCATCATCGAGGCTCTCAAGAAGCTCGAGCTCTACGTCGTGATGGACACCGAGTGGAACAGCTCCTGCGACTACGCCGACTACGTGCTCCCCGCATGCGTCAACTATGAGTCCGACGAGCAGTTCGCCACGAAGAACAGCAAGGACGGCACCTGGATCGGTATCAACCAGAAGATCCAGGAGCCCCTGGGCGAGTCCATGAGCGACTGGGACTTCTACTGCAAGCTGGCCGACGCCATGGGTTACGGCGACGACTTCTGGCACGGCGACTTCGACGAGTGCCTGCGCGAGCAGCTCGACGGTTCGGGCATCACGCTCGAGGAGCTGCGCGAGAAGGGCCAGATCTTCGTCGAGCGCACCGAGGAGTTCACCCCCGGCGAGGCCAAGACGCAGAACTACGAGGAGCTTTTCGCCAACCTGCCCAACGGCAAGGTCCAGTGCTACAACAGCTGGATTGGCGGCAAGCCCAACAACCTCGACACCGGCGAGCTCAGCGGCGTGCCCGTGTACAACGGCCCCGCTGAGTCCATTGCCGGCACGCCCGACATCGCTGCTGAGTACCCGCTCGTGTTCTCCGACGTCCACGCGTACCGTCTGTGCAACCACAGCTACTACGTCAACGTGCCTTACCTGCGCGAGCTGCAGCCTGAGCCCTGGTTCAAGATCAACCCCGCCACGGCTCAGAAGTACGGCATCGAGGACGGCGACTGGTGCCGCGTCGAGAGCCCGCACGGCTGGGTGAAGCTCGTTGCCCGTTACTTCGACTGCATCGCCCCCGACGTGCTCATGGCTCGCCGCGGCTGGTGGGAGGACTGCCAGGAGCTCGGCCTTCCCGGCTACGGCTGCGAGGACGGCGGCAGCGAGGTCAACGTCCTGTACGACGACGACCCCAACAACTACGATCCGTTCCACTCCGGCATGTCCAAGCAGACCCTCGTCAAGATCGAGAAGCTTGACGAGTCCGAGATCCCGACGGCTCCCGTCCAGGCGTAAAGGAGAGCGAAAATGAGCAACCAGTACGGCTTTTACGTTGACACGAGCCGCTGCATCAAGTGCTGGGCATGCCAGGTGTCCTGCAAGCAGTGGAACGAGATTCCCGCCGGCACCACGCGTCGCCGCTGGCTGGTAGAGGAAGACGAGGGCGTGTTCCCCGACGTCAACCGCAGGTTCTTCTCCACGAGCTGCAACCACTGCGAGAACCCCGCCTGCGTTGAGGTTTGCCCCACCGGCGCCCTCACCAAACGCGAGGAGGACGGCCTCGTGGTCGTCGACCGCGAGGTGTGCATTGGCTGCCAGGCCTGTGCGGGCGCATGCCCCTTCGGCGTGCCCACCTATCGTGTTGACGGCGACGGCACCATGGACAAGTGCGACGGCTGCGCGACCTGCGGCAAGACTCCCGAGGACGAGCCCCACTGCGTGGCTTCCTGCCCCACCAAGGCCCTGCACTTCGGCCCCATCGAGGAGATGGAGAAGCTTGCAGCCGAGAAGGGCGGCGCCCGTATGGAAGGCGAGACGAACCCGAGCACGTTCATCTCGTAGGTTTGCGCACTTTGTTCCACGCGTGATCGTCTTGGTATGATGTAAGCGGGCGGCCGGGCCGGGTGCTCCGCCGCCCGTTTTTATATGGATGGACGGGCACGGGCAGCAGCGGCTGCCGTGCCGATGGATGGTGAGCGTCTCTTTTGACGCGTGCTATAAGAGTAGAGGGCGAGAAAGGGAGCTCCCATGGTTGACGAGAAGACAAACGGGCAGTTCACGGGCGAGGGCTCGCAGGTAGACGCTGACGAGCTGAGGGCGCGTGCCGGCACTTTCGCGTTCTTGGCTCGTGCGCTGTCCGACGAGGAGCTTCCCGTCGAGTTCCTGGGTGCTCTTGCGGCCGGCGGCCTTGAGACGGGCACCGCGCTCGACGGCTATATGGCAGGTCTGGCGGACCTTTCCGCCGAGCAGCTCGAAGAGCGCCGCCGCGACCTCGCGGCCGATCATTCGACCTGCTTGCTGGGTATGTCCGCTCGCCCCGTGAGCCCCTTCGAGTCGGTGTACACCACCGACGAGCACCTCATGCGCAGGGACTCTTGCGTGAAGGCCCGCCAGGCCTACGCCGCGAGCGGCTTTGCGCCCGCCGATGTTCTGCGTGTGCCCGAGGACCACATCGCCGTTGAGCTGCAGTTTTGCGCGATGCTGCTCAACCGTGCGGCCGACTTCGTCGCGGCTAACGAGCCCGAGGCCGCCGAGTGCGACATGGCTGCCCAGGCAACCTTTGTGCGCGAGCACCTCGTTGGCTGGACCCCGCACTTCTGCGACCTCCTCGAGGGCCGCGCCTCTACCGACTTCTACCGCGGCATCGCCCAGATGCTGCGCCGCCTCGTAGCCGAGGAGTCCGCCGAACTGGGCGAGTAGCGGCCTGCGGCACGCATCCGGCACCATCTCGCGAGCGACGGGTTGAAATATCTCACGCTTTGTCGGCCACTTCGGCCCAAAACCGTTGGATTTCTCAACCTGTCGCTCGCACGTTTATTGGTGGCCCCGATATGTTTGCCCCTGAGCTCCTCTACCGTTTGAGCCCTGCCGTCGCTTCGATGAACTCGGCGCGGGTGTGCACGCCGCATTTGGCGTAGATGCTGCGGATGTGGCTCTTGGCCGTGTTGTCCGAGATGACGAGCTTTTCGGCGATGGACTTCGAGCCGCGCCCCTGCAGCATGAGGGGGAACACCTCGCGTTCCCTGCGGGTGAAGTTGCGGTCGTCGGCGTATTCGTCGACGGTGAGGACGCGCTCCTCGGCCGGCACGGGCGTCTCGGCTTGTGCCGCATCGAGAACGTCGGCCTCGTAGTCGGCCGGGTCGGGGCGCTTCTCGTTTTCAGACGCCAGCCAGCCGGCGTTGGTGATCTCGACGATGTCCTTCTCGCGGAAGATGACCAGCACGCACGCTACCAGCACGGCTGCGAAGCCAATGCCCAGGAACTGGGTTGCATGGGCACCGACCTGGCCCAGTCCCAGCCAGGTGATTGCAATGAGGCCGGCGAGCGATCCGAGCGCGAAGGCGGCTCGGCCGAAGCCGAACACCTCTATCGGGTCCCAGTAGTCGCTGTGGGCAGCATACGAAAGCATTCCCCAGTTGAACAGAGACGTGAGCGAGTAGATGCATACCACCATGACGAGCGGCCACTTGCCCATGCCCTGCGCGGTGAAAAGCACCAGGCAGGCGACGCCGAGCAACAGCACAATGGGGTAGTACAGCCACGTAAACGAAAACGACCTGCTAAAGGCGCAAATCAAGGCGATTCCGAAGCTCAAGAACACTACGAGGCTGATGCCGATCGCGTTAATGCGGGTGGTCTGGCCGGTGTTCTCGGTGAGGAACATACCCCGCGTGCAGTAGGCGATGAACGTGATGAGAAACACGACCACCAAGAAGCGCGCAAGTGCCGCAACGGGCCGCGATGCCTGCGCCTCGGTCGCACTCCTCTCACGCGCCTCGATGTCCACCTTGCCCAGGCAGGACATGAGCGATGCCATAAAAGGCAGGACTGCGACGACGGCGAGCGAAATCACCGGCTCGTTGATGGCGACAAAGAAGTAGATGAGTCCCGAGGCAACTTCCGAAAGCGCAGTGTTCGAGACGGCGACGGTGGGCCTTGTGTGGGCGTAAATCTGTCCCGCCCTGATGCTGATGGGAGCCGTGCAGACTCCGGTGAGGATGGCGCCAACCGCAAACACTGCGCCCGGTCCCTCGCCGATCACGCCCAGGTCGACATACTCGAGAAGCACGCCGACGGTGCTTGCGACGCCCAGGGCGAGCATGGGCGCCCTGCGGTTGAGCATGCCTGCAACCCTGCGGTATCCCACGGCGCACAGGATGCAGACGACGATGTAGGCGGGCGTGGAGAAGAGGTACATGCTCAGGAAGGCAGAACTCGCCACCTCGCCCGCCGCAAAGATGCTCCAGATGGGAGCGGTATACACCGACAGGATCCAGCTGCGCCAGAAGGCGTAGGTCAGATACTTCGCCGCCGGCCACTGCGAGTCGTGCATGGATCCCCGCCTCCGCTCTCGGCGCCGTCGCGACGCCGAAGAATATCGATTCCCCCCATGGGGCAAGTGTAAAGCAAACCAAGACCAAACTCCCAGATACCAGCCGAGTTTAATCCTTTTTGGCGGCAAGTTTACACCAGGGGGACACCCCAGTTTACCTCTCATGGGCGTGGCGGGCGCCTGTCCCGCAGCGCGACACTGCTCACTGCCGGGCGACCGAGCTTCCGCAAACACGCGGCCCCTCATGCCCGCTCGTCCCGGTCACACCATGCACGTACCGAAGAGAGGAAGGAAGAGAAATGACCCAAGCGACTGTGTCGAGGCGCGACTTCTTGAAGTCCGTCGCTGCGACGGCAGTTCTCGCGGGTGTCGGTTCCGGTCTGACCGCCGGAACCTTCCGCGAGGCCAGCGCAGAGGAGGTTGAGCCCCAGGAGAAGAAGGTGTACACGAGCTGTCAGGCATGCATCTGCTCGTGCGCCGTCATCGCGACGGTGCGCGACGGCCGCGTCGTGCGCATCGAGGGCAACCCCGAGAGCCCCATCAGCCGCGGCGGCGTGTGCCCCAAGGGCCTGTCGGCCATTCAGGCGCTGTACAACCCCTGCCGCAACAAGTACCCCATGCGTCGCGTGGGCGAGCGCGGCACCAACAGCTTCGAGCGCATCACCTGGGACGAGGCCATCGAGGAGATCAGCGACAAGCTGATGCAGGACTACAACAAGTTCGGCGGCGAGTCCCTCGTCACCTCCACGGGCGGCGGCGGCAACCCGCACTTCTCCTCGCCGTGCCGCTTCACCCAGGCCATGGGTTCGCCCAACATTTTCGAGCCCGGCTGTGCGCAGTGCTTCCTTCCCCGTATGGCCACGTTCTCGCTCATGTACGGCGGCAGCAAGTCGGGCACCACGTCCATCGCCGACTCCAAGTACGGCGGATGCGCCTCGCTCTACTTCCCCGAGGACAACCCCATCCAGTCCATCGTCATGTGGGGCACCTGCACGAGCTACCATGCTCCCTCAGGTTCGGGCCGCGCCATCGCCGAGCTGCGCAAGCGCCCCCAGGGCCTCAACCTGGTCGTCGTCGACCCGCGCTTTACGCCCGACGCCGCCATGGCCAAGGTGTGGCTGCCCATTCGCCCTGGTACCGACGTCGCCCTCCAGATGTCGTGGATCCGCTACATCATCGAGAACGACCTCTATGACCACGAGTTCGTGACGAAGTGGACCAACCTGCCCTACCTCATCGACACGGACACCAAGCTGATGCTGCGTGCCCACGAGGTCGGCCTGGGCGACCCCGAAGCTGAGGACGCCGACAAGACCTTCGTTGTCTGGGACAAGAAGACCAACTCCGCCAAGGCCATGCCCTGGCCGTTCGACGAGGCTCTCGACCCCGAGCTCTTCGGCACCTACGAGATCGACGGCACCGAGTACCCCACCGCCTTCACGCTGCTGCGCGAGCGCGTCGACGAGTTCACCCTCGAGAAGGCCGGCGAGATCTGCTGCCTGGATCCCGAGCAGATCGAGAAGGCCATCCGCGTCTACACCGACGAGGGTCCCTCGGGCCTCATCCTCGGCGTGGCAACGGACATGGGCGCCCAGTCCGCCCAGGGCGCCGAGGGTGCCTGCATCCTCGAGTTCCTCATGGGCAACGTCGAGAGGCCCGGCGCGCTGCTGCAGCGCTTCCCCGATCCTCCCAACAAGGTGGACCTCGGCACGCTCAACTCCATCGTGAGCCCCGAGATGATCGAGAAGCGCCTGGGTTACCGCGAGCACAAGGGCCTGGGCATTTGGTCGCACTCGCACATCCCCTCGGTGTTCGAGACCATCAAGACCGGCGAGCCCTACGTCATTCGCAACTGGATGGAGCGTTCCGGCAACAAGCACGCCATGATCGGCAACGCGGGGCAGCTGCCCGAGATCATCTCCAAGATGGAAATGATCTGCCACCTCTACATGTATCCCACCGCGTTCTCCGTGGAAGCGGCCGACTACGTGCTGCCCACCCAGGAATGGCTTGAGAGCTACTTCACGATCGCCCATGCCAACAAGATCATCATTCGCCAGCCTGTCGTGCATCTGTACGAGACAGTCAACGAGGGCGTCATTTGGTCGCAGATTGTGCGCCGCTGCGCCGAGATGGGTCATCCCAACTGCCAGAAGGCCATCGACGCCGACTACCTCGCCAGCGTCGGCAACGACCTGGTCTACTGGGACGGCCAGCAGTCGATGATGGACATGCACATGGGCACTCTGCCCATGAGTTGGGACGAGCTTGCCGAGATGGGCACGTACGAGTGGATCGACAAGGAGGATTACCTCCATTACTACACCTACCTCGACGACGACGGCACCGGCAAACCCAAGGGTTGGAGCACGCCTTCCAAGAAGGTCGAGCCCTACTCCGAGGGCACGCTCCTTCTGGGCCGCACCGGCGCTCCCTGGGCCAAGGCCGACGGCAAGACCTACGTCATGCAGCCTGCCGACGAGGATTACGATCCGCTGATCTACTACATGGAGCCTGAGGAGACCAACCTGGGCAACGACGAGTACCCCGTCATGCTCACCGAGGGCCGCGTTCCCTTCTATCACCACGGCACGCTGCGCAACATTCCCTACCTGCGCGAGCTCTATCCCGTGCCGCTCGTGTCCATGCATCCTGAGACTGCCGAGAAGTACGGCATTGTCGATGGCGAGTGGGTCTGGGTCGAGAACTCTCGCGGCAAGGTGCGCGGCAAGGCATTCGTCACGCTCGGCATGGCCAAGGACGCCATTCATATGGAGCGCTTCTGGAACCCCGAGTACCTCGACACGGACGACCCCAGCCGTGCATGGACCGAGATGAACGTGAACATCCTCACCAAGACCGACGGCAAGTTCAACCCCGAGCACGGCACCTATGTCCTGCGCGGCCTTGCCGTCAAGGTCTATCCCGCTCCCGAGGGCGCACCCGAGGGCGCGTGGATTAACCCGACCGATTTCGAACCGTGGATGCCTGAGTACAGCGAATCCACTGAGGTGGTGTTTAAGTAATGGCGCGCTATGGAATGGTGGTCGACCTCGACCGTTGCATCGGTTGCCACGGCTGCGAGGTTGCTTGCAAGAACGAGAACGCCGTTGACCTGGGCGTGTACTGGAACAAGCTCATCGACTGCGGCCCTTACGGCGAGTACCCGAACCTGCAGATGTACTTCCTGCCGGTCATGTGCCAGCAGTGCGAGAACGCCCCCTGCGAGCAGGTGTGCCCCACCGGCGCCACCTACCGCGACGAGAAGGGCCGCGTCCTCGTCGACACGGATGCCTGCATCGGCTGCCGCGCCTGCATGACGGCCTGCCCCTATGGCGCGCGTTCCTTCAACGCGAAGACCGCCGTGGTGGAGAAGTGCACGCTGTGCAGCCATCTTGCCGAGAAGGACGGCCTCAAGCCCATGTGCGTGAGGACTTGCTCGGCCGGCGCGCGCTTCTGGGGTGACTTCGACGACCCTGAGAGCGACGTGAACAAGGTCCTCGCCCAGTACAGCGAGGAAGACGTCCACTTCTTGCCCGACACGGGCAACGCGCCCCTCGTGCGCTACATCCTGCCGGCGTCTCGCGCCGAGTGGCACGACGACATCGACACCACGCTGCAGCCTGAGTAAGAGCTGAGGCAAGCGGGGGCGGCGCAGTTTTGACCGCCGCCCCCTGGTTGCAGGGCGGGCGACGCAGTTTTGACCGCCGCCCTCCGGTTGCAGGGCAGGCGCTCTGGGAGGGATGCCTGCCCGCCCGCCGGGCGGGGCGGACGACGGGTAAGCGATGTGCCGAGCGTCGTTGACGTGAACTTCCACCAGCTAGGGATCGACTTTTTGGAGAGATGTTCGCCCGTTGGGCGTCGTGCGGGCGGGGTTGAGCGCGAATGCGAGCCGGACCCCGTGGGACCCGAGCAAGTGTGAGTGCGAGCCGCTTCGGGCGAGTGCGAGGGAGGGCGTGCGGTTGGCATGACATTCGCGGGGCTCGTGCTGGATGAGTCGGCCTCTGTGCGAGTGCGGCTGTTTTTCGCTTTGTCTGCGGGTGAGGGACTTGAGGGTTACCGCCAAGGGAGAGCCGGGATGCGTCCCGTCTGCTCCTTGGCGATATGGGACATGCAAGGAGAGGAACGAAGATGGACAACGTCGATGTGTCGGAGCGCCTGCACAGCGTCGCGCGTGTGGCAGACGCATTCGAAGCCGTGCCGGGCAACCAGCGCGTTTTGATGGCCGTGCTGCAGGCCTGCCGGGAGCCGCAGCTCTGCGAGGAACTGGATGCCATCATGGCCCCCATCCTCGAGAACAATCGCTCCGTGCACTCTGCGGTCGAGCTGCGCAAAGTCCTGGAAGACCATGGTGCCATCCGCTACGTGAAGAGCGACGAGGAAGAGCTTGCCGAGGCAAAGATGCGCGATGCCGAGGAGAACGGCGAGGTTGAGGTCCCCGAGATCGACGACGAGGGGTTCTACGTGGTGAGCACGCCTGCCCCTGGTACCTGGCAGCTCACCGAGGCAGGCCAGGCATACCTGGACAGCGACCCGGTTGGTGCCTATGCAAGCGACTTGCTCGAGACGCGCGAGCCGCATTACGCGCCGGTGTATCGCGAGCTGCTTGAGCTGTTGAGCGAAGGCCCCGCCACCAAGCAGGAGGTCGACAAGGTTGCCGAGAGCAATCCTCTCACGGCTGAGCCGCGCATGTATGGCGGGCATTTCGTGGGCGAGCTCGAAAAGGCCGGCGCCGCCGAGTGGGACGGCGCATGGGCCATCACCGAGTACGGTCGCACACTGCTGGCCGAGCTTGCGGCAACGGGAAGGGAGTAGGGGAGATGGAGAACGAGGCAATGGCAGCAAGCGTGCAGTCGCAGGGCGTGGCCGGCGAGGCCGAGGTGTGCATGGAGACGCCGGATTTTGCTAGCGAGGCCGAGCAGGGTCTGACGGAAGAGGGCATGGCGTGCGCGAAGTCGCAGGGCATGGTCAGCGGGGATGAGCCATGCGATGAGGCGCGGGACCTGACCGATGGGTGTGCTATGTGTGCGGAGGCGCAGGCACCGGCCGGCGAGGCTGTGATGTCCGAGGAGGGCTTGCCTTCGAACACTGTGGAAGACGCCGACTCCGATGAGTTCTACGCTCACGAGGAACTTGTCTCCCTGCTTGCCCAGCAAGCTGCCGGATACGAGCTTCTCGGCAGGTTGTTCCAGTGCGAGGTTGATGTCGAGCTGCTTCAGTCTCTCTGCGAGGGCCGCTATCCTGCCCGCACGGGCAACGACCACCTCGACGAAGGTTACCGTGGCCTCGTTGTCTTCCTCAACCACAGGGGCGAGCGCACGGGAACCGAGCTCAACGTCGATTACCTGCATGTTTTTATCGGCAACACCCAGGATACCTCCCACGTCGCCTATCCGTACGAGAGCGTGTACACCTCTCCGGACCGACTGCTCATGCAGGATGCCCGCGACGCGGTGCTTGCCGCGTACCGCTCCGAGATGGTCACGCTTGTGAACGAGCACAATGAGCCTGAAGACCACATGGGCTTTGAGCTGGCATTTTGCGCAGTCTTGCTGAGCCGCGCCGCTGAGGCCCTTACGGCCGGGGATATCGCCAGGGCTGCCGAGCTCGTCGAGAAGGAAAGGTCTTTCGTACGGGACCACCTGGGCGTATGGGCACCCGAGTTTGCCGCCGACGTCAAGCGAATCGCGCGAACGGGCTTCTACCGCGCCCTGGCCGACATCCTTCTGGGTTACCTCGAGGTTGACTCGACCACTATGGAGTCGCTGTCTGCCGAGCTGGGGGAGTAGCGGCCCGCGTCGCGCCCCCAACACCATCTTGCGAGCGACAGGTTGAGGCATCTCACGCTTTGCCGGCCGCATCGGCCCGAAGCCGTCGGATTTCTCAACCTGTCGCTCGCGTGTTGCGAGTCGCAAATGACGAAAAGGGACGGGTGTGATTCGTTGTTCCGTAGGCAGGTTCTTTCTTCTTACGAGAAGTGGTGGACTGCACCTGCTGTGTGGCGCCATAGGACACCCGTGGCGGCGCAGCTCCTTGCCCTTCATCTGTGCCCCCTTGCTGAAATCGGGCAAAAGTCTGCGTTATAAATCTCTGAGGGGAGATAGGGTTCAAAGGCACAGGCAATCTACCTGGTGCTTCTCGGCCGGCAATTGCCTGTTCGGCAGAGCTTAGGAGTTATAACGCAGACTTTTGCCAGTTTTGGGCCTGATTCAGCGTATGCGGCCCCAAAATCCCTCGATGAGAGCGTTGACCTCGTCGGGTTTGTCGGTGTTGGAGTTGTGGCCGGCGTCGGCAATCCAGTGCAGGTCGAGGTTCTCGGCGGCGGCCCAGCGCTTGTTGTAGTCGCGCGCCGAGCCTGCGGCGTCCTTTTCCCCGCAAACAAGCAGGCTCGGGCAGTCGATGACATACGGGCGATCCTCGGCGGCCGCGTCGGCCAGGGCGCGATAGCCATGCGCTGCAAGGTCGCAATACTCGCGCTTGCCGTAGCCGGCCATCATCTCGCGCATGAGGGCCTGGCCCTGCGGTGTGGTCGCGCATCCTGTGGAGCCCAGGCGTACGAGCGTTTTCCAAGGGATGCTCAGGTACATGAGACGGGTGTGACGCAGCGCCCAAATCTCCCACCCGTGAAAATACCGGCGCTTGAGCGGTGCCGAGTCAATTGAGATGAAACCAGCGGCCTGACCTGGGAAAAGGTCGAGAAACGCCTGGGCCGTGTAGCCTCCCATGGACTGGCCCACGAGTATGGGGCGCTCGATTCCTTCTTGCTCCAGAATGCCATGCAGCCAGCGTGCGAGGTCGTCGAGCGTCCATGTAAGCTCGAAGGGGCGCGACGCTCCGTGCGAGGGCGCATCCCACACAAGAAGGTTCGCCTTGCCTTCGAACGCGGCAATCTGGGGTTCGAAGAGCCGGTAATCAGCCGTGAGGCCAGGCAAAAAGATGAGCCATGGCCTGTCCGGGCGGCCTTTGCGCGAAACCCAGTATGCAATGTCTCCCTGCGGCGTGCGAAACATGCGTCTCTTCACGGTAAGTCCCCTCGGCACGATGGTTTTCGGGTCAGCATATCATTTTCAGGGCTGTGAGACGCTCTTTCAGGTAGCGATTGGCCCTGCGGCGACAACTTGCTTTTCCCGGCGGCGAGCGCTTCCCAAGCGGCTAGGTAAACAGGGATCGAGTGCGGTGCATCATCAAGTGTGTTTTCTACCTGCTCTGTTGCAATGGAGACATGTCGAGAGACCTGCTCGCTCATCGTTTTTTCTGGACGCCTTCTGGGCGGTGCCTCGTTTCCAGGGCGATATCCCACTCCATTGGGTGACACGCTGCTTTTCCGGCTGGCGTGCCATCTCTGGGCCGGTGGGCTTTTCCCTGGTTGACATGCTGTCAGTTTGGTCTCCGGGCTGCAGTCGCCCAACATCAGATTGTTGCATATGCAACCGCGTATCGGCTCGGGATATGCCATGGTGACACACGTGCGCCATGTCGTAGGGGGGCAAGGCATGCGCGGCATGGCACCGCGCGATGCCGTCTGCATGCCTGTCTTCCACGTGATATACGGCGGGGATGAGAGGAGCTGCCTCCTCAGCGGGATGCGTCCGCGCGTTGCTTGCTATCTTTACCGGGGATCGAAGGGGGACACATGCTTGCCTTGATTCGTGAGCTTGAGGATAGGCCGCCGACAAAAGACGAGGCCTTGACGCTGTTTTCCGCATGCGAGAGGGACCGGGCCGCGCTCGACGCCCTGTGTGGCGTGGCGGCATCGGTGCGCGACCGCCTTATGGCGGGCAGGGACGAGCGCGAGGCTGCCTTCAACAGCGTGACCCCGTGTCATCTGCGCCCACTGTGCCTCTATTGCCCCTACTGGCACGATGGTCACAGCGAGCCCATGACGCCTGATGAGGCCGTGGGCTTCGTGCGCCAGCTTCACGACGAGAGCGACATCAGGCAGTTCCACCTGAGCGGCGGCTGCAGCGCGAGCTCGGGCGAGGGCCGCGTGCTCCCCATCGTACGCGCCATTCGTGAGGCCGGCTTCGATGACATGCGCATCGTTGTGAACTGCGGGCCGTCGTTTGACGACAAGGGTCTCGAGGAACTGGCGCGCTTGGGCGTGCTGCGCGTGTTCTCGGTGTTCGAGACAACAAATCCCGAGGTATTCAAGCAGGTCAAGCCAGGCGATAACCTCGATGAGAAGCTGAAGTTTGCCGAGCGTATCGCCCGTCATGGCATCGGTGTGGGCACCGGTCTTATGGCGGGACTGGGCCCGCACGAGACGCGCTGGGAGGATTACGCCAAGTCTCTCTTTGACGTTCGCGGCCTCGTCGGTCTTGAGGTACTCTATATCTCTAAGTTTCGCCATGCGCCCGGCATTGAGATGAACGACCATCCCGAGTGCGACCTCGACGAAGCCCGGGCGCTGCTCGCCATGGCGCGCCTGGTTTTGCGCGACGTGCATGTGCGCGCAGCCGCCGGTTGGGGTCGCGACGAGCGTCTTGTGGCGAAAGCGGCAGGCGAGGGGAGCATCTCCGTCGAGCGCAGCTTCCAGAAGGTCGAGGGCGCTTGCTGGGGCTGAGGGGATGCGGACGTAGGAGGACACCATGCTCTTTTGCTTCTCTGCAACGGGAAATACCCTGCACGTGGCACGTGGCATCGCGCATGAGGGCGAACGCCTGGTCTCCATGGAGGATGCTCTGCGCACGGGGGAGTTGAGCTGGCATGTTGATGACGGCCGCCTGGGAATTCTCTCGCCCACGTACTGCTGGACGCTGCCCAGCCTGGTGCGCGAGTTCCTTGAGCGCGCAGAGTTTTCGTTCGCGTCGGGGTCCGAATCGGCGGCGGGGTCTGCTGCGGACAAGCCCTACGTGTTTCTCATTGCCACGTTCGGAATCACGCCGGGCGGGATGGTGGCGCATGCCGATGCGATCCTGTGCGAGAAGGGTCTGCTTCTCGATGCGGCTTTCGGTGTGAGCATGCCCGACACCTGGACGCCGATATTCGACCTGTCCGACAAGGAGAAGGTCGCGGCCCACAACGCCCGGGCAGACAAGCGCATCAAAGACGTGCGCGCCATGCTGGACGAGCGCGTCCGCGGGCGACATCTCCAGTTCAACATGCCGGGTTTCACGGGCTCCATCGGCAAGGCAATCTACGACAACAGCATGCGCCTGACCAGCAAGTTTGCGGTTGAGGACACTTGCACCGGCTGCGGCTTGTGCGCGAAAAGCTGCCCGATCGGCGCCATTGAGATGCGCGACGGCCGTCCTGTGTGGGTGCAGGACCGCTGCGCCATGTGCCTGCGCTGCCTGCATCGTTGCCCCAAGTTTGCCATCCAGCGCAGCTCCAGCACCAAGCGCCACGGCCAGTACACGCACAAGTAAACCGGAGCGCGGTTCCCCACCGACCCGCTGCATGAATGCCGGCGGGCGATGGCGTTTCCGCTCGGTGGCCAACACGAATCCGACGGGGCCGCGCTTTCATCTCCGGCGAGCGGGGTATAGCACTGGGGCAAGCCGATGAACGGACGTTTGGGCCCGAATACCTGGGGCGTCTCGCGTGGGTGTTGCCGCGCTCGTCCGGGACCCGCTGCCCCTACGCCTCGCCGGGCTTCTCTCGCTCGCTTAGATGTCGTGCTGCGCCGTCAATCACAGTGCGCGCCAGCTCATCGTCCCGACGACAGGCGGCGTACATTTCATACGCAAAGTCATCGAGTGGCAAAATAACCTTGCCGATGCGCCTTGCTGCCTCGTCGTCAATTTGTTCGGCCATAAACAAGACGACGCAGCCTGGCAGGTTCCAACCGTTGTATGGGCGCGCATCGAAGCTTGTCGTGTAGGACAGGGGCGAAAAGCCGCGTTCGAGGCAGCGGCTGCGGAGTTCCTCCCATCGCAGGTCTGAGCCTTCAAGCTCGCCGGAAGGCCGTGCGATGCGAACGGAGCGCAGGTCGTCCAGGGTGATACTGCTATGGTGGGCGAGATGGCTATCGGGCTCCACCGCAGCAACGCACGGAGCATCGAAAAGTTTGCGGCAAAAGAGCTGCTCGAGCAAGGGTTCGCGATGTAAGCCGGCCCCCATGGTAATCACGATATCGGTCTGTGCGCCGGTGAGGGCCTGTGCGAGGTTGCCCGAGCAGTTGTCCGCGCGATAGAGCGGCATCCCCACGGGGCGGCCCGCTTTTGCCACATCGGCGCAAGCCTGCCTCACGGCTTCGAGGACGGGCCCGAGCAGGGCAAAGCCGCTGATGTATAGCTGGCGTTGCTCGTTGCCGCATCGCAAGCTTGCGAAATGTCGCTCGATTTCCTCGCCGATGCTGCAGATGTCAAGTGCCATGCCTAGCAGGTAACGTCCTTCTGCAGTGGGCGTAATGCCCTGCGCCGTGCGCGTGACAAGCGCGGCTCCCAGTTGCGTTTCAAGGGCGGAGAGGTGACGGCCGAGGGCTGGTTGGGACACGCCGAGCTCGCGGGATGCTTTCGAAAGGCTTCCGGTGCGAGCTATGGCGGTGAACTCGTTGAGGTAGTCGTACAGCATGGTGCCTCCCGGCTAGGCCATTCATATTTGAATAGCAAGTATACATACTGTACTGAGCCCCATACAAGAAGGGCGAACTTGGTGAATGCCCCTGCTCCTACAATAGGCTCAAGGCGGAGCGGCCGCACCGTTGAGTCGGAACAGTCATTCACAATTGCAATAAGGGGTTTGCTATGGATGCAACGATGACACGCAGGGCGTTCGCGGTCTTGTCTGGCACGGCAGGGGCCGCTTCTCTTGCTCAGGTCGCTTTTGGCCAAAGCTCCGCCTCGGCCGCCGAGCTGGCCGAAGAAGATGCCGGCGATATTTCCCCGATTGAGCCGCTCGAGGCTCCTCAGGCATGGGACGAAGAGTTCGATGTCGTCGTGGTTGGCACCGGCGGCGGTCTGGTGGGAGCGGTGCGTGCCGCCGAGCTGGGTGCAAGCGTCTTGCTGGTAGATAAGATGCCCGATATCGGCGGCGCGAGCAAGGAGGCAAGCGTCTGGGTGGTCAGCGGCTCTCAGCCGCAGATTGCCCTGGGCATGCCCGATGTGACCGACATGCTGCTTGAGCCTGCGCTGGAGGCAAATCCGTTCGGCGCCCGATATGCGGCCTATACGCGCGGCACTGTCGCCTCGGCCCTTGCCATGGTCAATTGGATGGCGGACGAGGGCTTTGCCTGGCAGCCCACTACGGTTACGGGCGGCCCTGGACCCGTGGGCCTCGTTCCGGCGGGCTCCGAGGAGGGCGGCATGACGGCCCGTGCCGTCAAGTACATCTACGACTTCCTCGCCGAGCGTTTCCAGGAAGACGGCGGCGACCTGCGTCTTCAGACGGCGCTTGAGGGATTGGTCGTGGAGGACGGCGCCGTTACCGGCGTCAGGATTATGAACGCCGACGACGAGCAAGTCTATATCCGCGCGAAGAAGGGCGTCTTGCTTGCGACGGGCGGCATGGGTGCGAATCGCACCATGCTGCAAACGTATGTGCCCACGGCCTATGAGTGCTGCAAAATTAGCTGTTGCGGCGTACATGACACGGGTGAAGGCATTCGCATGGGGCTCGGCGCCGGCGGTGTCATGGATGGCTTCGACCAGTTCATGGAGTTCGACGGCGGTATTGAGTACCCCGACTGGAATGTCTACCTCTACAATTCCGCCGTGCAGATCGCCCGCCAGCCTTGGCTTGGCATTACGCGTCATGGCGAGCGCTATCCGTATATTTCCGGCGGCGGTTCCTCGGCATACACGAAGGCTGCCGCCCAACTCGATTCGTTTCCTGGACACGAGGGCTTCGTTTTTTTCGATGACAAGTTTGAGGAGTACGGCCCGACGTTTCAGCAGGGGATGTGCCGTCGTCTCATCGACGCCGACACGATGCCCGATGAGGGCCGCGTGCCCGAGGCTCTTGCCAATCCGCGCTGGTATGAGGGCGTGCGCGAGGCGATTGCCAGCGGGTTGATTGCCAGCGCGGACACGGTGGAGGAACTTGCCGAAAAGCTGGGACTTGATTCCGCCAAGGTGACGCGTGCTGTCGATGAGTGGAATGCGCTGTGCGAGCAGGGGACTGACCCTGAAGGCAAGATGCCCGATGAGTTCCTGTATCCGATTGCGCAACCGCCGTTTTACGGCATGGCGCTCGGTTCGCTTGTGTTTGCCACGCACGCCGGTTTGGCCGTTGGCGAGTCGGGCGAGGTGCTCGATGCCGATGGCGACGCAATCCCCGGTCTGTACGCAAGCGGATGCACGGCAGGCCACCCGGGCACGGGGGCAAACGGCGACTGCTGCTACGCCGCCGCCACAGCTTGGCTGGCAGCCGAGGCCATGATGGGCGTTCGCGCCGAATAAGCAACTCAGCAACCGAGGGGCGCGCGGGGGGCGCAAGCGAAAGGGAATTCGTTTGCGCCCCTTTGCTGTCGCGCGAAGCGCAGCGGCGACGGGACGATCGCGGCGGGAAGACAGCAGCAACGCGCCTGCGATGATACAGTGACAACAACAGCGCGAGAGTGACGGCACATTTGTGCCCACCCCCCAACATTCACTCTACCAGGCATTTCCATTGCAACCACCCCTTTTGCGCACATGGCTTTTCGGCAAAACCGCCCCTTGTAGGTGGCTCCCCACGTGCAGAACCACCCCCTGCCCCCTCTATCAGTTTCTGTGGGTATCAAAAAAATTTCTCGCCCGGGTGAAACAATTCGGGGGTGGATTTCATATATATCGGCGAAGGGCGCCCTTCACATGTGCGGCACGCCCGCTCCGTGAGCCTGCGGCGCGGCGACACCTATGCCTTATCGAGGAAGGACTTTGTCTGTGCGAGACAAGGAGCAGTTCACGAGGTTGGTGAGCATGTACAAAGGAAGCGTGTTTCGGCTGGCGCTGGGCTACCTGCGCAACAAGGCCGACGCCGACGACGTGGTGCAGGAGGTGTTCCTCAAGCTGTACCGTTATGACGGCGCGTTTGAGAGCGACGACCACGCGAGGAACTGGCTGCTGCGCGTGACGGTCAACGAGTGCACAGCGCTGTGGCGACTGCTGCGCCGCAGGCCCGAGAACATCGACGACTACCTCGAGACGCTCTCAGTGCCAGCCCCGCAGGACGCCGAGCTCATACGGCAGGTGATGGCGCTGCCCAAGAGGTATCGCACGGTGCTCTATCTGCGCTACTTTGAAGGCTATGCAACCGGTGACATTGCCGGGCTGCTTGGGGTGCCCTCGGCTACGGTGCGCACACGGCTGGCCAGGGGACGGGCGAGGCTCAAGGACATATTGACTGAGGAGGGTGCACGATGACGCGCGCAGGCAAAGGGGGAGTCTCCGAGCGCTTCGGGCAAAGCGCCAGGCAGGAGGAGCTCGACACCGAGAGGTTCCGCCGAGCGTTTTCGGCCGTGGACGCCTCCGACGAGACGGTTGAGAGGATTATGGCGATGACCGAGAAGATTGATTCCGAACAGAGGGCACAGGCCCGAGGCAACGCGGCGACGGCGAGCTCCGCCGGCCATGCCCAGCGGGCGGGCGCCAGGCAGCCCGGCAAGAGGTTCACCGTGCGGGCGGCGGTGGCGACGGCTGCGGTCACGGCGCTCGTCGCCTCGGGGGCATATGCGGCTGTGAGCAGCAATTTCTTCCAGTCGGCGTTTGGCACCAAGGGCCAGCAAGACGTCGAGGCGCACACGGTTGTGGAGGAGGACCACATCAGCCCGGTGACGGGTGAGCCCGTGTCGTGGACGGCGCCCTCGCGCACCTGGGAGGACGTCGATGAGCAGGTGGCCCAGCGCCTGTTCGATGGCTACGTGTTCGACGTAAACCGCACGTGCGAGCTGCACGGCTACACGCTCACGGTGGGCCAATGCGTAATGGATGAGAACGGAAACGGCGTGGCGACTATCACAATCGAGAATCCCGATGGCGTGGACACGTCCGACGCGAGCTACGGTGAGGTGTATCTGTCGAACGACGCTCCTGTCGCCTTCGCTATCGATTCTGTTGATAGTGCAGTTCCATTTTGGGATGAGCGTGTAATACTGGATGCCGAGGCCAGTACAGATACCAAGCTTGTAGGTGTCGCGTACTTTGGTCCGTTTACCGGCAGGATCGACGGTGGACTTGAGTGGGTGTTGGTGGACCGTGAGCCAGGCGGGACGTCCGATGTGGCAGCGCAGGATGCCGATGGCGCGTCCGTCTATAAACCGCAGGCCACGCTGACCACCAAGGAGTTCCGGGCTGATGACGGCTCGACTGTCGAGGTGTCCCCAATCGCGCTAACGCAGTTCCTCGCCAACTCCGATAGTTCGGCAAACGAAGCCGTGATTCGTTACACGGGCGGCGCGGAATATGTGGTGTACCGCTGGGGAGGTGATGAGCCGGTTTCAAACAGCCTGGTGGACTATGCGTATAGCGACGAGGCGGAAAAGCTGGGTGCCGCACACCTCTTTAACCGCCTGGTAGACGTCGATGCAATCGAGTTCATCACCCTGCGCGGCCACACCTACGTCGAGTCTGCCGATGGAGAGCCCGGCCAGCAGGACTTTGAGCTTGTATTCCGCGCTTCCTAGAATGTGCTGCCAGGGGGGACGACTCCGTTCGAGGAAGCATGCGATATCCTGTGGGAAGTCGTGCTTAACCAGCGGGACACTGGCATCGTTGCGCCAGGGGGGGATGCGCGTTCTAAGACGTAACATACAGACAGGCTTATGGGCGGGCGAGACTCCAACTGGGGCCTCGCCCGCTTTTGGGTGTTGGCGAGAAACGCTGCCGCCCTATCCCAGCCTCACCTTGAGCAGCAGCGAGACTGCCCTGGTCGAGAGGTCCACGAGCTCGTCGCGTTCGGCGGGGGAGAGGCTGGAGAGAGGTTTCTCGAGCCGTTCGATAGAGGCCAGGCGGATGGCGGTTACGGCTTCCTCGCCCTTTTCGGTGAGCACGGCCTCCACGATGCGCCGGTTTTCGGTGTTGCGGCGCTTCGTCACAAGCCTCTGCTCCTCAAGGCCCGCCACGGCGCGGGTCACGTGCTCTTTCGAGACGCCCAGGCCGCTGGCGAGCTCGGTCATGCTCGCGGGGCCGAAAAGGGCGATGCGCATGACGGCGTCGGCCTGCGTCTTGCTGAGCTGGTCAAAATTGCTGGCCGTGACGTAGCGCGCCAAGCTGTCGAAGGCGCATGCCGCATCAAGCAGCACCTCCTGAGGAGCCAGCGTCGGCACGCGATGCATTTCAGGCGAGGGGGCCGCGACGCCACCCTCGCCTGCGCTGCCGTCTTTGTCCCGCGGCCCTGCGAGTTGCTGCCACACGTTGTGATCGGCCGGATACGAGTCCATACAAGCGTCCTTCGCGACTACAGCCTCACCGCAAGCCAGCGGAGAGGCACTTACCCGATGCAATAAACCACCCATCTCCCGATTCGAAAATTCTGTGCCATTAATTGATAAAGGTCAACTGTTGAAGTAAACTGCTCGCTTGTTTTCTACACTTGCGGTTTATCAACTGTCTGCACCTTACGCGAGGGCATGAAGCCTGAGCGGGGGCGGGTGTCGAGAAAGGAGACCCATGGGTTTAGGACTTGCAAAAAACCAGCTACAGATGATAGTGGTGCTGCTTGCAGGCGCGTTTGTCGCGGTGCTTAATGCCACGCTGCTCACGCCGGCATTGCCCACAATCATGGCAGATATGGGAATCGCCTCCACAACCGTGCAGTGGCTGACTTCCGGCTACGCCCTTACCGAGGCCGTCATCATCCCGCTTGCGGCATATCTCATGGGCCGTTTCTCCACGCGCAGGCTCTTCATCGGCGGCATGACGCTCTTTGCGGCTGGCAGCCTTGTCTCGGCTGTTGCCCCGGTGTTCCCGCTGCTGCTTTTGGGCCGCGTGATGCAGGCGTGCGCCACGGGCTTCGTGATGCCCATGGTGTTCAGCGTCATCCTGCTTGTCATCCCGCGCGAGCGCCGTGGCAGCGCCATGGGCACCATCGGACTCGTCATCGGCTTCGCGCCCACCATCGGCCCCTCCCTGTCGGGTGTGCTCGTCGACACGGTGGGCTGGCGTGCGATTTTCGTCATTGTCGCCGTCGTCGCGGCAATTATCGTTGCCTGCGCCGCGAAGATGCTCAAGCCCTACGGCGAGTTCAGGCGTTCTAGGTTCGACCTGCTCTCCGTCGTGCTTTCCACCTGCGGCCTCATCTGCCTGCTCTATGGCCTGTCGTCGGTTAGCTCTTCCACCAACCTCGGCCTCACGGTCGGCCTCATCGTCGCAGGTATCGCCCTCGTTGGCCTCTACGCATATCGCCAGCTCAACCTTGCCGAGCCCATGCTGCGCGTCGACATTCTCAAAACGGCCAACTACCGCACCGTCGTTATCGTCATCGCCCTCTTCCAGGCTGCCCTCATCGGCATGGAGACCGTCATGCCGCTCTACATCCAGGGCGTGCTCGGCCAGAGCGCCACGGTAAGCGGACTCACCCTCTTGCCTGGTGCTCTCATCGGCGCGTTTACGGGCATGCTGGCGGGACGTCTGTTCGACAAGTTCGGCGTCCGCGTGCCCGTGCTCATCGGTGCCGCTGTCATCCTGTGTGGCGTGCTGGGCTTTACCCAGTTCCGCGCCGATTCGCCCATCGTTCTGGTCTCGGTGATGTATGCGGTGCTCGCCATCGGCATCCAGTTCACGATGACGCCGGTCAACACCTGGGGCGTGAACTCGCTCCCCAACGAGGCTATTCAGCACGCCCAGTCCACCTCCAACACGATCAACCAGGTGGCGGCCTCCTTCGGCACGGCTCTGCTCGTGTCGGTTTCCGCGACTGTGTCGGGCGCTGCCTCCGACCTTGCAGGTGTGGAGCGCACGTTTGCCGGCTACCATGCGTCGTTCTGCACCACGGCCCTTCTCGCCGCTTGTGCCATCGCGCTGATCCTGGTGTTCGTGCGCGATAAGAAGAAGGCGGTCGTGCCGAGCGGGGCGTCCATGGCCAATCCGAAGGTGGTCATGCCCGCAGCTGACGGTGCGCTCCAGGCCAAGATGTCTGATGTCGCGCGAGCGGGTGCCCCTATGACTGGCGCGCGCCAGGCGACTGCCGGTGGCGTCTCCCCGGCGCTTGGCACCGACCTCGGTACAGGCGGGAGTCTCGTCGGCCAGGTTGCCTGCGCTGACGGCTCGTCTCTCGGCGGTGCCCCCTCCGACGCATTTGCCCGCGCGGCTGACAAGGCGCTCTCCGGCTTCACGCTTGCCCAGGTCATGAACCCCAATGCGGCCACGGTTTCCAACTCCGCCTGCATGCGCGAGGTCATCGCCATCCTGGCGGCCACGAACACCTCGGGCGTGTCGGTCGTCGACCCCACCGGCAAGCTCGTGGGCTATGTGACCGACGGCGACATCATGCGCTACCTGGCCCGCAATGACTTCAACATGTCGAGCCCCTCGGCCGGCGTGAGCCTGTCGTTGCAGGACGACGAGGACATGGAAGGCCGCCTTGCGGCTCTCGCCAACCTCAACGTGATGGAGCTTGCCACCAAGCGCGTCATCTCGGTCGACATCGACACGCCGCTCGACGTGGCATGCGCGACTCTCGCCAAGCGCCGCATCAAGAAGATGCCCGTCACCAGTAACGGCGTGCTCGTCGGCGCCCTCTCCCGCCGCAACGTGCTCCACGCGATGATGGAGCAGATCGATTAGACGATGATTAAGCGCAATCGGCCTCATCGAACGCGCGTTCTGCCTGTGGTGTCGCAATGGTGAAGCGCTGCACACCCGCCTGTGCATCGTCTAGGCAATAGCGGGCTAGATTGAGTGGGGGCTTCTCGCCCCCCGACTCCGCAAAGTCTCAAAAGGCAGCCTCCGTACGCATGGGGGCTGCCTTTCGTGCGTTTGGGCCCTGCCCGCCTGCGCCTCGTCCGATTCGTTCGAGCCATACGCCGCAACCAGGGTCTGCCCCACAATCAGGCACGACATCCATGCGCTATGATTCCCCCAGGCTACTCCCGGGAGGTCTTCGCATGCCGCACGCCATCCTCATGCCGCTTGTCAACAGCCCCTTTGCCCTGGGTGAAGCCCAGGGGTGCGCTGAGTCGTTCGCCGACGCCGACGAGCGCGCCATTGCGATGGCGGAGCTTGCGTACTTTCAGGGCCGGCCCGAAGATGCCGCCGCTCTGTCCCGCCCTTACCTCGAGGCTCCCGACGTGGCCCTGCGCAGCTCCGCATGCTTCATCTTCGCGTACGCCAGTTTGCCGCTTGGCCAGGTCGCACAGACCCGCTATGCCCTTGACGTGCTGGAACGTCAGGCTCAGGCCGCGAGCGAAAAGGACCGCCCCGCCGCCATCTTTGCCCGCGATGCCGCGTTCTCGCTGCTCCATCTCGACGTGCCCGACCCCTTGGTCGCGAGCGACCCGTCCCTTCAATCGCTGATGCCCCGACTTGGCGAAGGAGTCAGGCTGTTTCTCTCCTATGTTCGCGCGCATCAGGCATATCTTGCCGGCGACTACGCCTACTCGTTGGGCATCGCCGAGGGAGCGCTGGGCATGGCGACTGCGCTGCGGCCGATTCCTGCCCTCTACCTGCACCTTGTGTGCTGCATGGACGCCATGTCTCTCAAAAAGGTGGCCTACGCCAAGGAGCTGTTCCATCGCGCGTGGTCGCTTGCCGCCCCCGACGGGCTTATCCAGGGCCTGGCCGAGCACCACGGTCTGCTTGGCGGTCTCATCGAGACGTGCATCAAACCGGTCGACCCCGTGCTGTATCGGCGCATCATCGACATCACGTATCGCTTCAGCGCTGGCTGGCGGCGTGTGCACAACCCGCGTACCGGCGAGGATGTGGCCGACAACCTCAGCACCACAGAGTTCTCCATCGCCATGCTCGTCAACCGCGGCTGGTCTGTTCGCGAGGTGGCGGAGTTCCTCGACATCTCGCAAAACACGGTGAAGACGCACTTGAAGGGCGTCTACCAAAAGCTTGGCATCACAAGCCGCAAAGGGCTCTCCGGATTCATGCTGCGCTGAGGGGCGCTCCGGCGATTGCCCCGTTGGCCCGCTCTTCCCGGACGCCTCGCTTCCCCATCCTCCCGAGTCACCCATTTTTTCCTCGATTGGTGTGAGGGATCCCGTTTTTCTGCTTGGTATCCTTGCATTCATGCAGGTAAACGGGATGCGAGCCGCGGTCGGCCCCCGCCGTTGCGTACGTTGGCTCGCTGACCCATGCCTTGGCCGCCTTCGAGGAAAGGGGACGCACGATGACGAACGAGACCAGCACGCGCAGGAATTTCGTCGCCACGGCCGGAACTCTTGCGCTGACCGCCGCCGCGCATGTGACCCGCGCATTTGCCGATGAGGACGTCGAGCTTGTCGAGGAACCCGCTGAGCCAGCCGAGGACCTCGAGCCGGTTGAGGACGAGGAATGGTTCCCACCCGCCGACGAGGACGTATGGCTGTCCCCCGAGGAGGCCGCAAACCTCGACGTGGTCTGGGAGGACGGGGACTACCTCGAAGACCCTCTGGAGTATTTCCCGCCCATCGAGCTGGAAGAAGACTCCCCCTATCTCGATTTGGACGAGGACGAGGCCGCGATTGTGGGCGCCGACGTCATGTTCAACTACGTTCCCGACGTCGATGGCCTGAACGCGGTTCTTGAGGACATCGTCTTCAACGCCCTGAAGTCTCTGGGCAAAACGGCCTGGAACACGGCCATGAATTACGGCAAGAGCCAGTTCATGGACATCGTGTTCGGCTCGGACGACTCCTCGGCACAAATCATCTCCAAGCTCGACGAGATTCAAAACAAGCTTGACTCCATGGATGCAACGTTGCGCGCCGTCTACGAGCTTCTGGAAACAGACAAGTTCAAGGGGCAAATCGACGATTTCATGAACAAGTACGCGGGCCCCACCAACCGTTACACCGACCTTATCGGCGGCGAGCTCGACCAGATGGACAAGGACTATGCGGGCAATGAGACCGGCCTGCGCGCGGCTCGCCTGAAATTTGCCGAGAACGTCTTGTTTCCCGGATCCGGCAAAGACAACTACAAGGTCGGTGGCACGCAAACGCTTTTGGCCTTTGTGGGCGAAATGGCCGGAGCGCTGCTCGACACGCAGCAAAGGACGGGAACGAACGTGGTCGGGGCGTTCGACGAGCTGTGCATACGTGAGTATCGCTGGGAGCACCAGGCCTACGACGCGCGCCAGCAGTTCCGCGACTACGCATGCTCGCGGTTCGTCATGATGGGGTCGTACCTGCTCGTGTGCCTGCGCGACTATCTTGAGTCCCATGCCGATCAGCGGGCGAGCGGCGCTTCCGGCGAGGAGGATTATCGGCAGGCATATGTTGCGCTGGGCGACATGTTTGGTACAAACGCCCAGGCAGCGGTGGACGCGGCTACCGGCGGCAACATGATTGTCGAGAACGGGGCCATGACGCCCGAAGGCAAGTACGGCACCATCTTGCAGATGTTCGAGGACGGTCAAGTGGTTCGTCGCGAGGGGATCAGGCGCTTCCAGGTTCCGGGGTGCGAGTTCGAGCTCAATCCCACGGCCTGCACCGTGCGCTCCTGCGAGCAGGGCGGCACGAAGCAGAAGCAGTTCATACAGGACGCGACCGGCAAGTCCGTGATGAGTGCAGACGTCGTGGCGCGTCTCGTGCGTGGCTACGGCGGGGACATCTCGCTGAAGTACGCCCTGTTCGACAGCGAGGAGGGCAACGTGGCCAGCCCCAGCGGCATGGACTCCATCGACCTCTTTGCCCTCAACGAGCCGATACGCACGCGGAAGACGAAGCGAAGCGACGGGTACAACACCGTGGTGTACGGCTACTACTACCTCAAAGTGGCAAAAGACTCGGGCGCCGGTGCCGAGGCCGAGTTTGCCGAATCCACCACGCAAGGCAACAAGACAAAGTGGATCTGGCGCGAGGTCGACGCCATCGCGGTGTACATGGCTTAGCGCTTTCGGCAGTCCTCGCGGCTAACGGTTGGACGCCGGCGACCCTGACGTGGACGTGCCGGCGCCGAAAGCAGCAAAATGCCCTAACAATCGGTCCTCCCGTCCGCGAGATGGGAGGGCCGATTGCCTATTGTGGCGGGAGAGATCCTGGACCGAGGGGCACGGCCATCCCAAGGCCGGGGCGAGAGACTCCCGCGCAATCAACTCTGCGGCATGTTGTCTGGAGTGACATATGCCCATGGTTCATAAGCTGGCATTTCTTGCCCCATCGTCCTGTTGCTGGACAGGCGGTGGGGCTTGTCGTGTGATGGGCGCTGTGGCGGCGACACGGCCAGCCACCGGCGTTGCGAGGCACTGCCGCATGGCTGGCCGATCCCGTGTCGCACGTGGAGTGCCGACTTTGCGAGCCGCCGCACTTTGGTTGCGCGTCTCCGTGCGCGTGGCGGCGGCGCCTCAAGGCGTTACCGCTTGGCCACATACTCCCGCACACGGGCCGACAGCTCGGCAAGCTCTTCGGGGGTCTTTTCCTCCAGGTGTTCGAGGCTGTCGATGAAGTTTGCCAAAGTGTCTTTCTGCCGAGCTTTGATGAGGTTGGAGCAATAGTTGACCACCACGCCAGTGATGAGCGCGATGTAGAAGATGCTGAAGATGCTCAGCACAACGGTTGCCGCGCGTGCAATCGGCCCCGCCGCCTCGATGTCGCCGAAGCCGATGGTGGACGCCGCCTCGAAGCTGAACCACATACCGTCACCAAAGGTGAGGCATCCTGGATCGGCAAGCCACACCATGAGCGAGCAGAAGAGGAAGAGCACGCCGAATATGGCCGTGATGTGCGCAAACCCCGTGTGCCGCAAGATGTTGCCGAGCATGCGCGCGTTACGCAAAATGGGGTGCCGAGGCTTGTCCATGGGCATACGGTTGGGCGCCTGGTTGGATGCACGCCTGGGAATGTGTTTGGACCTGCGCCTGGGTTCGCGCTCGGACATGCAGTCGGGTTCGCACTCGGGTATGTGATTGGACATGCGGCCAGATTCACGCTTGGGCATGGGATTGGGTCCGTGCACGGACGCGTGCTCGAGCGTGCAATTGGAGACGCGGTTGGGTTCGCGCTCGGACATGTGATCGTGCATGTACCTGGGAATACGGTTGGCCGATGGGACGTTCCTGGTTTGGGCGGTCGGGGAGCCAGATTCAGCCACGGGCTCTGCCGAGCCTGCCGCCTCGTGCGCCATGGGCTGCTGCTCGTTAGTCATTGTCGTCATCCCTCGGCGCACTCTCGTTTGCTTCCTTTGCCCGCAGCGCCTTCGGCAGCGGAATCGCAGCACCGATTGCGGCGGCCGCGAGCAGCACCACGACGCCCTTGAGCGGGAAGCACAGGATGAGCAACAGGCCCGCCATCACGGGCTGGCGCATGACGGCGCCCATGGTGGCGGCGGTGCAGGCGGCCACACAGAACACCGGGTCGGCCCCGAGCAGCGCTGCACACCCATAGCCCAGGCTGATGCCTGCGAAGATGACGGGGAAGAAGTGACCGCCGCGCCACCCAAGGTTGATGCACAGGGGAGTGACGGCGGCTTTTACCAGGCCTGTCGCCACGAGGATCCAGGCCGGTATGGACACCCAAGCTTCCTGCAGCATGGTCGCCTGCGTCTCTCCGGCAAACATCGTGAAGGGCAGCGCCATGCCGCAGAGTGCCAGCACAAGACCCGCTAGGACGGACTTGGCCACGGTGTGCTCGCCCATTCGTGCCGAAAGGGCGCCGGTCGCGCGTTGCGACGCGTGGTATATCCAGCCCCCCACTGTACCTACCAGGGCAAGCGGAATAAGCAGCGCGATCTCGCGCATACCCGCCTGCGAACCCGAGAAGCGGGGCATGCCCATGCCGCCCCCAAACAAATCGCCGAGCAGGGTAAACGCGCCAAGCGCCCCTGCGATGGCGAAGAGGTACACGAACGTCTTCTGGGCGCGGGGCAGCACGAGCTCAGTCTCGCGACCCTGTTCGTCGAGTCCGTCGGCCGAGCCTGAAAGCGGGGCGACGAAGCCGTAGAGCGGCGCGGTGAAGAGCGCGGTCAGCGCGGCCTGCACGCCCACCGTGGTGAGTGCGCGGAAGTCGGCCCCAAAGCGGCGTAGACGGTCGCCCACCCAGGTGCACAGACCTGCGATGACGCCCGTGAGACCCGCCTCGGGACCGATGCTGCCTCCAAAGAGAAGCGGCAGCAGCGCTGCGAGCGAGAGGCGCCCCAGCTTGTCGTAGGGGTAGCGACCCTCCTGCTTCACCTGCGCCATGACGCGCGTGAGCTCCTCGGGATGCACATGCGTGGCCTTCTCGTACAGCCCAATGACCAGACCGCCCGCCACGCATACAACCAGTGGGTACAGCGCGCACCCAAAGGGCCCGCTCGCCATCCAGGGCGCCACGCCTGCCAACGCGCCTCCGAGCATCTCTGGCAACGTGCCCCACACAAACGAAATGCCATGCTCCATAAGCAGGAAGAACAACCACACAAACGCGCCGGCTATCGCGCCTGTGAGCGCAACGCAGACGAGGAACATCAAGCGGTTGAGCGGCTTTGTGAGTTTCGACGCTGACATGAAGGCCTCCAAGTGCGGGACGGAGGGACAAAATAATTGCATGCGCCGCCTTGCCAGTAACCTCCCGGCAAGTAGCGCACGCGACACGTACCACGAACTTGCCGCGTATTGTACGGCCTGCATGCACATGCGTACGGCTATTTTGTCTGCTCGGTCATTGACTCTTTGCGAAGATGCGGCAATAATCTCGAAACAATGTCGGCAAATGGCCGATGTTTACAAAGCAACCCTTGGGAGGGGTTCCATATGATTGAGAAGACCGACCTTACCCGTCGTTCCTTCCTGCATGCCGTGGCTGCGCTGGGTGTTTGCGCATGCGGCCTCGGTCTTGCCGGCACGGCATTCGCCGAGGACAAGAAGGAGCTCGACGGCCATGAGCTCAACATTTATTGCGGCGCCGGCATGACCGACCCCTTCACGAAGATCGCCGAGGCCTTCCAGGGGAAGACCGGCTGCACCATGAACGTGACCTTCGCCAACGCCGCTCAGATCCAGACCCAGATCACCACCACCGAAGAGGGCGACTTTTTCATCGCTGGTTCCGTCGAGGAGCTCGAGCCTGTCGCCGACTGCGTGCACGACAAGCTTGAGCTGGTCAAGCACATTCCCGTCCTCGTCGTTCCCAAGGACAACCCCAAGGATATCCACAGCCTCGCCGACCTCGAGAAGTGCGACGTCGTTCTCGTTGGCGACCCCGAGTCCACGCCCATCGGCAAGATTGCCAAGAAGGTTCTCGCCAAGGCCGAGCTGTGGGACAAGCTCTTTGACGCCGGTGTCATTGTGACTACCACCACGGCTCCCCAGATTTCGGCCGCCATCGCCCAGGGCGAGGGCGACGCCGGCATCGTCTGGAAGGAGAACGTGAAGGCGGAGGGCGCCGTCATCACCGACGCTCCCGAGCTCGACAAGGCCGTCAAGGTCATTCCCGCCGCCACGCTCACCTGCTGCGCCGACACCGAGGCCGCTGAGGCGTTCCTCGAGTTCCTTCAGACCGACGTCGTTTGGGATGTTTGGGCTGAATTCGGCTACGAGAAGGCCGAGAAGAAGCCCGAGGAGAAGACCGATGACAAGAAGGCCGAGGATGGCAAGGCCGAGGGCGACAAACCCGCTGACAAGCCTACCGACCAGGCCAAGGAGAAGCCCACGAAGTAATGAGGTCCGCCCATGGCTAACCACGCTGCACACGAGCGCGACCTCTTCACCATCATTTGCGCGGTGGTCTGCCTCGTCTCGCTCCTGTTTATCGGGAGCGCTGTAGCAGCGATTGTCTTAGGCGGTTTTGAGCACCTTGGCGAGGCCCTGACCTCTGCCGAGGTACTCTTCTCGCTGCGCATGAGCCTTGTGACCTCGACCATCTCGAGCACGATTTGCCTGCTCCTGGCGTTGCCCACCGCCTATACGCTCTCGCACACGAATTTCCCCGGCAAGCGAGCAGCCGAGATTCTCATGGAACTCACGCTGTCCTTGCCCTATATCTTGCTGGGCTTTGCGCTGCTGCTCATCTTTTCGTCTCCGATGGGCAAGGCGCTCAAGGCGGCGGGCTTCGCCGTGGTCTTCCAGCCCACGGGCATCGTGTTCGCGCAGCTTCTCGTGAACCTGCCGTTCGCCATCCGCATGGCTCGCACGGCGCTTGAAGACGTGAACCCGCGGATGGAGTTTGTGGCGCGCACGCTGGGCGCAAGCAGGTGGGAGGTCTTCCGCACCGTCATCTTGCCGCTGTGCCGCAACTCGCTCATCAGCACCTTTGTGCTCACCTGGGCGCGCGGCATGGGCGAGTTCGGCGCCACGCTCATGCTCGTGGGCGTGACGCGCATGAAGACCGAGACGCTGCCGGGAAGCATCTACCTCAGCATCTCGACAGGCAATTACGACACGGCCATGGCCACCGCCATCATCATGCTGGTGGTTTCCGCATGCACTTTGGCTATTGCAAACATCCTGAGCCGACCTTCGGCCCAGTCGCGTTCGATCAGGTAGGAGGGCATTATGGCGACAAGCGTCAGCATCGACAACCTTCATGTGGAGCGCGGCTCGTTCTGTCTGGAGGTCGAGCATCTCGAGATTCAACCCGGCGAGACGTTCGCAATCCTGGGTAGGACCGGATCGGGCAAGACCGTGCTGCTTGAGTCGATTGCAGGCGCCTTCCCGCTGCACGGGCGCATCAACCACGGCACCGTCAAGGTTGGCAACAAGAACATCGAATGCGTCCCGCTGCATGAGCGCGGCATGGGCGTCGTCTATCAGGAGCACGCGCTCTTCCCCCATATGACGGTGGGGGAGAACATCGCCTACGGCCTCAAGATGCACCGCGTCCCCAAGCGGGAGATTGTCGACAAGGTCGATGCGATGACTGATCTTCTGGGAATCTCGCACATTGCCAACCGCCGCCCCGGCATCATCAGCGGTGGCGAGGCGCAGCGCTGCGCCCTGGCGAGGGCTCTCGTCCTCAGCCCGGAGATTCTCTTGCTCGATGAGCCGTTCAGCGCTCTTGACCCTACGACGAAGACGCTCATGTACAAGACCATGGACGACATCCGCCGGCGATTTGGCATGACGATCGTGTTCGTAACTCACGATTTCGTGGAGGCGCAGCGGCTGGCTGACCGCGTAGGTATCGTCCTCGACGGCCGGCTAAGGTGCGTCGTGGCCGCTTGCGACCTTCTTGATGAGAACGCTTCCCATATGGCCGAGCCCGACATCCGGAAGTTCCTGGGGCTGTAACGCGAGCGTGGCGCTAGGAAGATTCTCGCGCCGAAGTTTGAGAAACAAGAAAACGGTCAGCACCTCGGTCTCTTGGCTGGGGGGTGGGTGCCCGTGGTCGAGGCGGCGCCGGCTCGTTGCGCGAATGAGCTCGCTCCTTGGCCTGAAGCGAACGCCATGGCCTTGGGTTCCCCTCGTTTTTTCTCGGCTGATCAAAAATATTTAAAATCACGTGCAAGGAAATGCCGCCCTGGCTCGTATTGATAATGAAGGGGACAAAAGCCCCGCGCAATACGAGACGCCTGCCCGGGCAGGTGGAGAGGGGTGCGAGATGAAACGAAGGCACGAGAATCGCCATGCGCACATGGCGGCAATCGCCCTGGTAGCTGCAATGACCCTTGGACCCGCAGTTGCGATGGCTGCACCCTGTACCGTGTCCGCCGGTCAGGGAGTGTGCGCGGGAGCCTGCGCCGCAACGGCCGTCTCGGCCGCGCGTCTGTATGCGCAGGGATGCCCTGCAGATAATGCCCAGACAGATTGCCCGCGGGCTGGCGCGCGTGCCGCATGGCTGGAAGGTACATGCAATGCGCTGCGCTGCCGTTCCGCACGAGCCGCGCAGGCTGCCGGTGACTGGGCCGCCCAGCGCCGCGGTGCGTTTGTGGATGAAGACGGCGATGGCGTGTGCGACAATGCCCAAAACTGTGCACGGATCAATGGCGATTGCCCCGGGCTCGGACTCGGGGCCGGCAATGGCGCCGGGGCTGGTAACGCCAGCGGCGCTGGTTACGGTAGCAGCACCGGCCAGGGCTATGGGGCCGGCTGCGAGCACGGCGCCCCCAACGGCGCTGGTCAGGGCGCACATCTGGGTTGGTGCGGCGGACGCAGGTAGCGCCCGCGGCAAAAGGGAGACGCCGATAGCATGCGAGACGACGCGAGCATAGAGCGTGCCATTGCAGAGCATGGCGATGCCGTATGGCGGGTCTGCCTCATGCGCCTGGGGGCCCGCGCCGATGCGCAGGATGCCTTCCAAGAGACGTTCCTCAAATATGCGACTCACCACGACGTCGCATTCCAGAGTTCCGAACACGAGCGGGCCTGGCTTCTGCGCGTGGCGTCCAACCATTGCGTGGATGTGCTCCGCTCTCGCTCCCATACGGTGGAAAGCCTCGATGAGCTCGACGAACGTCCGGCTCCCCTCGAACTCGCCCAGGACCCCCAGGCTTCTCTGTGGGAGGTGGGGGAGGCCCTGGGCCGTTTGCCCGGCGAGCAGCGTCAGGCCTTGTATCTCACAGTGTGCGAAGGATATCGTGCCGGTGAGGTCGCGAAGATGATGGGCGTGCCTGTGAACACGGTGTATTCGTGGGTGGCGCGCGGCAAGAAGCAGCTGAGAAAGGCCCTGGGATGACCATGCATGACTCCCGAGAAGAACAAGCCATAAACGAGCTGCTTTCCGAGGAGCGCATGCCCGCGGGCCTTGCCCAGGCAACCATGGGCCGCATCCAACAGGCACGTGCCGCTCAGACGGGGTCGCCCGACGTCCCGGTACCCGGCGAGTCCGCGAGCCAAGCGGCCCCGGTCGAGCAGGGCTGGCGCGTGCTGGATGGCGAAGGCTCGGCCTCGCGTCCCGGCAAGGCGTCCGCCCGACCCACCCGTCGCCACTTCGTCCAGCTCATGGCCGCTTGCCTGGCTGTTGGGTGTGCGGGCGCGGCCACGCTCGCTTTCGCCCATGAGACGGCGAGCGTCGAGCTCGGCGAGCTTGCGCGGGTGCGGTTGGGCCTGAACCGCTGGGGCACCGTTGTGCGCGTGTCGTGCGCCGATGCCGACATGCAGCGCACCGTGCAGGACCTGGGCCTCTTCGGCCTCAACTATGAGGAGGCGCTCGCGCGTCTCATGGCGGACGAGTCTGTCCTCGCCGAGTTGTCCGGAGCGGAAGGCCTGCTTGTTGTGGTGGAAAGCCCCAATCAATCCCAGGAGCAAGACGTGCTAGGCGGATGTCGCCGGGCTGCCGAGGGCGCATCGTGCGCGGCCATGTGCCGCTCGGCTGGTCAGGGCGCCGGTTCGGGCCATGGACGAGGAGCGGGTTTGGGCAACGGCCGGGGACAGGGGCATGGCGACGGCGCCGGACATGGACAGGGCCGCGGACACAGCCAGGAAAACTCCTCTGATTAGCGGGCGCTGTGGCGTTGTGGCCGGTATCCGCAGGGAACTGCGGCCGTCAGCTCCCTGCGGCAAGTTCGCGAACGTTCTCGTTCGGCCTTAACACCGCATCTCGTTTCGCGCATGAAAAAGGCCCGGAAAGCCGTTGGACACGACGTCCTCTGGCTTTCCGGGCCTTGCGGTTAACCGCCGCCTGGCTTTCGTCGGGCGGTTGCGGTTACCGTTACTTCGCTGCCTGGGTCAGGCAGTCCTCAACGGCGGTGAAAATGGCGCTCGAGGTGACAGAGGCGCCGGCCACGGTGTCGACACCCTCGGTGCCGTTGGCGGCCACGATCTTCTCGGGGAGCTGGTCGATGGCCTTGGTGCCGATGCCGTCGGTCTCCGAGTTGTCGCCGACCTCGACGGAGGCGATCTTGCCGCCCTCAATCGTCACAGTCACGGGCACGTTGCCGCCAATGCCCTTGCCGGTGCCCTCATAGGTGCCGTCGGCCAGCGTGGCGCTTTCGGCGGAGACGCCGGTGCTCTCGGCGGAGGCGTCCTGGTAGACCTTTGCCTTGTAGTTGGCCGCGTCGCCGGAGGCCGCGACGTTGCCGGCGACGTTGCCGTAGTACACGGCCATGGCGTGGGATGCGCCGGCGAGCTTGAAGGGGTACTTCACGGCAAAGCGGTCGCCCTGGATGTTGCCGCAGGCGTACAGGCCGGGGATGACCTGGTAGTCGGGTGTGAGAACGTGCGCGTACTCGTCAGAGTTCAGGCCGCCCATGGTGGTCAGCATGAGGCCGATGCCCATGCGCTGGGCGTAGAAGGGACCGTCGACGACGGGGAAGAGGTATTTCTCCTGCTTGCCGAAGTCCTCGTCGTAACCGGCCTCGCACAGCTCGTTGTAGTGCTCAACGGAAGCAATGGCGTTGTCGGCCTCGAAGTCGTCGTCATAGGCCTTGATGGCGGCAAAGAGCTCCTCAAGCGTGTCGGCCTTGAAGACGGTCTCGTTGTCGACCTTGGCATCCCACTCGTCCATGGTGTAGCTGAACTCGGTGACGCAGTTGACAATCTGCTCGCCGAAGTGGGAGTCGAAGATGAGGAATGCCTTCTTCTTGGGCTGACGGTCGAAGGCCAGCTCGCAGTCGGAGACGTTGGTGTCCTCGTTCATGAAGCGCTGGCCGTTGTAGTTGAGGCGCAGGTGCTGGGAGGTGCAACCCGAGGAGGTCTCCATGTTGGCGACGTCGTTGGGGCCGCCCATGACGTGGGTCATGGCGCACATGTTCTGGCTGAAGCCGGCGCCTGCCCAGTAGCCCATCCTGTAACCGTCACCGGTGTTCGTGGGGTTGCCCTCAACGTCGAAGCTCGTCCAGGTGGGCAGGTTGTTGTTCTCGGCCGCGATGGGGTAGAGCGCCTTGACCATATCGGCGTTGTTGCCACAGCCACCGCATGCCATGATGACACCCATGGCGGCGTTGATCTTCTTGTACTTGCCGGTCTCGGCGTTGCGGGCATACACGCCCACGCAGCGGCCCTCGTCCATGATGAGCTGCTCGGCAAAGTGGCCGAAGTAGGTGGTGCCTCCAGCCTCCTGGCCGCGCTCGAGGTTTGCGTTCACCGTGCCAGCGTGGTTGCCGAAGGAGATGCGCGTGGGGTAGGAAGCCTGCGACTCGGCGTTGTAGTCTACCGAGAGGTCGACGCCGCCGTTCACCGTGTGAGGGGCGTTGGGGTCGCCGAAGCTGAACGGCACGGGCTCCTCGGGGATGTAGCAGTCCGGGTCGCCGTCGATCCACCAGTCGATGACCTCGGACTCGTGGCGCACGAAGTTGCGGATGACGGCGTAGTTGGCAAACTGGCACGACTCGTTCCACTCGGCCTTGATGACCTCGTCTTCGTCGACGTTGGCAAGGCCGAGGGCCTCGGTGCGCGTGCCGTTGATGTAGCAATACTGCGAGGAGCGAACGCTAGGCTCGGCCGCCTTTTCCACGGCGACGACCGTCACGCCCTGCTCGCTTGCGGCACGGAAGGCGGCCACACCTGCCACGCCGAGGCCGACGACTGCAATGTCGGCGTCAATCTCTTCCTCGACGTCGGCGTCGGCAATGGCGGTGGGCTCTTCTGTCCAGGGGTAGGTGGCGCCCCAGTTGCGCGAAGCCTTTGCGGAGCCGGACAGCTCGGTGGTTGCCGTGGTGTCTGCAGCCTGATCCGCCAGCGCGATTGCCGCGCTGCCAACGGTTGCGGCCCCAGCGGCGATGGCGCCTGCCCCGGCTACAAAACCGCGACGTGTGACCGTGTTGTTCGTTGCGCTCATGATGTGCCTCCCGATGAATTCGGTAGATGTCCTGTGCCGGCTCTTCTGCCGGTGCAATTGCGACAATAGGTCTCGGCATTGGATTCTGAGTATCGGCCAGGTGTGGTAAATGCATCGTCCGTTTGTGGTAGACGATGTCGTTTGGGCAGGTAAAGCTCATTTTTTCTACTGTGGGCCACGGGGGCGGAAAGTCGAGTAGAATCACTTCCGGATATATGCGCCGTGGATGGGGGTAGGTATGGAGAAAGAGGAGCGCCTGGCGTTTCGGCCGCAATTGCTGCTGCTGGCTCCATTTTTGGCGACCCTGGACGTGTTCGTCGCCAATCTCCGCGTTGTTCGCGACATCACCGATGCGCCCGAGTCATTCGGTACCGTGGCGGTCTTCATGCTCGTCGCCTGTGCGCTTGCGGGTCTCGTGTTCATCCTTGTTCCCGGTGTCCGTGGCGTGGTCTGTCATCTCACGCGCCGCCGCGCCCTGGCCGCCGCTGTAATCTACTCCATGGCCCAGGTGGGGTTTTGGAGGCTCGCCGTTGCGGCCCAGGAGGTTTCCACCGGCGTGCTGGGGGCGTTGGGTGCAGTCATGGGATGCTGCCTCATCCCACTCTTCATGGCATGGTTGGCCTGTTACAACATAGGCTTTCGCTCGATTCTGTTTCATGGCGGCTTGGCTGCCATCGGGTCGGCCCTTATCGCTCTTGTCGTTCTTTTGCTCGACCCGGTTGTGGCTGCGGTCTGCTGGTGCCTCTGCACACTTGTGGGGTCGTGCGCCCCTGCGTTCATCGGGTCTTTCGATGCGACTGAGAGCGGTGCGCTGGTAACGGCATCTGAGGGCGCGGCCCCCAAGGAGTGTGCCGATGCTCCCGCCGAGTGGGCATCATCCACCTTTTCGGGACTGTGGCTGCCTTTAATCGGCCTGCTTGTCTGCATGCTGTGCAGCACAATCGCCGAGGTGCAGGTGGACGGCCGTATCATGCGCGGTGAGTTCTCGGCCCTCATCGTTTCATCTCTTGTGGCGGTGGTACTGAGTTGCGTGCAGTCCAAGGCGCCCCTTACACTCATTGTGGACAAGCTCGCGGCCCCGGCCGTCGTCGCGGTCGCGATTATTGTCGGCAGTCTCTCCGACTCCGTATTGGGCACGATGTTCGGCGCCAGCCTCAGCCTCGTCCCGGTGATGTTCATGTCGTTGTATGCCTTGGCTTCGCTTGCGTCCGTGCAAGGCAGGGGGCGCGCCCTCATGGCGAGCGCCGTGCTGTGCGCGTGCTGTTTGGTGATGCTTTTGGGCAGCGCTCTCAACGGGCCTCTGGCGGAAATCGAGTTCAACGGCCCGGTGGTGCGAGTGCTGACGTATGCCTACTATGCGCTCGTCCTTGTCGATTTAGGCTATGTTGCCTGGGAACTCCTGGTAGATAAGGCCGATTCGGTCTCTGGTCAGGTTGTTGTCCTTGATGATGCGGCCTTTGAGGAGGCCCAGGACGAGCGGGTTGCGTGCCTTGCCGAGGAGTGCGGCCTCACCAACCGAGAGCGAGAGGTCCTCGAGCAGCTTGCTCTTGGCCACAACTCTCGCTATATCGCCGGAGCGCTCCTGATTTCGGAAAGCACGGTGCGCACCCACATGCGCAGCATCTATCGCAAGCTGGGCGTTTCCACCCAAAGCGAGCTCGTTCTCCTTGCTGCAAAAGGTGGGCTTGAGCAGGGTGCCATGAGACAGTAAATGCCTGCGGCTTTGCAGTCGGCGGGGCGGTTTTGCGCAAGCGGTGCGCCTGCGCCGTGCCCTGGAGATGGCTGACTTTGCATTGAGGTTGTCGAGTGCCACGTCGAAGTGCTTTACTAGTGTGGATACTCGGCAAAAGATGTCCACGAGAGGGGTTTGGCTATGGCTGCTTCACGCTATGCGCTGGTAAACGGGTATGTGCTCGATGGCTCTGCGGACATGAAGCCGCGCGAGGGCCTGGTCGTGGTGGTGTCCGACGGCAAGTTCGAAGCCGTGGCGCCCGAGCGTGAGCTCGATCTTTCAGGCTGCGTTCGCATCGACCTGGCGGGCGGTTACATCATGCCTGGCCTGGTCAACATGCATGTGCACCTGGCAAGCGAAGGCAAGGCTCCCAAGCCCAATGCCAAGCCCGTGGACTACAAGGGCCTTATGGACAAGCTGGGCAAGTATCGCCTGGTCAAGCACCTCTTTTATAAGATGGCGAAGAAGTATGCCGCCACCGAGCTCAAGAGCGGCGTCACCACGCTGCGCGCCGTGGGTGGCCTGTTTGACATCGACGGTCGCGTGCGCGACGCGGTAGAGGCTGGCAAGGTTGCTGGACCGCGCATCATCGCAGCTAATACGGGCGTTTCGGTGCCGGGCGGCCACTTCGCCGGGTCTCTTGCGACTGAGGCGACGACCCCCGAGGAGGCCGCGGCCGACGTGCGCCGTGCCGTCGAATCGGGTGCCGACATCATCAAGCTCATGATTACGGGAGGCGTGATGGACGCCACGGCCGAAGGTGAGCCAGGTGCTCTTCGCATGCCCCCTGAGCTGGTCAAGGCCGCTTGCGATGAGGCGCATAGCCTGGGCAAGATCGTTGCCGCCCACGTTGAGAGCACCGAGGGCGTGCGCGTGGCCCTCGAGAACGGCGTGGACACCATTGAGCACGGCGCTGTCCCCACGCCTGAGATCCTGCGGCTCTTCCATGAGCGCGGAGCCGCTCTTATCTGCACGCTTTCGCCCGCCATTCCCTATGCCCTTTTCCCGCTCGAGGTGAGCCATTGCGGCGAGCTGGGACGCAAGAACGGCCGCATTGTGTTTGACGGCGTGCGCGAGTGCGCCCGCGCTTGCCTGGCCGACGGCATCCCCGTGGGCCTGGGCACCGACACGGGCTGCCCCTTCATCACGCATTACAACATGTGGCGCGAGGTACGCTACTTCGCTCACTTCTGCGAGGTCTCCAATGCGTTTGCCCTGCATACGGCCACGTTGGGCAACGCTCGCATCGCTGGTATCGCCGACCAGGTGGGCTCCATCGAGCCCGGCAAGCAGGCCGATTTCATCGTGACCGAGCGCAACCCTCTCGACGACCTGGCCAACCTGCGCCATCTCGCGATGGTCGCCCGCGACGGCAATATCATGCGCAAGCCTCAGATCAAACCCCTGCCCGGTGTCGATGAGGCCCTCGATGCCTGCGACAAGGAGATTTTGGCGCAATAGTAATCCAAAATAAGGGGGAGTCAGATGGGCCTGCCGAGTGTGAAAAAGGCAGGCCCGTCTGCTCTTTTGCTTGTTGACGCACCTCGCCAAGGGGCGATAATCTCGTGTGAGCACGCTCTTTACGATGTCGTCCGAGACGGGGTGGCACAATGGTGAAACCTGCTGATTTTTCTGGTCGTTGGCGTGGGGCATGTGTGGCAGCGGGCCTACTCTTAGGTATGACCGCAGCGTCGCCCGCCTGGGCCGAGGCTGCTGCTGTGAGCGACAATTCCGCAGGTGAGACGCCTGTTGTATCGGTCGGCCTTGCTGCAGCTGAGGATGGTCTCGGAAACACCCAGACCGGGCAAGGGCCGGCGGTCGGTGCCGATTCCGCGGCACCTGGCAGTGGTGACGCCGCGCCTGTTTACGGTAATCTCGCTTCGAGCGATGCAGTTATTTCGCCTGTTAACGGCATGGTTCCTGGCGATATGCCCGTCGGCGGCAATGCAAACGCAACGTCCACTGGCGATGGCGGCTCTTCTGATTCTTCCGCAGTGTCTGTTGATGGTGACAATGCCACCGGTGCCGTCCCCACTGGCGCCGACGCTGCTGCCGCACCCGCCGACGGTGACGCCGCCGTTGTCCCGCCCGCTGGCGATGGCGCTGCCTCTGGCGATGCCAACCCTGCGCCTTCCGGTGGCGGTGCTGCTTCGGGAGATTCTGCTGCAATCGAAGGAGACATTGCTACCGATGACTCCGACGATTCCGACAACGAGCAGGTCGGAAACCCTGTCGTGCCTGCTCACGAGGCTGTTCTGACTCAAAATTCCTATGGCATGTTTGATGTGTCCCTCTCGTTCAAGGCTGAGTATTCTTCCCGCACTGTTTTCGGCAAGACCACGACCGATTACACAAAGGGCGGAAAAATTACCTGTAAGTTGAGCAAGTGGGTGCAGGGCTCGGGCTTGTATGGTGAGCCTGCTGACTTTAAATACACCAAGACCGACGCATCAGGTCAGACTGTTGCCTTCGATGACGCTCCTGCGGCCGTGGTCTCCGAGGATGGCACGCTTGTTTGGACCGTAGGCGGTCTTGATCCGCGTGACGCCGCTGCGTTGGAAGCGGGAACCACGTACACGATTACCTTCAGGGTATTCGCACGCGACCTGGCCTATTCTGATTTCGCCGCCGCCGATTCCGAGGTCCCCGACCACAACTACCCCGTGTTTTCCACGGCGACGCTCGAGTACCTGCAGATGCAGGAGAAGACTGGCACGGTTGGCATAGGCTTCGACGGCCTGACCGACTATAACCAGGTCGCCCTGCCCGTGACCCGCGGGCCTCAGGCCCCCAGCGTGGGCGGCGACTCCGATGGTTCGGAGCCTGGTCAAACCCCTGATGAGGCCAACAAGCCCGAGATACCTGGTACCTCAGAGGGCGAGACCCCCGCTCCGACTCCCGAAACGGTGAAGCCTGCCCCCTCTGCTCCGACTTCCGCGATTCCTAAGACTGCCGATGATTCAATGCCTGTGGTCGTGCTCGTCCAAGCCCTGCTTGCAGGTGCTGCGCTCTTGGTTTCCGGGGCCGCGCTTCTCCTGGCTCGCCGTCGCGCCCGGTAATGCATTATGTTCTGGGGCAGAGCGTCGTGCCCCAATTGGATGGCCTGCGTTGATGCGCGGGTTTGAGCGCATGAAATATATATGTAAGACATTGACGGCCTGTCTTCCATAAAGGGTGGCGGGCCGCTTGCGTTATGAGCAAGGCGGGGGGCAGCACCAGATGCTCGAGGCCGGCATGGGCCGAGCTGCCCACGCCGTGACCGTGCCGCCGTCGCATACACGAGGGGCCACGCGGCTGCGGGGCGTCAGGGGTGGGTACGGCCGCTCCGCTATGCACACGCCCTTCCCCGGCCGAAGAGCATGCATAAATAAACAGTATCCCCCAATTTGTGTACGTCTCATGTAACGACGCCCCCACGCTTGCCACCGCCCTGCAGGCGCGTGTATAGTTCTCCCTCGCGCCGCACCCCAGTGAGTGCGGCCGCGCGAACCCC
>ERZ1034984.58-NODE-58-length-119236-cov-28.257214_pt1 | contig 119236 bp, 110 predicted proteins | sample MGYA00520589_ERZ1034984 | MGnify/ENA primary metagenome ERZ1034984 (study PRJEB33766, sample SAMN09781790) | gut metagenome | biome: gut microbiome | host: Homo sapiens | place: Madagascar | study: EMG produced TPA metagenomics assembly of the PRJNA485056 data... | reverse complement strand
ACGCACGCCAATGCCCCTGCGGGGGGCGCGCGGAGCACTTCCCGATTTTTTCCGGGGGGCCGGGGGGGCGAAGCCCACCAGCGGCATAAGTAGGAACGAAGTGACGCACATGCCGTTATACGGCTTTTCTTTGCCTACTTTCTTTTCACCGGGAAAAGAAAGTAGGGCGATGATCGCTATCACCACGAGCAACTCAATCAAGATGAATGAAATGACTCGACTTTCTTTCCGGCTGCCCTTGATCGCGGACGGCTTTGCGAATGCGTGTGCGTGTTTCATGATGGCTCCTTTCAGTTGGTGTTCAGGTCGCGGATGGATTTGCGTTCCACCAGTTTCGGTTCATCGCGCAGGTGGAAAAAAGGAATTTCACGCTTCAGAACCCGGTCCAGTCCGGCGAGGATTCCGGAAACGGTTCCGGCGTATCCGCTCATGGAGCCGATACAGGTCAACGGCGGATTCAGGTAACCGGCCTGCGTGACATTATCATGGGCGATCACGCTCACATCGTCCGGGATGCGGAGGCCGTGGTCGCTGAATACTTTGTAAACCTCAAGCGCGGCGGCGGCCGACTGCAGGAAAAGCGCGGTGAAGTCAAGCCCATGCTCCTTCAGGTGGCGGTCGATCGCCCGGTAACTGATGCCGTCGGTGTTGCCGCCCGGCGCCGGCGGGGAAGAGATCACGGCCACCTCCGCGCCGCTGTAACGGGCGAAGTCGAGGAAGCCGCGCAGCCGGGCGTCCGAAGTGTCCGCCTCCGGTTCGGTCAGCAGCAGCGCGAGCTTGCGGTGCCCCGCTGAAATCAGACGCGACGCGGCCAGAGCGCCGCCGGAATGGGCCTGCCCGCTGGCCATCGAGAGCCCGAGGTCGCCGATTTCACGCAGCAGCACTGCCGGGATGCGCCATGAAAAAATGATCTCCAGGTCATGCGGCAGCAGCGGCCCGGCGGGAGGCGTCACAATCACCGCGTCGTAGGATTCGACCCGGATATTGCGGAAAAACTGTTCATCATAATTCAGGTTGACGGTATCGACCTTGAAGCGGGCGCCGTCCGCCTGCCGGCGGAATTCACTCTCCAGCTCCCGGTAGTTCGGGCTGGGCCACGCCGGAAAGATCAGCAGATAACGCCGCACTTTCTCCGCCGAATTATCCCGGACATACCAGCCGGAGCCGGGACGGCGTACCAGCAGCCCGTCAGCAGCCAGTTCGTTGAGGACCTGTTCGACGGTACGCTGGCTGGTGGTGTATTCCTCCATCAGCTTGCGTACGGTATCGAGGCGGCTGCCGCCGGGAAGCTGCCTGCACCGTTCCCGAAGTTCCCGCGCCATCCGTTGCCTGGGGGGCAGATTCATCTGAAAGACTCCTGCTGTTCGATTATGCATTCATCTGTATTCATACATATTATGGCAAATGTACACGGTCGTTCCAAAAAATGTGCACGGTTTTTCAGAAATAACCAGAAATACTATGCGCGGGGGGCCAATATTCTTTCGTCCTGATGTCCCGGCTTTCTACGGGATGAGGGGCCGCGGCCGGACCCGCCTGTCAACGTTTTCCGGAATCTTCGCTCAGGGAACTGACCGGCCCGGGCGACAGGCTCGAATCGCAGTCGCTGTGGCTTGATCAGGTCAACCGCCGCGATCAGCGCGAAGTCGCCGGAGACCGGAAAAATAATAAACGCGGTGTGCGGGACGGGAAGATGCTCCCGGGCGCACACCGCGTCTGCCGTTTCCGGCAACGGTCAGCCGCCCTTCCATCATCGTGAAAGGCGTCTGCAGCAAGTTCAGAAGGTTTCGGCGATGTAGTCGACCGCGTTGCGGAAGAAGGCGACGCCGTCACCCTCCTCGGCCACCTTGCCGGCGGCTTTGTCGGCGGTCCAGGTCGGCGAATTGTATGGCGACAGGAACGCCTCCGGGTGCGGCATCAGGCCGAAGATGCGGCCGGTGGGATCGCAGACGCCCGCGATCGAATTCAGAGAGCCGTTGGGATTGGCCGGGAATTCGGTCGCCAACGTGCCGTCGTCATTCACATAGCGGACCGCCGCGAGGTGCTTCGCCTCGATTTCGGCCAGTACCGCCGGATCGGCGACGAACTTGCCTTCGCCGTGGCGCAGCGGCAGCCGGACGGTTTCCATATTGCGGGTGAACACGCACGGCGAAGCCGGATCGGCCTTCAGCGCGCACCAGTCATCACGGAAAACGCCGCTGTCGTTGTGGGCCAGCGCGACGGTCTGGCTGAAGTAGTCGCCGTTGAGCGCTGGAACCATGCCGAGGCGGGTCAGGGTCTGGAAACCGTTGCAGATGCCCATCACCAGTTTGCCGTCGGCGACGAACTTCTCAAGCTGGTCGTGAAGCCGGAACTTGACCCGGTTCGCGAAAACCGTGCCGCTGCCGAGATGGTCCCCGAAGCTGAAGCCGCCGATGAAGACCAGGAATTGATACTCCTCAAGTTTGTGCTTGCCCGCGATCAGGTCGTTCAGGTGGACCTGTTCGGGAGCGGCGCCGACCAGCTTGCAGGCGGCGGCGGTTTCACGCTCGCAGTTCAGGCCGAAGCCGGTGATGACCAGAACCTTGATATCCGATTTTTTCATGTCTTATCCGTTGCTGTTTGATTTCATACACAGTATCTGTTCGAAAACTCCCGGGGGACGGCCCGGCTCTACGTGTGGTAATCCGCGTTGATCTTCACATATTCGTAGGAGATGTCGCTGGTCCAGACCCAGTATTCGGCGTCGCCTTCGTTCTGGTCGACAAGCACGGTGAATTCACGCTGTTTCACGATGCCGCACAGGGCGGATTCGGGAGTTCCCGCATCGCCGCCCTGCCGGACCACCGGCATGCCGTCGTAATAGATGTCGGTTTTATCCGGATCGAAAGTCGCGCCGGAATAACCCAGCGCTGCGACCACACGGCCCCAGTTTGGGTCGCCCCCGAACCAGGCGGTCTTACAGAGCAGCGAATTGGCGACCGCTTCCGCGCAGAGCTTCGCATTCTCTTTGGAACGGCTGTGGACGACCTTCACGGTCACGAATTTGGTCGCGCCTTCACCGTCCATCACCATGCGGCGGGCGAGGTCCTGCATCACCGTGAGCAGCGCTTCCTGAAAGAGCGCCGCCTCCGGAGTCCCAGCCTTGAGTTCTATGCCGGAAAGCCCGTTCGCCATTACGATGGTGGTGTCGTTGGTGCTCATGTCGCCGTCGACGGTAATCCGGTTGAAGGAATCCGCGACGTTCGCGCCGATCATGTCGCGCAGCAGCGCGTTGTCGGCTTTCACATCGGTGGTGATGTAGCAGAGCATGGTCGCATGCGGTACGGTCATGGCCGGATCGATCATGCCGGCGCCTTTGGTCATCGCGCCGATCGTGACGGTTTTACCGCCGATTTCAAGCTGCAGCGCGACCGATTTGGGCACGGTGTCGGTGGTCATGATCGCTTCGGCGGCGGTCGGGCCGCCTTTGTCGCTGAGGGCCGCCGCCGCGAGGTCGATGCCGCGCTCGATGGTGGCCATCGGCATCTGCACGCCGATCCGGCCGGTGCTGGAAACCGCGACTTCCTCCGGCTTGACGCCGAGCCGGACCGCGACCAGTTCGCAGGTGCGTTCGGCATTGGCGATGCCGGTCGCGCCGGTGCAGGCGTTGGCGTTGCCGCTGTTGATCGCGGCGGCGCGCAGGTATTCCGACTCCAGCACCCGTTTGCGGCAGACCTGAACCGGAGCCGCCGCGAAGGTGCAGCTGGTGAAGGCCCCGGCGAAATTGGCCGGCACGTCGGAGGCGATCATCGCGAAATCCGGTGCGCCGCTGCGTTTGAAACCGGCGGTGACTCCGGCGGCCCTGAAGCCGGGCACGGAGGTGACGGACCCGCCTTCGATCCAGTTGAACTTGCTCATTCGATCGCTCCTCCATAGGTAGCTTTGACGTTGATGGCGATGCCGCCGCGGGGCCTGAACCGGCCGATCACCTCGGCTTTGCGCGGCGCGCAGGTTTTGACCACCGCGTCGAGGATCGTGTTGACCGACTCCTCGTGAAAAGTGTTGGTGTTGCGGAAAGAATACAAATACAGCTTGAGCGACTTGCTCTCGATGCAGAGTTTGTCCGGCACATAGCGCAGGATGATATGGCCGAAGTCGGGCTGGCCGGTGACCGGGCAGAGCGAAGTGTATTCGGGGCAGTCGAATTCGATGATGTAGTCGCGGTCGGCATAGACATTCCGGAACGCTTCCAGCCGGGCTTCCTCCGGCCTGGTCGGATAGTTGCGTTCCGACGCCGACAGCAGCGTCAGGCCGTCGAAACGCTCTTTTGAACTTTTGTCCATATGGGTTTACCTGTGAAATTGGTGATGAAACAATACTTTGCCCTATAACATAGCACCGGTTCGGAGGGATTTCGACAGGAAAGCGAAAAAATGAAGAACTTTTTGCGCACTTCGCGCGGAAACTGCTTACCGGAGGCGGCCGTACGCATGGGGATTTTGCGATGAAAATGGAATTTTCCGGGCCGTCTGCGGGGCGGGAAATCCGGAATCCGCCTTTTTTTAAAGAATTGTGCTTTTTGACTCTTGCATTTTCCGGGCAGTAAAATTATATTGCAGCGTGTAATTGATTTTTTCGGTAATTGAAAAGCGTTCGTTTGACGTGAAATTTATCATGAAGGGTTGACCAAAGATGAGATTCGGTAAGAGTGTGTTGGCTGGCGCTGTTCTGGCGGTGATGATGATCGGCGGGTCGGTTTGCCAGGCGGCGCCCGGAGATCCGTGGATCATGAAACCGGTGGAGAAGCTCGGCCGGGGCATCGCCAATGTGGCGTTCGGTCCGCTCGAACTCCTGATGAAGGGGTGGGATGTGACCCAGGAGCAGGGCGGCATCGCCGGAGTCACTTACGGTCCGCTGAAGGGGGTCTGCTATGTGATCGCCCGTGAAGTGGTCGGCGTGGTCGATATCGTGACGTTCCCGTTCCCGTTGCCGGACTGCCCGGATGATCCGGCCGGATTCGGCGCCGGATACGGCCCGATCATGCGTCCGGCCTACGTGGTCGACATCAAGCACAATGCGTTCAACTTCGTGTACGACGAGAATTCGATCGTTTCGCAGAGCTACTGAGTTCCGCGGAACCGGAATTGTGTTTCAAATGTGTCCGCACCGGATTGTTACCGGTGCGGACGTTTTGATTGCTGATCATAACTATTTTGACTGAGTGAGACTATGAGCTTTTCCTGTGGTTTTGTCGGTTTGCCGAATGTGGGCAAATCCACGTTGTTCAACGCGTTGTGCAAAGGCGGCGCGGAAGCCGCGAACTTCCCCTTCTGTACGATTGAGCCGAATACCGGCATTGTGCCGGTGCCGGACGAGCGGCTGCAAGTGTTGTCCGATCTGGAACACTCCGGGCGGATCGTGCCCTCCACGCTGAAGTTCATCGACATCGCCGGTCTGGTCAAGGGGGCGAGCCAGGGGCAGGGATTGGGCAACCAGTTCCTCGGCCATATCCGCAGCGTGGATGCGATTGCGCACGTGGTGCGTCTGTTCGACGATCCCGATGTGGTGCATGTCGACGCGGAGCCGGACCCGGTCAATGACCTTGAGGTGATCATGACCGAGCTGATGCTGGCCGACCTGGACGTGCTGGAAAAGCGGCGCGACCGCGCCCACAAGCTGGCCCGTTCCAACGACGCCGACGCGAAGCTCGAATTTGAACTGGTCAAGGAGATGGCCGCCCAGCTCGGCGAAGGGAAGATTCCGACTTACGACAAGGATAATCCGAAGGTCGCGGCTCTGGTCAAATCGTTCGAGCTGCTGACGCTGATGCCCGCTTTCGTCTGCGCGAATACCGACGAGGAGACTTTCAAGAATTTCGATGCGAATCCCAAGGCGAAGCATCTGGCGGAGTATGCTGCGCAGCACGGCCTTGAGGTGGTTCCGGTCTGCGCGAAGCTGGAGGATGAACTCGGCCAGCTCGAACCCGAGGATGCCGCGATGTTCATGGAGGAGATCGGGATCCGGGAGACCGGGCTGAACCGGGTGATCAAGACCGGTTACCGGCTGCTCGATTATATCACGTTCTTCACTGCCGGCCCGATGGAGTCGCGGGCCTGGACGGTTACGCGCGGCACTCCGGCGCCGCAGGCGGCCGGGAAGATCCATACCGATCTCTGCCGCGGCTTCATCCGGATGGAGACGGTTTCCTATGAGGACCTGGTCGCCGCGGGCGGCTGGACGAAGGCGCAGGCGGCCGGAAAACTGCGGATCGAGGGAAAAGATTACCTGATTCAGGACGGCGATGTGATTCATGTTCGTTTCTCGGTTTGAAAAACCGGAAAGATACGCTATATTAATCGGACCCGTGAAGTGGAGGGTGCGAGGATCGTATTGTGCGATCGCTCCGGTGCAGTGTATCAAACAAGGTTTATCGATAGGGAAACACAGATGGCGAAAAAGACCGGCAAACTGGTTTTTGAAGGCAAGGACAAAGAGCATTACGATGCTCTGATGCATGCCCGCGACATGATTCTGGGGCAGATGCAGTATCACGCTGAGGACGCTCTCGATTGCAGCAATGCCGACAAGCGCGGTGTGACGACCCATATGGCGGATGTCTCTTCGGATAATTCCCGTCATGAGATGGAGCTTCAGCTGCTCTCCGAAGAGGGCGATGTGCTCCGTTTGATCGAAGATGCGATCAAGCGTCTGGTCGACGGCGAGTACGGCAAATGCCAGGAGTGCGGCGAGCCGATTTCCGAAGGCCGTCTGGCGATTCGTCCTTATGCCGTCTATTGCGTGAAGTGCAAGGAGATGCACGAAAAGCAGGGATGGCATGTCCCCCGGTAATTGCTTTCGGCCGGTTGAAACCGGCTCCCCCCGCGAGCGCACCGTAATCGGTGCGGCTGTCGCGGCGGCGTGTACGATTCTGCTGCTCGACCAGTTGACCAAGGTCCTGGTCGAGCGCAATTTCATGCTGCATGAAAGCCGGGTGGTCATCGAGAATTTCTTCAATCTGTCCTATGTCCGGAATTACGGAGCCGCCTGGAGCATTCTGAGCGGCTACGGTTGGTTTCTGTTGCTGATCGCCGCACTGGTCACGGCGGCGGCGCTCTGGTTCTTCCGTTATTTGACCGAGGGATACCCGGAGCGTTACTTCGCGATCTTCATCATCCTCGGCGGAGTCGTCGGCAACTCCATTGACCGCATCTGGCGCGGCGCGGTGGTGGATTTCTTCGATCTGCACTACTATGAGGCTTACCACTGGCCGGTGTTCAACATCGCGGACATCGCGATCTGCGTCGGCGTCGGGATTTTCGTGCTTTCCAGCCTGTTGCGTCCTTCGCGCAAGGTGGCGGACGATCCGGGGGATCGTGCGTCGGAATGAGTGAGATCTGGTACGGAATGGGGTGTCTGCGGCGGGGAATCGCCGCCTATTACACCTCTCCGGGACTGTGGAAATACGGCCTGATTCCGATCCTGATCCTGCTGGCGGCTTATCTGCTGGTGATGGCCGGGCTGATCGGCTGGGGCATTCCGTACCTGACCGACCTGCTGCTGCCGGACCCGGCGGCGTGGGGGGCCGCCCTGCGCTGGCTGGTTTACGTGGGGCGGGTCCTGATCTGGATTTCGATTCTGGCGGGCGCCACGCTCTGCTCTCTGCTGCTGCTGACCACGCTTTTTGAAGCGCTCGGCGCGATTTTCTTCGATGAACTGGTGATCCGGTTTGAGGAAAGAACCTATGGCGAACGCCTGCGCCCGCTCTCGTGGCGGGAGAATTTCCGTTATCTGGGGCAGTCGCTGTCGTACTCGTGCGGCACGGCGGTGTGGGCGTTGCTGCTGCTGATCCCGCCTCTGCTGATCCCGGTGGCCGGTTTGATTCCGGCAGTGGCGGTGGTGGGATACCGGTTCGGCCTGAGTTATGCGTTCAGCAGTGCTTTTGCACGCCGGATCGATGTGCGTGAGGTCCGCCGCCGCGCCCGGCTGCATCGGGCGGCCGTGGTCGGTTTCGGCGGGCTTTCCTATCTGTTGCTGCTGATTCCGTTCGCGGCGGTGTTTCTGCTCCCCGGCTTCGCGCTCGGCGGCTCGATCTTCTTTCACGAGCGGCTGCGGGACACATCTTTGCCGGAGTTCTGAAAATACGAGTTCCGACTGCACTGTCTTCGCTTTTCTCTGTCCGGGTTTTCATCGCATTTTACCGTATTTTCTTTGCAGGATGTACGGAAAGTGATAGATAAAATATGAAAAACGGTATTGGCACAGGCGTTTTTTTCGGGTATAATATAAAGAAAGATGGAAAACTATAACTGATACTACAAAAACGGTATATCCGGGATCACGGTCTTCATGGAAAAGGAGCGTAAAACAGTTCTGCTCGCTTTGGCATGGCATCTGGAAAAGCTCACGCAGGGTATTGCCGATTACGCCCGCGCCCACAATTGGCACTTGCTGATCCACCGCGGCGGGGAGCTGCGGGAAATTCTGCGGCGTTGGCGCGGCAACGGGATCATCTCCAGCTTCTGGAACGCCTATACCGACAGCGCCACCGAGGAGGTGCTGGCCGCCCGCTCCTGGGATGCTACACGGATGGTTTCGCTGGTGCCCATCCGGAATCCCCGGATTCCGTGCCGCGTGGTACGCGAGGACGACTATGCGATCGGTACGCTGGCGGCGGAGTATTTTCTCGGCACCGGGCATCGGAACTATGCGGTTTACAGCGATTCGGTCCGCATGACCGGATTCCGGGACCGGTTGCGCCGCAGCGGTTTTGCCTGCTGCGACCTGAGTCCGTACCGGGCGGCGGAGCGGGAGGAGGCCGAGCTGCTCGACTGGCTTCGCGAACTGCCGAAACCATGCGCGGTTTTCTGTGAAAATGACTGGGATGCGGCTGAGCTGCTGAACACCGCATTCTGGGGAAAAATCGCGGTCCCCGACGAACTGGCGATTCTGGGAGTGGGAAACGATGAGCTTGTCTGCATGGCCGCATCGGTTTCGCTCTCCTCGGTGGACAGCCGCCTTTATGAGCTTGGACAGTTGGCGGCGGCGGAGCTGGATAAGCTGATTGATGGGACGGAAGCTCCCGAAGGGGCGCTGTTCCTGAAGCCGGAGCCGTTGGTGGTCGAACGGCGGAGTACCGATTTTTATGCGGTGGAGAATCCGGAACTGATCCGGATGATTGAGTATTTCCGCAACCATGCGTGCGAACCGTTTTCGGTGGCTGAAGCCGCCCGCCGTTTCCATACCTCGGAGTCGGCGCTGTATAAACTCTTCGTGCGGAACCTGAAGATTTCTCCGAAGCAGTTCGTGCTGGAACAACGGCTCCGGAATGCGTGCAGCTACCTGAAGATGGAACGCGCATGGCCGATGGAGGAGGTGGCCCGGAGGGCGGGCTTCCCGACGGCCTGTGCAATGTTTTCAACTTTTCAAAAACGTTTCGGTACTTCTCCCGGCAACTGGAGAAAAAACAGTCGGAGTAACATAAACCTTTAATGTGGAAGGGAAAAGGAATGAATAAAAGATTTACGTTAATTGAATTGCTGGTTGTTATTGCCATCATCGCCATACTTGCGAGTATGCTGTTGCCGTCGTTGAACAAGGCCCGTGCGAAAGCCAGAAGTACAGCCTGTTTTAATAATCAGAAGCAGATCGCGAGTGCCATCGTCTCTTACAGCATCTCGTATGGAGATGCCATGATAATGCAGCAGAATAAACCTTCTCACCAGGGTTTTATGAGGGCGTTGACCGAGACTGGAATGCTGCCTGTTTCTGAAAAACTGGCGCGTTGTCCGGATAATCTGCCTAAGCGTGACGTAACTACGGCTGAGGAGCAGGTCTGGGTTCACAGCTATGCGGCTAATGTGGACTGTCTGTTCTCCGTAGGTGAAAAATGTTCGGAGGAGGACGGTTCCAGTCCCAGGATTCTGAACAGTGACGGAACAACCCTGCTGTTCAAGAAACTCAGGTATCCGAGCAATTTTCTGCTGATTGTGGACGGCCGGGTTACAGAGGAGGGAAATTCACAGGTTGCCCGCTTCAATCTTTCCATGTCCGGACAGAATGGCTGGAGTGCCTTGTCCTGGGCGGTTCATAATCCGCAGCGGGTCAACATCGCCTGGGCCGACGGACATGTCGCGGCAACGGGCAGGCAGGAACAATTTGAGAAATGGACAAAAGGAAATTGGTGGGGCAGTGCATTGGAATGGGTCTGGTAAGCCGGAAGGACTGCATGGAAACGGAAGTGGGAAGGAATACAATGAAGCGGATCTTGTTTGGTGTATTGATTGCTGTGTGGACAGCCGTTGTTTATGCGGATCATGTCTATTTCCCGGAATGGCAGATTCCAAAGGTCGCCCCGGAGAAGCTGAACGACTGGGATCTTTCCAAAGCGTTCAGGAAGCAGGGCGGCGAGCGTACCGACATCAGTCTCAACGGCTTCTGGAAGTTCGCGCTCTGCGAGAAGGAGCAGGAGACCCCGCCGCCGTTTTCCGAGGAGTGGGGATATTTCCTCGTGCCGAGTTTCTGGCGGACGGGGCCGATGTGCAATTTCTTCCGCACCGCGGACGGCCGGGCGGTGGATAAAGTGCGCGGCAAACAATATACCGACTACCGGCAGGGATGGTACTACCGGGAGTTCGTCACTCCGGCGGAGTGTGCAAACCGGCAGACGCTGCTGAAGTTTGATGCGCTCTATTCCCGCGGGCTTCTGTTCGTCAACGGAAAGGCGGTGCCGCTGCCGGGACATACCCCGAAATTGTCGATGAACAGCCCGGCTTTCCTGGTCGATATCACGGACTGTCTGCGTCCCGCGGGGGAAAAGAATACCATCTGCGTTGCAACTTCCCCGGACGACCCGCGGGGAGGGGATTTCACCCGTGCCGGACTGCAGGACAACGTCTGGCTCTGCACCCGCCCGAAGCTGAATTTCGGTCAGGCCCGGATTTCAACTTTCGTAAAGGATAAGAAGCTGCGGATCGACTTCGGCGGCGGCACTCTGCCGGAGGATTTCGGCGGCACGGCGGAATTCACGGTCCGCGACGCCGGAGACGGCAGAACCGTCCATACGGAAACACGCCCCTATGCCCGCAGAATCGAGCTGGATTACATCACTCCGAAACTCTGGAGCGTCGACGCGCCGAATCTTTATTATCTCGACTGCAGACTGACGCGGAACGGCGAAACCGTGGATGCCGCAACGCTGCGTTTCGGGTTCCGGGAGCTGACTGCGGCAAAGGGCCGTTTTCTGCTGAACGGCAATCCGATCATGATCAACACCGAATCCTCATGGCAGGGCATGTGGGCCCCGCTCTGGCACACGATGGACAATATGACGAGGAAAAGCATCCGGACCATGAAGGAATTCGGCATCAATGCGGCTTATACGCAGCGCATGAACGCGGCTTCCTTTTACGACATCGCCGACGAGGAGGGGTTCCTTTGCGTCGAACGGGTTGAACTCAACTATGACGAGTTCAACAATCATACGCCGGAGGAGTGCGCCGGGCTGTGGCGTTCCTTGGCGACGGAGAACGTCCGCTCCGGGCGCCTCGACAATCACCCGTCCGTAGTGGCGATCCTGATCAACGTCTATTATCAGATGTCCGCAAGCGCCAACAATCCGGCTTATATCGGAATCTCCCGGGATGCGAAGCAGCACCGTTATATTCTGCCGGACGGCACGGAACAGATCCGGCAGGGCGGCGACCCGAATCTGGCCGGCGATCCGAAAGTCCGCTCGGTGAAACTGAACCGGGTGGCAGATCAGGTGAAGGACTTTTTCCCGGACGCCGAGGTTTTGACCGGAGCTTCCGGACATGTGAAAAATGCTTACGGCGTGCATATCTACCACACCTGGGGCGCTCCCCTCGCCGAACTGGCGGCGCTGTTCTCGCGTTACAGCAAAGACCGCGAAGTGCCGGTCTACTGCGGGGAATACGCGATTCCGTACCACGGCTCCTATGCGCATTTGAACTTGTGGGGACAGATCCGCAACAAACCGGATTTCTATTACTGGCAGGAGAATGCCGCCCGTATCCTCGGCCCCGCCGCCTATCGGGAGAAAACCGTCACTACGACGTTTGCGTGGGATGGCGTCTACAACGATCTTCTGGCCTCCAGCCGGGGATGTGACGGGTTCAACAAGGCAACGGAATACAGTTTCATCGCCGACATTTATTCCAAAGTTCTGGCGGATTCGGTAAACCGGACCGTTTTCTTCTGGCGTTATGACGGCCTGGCCGGGCTGGCGCCGTTCGAGTACATCTGCGGACGCTATCTGACGGCGGCGCGTTCCTGTCCTCCGGCGCCCCGGCTGGACGGCGATCTGACGCTTCCCGGCGTGAAACCGGTCTATCTGTACGGCTCCCATGTGCTGCCGCTGTTTGAACCGTTCGGGCCGGAGCTGGATATCCGCCCGAATCTGGCGTCGACTCCGTTCCGGCAGGCGATGGCGGAAGTCGCCTGCAAATTCGTCGGCGCGGGCAGGGACTATTATGAAAACGATCATGCTTTCTGGAGCGGAGAAACGCTCTCCAAAGCGCTCGGAGTCGTCAATATGAGCGGCAGGGCGCTGGACTGGCAGGTCGAAATTTCCGTGCTGGACGGTTCCGGCGCGGCCGCCGCATCAACCCGTGTCCCTTTCCGGATCGGGGCATATACGCAGAAGACGGTTCCGTTCCGCCTGAAACTGCCGCGCATCGGAGTCCGGCGGGACTATACGCTGCGGGCGGTTTTCCGCCCTGTTTCACCGGATTCGCCGGAGTTGGTTACGGCAATCCCGGTTCAAGTGTTTCCGGCAGTGCGCCCGGCGGTTCGGAGCATTCAGCTTTACGGCGGCACTCCGGCGTTTGCCGCCGCGCTGAAGAAGCTGGGGTATGAAGTGACTGCGGTGAACTCTTTTGCGAATCTCAATGTGCGGCAGGTGCTGGTGGTTGCTCCCGGTGCACTCAGCGCTCTCAAGGAAGTGCCCGATTTCTCCGCCCTGGCCGGAAAAGGAATTCAGACTCTGGTGATGGAACAGCACAGGAACGCTTCCCCGGAGCTGATGAAAGTCCGCAGCCGTCAGGCGTTCATCAACGCTCCCGCCCATCCGGTGCTGGAAGGGCTGTCCGATGCCGATTTCGCGGATTGGCGCGGCAGCCATTCGCTGGATCCCGCTTACGGCAGCGCGGAACCGGGACATGTCTGGTCCAATGCGGCGTGGACTGACTGGGGCAATCGCGGCATGGTTGCCGGCAATGTTTTCCGCCGTCCGCAGGCCGGGAATTATCTGTCGCTGCTGGTCAGCGGTTTCGACCTCTATCAGACGCCGCTTCTGGAGTATCGGGGACGGAACGGAAGCTGGCTCGGTTCCCAGCTGGAAATCGGAGAACGGCTCGGACTTGACCCGGTTGCGACCACCGTGTTCTGCCGGATGGTCGACTATCTGGCGGAACGCCGCCCGGCCTATGGCGAAGTCGGTTTTTTCGGCGGGGAAAGCGGAAAAGCCCTGCTGAAAAAGTTCGGAGTCCACTACCGGAATACCGATCTCTCCGATTTGAACGGCCTCCGGCTTCTGATCGTCTCCGATCCGGACTGGAAAGCGCTGGAAAAGCACAGCTTCCAACTCTCGGACTACGTTTACAACGGCGGGAAAATTCTCTACTTGCATACCGGAAAGAGCTGGTACGGCTCCTGGCTGCCTTTCGTGATGGAACTCAGGAAAGCCGCAAAGAGCGAAAAAGGCGTCGTGCCTGCCGGAGACGGCGGCAATTGGAAAGAGGGCTGGAGCGAATGCGAGCTTTACTGGCGCGGAAAACCGGAATTGCCGGAATTCGCGAAGTTCCCCAACAGTGCGGCGGCAGCCTCGCCGGCGGTTCTGGTGCAGATGAAGCACGGCTGCGGCAGCTGGTTTTTCAGCTCCCTGACGCCGGAAAGTTTTGAGGCGGACCGGATGGCGGCGGTCAAATACGCCCGTCTGATCTCCGCTTTGCTGACTTCCCACGGCGCGGAGATGGCGGATTCCGCCTCGCCGTACCGGGTGGACCGGAGTTTGACCATTCCGCTGCGGAGCATGCGCTGGGAGTTCGCGCTCGACCCGGATGACAAAGGCCTCTCGGAGAACCGGCAGGCCGGCCGGGACGGTTCCGGGAAATGGCTCAGCGGCCAGCAGACGCTCAGCGGCGAATCCGTTCGCCCCGGAGTCGGTTACGAAGCGTTTCTCGAACGCGAGTATTCCGGAGTGAGCTGGTACCGGCTGCGGTTCAAGCTGACGCCGGAGCAGGCGGCTGCCAAAGGAATGCGTGCGGAACTCGGACACATCAACACCGCCGACCGCACTTTCCTGAACGGTACGCAGATCGGTGCCGCCGATGAACACAAGCGCGTCTACCGGATTCCGGACGGTTTGCTCAAGGCCGGAGAAAATACGCTGGTGATCCGCGTGGAAAACCGGACCGCGCCCGGCGGCCTCGTCGATGCGGAAATCCGGCTTACCAACACGGATGGCGCCAATCGTTTCTGGAAACAGCTTTATTCCGGCGGAAGCCGCGATTATGATTACAACCCGGATTGGATCAGGCAATATTGATTCCGGGCGGCGGCTCCGGGCAATCGCCCGGAGTTTTCTTCAAACATTACTTGGCGGAATTGATCAGGATGACCTTTTCCGGTTCGGCGGGGCGGGCGAGGTGGCGGTGCATCGGGGTGAAGCCGCCCCTGTCCCAGATTTCCAGGCCGACCAGACAGCCGATCTGAAAAAGCCCCCAGACCAGAAAAATCTCAAGGAAATGAACCGTGGTCTGCAGGAAATTCGCTCCGTAGCGGCGCGCCGCCCAGAAGCGGAATACAGCCCACAGCACCGCCAGCGTCGCCAGATTGCAGGCACCGAGCATCACGGCCGGCTGTTCCACCACCAGAAAGTGCATCAGCGGAGTCTCCTGCAGGCCGAAGCACCAGTTGAACAAACTCAGCAGCTCCATAGGCAGATAACCGAGGAACAGCAGGAACCACAGTGCAAAGCCGTGGGGTTCCGGCTTGCCGAGTTCGTATGGTTCGCCCATGCAGATCGCGGTGGCGACCACGATCACCACCGCCAGCGCGGCGGCCAGCAGGTCGAAGCGGAGACCGAGCTTCTGCAGGCGCTCCCGGCCGCGGCGGGAGAGCTGTTCGCCGCGGACGCGGCTCTTTTTTTCCGGACTCATTTTACCGCCTCCTTCCTGAATTGTTGGTTCCGATCTGTTTCACAAGCAGGTAGGTCACGTAGCCGACGATCACCATCACCAGCACCAGCGCGCTGTAGGCGTGCGGCCACCAGATGCCTTCAGTCATCATCGTGAATTCCGACATGCCACCCAGCCCGGTGATCACGGTCAGCGGCATGAACACGATGTTGATCACCGCCAGGTATTTCATGATTCCGGCGAGGTTGTTGCTGACCACCGAAACGCGCGCGTCGGACATGCCGGTCAGAATCCCGGCGTAGATTCCGGCGAGGTTGTCGCACTGTTTGTTTTCAACGGTGATGTCGTCGAGGAAGTCCAGCTCCTCCTCGTTGAAGCCGATTTTGCCGGCGTCGTTTTTCAGCTTGAGCAGCAGCAGCTGGTTGGCGCTGGTGGCGCTTTCATAGTAGGTCAGGCTTTTCAGCAGCGAGAACATATTCACCAGCGATTTGTTCGTGACCGCGAATTCGATCTTGTTCTCGATTTCGTCGGAGATGTTGCGGATAATCCGCAGATGCTGCAGGAAGTGGTGGGTCGAATGGTGCAGCAGCCGCAGCAGCACTCCCTGAATGGTATTGCCGCGCAGCGGCATGCGGCCGTGTTCGAAGAGTGGCATCGGCTCCGCTTGGAGCACCACGATCCGGTCCTTGAACAGAAAAGCGCCGATCGACGACACCTTGAACGCCATCGTCCGGTCCACCTGGAAGTTGCGCGGGCGCTTCAGGATCACCGCGATATGGTTGTGCTCGTATTCCACACGGGAGATTTCATCCTCGTCGAGCGCGGAGACGAGCGTGTGCTCGTCGATTCCGCACTGATCGACCAGATACCGTTTTTCCTCCTCGGTCGGGGCGCTGTAGACCTGAATGATTCCGAGCTGTCCCTCCGGGCAGCTCTGCACCCGACCATCGACCAGATCGTAACATCTGAACATAAGCCAAGATTCCTGTAACGTTTTGTGATCGTTCGACCGGGCGCGGCAGAGTGCGCCCGGAACCGGTATCCCGGAAACCCGACGATATAAGACAACGACGCATGCCGTTCTCTTTTACAGGCGTGAAGCCGCCAACGCGAACCGCGGCAACCTCAACGAAAGCTCGGAGCTTCAGAAACGCGAGCCGGACAGAAAAATACCACCCGACGCGGCTTCACGCCATCGGGGTCCAGGGTCCTCGCTGATTTTCGTATTTTTCTGTTTCTCTTTCATATTCCTGACTGCTGGTTGATTGACGAATAGCAGACTGTTTCAGAATATACCCCCCCCGCCGCCTTTTTTCAACCTGCGCGGTAAAATTCCCGGCAATTTTCCGATCGTCCGGCTCAGGCCGCCGAAGCATTTGCATTTGCCGCGGAAACGCCTATATTGTAAAAAATACCTGATTTTCATCAACAATGGGATCTGTTTATGAATTGTGAATCGTTCGATGTCCTGGTCGTCGGCGCCGGTGCGGCGGGAATTACCGCCGCGCTTCAGGCCGCGCGGGCCGGAGCCGCCGTCTGCCTGGTGGAGAAAAACGGAATTCCGGGGGGAACCATGACGGTTTCCGGCATCCATTATCCCGGTATTTTCAATGCGTGGGGCCATCAGGTGATCGCCGGAATCGGCTGGGAGCTGGTCGCGAAAACCCTGGAGACGATGGGGCGTCCGATGCCGGATTTCAGCCGTGCCGACATGACGCGCCACTGGGAGCATCAGATTCCGCTCGATCCGGTGATCTTCGCGGCGATTGTCGACCGGGCACTGCTGGCCGCCGGTGTGACGATCAAGTATCACACCATGCTCGGCGCGCTCTCCGGGGAGGAGTCCGGCTGGGCGGTCACGCTTTGCGGCCGGGACGGGCTGTACGAAGTGAAAAGCAAGGTCGTGGCCGATTGCAGCGGCGACGCCAACGCCGCAAAGCTGGCCGGGTATGAGGTGCGGACCTCCGAGCCGTGCCAGCCCGGCACCATGAGCGTCTACGCGACCGGCTATCATCTGAAATCGCTCGACCTCGACGCGATCGGCAACGCGTTTCAGGAGGCGGTCCGTAAGGGGGAAGTCTGCGCGGAGGATACCGGCTGGGCGGGCGGCTTCAATCCGAATGTGCTGATCAAGCGCGGCAACAACAGCAACCATATTTCCGGGATCAACGCCTGCGACAGCGCCGGGCGCACGAAGATCGAAATCGCCGGGCGGGAGTCGCTGCTGCGGCTCTACCGCTTCCTGCGCCGCCAGCCGGGGCTGGAGCAGCTGGAGTTCCGGCTGGACGGCCCCGAATGCGGCGTGCGCGAAACCCGCACCATCGTCGGCGAGGATACCGTGACCGCCGCCGATTACGCGGCGGGCAGGAAGTACCCGGATGCGCTCTGCAATGCGTTCTATCCGATCGACCTGCACGACGCCAAAGTGGGGCTGGACAAGCGCGGGCTGGCTCCCGGCACCGTGCCGCAGGTGCCGCGCGGCGCGCTGATTCCGGCGCACAGCCGCCGTTTTGTGGCGGCGGGGCGGCTGCTGTCGAGCGACCGGCTGGCCAATTCGGCGCTGCGGGTGCAGGCGGTCTGCATGGCGACCGGGCAGGCGGCGGGGGCGATGGCGGCGTTGAGCGCGAAGTCCGGCGCCGATCCGCTCCGGCTTGAGCTGGCCGAAATCCGGGCGCTGCTGAAACGGCATGGAGCGATCGTGCCGGAATGAGCAGGCCGCGTTTCGGAATCAGCCGCTGTCTGCTGGGCGAATGCGTCCGTTACGACGGGCGGCACAAACTTGACCCGTATCTGCGGGACCAGCTGGGCCGGCTGGTCGAATGGGTGCCGGTCTGCCCGGAGGTCGAGTGCGGGCTTCCCGTGCCGCGCGAACCGATCCGGCTGGTCGGGGAGCGGCTGGAGACCGTGGAGACGCGGCGCGACCTGACCGCCCGGATGGAGGAGTTCTGCCGCCGACGGGCGGAGGAGCTCGCGGAGCTGGAATTGGCCGGATTCATTTTCAAGAGCAAGTCGCCGTCGTGCGGCCTGTCCGGCGTCGGAATATTCGATGCGGCGGGGAACCGGACCGGCGAGGGCAGGGGGTGCTTCGCGGCCGCATGGCTGCGGCGCTTTCCCGGTTTCGTGGCTGTGGAAGCCGAGGCGCTGCGCGAACCGGGCGCCCGGCGGGAACTGGAAAGGAGGATTGAAGAACTGTCGAAGTGATTGCTTGGCTCAAGTGAGGAGGAGCCATGAAAATTGTCGGAATTTCATGCTGTCTGATACTGTTGTCGTTCTTTGGAAGAGGAGTAATTGCAATGGAACACATCCAATCCCCCTATGGTCCCTTGTCGGTCGAAGAAAAGCAGGTGATCCTGAACCACGGCACGGAGCGTGCGTTCACCGGCTGCTATACCGATACGTTTGAGTGCGGAGTTTACGCGTGCCGCAATTGCGGCGCGCCGCTCTACCGGTCCGATGACAAATTTCACTCCGGCTGCGGCTGGCCGGCCTTCGACGACGAAATTCCGGGAGCGGTTCGGCGGCTTTCCGATCCCGGCGACAGCCGCACGGAAATTCTCTGCGCCGGGTGTGGAGCCCACCTCGGCCATGTATTCAGCGGGGAACAGTTTACCGCAAAGGATATTCGGCATTGCGTGAATTCGCTCTCTCTGCGCTTTGAACCGCAGCAGGGCGGACGGCTCGGCCGCGCGGTGTTTGCCGGAGGCTGCTTCTGGGGCGTCGAGGCGATGCTGGCCAGGCTGCCGGGCGTGGCGGCCGTCACCAGCGGCTATACCGGCGGCAAGGTTGCAAATCCCTCCTACCGCCAGGTCTGCTCCGGCAAGACCGGCCATGTCGAAGCGGTCGAAGTGGTGTTCGACCGGAAACAAACCGATTTCGAGACGCTTTGCCGCTGTTTTCTGGAAATTCACGATCCGACGCAGGAGGACCGGCAGGGACCGGATATCGGTCCGCAATACCGTTCGGTGATCTTCTATCTGGATCAGGAGCAGGAAAAGACGGCGGCGCGGCTGCTGGAACTGCTCAGGCGGAAAGGATACCGGATCGTGACCCGCGTTGAGAAGTTCGAACGCTTCTGGAATGCCGAGCCCGGCCATCAGGATTACTACCGGCGCAATGGGCAGACCCCGTATTGTCATAGTTACACCGGACGTTTCTGAAATTCTTCCTTGAAAACCAATCAACCGTATGGTAGATTACCCGGAAGTAAAAAAGAAACTGACACGGGAAGAGCGGGAAACCATATGGAGTTGATCCGGTGCCATTTCGCATCAGGCGCCCACCGATGCCGTTTCACTTTGGCTGAACTGCTGGTCGTGATCGTGGTGATCGCGATCCTGTTGGGGCTGCTGCTTTCGGCGGCGGGGTATTGCCGCCGTGCCGCCCGGCGGAACTCCTGTGTGAGCCTCCTCCGGCAATACGGGGCGGGCATCCAGCTGTATGGAGCGGATTCGGACGATTACTTCCCGACCGCCGACTCCTGGCTGCGGGTGGGGGAGTTCCTGGAACTCTGGCAGCTGCTGTCGCCCTATTTGCAGGTGAATGGGGCGATTTTCTACGACGACTTTGACAATGCGGGGCATCAGCAGTTCGAGTCCCGGGGCATCCCGAAGCGGATGCTTTGCCCGGACGGGGTGGACAGCTACCTGAACCATTCCGGCAAGGTGCGGGAGCTGAATCTCTTCGAGGCGCGGCCCAGCCGGTTCGGCGTCTACGACACTTTGCCGGTCAACCGCAATTCGGCCCCGTCCGCGTTTCAGGGAACATTCGCCCGGCGGCGTTTGGGCGGACTGCCGTCGCCGGGGCGCTTTTTCTTTATGAACGATACCGGTTTCAACGATGGAACGGACGACCGGGACCGGCCGTTCTGGAGTTTGCGTGAGTTCATCGACGGCAATTTTCACTGGGGACATGGCCGTTACTACAATCTGGCTTTTCTGGACGGCCATGCCGTCGGCATGACGCGCAAACGACGCAATGCGGACTGGACGCGCAGTTTCAACCGTGTGCTGGAGTTCTGATCCTGTCCCGAAGGAGACAGGGATCAGGGACCGGCCGGCGAGGCTTCCCGCAGCCGGCGGAGAGCATCCGCGAGCTTCTCCCGGTTGACCGGTTTGGTCAGGATCATATCGAAAACACTCATGTCGAAGTTGTGCCTGGAATCCGTATCGGCGGTCACGGCGATGATCCGGATCGTTCCGCCCGCGGGGAGCCGCCGGATCGCCGCGGCGAGTTCGGCTCCGTTCAGGTCGGGCATCCACATATCGGAAAAGATCAGTTTCGGGTGTTCTCCGCCGCGGATGCGCTCCAGGGCGGTTTTCGGATCGGAGAGGGCCTCCGCCCTGATATTCAGCTTTTCGAGCATGGCAGCCAGCACCCGGCAGTTCATCGGGACGTCGTCCACTACCCAGGCGGGTTCCGGATCGTTGAATTCCGCAGCGGAAAAGGCCTGCGGTGAACCCGTATCCGTGTGCCGCTCCCGGACGGAAAGCTGTTCGAACAGAATCCGGAAGGTGCTGCCGGTGCCGGGAATGCTTTCCAGCGTGACCGAGCCGCCCATCTTGTCCAGCAGCCGTTTGACGATCGAAAGTCCCAGCCCGGTGCCGTTGGTGGTCCGGTTGCCGCGGACGGCTCCTTCGTCCGCCTGCACGAAAGGATCGAAAATCCGGCTGTGCAGACCCGGATCGATGCCGATGCCGGTATCTTGGACGGTAATTTCCAGACGGCCGTGACCGCTGTCGGTGGCCCGGAAGTCTGCCGAAACTGAAATTCCGCCTTTTTCGGTGAATTTAACCGCGTTGCCGACCAGATTGAGCAGAATCTGACGCAGGCGGGCGTCATTCAGGTAAATCTCGGGGAGTTCCGCCGGCGCTTCAATCCGGAAGTCAAGGCCTTTCTTGCGGGCCATGTGCTTGAAAATAGAACCGATTTCAGCCAGCAGGCGGTTGAAGTCGACCCATTCCAGCGGAATTTCCACCAGATCCGCTTCGAAACGGGAAATCTCCAGCACATCGTTGATCAGCTGCAGCAGGGTTTGGCCGGCGGTGTTGATATTGGCCGCATAGTCGTGCAGCTCCTCGGAATCCGGCGAGGTGGCCTGCAGCAGCTCGCTGAAGCCGATGATCGAGTTGAGCGGGGTGCGGATTTCATGGCTCATCATGGCCAGGAAGTTACTCTTGGTCTGATACGCCTGGCGGGTCAGCTCCAGGGCTTCGGCGGTCCGGCGCTGAAGCTCTTTCTGGCGGGTCACATCGACCGCGCACTCCAGCACATTGACCACTTTGCCGGCTTCGTCCAGCACCGGAATCGCGGTGACCTCGTAATCGTGGCCATTTAGGGAAAAGCTGTGGAACGCCTTCTCGCCGGTTCGGAGCGCCTGCTGCACGGGGCAGTGTCGCGGATAGGTGTCGTGGCGGCAGAACACCTGATAGCAGGGGCGCTTCAGAACCTCCTCCGCGCTGAGCCCCAGCGCTTTGACCACCTCGTTATTCATGGAAAGCATCCGGCCGGCGGTGTCGAAGAGCAGAACCGGGATGTTCATGTTGTCCAGCAGGATGCTCTGCATGCGTTCCTTCTGGCGGACCAGCATATCCTGATTGCGCCGCGTGATCGCCAGTTCAAGCAGGTCGGCGCACGCTTTGACCAGCGCCGCGTCGGTCCCCGTGAACTTCTCTTCGCTCCGGAAGCCCAGCAGCAGGAAACCGGTCAGCCTGCCGTTCTGCCGGAGCCCGGCAGCGTAGAAACCGACAAAATCGAGATGCCGGAAGTTGGCGACCACTTCCGGATTGACCGGAACGAAATCCTGCTCCCGGCGGAGGCAGACCACCTCTTTTTGCATCAGGCGGTGTGCGAAGGGACTTTCCCGCCACGCCTGCAGCCGCCTGATGCCCTCGGTGCCGGTCTGCAGCTCCGGTTCGCTCCACAGATGGGTGATGTTGACCTGCGAATCCTCCTGCGCGTATTCATAGAGACAGGCGAGTCCTGCCCCGAAGAAGCCGGCGAACTGTTCCAGAATCGCGTTCATGGTCTCAGCATAATCTTCATTGGCCGCGAGCTTGGTCAGACAACTGTTCCAGAGCTGCTCCTGTTTCAGGAAGTCGCTCTGGCGGCGGAGCAGTCTCTCTTTTTCCTGCTCCAGAATATGCTGCTCGGTAATGTTGTTGGCCATCGTCAGCAGCAAAGAGTGGTGTTCATCGATCCGGACGTTGCGGCGGACCGCGTGAAAGTAGCCGACGGTGCCATCCGGGTAGGGATAGGTGTCGGTTCTTTCGACCAGCTGGCCGTCGGGCGGAACGGCGAGATCCTCCTCGCGGAGCCGGTCCGCGATTTCGGCCATTCCCGGAATATCGCAATCGCGCTTGCCGAGAACCGTTTTTTCCGGGAGGCCGGAGACGCGCTCGCTGGTCCGGTTCCAGAATACGTAGCGGTAGTCGTCATCCGGATCCTTTCCCTGAACGATTGCCGGGATGTGATCCAGAATCGCCTGAAGCAGCCGGTTGGCGGTATGTGTCTGCTCCTCCGCCTTTCGCTCCCGGTCGATGTTGAGTGAAATGCACAGCACACATTCGCGGCCCATGATCGAAACCGGCAGCCGGTAGATCACCATCCGGCGCCACTCGCCGTCGGAATCGTAGTCGAAACTCACGCTCCGGCCGGTCCGGAACACCTGCTCGACCTGCGGAGTGATCTGTTCCAGCGTCTGCCGGCTCAGGCTGTCCAACAGGGTGGTTGCCTGCCGGTAGGGGACCGGCGGCTGGTTGACGTCGCGGTGGCGGACCAGCAAATTCAGATTGCGGTCCAGCACCGTGATCTGCAGCGGCAGCGAGCGGAAAATCGCGGCGTTGACGCGATCTTTTTCGCGCGCCTGCCGCAACAGATGCAGCAATACGGTCAGCAGGGCCACCAGGATAAGCAGCAGCAGGATCACGCCGGAGGCCAGCAGCACATAGTTGCGGTGGGTGTCCCACACGGTGCTGGGTTTCTGAAGGAATACGGTGTCGGGCGGCAGCGCGGCGAGCCGGGCCCCGGTTTTGAGCAGCAGCGGGTAATTCATCACCAGCCGGGAGCAGGTTCGGGCGACCGGGATATGCCTGGCGCTTCCGGCTCGGATGGTTCGGGTGACCAGATCGGCTATCTGCCGTCCCCACTCGTCGACGGAGATCAGGTAACCGCCGAGCACTCCGCTGTTGAGGCCGTAATCGACCAGTGAGAAGTTGCGGATTTTACGGTTGGGGTTATGGGCTTCCAGCCGGGCGGCCAATTCGTCGACCTGTACGGTTTTGCCGGTCCTCTTATCACGCCAGGGGGTGGTGGAGATCAGGATTACGTCGCCGGCGGGCAGCCCGGAAATCCGTTCGACATACTCATCCGGGGTAATTTCGTCGTCGTAGAGAAAGAGGAGCCGGTAACCCCGCGGGAGTCCGGCGAGCTGTCTGCGGATCCGTTCCTCCCGGTCGCGCATATTGTCGTAGCCGGAGGTAATCACGATATTGCGGCAGGAGGGAAACAACGCGGCCGCCGTCAGCGCGGTTTCGGCGGCGTCCCGGTAACGGATCAGGCCGGTGGAGTTCGGGTACTCCTGCTGAAGCCCCTGCTCCTGCTCCGGCGCATCGTAGAAAACGACGGGGATATCGAGTTTCCGCGCTTTCAGGAACTCCAGGATCGGGTGGGTCAGCGGATGGCGCGAAATAATCAGGTCGCACCGGCCGTCCTGCAGTTCACGGGCGAGCTGTTCGAGCGCCGCCCGCACGGCGGAATCGGACTGGTGCTGGGTGATCCAGATGGCATTGATTTCCGCCGGCAGTCCGGTCCGTTCCGGGTCGAGCGCGTCGATTACGCTGTAGGCGACGTCGGACGGGAGACGGCAAGTCGGATCATGCTGGGCGACCAGCAGAATTCTGGTTTTCTTTTCAGGCGCAATTCCACTGGTCACAAAGGGAGTACTGCACAGGAGCAGCAGCACCGCCGCCCATGCCGGGAAACAGGATTTGTTCAGATTCATATTGATTTTCTCGTTGGGACCGCGTGAATATTTGCCGGAGAAGATACTCCATATGACATTGAAATACAAATCCTGAGTATGATTTTTGCCGATCTTATCGAATGAAACGGAGTGCCGGGAACACTATTTCTTCAACGCTTTCTGCAACTCACGCTGCAACAGCGGAAGATTCTCCTGAATTTTCAGCGAGGTCACTTTGGCGGTAGCCGCTCCGATCCTGGGATCGGCGGCGGCTTTTTTGCGGCCCAGCGGGGTCCGGTAGAAAGCGATCAGGCCCTTGAGTTCATCGACCGTGTAGTTGTCCAGATAGATGGTCGCCAGGTCCTCCTTGAGCACTTCGAAGGAAAAACACTTCTTCAGGTACCGTTCGATCACAGGCCGGGCCGGATCGCTGTCTTTGGGACTCATCTGCGTCAGCGCGGAGTTGAAGGTCTGGTCGAGCACCTGCTCGGTGCCGTCGGCTTTCAGCAGCTCGATCGCGAGCGCACGGTCGGCGGCGCTGTATTCGGCGGCGGCGAGAGAGAACGACAGAGACACGGCGGCGCAAAGGATGGCGAATTTCATGGTTGTTTTTCCTCCTGAGGTGGATTTAATCGGATTCCGTCTTCGGCGATCGTAATTCTGCCCTCTTTATAGAGCATGCCGATCACCTGTTTGAATACCCGTTTGCTGAAGCTGAAATAATCGCGGATCGCGGCGAGGCCGCTTTTCGCGTTGAGCGGCAGGAATCCGCCCGCGTCCTCAAGCGCGTCGAGCACGGCGGGCTTGAAGGCTTTGATTCCCTCGATGCCGTCGGGACGGAGCCGCACGTCGATGCGGTTTTCTTCCGCGCGGATCGCATGGACGTAACCGTCGAGCCGGTCGCCGGGATGAAGGGTGCGGCAGAGCTCGTTGAAGTAGACGAGTCCGACATAGCTGTCATCGGCGATCACCCGCCAGCCGAGCCGCGCTTCCTCCCAGACCGTCAGCCGGACTTTCTGGTTCAGCCTGAGCTTGCTCACGTCGCCGGTGTAGAAACGCGACAGCCGCCGCGACGCGGCGATGCGGCCGGTGACCGGATCGAGATAGAGCTTGACCAGGCAGAGCTCGCCCGGAGTCAGCCGCACCGGCTGTTCCCGGAAGGGGACAAAGAGGTCCTTGTCCAGCCCCCAGTCGAGGAAGGCCCCGATCCGGGTCTGTTCCTTGACCCGGAGCCGGGCAAGGTCCCCCAGTTGCGCCAGCGGCGTCTGTGTGGTCGCGACGATCCGGTCTTCGGAGTCGAGGTACAGGAAAACATCGATTTCGTCGTCGACGTCGAGGTTTTCCGGCACATATTTGTTGGGCAGCAGCACCATGTTGCGGCGGTCGGTCCCGTCGGAGAGGTAAAAACCGAATTCCGTGGTTTTTTCGACGACCAGCCGGTTGAATTTACCGAGTTTCAGCATGAAGATTCCTTCCGAGGATCTGGATGGAGCCGGGCGGCTGTCGCAGCCGTTCGGCGATTACTTTGCATTTGATGCGGAGCAGGAAATAAACGGGGCCCCGGAAATCCTCATCCAGCGATTCGAAATTTCCCTGCCCCTTTGAGATTACGAGATCGGCGCTGTGGAGCGAGTCGAGAATTTCAGGAGAACTCCGGCGCAGCGACACGCCGGGCGCGCGGTCCCCGGTGTCGAGGATCGGCGCGAAGTCGATTCCGGAAAGCATCGCTTCGCGGCGGGTCACGTCGTTCAGCACCGGCTTGCCGCGCACGCCGATCACCAGCTTGTCGGCATACGGTTCCATCAGCAGTCGGTCGACCACCGCTTCGCCGCAGTTGTCGAGCATGTAGAAGATCCGCTTCGCCCGGTCCATCCGCCGCTTCAGGTCGGCGCAGGCGGTCCGGTCGAACGGCAGGTCGAACACCTCGCGGATGCCCGCTTCGGCTTCGAGCAGGTTGAATTCCGGGTTTACCCCGTAGTCGATGATGTTCCCGCCGATCGCCATGCGGACTTTCGCCTCGAAGGGATCGGGCTGTTCTTCGGCAAGCTCGCGCAGCTCCGGCAGCAGCTCAAGGCCCAGCCGGGTGGACTGGTCCTTGACCTCCCGGAACGGGTCGTCGATGCCGGAGACTTCGCTGACGATCTCGTTGAACTGGCCGGCGAACTCCGGCGGAGTGGCGCGGTCGTCGGCCTCCAGCACTTTTTGCAGCATCCGCCTGATCAGCCGGGACTGTTCCTCCGGATCAGGGGAGGCCAGTTTGGCCAGCCGCACCGATTGGGAGAGGATGCAGGCATAACAGTCGGTTTGCACACGCATGGTCAGCTCCCCGCACCAGGCCGGCGGATCGCGTCCAGCAGGGCTTGTTTTCGCTTTTTGAAGCCGGCGAATGCCGCCAGCCAGAACACCGCTTCCACGGCAGCCAGTACTGCGATGAACCATTCGCCGTGGCGGACGTAAAAGGTATAGGAAGGGGATGGTTCGACGCCGACGGCAAGCGTCTTTACGCCGCGCCCGCGCCGCAGTTCGGGGCGCTGTTCCGGGCCGTCCACGGTCAATACCTGCGTGATCCGTCCGTACGGGGTCACCACCAGAGAGCCGCCGTTGTTGCCGCAGCGGACCATCGGCAGACCGGTTTCGACGGCGCGCAGCGTCGCGTTGGCGAGGTGCTGCTCCGGCTCGCTGCTCTTCGGATACCACGCGTCGTTGGAGAGCACCACCAGCACGTTCGCGCCGCGCCGCGCGAACTCCCGCGTCAGGTAGCCGAACACCCCTTCGTAACAGATCGCGGTTCCGGCCCGCACATCGGAGCGGACTTCAATCGGGTTGTAGTCGGCTCCCGGCACCAGATCGCGGTTCATATCGATCATCCTGACGATGAAACCCGGCAGACAGCGGCGGAACGGGATGTATTCGCCGTAGGGAACCCGGTGGATCTTGTCGTATTTGTGGCGGAGCCTGCCGCGGTGGTTGAAGAACAGCGCGCTGTTGGTCATGCCGGGAGGAGTGGCTGAGCCGGGCAGTTTGTCCTCGAAGTCGATCGCGCCGATCAGCATCGGCACGCCGCTCTGCAGGATCAGGTTCTGCAGGCCGATCCGGAACAGGAAACTGACTGAATGCGTGGAACGGTACGGCACCGGCACCGCGCTCTCCGGCCACAGCAGGATTTCCGGCTTCGGCTTGCCCGCGAGCGCGTCGCGGCTGAGCTGCAGATAGATTTCGAGCGCTTCCTGTGCCTGGTTAGTATTCGCGTTGCGGCGCTGCGAGATATCCCCCTGGATCACCGCCGGGAACCAGTTGGGCTTCACCGGCTTTTCGCGGTCCAGCCGGATCAGTCCGCCGAGCATCGCGAGCGTCAGCGTCAGCACCGCGGCCAGCAGCACGCGCAGCCCCGGCCCCCGGAAGCCGGTCCGGCAGGCGGCATACAGCGCGCCTCCGGCCAGCGCGATCAGGAAGTTGATCCCGTAACTGCCGGTGAACGCGGCCAGCTGGATCAACGCGAGGTTGCGGTACTGGGTCACGGCGAGGTCGTTCCAGTTGAACAGCCTCGACCGGGTCCACTCCAGCAGCGTGAACAGCGCGGCCGAACCGACCGCAAAACAGAGCCACCGGCCGAAGGCGGCGGAACTTTGCAGGAATTTTTCACGCTCCTCGAAGCCTCCCAGTTCGGCGGCGAGCGGATAGAGGGTGTTGCGCTTCAGGAAAGGGATCAGCCCCGCCCAGACCGCCGGCCACACTGAGATCACCGGTGCAAGCAAATAGGGGACCGCCGGGTCGATCTCCCGCAGGAACTGGTAGGCGAAGAGCGACCAGCCCAGCCCCCACACCCAGCCCGCCAGCGCCGCGAAACGCCAGTGCGACTCCGCCGCGACCAGATAGAGCAAAAAGACGGAGGCGAAAACGAGGGGTTCCAGGTTGAAGGGAGGCAGCGCCGCCGCGTAGAGCGCGCCTCCGGCAAAGGCGGTCAGCAGCCGGAACAGCTTTCCGGCGCGGGAGATCCGCCAGGATTCATCGGGAGCCTCGGAACCGTCTGTTTCCGGTTTCGACAGAAAAAATTTGCGTAATTGGGGCATTTGAATCGTAATCCCATTGAAATAACGGTGCATTCGGTGTAATTTACTACACATTTACAACAGAGGCAATTTCAAAAGCCGGTTTCGCCCGATTTTTTTCACAAATTCGCACGGCGGAGCCTGCTTTTGAAAGTTGCCTCGCAAACCAAAGCTGTGTAATCATGAAAATCAGTGAAACCTTACAGTTCGATCACCTGGTGATCGGCAGCGGACTGGCGGGGCTTTCCAGCGCGCTGCATCTGGCAAAGACCGGCCGCCGGGTGGCGGTGGTCACGAAACGGGATATCTCCGAGTGCAACAGCCGCCTCGCGCAGGGCGGCGTCGCGTGCGTGATGGATGCGCTGGACTCCTTCGACGAGCATGTGCAGGACACTCTGGCCGCCGGCGCCGGGCTTTGCGACGTCGGCGCGGTGCGCGCGATCGTCGAAGCCGGCCCCGCCGCGATCCGGGAGATCATTTCGCTCGGCGCGAAATTCACCACCCGCGGCGAACTCGGCCACACCGACGGCTCCGACGAGTACGACCTCGGGCGTGAGGGCGGCCATCACAAGCGCCGCATCCTGCATGCCGGGGACATCACCGGCGCGGAGCTGGAGCGCACCGTGGTCGAGGCGGTCCGGGCGACTCCGAACATCGAAGTTTTCGAGTACCACGTCGCGATCGACCTGATCGTCAGCTCCCGGCTCGACATCGGCGGGTCGAACCGCTGTTTCGGCGCGTATGTGCTGGATGCTGAAACCGGCCACATCGCGACTTTCCTCGCGCCCTCCACCACCATCGCGTGCGGCGGAGCGGGCAAAGTCTATTTGTACACCAGCAATCCGGACGTCGCGTGCGGTTCGGGCGTCGCGATGGCCTACCGGGCCGGGGCGAAGATCGCGAATATGGAGTTCATCCAGTTCCATCCGACCATCCTGCACCATCCGACCATCCGCTCTTTCCTGATCAGCGAGGCGCTGCGCGGCGAGGGGGCGGTGCTGAAATGCCGCGATGCGCGCGGTGCGGAGCCGGTGGAATTCATGCAGAAATATCATCCGATGAAGTCCCTCGCACCCCGCGACGTGGTCGCCCGGGCGATCGACTCGGAGATGAAGCGCACCGGCGAGGAGTGTGTCTATCTGGACATCCGCCACCTCGACGAGGTGACGCTGCGCCGCCGCTTCCCGAATATCTTTGAAAAGTGCCTCGAAGCGGGCATCAACATGGCGCACGACCTGATCCCGGTGGTTCCGGCGGCGCACTTCGTGTGCGGCGGCATTAAAACCGACGTGAACGGCGCCTCCAGCATTCAGGGGCTTTACGCGGTCGGCGAATCCGGCTGCACCGGGCTGCACGGCGCGAACCGCCTCGCCAGCAACAGCCTGCTTGAAGCGATGGTGGTCGCGAAATTTTCCAGCGACGATATCGACGCGAAGTATGAGTTTTTCAAGAGGAGCTGGCCGAGCAACACCGAGGCCGCGATGAAGTGGATGAGCGGCAACGCGACCGATTCCGACGAGCAGGTGGTGATCGCCCACAACTGGGATGAGATCCGCCGCTTCATGTGGGACTACGTCGGCATCTACCGCACCAACAAGCGGCTCGAACGCGCCAAGAACCGGATCAAGCTGATCCGCAAGGAGATCGAAAAGTATTACTGGGATTTCCGCGTGACCGCCGATCTGGTCGAACTGCGCAACATCGCGACCGTCGCCGAGCTGATCATCGACTGTTCGCTGATGCGCCATGAAAGCCGCGGGCTGCACTACAACGCCGACTACCCGTACCTCGACCCCGAACTTGAGTGCGTCGACACCGTGATCCAACGAAAATTCTGAACAGGACGGCCATGAAACACGAATTACCGGTTGCAAACCATGTCATCAGTCTGATTTCCGAGCTTCAGAACGCCGGTTTTGAAGCATATATCGTCGGCGGGGCGATCCGCGACCTGCTGCTCGGCCGCACGCCGAAAGACTACGATATTTCCACTTCCGCGACTCCGGAGGAGGTGCGCGGCGTCTTCGGCCGCCGCATCGCCCGGATCATCGGGAAGCGGTTCCGCCTCGTCCACGTGCAGTACGGCGGCGAACTCTTTGAAGTGAGCACCTTCCGCAAGGCGCCGACGCAGGGGCAGCTGCGCCCGGACGGCAGGCCGGCGAAGGACCTGCCGGAACACATGATCCTCTCCGACAATGAATTCGGATCGGCGGAGGAGGATGCATGGCGGCGCGATTTCACCGTCAACGCTTTGTTTTACGATCCCGTCAGGTCCGAGCTGATCGACTACACCGGGCAGGGGATCGGCGATATCCGCGCCGGGATCGTCCGTGCGATCGGCAATCCGAAGCTGCGTTTCGAGGAGGATCCGGTGCGGATGCTTCGCGCGCTGAAGCTGGTCGGACAGTACGATTTCGCTCTGGATTGCGCCACCGAAAACGCGCTGTTCAACAGTCTTGAGCTGATCCGCCACGCCGCTCCGTCGCGGCTGTCGCTGGAGCTGGAGAAAATCCTGAGTTCCAGTTACGGCGACAAACACATCCTCGCGTTTCACGACTACGGCCTGCTCGCCTATTACCTGCCGGAGCTGGAGGAGGCGTGGGGGACCCCGGCGGGGATGTTCGCGCTGAATCTGCTCAACGAGCGCAACTGCCGCGTTGCGGAGGGGCTCTACCGCAACAGCATTTCGCTGGCGATGGCGACTCTGGCGCTGCCCTTTGTCGAACTTGAATGCGACCACGGTCCGGGCGAACTCTGGGAGATGTCGCCGGAATCCACCGCGCGTATCCGTTCGGTGCTGGACCGGTTGTTCCGGCCGCAGACGATGATGAACCGCATGACCGAATCGGCGCTGCGGGTGCTGATTCTGCAGGCGCTTTTCGCGGACCCGGAGAATCTGGACCGGATGGTCGAAACCAAATCCTACGCCCATGCCCGCGAACTGCTGCTGATCCGTACCGCGGTGATGGACGGCGACGTGGATGCCGCCGCCCGGCTCTGGCCGGCGGGAAGCTCCGGGCGCCGCCGTTCCGGGAAGCGCCCGCGCCGCCGCAGGAATCCGAAGGAAGGAAAGAAAAGCGATGCGTAAACTCCGGGCCGGGATTCTGCCGGCGGTCGTATTCGGGCTTCTGTTCACCGGCTTCGGCCTGTGCGGAGCGAATGAGGTGTTGAAGGACCCGACCACCGGCAGGCCGGTCCGTTATGGCGGTCGATTTGAAACGCGCCGCACGGTTTCGGTGCCGCCTTATTTGCAGCGAGCCCGTGAGATGCGCGGCGTCTGGGTCGCCACGGTCGAAAACATCGACTTCGGCAGGCACACCGACGCCGCCGGCTTCAAGCGGGATTTCATTGCGGTGGTGAACAATCTGCAGCGGGCGAAATTCAACGCGATTTTTTTTCAGGTCCGTCCGATGTGCGATGCCTTTTACCCGTCGAAGCACAATCCGTGGTCGCGCTGGATGACCGGCAAAGAGGGGCAGGCGATTCCGAATTTCGATCCGCTCGCCTTTATGGTCGCGGAGGCGCATAAACGGGGGCTGGAATTTCACGCGTGGCTGAATCCCTACCGGGTCAACGCCGGTGCGCAGGTCGGGAAGACCGCTTACCTGAAGACGCTGGACAACAAGAGCTTTGCAAAGCGGAATCCCGGTCTGGTGCTGGAGTCGAAACTGGCCAACGGCCGCTACTCGCTTTTCCTGAATCCGGGCGAACCGCGCGTGGTGGAGCACATCGCCGACACCATTGCGGAAATTCTGGAGAACTATCCGGTCGATGCGATCCATTTTGACGACTATTTTTATTTGTACAGCGATATCGGCACTATCGACAGCGCCTCTTTTCAGCGGAACAATCCCGGCAGGCTTTCGCTGGAGGACTGGCGGCGCGGCAATGTCGACAAGGCGATTTACACGGTGAAGAAAACGGTCGATGCGTATAACCGCAGAAGTGGACGCAAGGTGGCGTTCGGCGTCAGCCCTTTCGGAATCTGGGCCAATAAAAAGAGCAATCCGAATGGTTCGCTGACCGGCGGCAAGCAGTCCTATTATGCGCAGTACGCCGACACGCGCGGCTGGGTCAGAAAAGGGTGGGTGGACTATATCATTCCGCAGCTTTACTGGCCGTTTTCGCACGAGGTGGCGGCGTATGCGGCGCTGGCGGACTGGTGGAGCGACGCGGTGAAAGGGACGCGGGTGCGGCTTTTCATCGGGCAGGGACTCTACCGGGTCGGAGCGGAGCGGATCTGGCAGCCGCGCGAACTGGTGGATCAGATGCGGTATAATCAAAGACTGTTCAACGTGGATGGAACGGTGATCTTTTCGTACCGGAATGTATTTATGCCGGGCAATGGTCAGATGAAAGAGGCGGTTTCGCGCATCCTGCAGGGATGCTGGCGCTATCCCGCCCGGCTGCCGGATTACCCCAATGTGAGGTAGGATTCCAACATCCTGTTCTATATGCAAAACAGGCGAGAGGCGGGCAAGGCCGGGCGGCCCTGTTGGAGCTTCCGTGCCTTCCGTGCCAGTCCGTGGAAGTCCGTGGGCGCAATGCCGGTAATACGGGGGGCGACCTTGGAGTGCGGAGATTTATCTCCGCTTTCAAGTCGTACGTGAGTTTTATACTCAGCTTTGCATTGCGTTAGAAATAGGCAAGTTGCCCGGAGGGTAACAACTCTTAAGTGCAAGAACTGGCAAGGTGCCCGGAGGGTAGTGAGCACGGGATTGGCGGCCTGCGGATGGGTCCGGGGGACGTCGCGCACGTCCCCCCGGACCCCCTCGCCGGTGGCGGAGGCCGGTCTGGTTGCGGAGCACTTCCGCTCGCGGGCGCGGCTTCGCCGCTTACTTGTCCGCCTGGGGCGGCCAACCCTTCATCGCCCGCGTTGCGGGCTACGCCAGGGGGGCTTCGCTCACTACGTTCGGCTTCGTCACTATCGTTCCTCGTTACTTGCCAAAGGCAAGTAATTCCCTCACATTCGTTCGCGGCGCTGACCGCGCTTGTTGTGCGCCGCGTAAAAGGCGACGTAGCCTTACTTATATGTCGAGTAAATGGTATTGCGGCTTTATTTGTGCGTCGTGTAAGTAGTTCTGCAGACCGCCCGATGCGTTGCCTGTGCTTGCCGCCCGCACGCCCCCCGGAGGGGCATTGGCGTGCGCACCCGGCGGCGGCACCTTGCCGCCCGCGCTTGTTGTGCGCCGCGTAAATGGCATTGCGGCCTTATTTGTGCGCCGCGTAAATGGTGTTGCAGACCGCTCGATGCGTTGCCTGTGCTTGCCGCCCGCACGCCCCCCGGAGGGGCATTGGCGTGCGCACCCGGCGGCAGCATCTTGCCGCCGCCGGGTGCCGGGCGCTGAGGAATGTCCGTTGCTGCTGAAGGCGCCGGCGAGGGTGTCGTGCATGGTATTTTCCCACTCAGGCGGGGAACGGATGGCGGGCTGAAAGAAGATTTTTTAAGATTATTTAAGATTAATTTCTTAAAATATTTAAGAAGGTTGTTGACATTCGGGGCGATTTATGTCATAATATACCGTGAAAGCACAAAAGGAGTATCATGTGATGGCTTCAACGAGAAAAGTCCGGAATCTGGATGACCTTGCCGAGCGGGCGGGGGTGACGGCGGCAACCGTGTCGATGGCGCTGCGCAATTCGCCGTTGCTGTCGGAAAAGATGCGCGAGCGGATCTGCCGGCTGGCCGAGGAGAGCGGCTTCAAACCGCGCACCTACAGGCGCAGGGCCCTGCCGAAAGAAACGGCGGAAGATGGGGAAAACGGTCCGCTGCTGGTGCTCTATTATGAGTTTCCCGGCGAGCCGGATCCGGTGCGTGAGGGGATCATGCCCGCACTTTTCCTGATGCTGAACGAACGCCGGATCGAATACAGATACATCAGCTGTCAGGAGCTGATGGCCGATCCGTCGATCGTGAAGGATTACCGGGGGATTCTGTTTTACAACGATCCGGAGGATTTCGTGCTGCCGCCGGATATTCCCGCCGCGCAGGTGTTCGGCTGGGAGCCGATGCGTGAGGGGCAGGACCGGGTTACCACGAATGATTCGCTGGTCGTGCGGCTGGCCGTGGACCACCTGTGCAAAACCGGAATCGAGCGGGCGGCGATCGTGTGGTGCCGGGAGATGGTTGCGATTCCGGACCATCCGCGCATCACCGGTTTCCTGGAGGCGATGCGGGAGCGGAATATCGAGGTTGAAGCGTTGCCGTTCCACAAGAACGGCGGGGATTTCCTGCCGATGCTCAAAACGTACCTTGCCGCGGGCAGCGACCGGATCGGATTTTTCGCTTTCAACGCGTTTTGCGGCCTGAAGCTCTGCTGTGCGCTGGACAGTCTTGAGCTGATGTCGAAGTACGGCAACAGCGGACTGGTGGTATGCGACAATTCGCCTCTGCTGTATTCGTTTTCGCCGCGCCCGGTGATGATCGACCTGAATCTGCCGCAGATGGCGGAGTTCGCGCTGGAAGCACTGCTCCGCCGTCTGAAACGTCCGGAGTTGCCCGGAACCGTGCTGCTGCAGTCCCCCGTATTGATTTCATTCAATTCCTCCGAGCCGGTCCAGAGAGGTTGAAAAAATAAAGACCATATAAAGAAAGGAATGTTCCATGGGCTGCAAGAGATTTACTTTAATTGAATTGTTAGTAGTTATTGCAATCATCGCAATCCTGGCCGGCATGCTGCTGCCGGCGCTCGGCAAGGCGCGGAACAGCGCAATGAAAGCCAAATGTGTTTCGCAGTTGAACCAGATGCAGAAAGGGTTGATCCTGTATGCCGACTTGTACAAGGGCGTTTTTCCCGGACCGGCAATCCATACGGTGAATCTGGAGGATGACAATCCGGCTTATATGCCTTATGCATATTTGCTTGCCGGTTATCATAAGCTGGTTGACCGCAAAATCCTGCATTGTCCGTCACAGATTAAATACGGGCCGTATGAGGTGGGGTATGCAACCGGATGGTCATGGGGGTGCTATGCGATGTACAATCCGCTTCACGGGTGGGCCTGGAGCGGCGGGCCGAACAGTTTGTATCACAAACAGAAACCGGTTCGCGGCGATTATGCGTTCAAGGTGAACAGCGATCCGTTTTTTTCTCTCGGCAGAATGAAACAGCCGTCTTCCACTTATATTCTGGCGGACAGTGCGGAAATAAAGTCCTCTGGGGGGGCTAGACATGGCATTGCCGTTTTTCAGTTCAGTCCGCAACATGACATTGGCGAATCTCCTGCAATCTGGCTTGCTCACGGTGGCAAGGCCAATCTGAGTTTTGCAGATGGGCATGTCGGAAGTTGGGGGAACAATGAGCTGCGGCAGGAAGAATTTACCCGGATTGCATCGGAATCTCTGAATGCCTTGTGGTAATCTTGAAATCAAGTAATAAAAGGAAATTTTGGAATGAATGTTTTTTCCCTTACTGCAGCGACTGCCTGCATCATGGCAGGGGCCTGCGCCGCCGGTGAAATGTTGGTCGATTTCGACCGATACGATTGCTCCCGGATTATTCCGGTTGATTTTACGGCTCCGTACTGGGTCACGCCGCAGCCGGTTGAAACAAGGAAGATCAAAGTGGAAAAACGCAAAGTCGGTGAAAACACCGTGATCGATGTGACGGTGGCGGACCCTTTCCTCGATAATCCGGGAATTGCGCTGCTTCCACCGAAGGGACGGAAATATTGGGATATTTCCGCGTATGAGGAACTGCACGCCGATATTGAAAATCTGGACCGGAACCAGCAATTGATGCTCTCCATGCGGGTCAACAATCCGCGGGTGAATGACCGGCAGACGGCCAATAACAGCGGTTTCGCCCTGAATCCCGGCGAGCGGGGAACCCTGAAGCTGTACTATCCGCAGGCCGATGAATTTTCGCCGGTGAAGGTCGACTGGATGCTGGCGACTCCGCCGGGCGTGCCGGGACCGAAGAACGTCGATGGCCGCCGGGTCGAGGCGATCACTTTATGGGGGCACAGCGTCAAAATTCACTCCCGCAACCGGGCGTGGCGATACCGGATTCATTCGGTCAGGCTGGTGAAGCCGAAGCGCCCGTATCCGGCTGCGGTCGGATCGCCGGAAACGTTTTTCCCGTTCGTGGACCGGTACGGACAGTATAGGCACGACGACTGGCCGGACAAGATTCACGAAGATGCGGATTTCAAGAAGGCGCTTGACAAAGAAACGGCCGGCCGCAAAGGCAGGATCGCCGACTGGAACCGCTTCGGCGGCTGGGCGAACGGCCCGAAACTGGAGGCGAAAGGGTATTTCTATCCGGCCAAATATGAAGGCAAATGGTATCTGGTCGATCCAGAGGGATGTCTGTTCTTTTCACACGGTGTCTGCACCATCCGGTATGACATCCGGGCGGAGCGGAAAGCGCAAAACTGGTTCCCGCCGGAGTTGGCGGCTTCCGGGCCGAATCACAACTTCTCCCGCGATAATCTGCGGCGGAAATTCGGGCCGGAGCTGGAGAAGGTTTATCCCGGTTTCGTTACCCGGCGGCTGGAGGAGTGGGGACTCAATACGATCGGCAACTGGGCCGATTTGGAATTCATGCGTGGCGGCGGGACTCCCTATGCGATGGAACTGCCGTATCCGGAGTGTCCCCGGACTGCCGGAGTCAAAGGGCTTGAAGGCGGAATATTCGATGTCTTTTCCACGGAATTTGCCGCTTCGATGCGGAGCGCGGCGGCCCGGCCGGAGTTCGCTTTCGCCCGGAAGGATCCGATGCTGATCGGCATTTTCATCACCAATGAAATTTATTGGGGAAACGACCGTACCGCGGCGGCCCGCAGCGCCTTCGCTTCACCGGCAACTCAACCGGCCAAGCGGGAATTCATAAAAGAGCTGAAGCGCAAATATATTTCCATTGATGTTCTGAATGATAAGTGGGGGAGCAATTACGCTGATTGGCAGGAGATTTTGGACACTGTCGCGTTGCCGGATGCGGAACGCTCGTTTGAGGACTTTCTTTCATTCAACAAACGGATTTTCGAGGTTTTTTATTCGACTTGCCGCGATGTGGTCAAGGAGTTCTCGCCGAATGCGATTTATTTCGGTTCGCGCATTCATCTCACGAACATGCCTGAGCTTTTCGAGGCGGCCTCCCGATATGCCGACGTGGTGTCGACCAACACCTACACCTGGAGTTTCGACGGCCTGCGCAAAGAGGGGCTGCCGGAGGACAAGCCGATTCTGATCTCCGAGTTCCATGTGGGAGTGCTCGACCGGGGCATGTTCAACGCGGATCTCCGGCCGGCCGGAGTCACGCAGCAGGATCGGGCGCAGGCTTATCTGCGGCTGCTGCAGGGGGCGTTGCTCCATCCGCAGATCGTCGGCACTCATTTCTTCTGTTATCGCGATTCGCCGGTCACCGGCCGTTGGGACGGTGAGAATTTCGCGATCGGCATGGTGGATGTCACCGACACCCCCTACTGGGAATTGACCGCGATGATGCGGAAAATCGGGGCGAATATGATCCAGTACCGGCTGAAGGGAGAATTCAAATGCGACTGGGAATAATGCTTTTGCTGTTGCTGTCCTTCCCGCTTGCGGCAGAAATGCCGCTGGCGTGGGACAATCGAAATATCGTCCGGTCCAACGAAAACGGAATTACCGTGCGTCCCGCCGGAGAAGGGGCTGCGATCGTGGAATTCCGCACCGGAGAACCGTGGCCGCATATCGTTCTCAAACCGAAAAAAGGGGCCAGTTGGGATCTCTCGCGCTTTCGCGAAATTTCTTTCGACGTGGAGAATCTCAGCCGGAACCGGCAGTGCGAAATTGAATTCAACGCCGAAATGTGGTCCGGGGGGTATCTCGGCACCGCAATCCTGCGTCCCGGTGAAAAGCGGACATTCCGCTACCGGTTGAACCACGGAACCGGCGCCGGTTTTTCGCCGTTGTTTCAGGCGTCGTTCATGCCGCAGGGCTTTACGGGCGGCCGGAATGTCGATACCTCGAAACTGAAGACGCTGCAACTGATCAGTTCATTCCCGCTTTACTGCAAATACCGCCTCTCCAACATCCGTCTGATCGGAGAGCGCCCGCGTCAGTTGACGGAAGCGGAATTTTTCCCTTTCATCGACCGCTATGGGCAGAATATGCACGCTGATTGGCCGGAAAAGGTGAAGTCGGATAACGATTTGAGAAATTTGCAAAAAGACGAGCTTGCCACGCTGAAACCTCGTATCGCAGCGTGGAACCGTTACGGCGGGTGGGCCGACGGGCCGCGGCTGAAATCCACCGGTTTTTTCCGGGTGGAAAAATACCGCGGCAAATGGTATTTCGTCGATCCGGAAGGATGTCTTTTCTTTTCGCGGGGCGTCAATGATGTGGCGCCGTGGGGATTTATCGACAAGCGGGGCCGGGAGAGATGTTTTGAAGCTCCCGATGAACTTGGAACCGACGGAAGCCATATCTATCTGGAAAACATCGGAAAGAAATATGCGAAAGAGCTGGATTCCTGGCCGGATATCCAGTATCGCCGGCTTGATTCCTGGGGCTTCAACACGGTGGGAAATTGGAGCGATATGCGTTTTTACAGGAATGCGCGGCTTCCCTATACGCTGAACCTGCCGTTCCCGAAGTGTCCGTCGCTCGACGGTATTCCGGATGTCTACTCCGTTGAGTTTGAACGGGGGATGGAGAATCTGTTCAAGGCCGATTATGCCTTTGTGATCGGCGACCCCATGTGCATCGGCGTATTTCTCGGCAATGAATTTCGGTTCGGCGACAACACCGCCATTGCCCGGCGGGTATTGAAAAGCGCCCCGGAACAACCGGCCAGAAAGAAATTCCTCGCGGAACTTCAGGAAAAATACCGCACGATCGAGGTTCTGAACCGGCAGTGGGGCAGTGACTTCGCCTCATGGGAAGCTTTGCGTCCCGTGGAGGGCAGGGGGGCCGAAGCCGACCTGCGGCAGTTCAGCATCGCTTTTGTCGAACGGCTTCTGGTGATGTCGAAGGAAGCGGTCAAACGTCATTCGCCCGATACGCTTTATCTCGGCACGCGGCTGATGAACGACGACTATTTTCAGGCGTGGATCAACCGGCTCTCCGCCCGGTATTGCGACGTGGTTTCCTACAACCTTTATCCGCTTGGATTCGAACGTTTCAAACCCAACGGCCTGCCGGATGTCCCGGTGTTGATCACGGAGTCCACAGTCGGCCACGGCACGCGCGGCACATTCGGCAGCATCACCAACCCCGGCGTGGAACCGGGGGCGCGAAACCGGGCGTTGTCAAGACAGCTCGAAAGTGCTTTCTCACATCCGCAGATCCTCGGGATTCATCATTTCAAATTCACGGATCAGGTGCTGACCGGCCGCTGGGACGGAGAAAATTATGGATTCGGGCTCGTGGATATCACCGATACGCCGTACCGGGATTTTCTGGAAACGAACCGCGCCGCTTCGGAACAGTTGTATTCGTTCCGAAACGGCGCCGGTGTTTTTTTGAATCTTCCGTGAAATGCTCCGGAGGTCACTCGAAAAGGATGACCGGGAATTTGCCGGGATCTTTTTCGTCGCCGATGCCCGGGGCGAGCTGGAGCCAGCCGTCCCGGCCTTCGCCGTCGTTGTCGTTGACCAGCAAATTGAACCGGAACCCCTGCCGGTAGAGCTGCGGTGTCAGGCCGAGCGCACGGTCGGGCAGACGGAGTTCATAGCGGGTTTCCGTCCCTTCCCGGACGATCCGGCAGGTTCCGGAGGCGGCGGTCCGGTTCGGATCGTAGCCGCGCGGCGCCCGCGGGATGGTCAGCTCCGCTTTGCCGGAGTCGGAGAGCGACAGGCAGAGTTCCCAGAAGCCGTTCTGCCCGGGGAGCTGGAGCGCGAACTGCACCGAGTCGCCTTTCCATGCCTCCGCCGCCGGGAAGGGCTGGGCGTGGCGGTCGTCGGTGACGGCGGCTTTCAGCACGAAATTCCCGCCGGCCCGCTCAAGGGTGATTGCGGCGCTCAAATCCTCCGGGCCGGACCAGAGCCGGTGCAGCAGCGCCGGGTCCGCTCCGGTCAGCGAATGGAGCTGGCTGCGGTTGTCGAGCCGGAAGTCCGGACCGGTTTTCCGCGCCGGAATCAGTTGCGCGGTGCGTATCGGCAAAGTCACCTCACCCTGCCACGGCGTGCCGTCGAGCGCATACGAGAGTTTCAGGAGGGCTCCGTCGCGGGGGCGCGGCGGCACGGTCAGCAGAAATTCCGCGGCGCTTTCGCCGTTCGCCTTGACCGCGACCCGTTTTTCGGCGCGGTCGGCGGAGAAGCCTTCCGGCAGGGATTCCGGCTTCAGCACGAAGATGCGGTCGATATTCTGCGGGTTGCGCAGCGACAGCCGGACCGGGAAGGTCTTTCCCGGCACCGCGAAACCGCCGGAGGTTACTGCGAGCAGTTCTCGGCCGGGCTTCGCATGGGTGGCGTTGCGCAACAGCAGTGTGGCGGGCGTCCTGCCGAATTCGAACAGCGCCATTCCGTCCGCGACCGGAATTTCGACGGAGTTGCCCATCGGGTCGATCACGGCGGCGGAGGCGGCGTCGCTGAGGATCGGCAGAGTGCGGGTCGCGCCGTCGCCGGCCTCGTTCCACGCGGGGATCAGAATGCCCTCCGGCGCGGAGAATTCAAACATGTAACTGCCGCTTCCAACTTGAAGTTCGCGGCGGAACCGCGCGTTGCGGAAGGTCCCGGCGAGCATGTTGTAGACGGAGTAGACCGGCTTCGGATAGAACTCATGATCCAGCATCCCGTAATTGTGCTCCGCGTTTTTCGGGTCGAAGCCGTCGTTGCGCAGGTCGTACCAGGTGTAGCCGATCGCTCCCCGGCTCCACGCGAACAGCAGTTTTTTGAACAGCGTCAGCGCCTGGTTGCGTTCGGTGCCGCCGAGGGAGTGGATCGCCGTTTCGTTCGCATACCAGGGCGCGGTGACTTTGGCCGCGGCGCGCATCGGCAGGAACTGTTCGTCGAGCAGCCGGACGTAAGCCGGAAAACTGCCGTGCTCATGGTAGGCGTGAATGTCGTACAGCCCTCTGGCCGCGATCAGGTTGTCCCGCTGGAAGGTCGGGGATTTCAGCCCCGGATGCGGGGTCAGCGTGGCGTAGCCGCCGGTCAGCAGCTTGAGTTCGGGAGAGACCTTGCGCGCCTCTTCAAACGCGATTTTCTGGAGTTCGACGTATTCGTCCGGGCTCATCCGGTTGAAACCGGTCAGGTCGGGTTCGTTCCAGACCTCCCAGAAGCGGATTTTGCCCTTGTAGCGGGCGAACACGGTCGCCGCGTAGTTGCGCCACGCGGCGGAATCGGGCTTGGAGCGCGACCATTCCAGCCAGTCCGGAGCGTTGCGGAGCTGCTCCGCCGCCGCCCAGCGCGCGGTAAAGGCGAGCATCGCCTGAAGCTCCATGCCCATCTTGCCGTAGGAGTCGACCAGGGAATCCATCGGGGCGAAGTTCCAGCGGTCTGCCGCGGGCTGGAGGGTGTGCCAGTCGACGGAGTCGCGGATCACTTTCGCGCCGCACAGCGCGGCGGCGAGCACTTCCTTGTCCTGCGCCCCCGGACTCCACCACTCCGAATGCGTGCAGATGCTGAAGAGAAAACCGGGCGCACGTCCCTCAGTGGGGCCGGCCGGTTCCAGCAGGGCAAACGACCGCGAGTGCGTCACAGGCCGATCCGGCGCACCGGCTTCCCGCACGGTCGCGGTGACCTGCCAGTGGCCGAGGCGATCGGGCTGTTTTTCCGGCTTGAACGTGACCGACTGCCCCGGCGCAAGCGCGGCGGAACGGCTCTCCGTCAGCCGGGTCCCGTCGAAATGCGCGTAAACGATGTCGATCGCGAAATTTCCCGCTTTTTCGGAACGGTTGGTGAAGCGGAGGGCCAGCGCCGCTTCGCCGCCCTTGCGGAGCACATGGACCGGCGTGCCGGTTTCGACCTCAAGCTCCAGCGCTTCGGCCGCGGGCAGGACGGTTCGGAGCGCGGCGCTCTTCAACAGCACTTCCCCGTTTGCGGCGGCTGAATTGCGAAAGAAGATATTGTCCATTTTGACCGGCAGCACCGCTTCTTCCAGAATTGCGCCGAGATCGAATTGCAGCGGCGCCCCCTCCCGCTGCAGGCGGAGTTCCGGGGTGGTGAACGGCACACCTTTGGCGTCACGCAAAATGGCGAATGCGGTCAGTTCGCCCTGACGCACTTCGGCGTCGAGGGTCAGGGCGGCAGGCCTGCCGCGCAGAGGCAGCAGTTCGTTCCTGCGCTCGGTGATTATGAATTCGCCTTTGATGTCTTTGAGCAGCACGCCGTCCGGCTGCTGCACGATCAGCCCCTGACCGCCGCGCTGCCGGAACAGTTCATCCCGGTCGAAACGGTACAGCGGCAGAAGCGCCTTGTCGCCCGGCAGTTCCCGCACGGGCGGCGCTTCGGTGTCGATATCAAGTGCGAGGAGCGTCAGACTTGAGGCTGGTGCGCCCCCGGCGAAATCAAAGGCGAACCCCAGCACGCTGCCCGGCATGTCGAAAACGCGGTTGGCGTCTCCGCCCCAGCAGAGCTGGAATTGCTCCGGCTTCACCTGCCAGACCACTTCAAATTCGCCGCCTCTGGCGAAATCGGCTTGGCTCACATACTGGAATACCTCGCGGTTGCGGTCGAGCAGCCGCAGCGACATGCGCCGGACCGGGGAACCGGCGGGGACGCGGACCTTCGCCGCGATGCGCGCCGAGCGGAAAATGCCGAGCGGCAGCGGGCGCGGCAGTACGATTTCGGCATAGCCCGGCTTCGCGGGATTGAACGGGAACGTGATTTCCCCGCTCCGGGCGCGGCAATCCAGTCGGGCGCCGCCGCCCGGTTCCGGGACGATCAGGGTGCCGCTGTCGAGGGAGACGCGCGCGGCCCAGAGAACGCCGGCCGTACACACGGCGGCGAAAAGGAGGAATCTCTTCAAATAGTGCATGGTTGCCTCGAATTAACCTGAATGGATCACAGTCCCCAATGCGCTATGGGAGCCAGCAGCGAGTCGGTATTGCTGGATATGAAAAGGGGAGGATTGAGCTTCTTGACGTACATGCCGTAGAAAAGCGCGTTCCGGCCGCCGTCCGGATGGCCGTACTCGAATTTGAATCCCCAGTACGGGACGGACTGGCCGCCGCCGTACTGATTGGCGTCACGGCCGTCGTCCGTGTGCGGGACGATGCGGTCCGCCAGCAGTACGATATCGTTCCGGTTGGTTTTGTAGTTGGAGTAAAACGGCTTGACCCGGTCCATCCGGAACGCCTGATTGGCGGCGAGGGACCTGCTCGTATCGTTTGCATAGGGGACTTTGCCGTCGCTTTGGCTTCCTGCGTTGAAAGCGTAACTGAGCCGGGTCTTCTTGCTGCCGACAAGGGCGTTTTTATCCGTGGGACAGGTCAGGTATTTCGCGACGAGGTTCCAGCGGTTGGCGTGCGCGCCGTCGCCGCCGAGCGTGGATACGACGAATTGCTCCCAGGAGTTCGGCGTGCTCTGGTCGGCGTTGGTCGCTCCCGAACGCGGCGGGAACCATTCGCCATTGCCGTAAAGCATGATTGCGGTACTGATCTGTTTGAGGTTGTTGACGCAGGCGGTCGACTGCGCCTTGTCTCTGGCCTTGTTCAGCGTGGGCAGCAGCATGGAGGCGAGAATCGCAATGATTGCGATCACGACGAGCAGCTCGATCAGCGTAAAATTCTTGCTTTTCATACGGTTATATCCTTTCATTGGGAGTTAGTGTTCTTACGGAGTCCCGTTCTATGAGCTTCATTGGTATTTCGGCCTTGAAATTGGCGATCTTCTTCTTCAGGATCGCGGCGATCCCGGTGAACGCGGCTTCGACCTCCGCGCCGAGGTCGGCGCAGACGGCGGTCAGGGCGGGATGGTAGAACTTGCCGATCTGCTCGGTCGAGTGCGCCATGATGCTGATGTCGCGCGGCAGCTCGTAGCCGAACTCGCGCAGCGCCGTCATGATGCCCGGAACGCCTTCGGCGGTGATCGCGTAGACCGCGGTGAACCCGGCGGCGCCGTCATGTTCTTCGAGATACTGCTTCATGCCGAGATACGCCTTGTACTGGGCGTACTCGCCGCTGGCGGTCATGCAGTCGATCTTGATCAGCCTGATGCCGAGCAGCTTTGAGAGGTAGTCGAATGAAACGGCCTGCTTGTCCGTCGGAAGCGAATGCGGCTCGCTCTGCACGATCGCGATCTGTCGGTGGCCGCATTGGTAGAGATGGTGGCACGCGAGGATGGCTCCCCCCGCATCGGCCGACCTGACGTTGCTGACCGGGAAGCTGCCGGTGTCGGCATTCAGCAGGACGACCGGAATCGAAAGGGAGGCGAGCCATTTCATTTCATCCGTGGAAATGTCGGCGCGCGGCGTGCGGATGATCGCGGCATCGAAGCCGTCGGTGTTGAGCGAGGCAATCGTGTCGCTGTCCGGCACCAGCATGGTCTTACACAGTTGCCAGCCGTGATGCGTTTCCGTGTAGACGCCGGCCATGCGGTTCCATTCGAGGGTCACTTCGCTCGGCCAGTCCAGCACTGCCAGAAGCACTTTATAGGCATTGGGGCGGCGGGTCACGCTGCTGAAGATTCCGACCTGCGGAACCCGTTCGATCAGCCGGTCCGCTTCCAGCCGCTCAAGCGTGCGGTCCAGCACACCGCGGTGGCATTTGAACTTATCCATCAGTTTTCGGACCGAATAGAACTTCGTGCCGGAGGGGAAGTTGTCAAGCTCCCGGTCCAGCATCCGGTACAGTTCTTCGATTTGCGGTTCAAGTTTCATACGCTCTTTCCAAAATTGTGCCGCCTTGTGAATAATTATACCGGAAATGCACAGTTAAAACAATAACTGTGCATAATTTTTGCGGAAAATCATACATCCGCCGCAGGCCTGCGATCCGGGATGAAGAATATAAAAAGAGTGCGAAGACGAATCTGCGCACTCAAATTGCGATCCGGGACGGGGCCTCCCGTCAACGGATGGCTTTGGACATCCGCAGGACGGTGTTGTAGTAGACCACGAGATCTTTGGCGGTCTCGTACTCTTTGGGATTCGGGGAGTTCTTCAGGAGCTGCATCGAAACCTTGGCGACCTCCAGCGCCTTGTCCGGGCGGCCGCAGTAATAAAGCACTCCGGCGTATTCGCGCGCGATCAGCCCCTTCTGGCGGTCGTCGGCGAACTTCGGTGCGTTGTAGGCGGCATGGGTCAGCTTGTAGGCGTTTTCCACGCGCAGCTTGCCGACCGGCTGGCTGAGTTCCTGCCGGGCGAAGCGGATCAGCACCGCCGGCTGGTCTCCGAAGTCGGCGACCAGGCGGTCGAACCAGACGGGCAGCCGGGTGTCCGCCCCCGCCTGGTGCAATGCGCGGATCAGCTGCTCATAAAGCTTCAGGTTGCGGGGGAGCTGTTTCAGGCCTGCTTCAGCGGTCTTTTCGGCGGTGTCGATGTCGTTCATCAAAGTGCCGGTCAGATTGATTTTGAGGGTCAGCAGTTCAAGGTTATCCGGATGTTTTTCCAGCTCGGCGTCGACCAGTTTGCGCACGGTCGGATAGTCCTTGATCTTCATCGCGCTCATCACCGCCTGGGAGAACTTCTCGCGCTCGATATTGCCTTTCAGGTCGTATTTGCCGGAGAGGATTTCCGGGAGCACCTCGTCGAGGTATTCCGGGCGGCCGCGCCAGAGCAGTTTGCCTGATTTGTCGATCACCGCCGCCAGCGGCACCTGGTCGTTGGGGCGCATATAGGTGTAGAGCGTCTTGAGGATGTTGTCGGCGGCGACCGGGAAGGGCAGGGGCTGGTTCCTGATGAATTTGTCGACCGCCTCCGGGGAGTCGGGCGCGATGCCGATGAACTGCAGCTCCTTTTCCCCGAACTTGTTCGCGGTGGCGATGATGCGTGGAAACACATCCAGACTGCGCTGGCCGATGGTCCAGAAGAACAGAACTGCGTGCTTTTTGCCTTTCAGGTCGGCGAGGTTGACCGGCTTGCCGGAGAGCCACGCCCGCAGGTCCAGTTCGGGAACCTCCGCTCCGGTCTCCAGCGTCGCGCCCGGGGCGGAGAAGATGCAAAACAGCGCGGCTGCCGCCGCAACGAACAGTTTGAGGGAGTTCTTCATTTCATTTTCTCCAATCGGTCAAACCATTTGAACAGAAATTCGGCGCAGAGCACGAAAAGTCCCGACACCAGCAGCGGCCAGCCGGTATAGCCCGCCCGCATCGCCTGAATGCCGCTGACGATCAGCGGCACCGCGCAGAGGACCAGCGCCAGCCGGAACAATAAGTGGCAGAGCTTCACCAGCAGCGGATTGGGCTTGTTCGCAAGCCGGGCCGGTGCGGGGGAAGCCGGAGCCGCCGCGTTTTCCGGTTCCGGCCGGGTTTCGTGGCGGCGCATCGCCGCATAAACCAGCGTGGCGGTCATCTTCTCAAAGGAGATGCCGGAAACTTTAGCCGCTTTCGGCACAAGACTGGTGGCGGTGCAGCCGGGGATGGAGTTCCCCTCCAGCATATAGGGCACGCCGTCTTTGCCGACGATGAAATCCACCCGCAGGATGTCGCGGCAGCCCGCGCCCAGATAGAACTTGACCGCCTGCCGGGAGGCGTCGGCGACCTGTTCCGCGGAGAGGGAACGGGCCGGGCAGAAGTATTCGGTGTGCCCGTCCTTGTAGACGTATTTGGCGTCGTAGTCGTAGAAGCCGTGGGGGCTTTTGATCTCGATCGCCGGGAGCACTTCGCCGTTCACGATCGGGACGGTGATCTCGATGCCGTCGATGTACTCCTCGACCAGCAGCTCGCCGGCCATCGCGAACTCTTTTTCCAGAGCGGCGTCCCACTCTTCGGCGCGTTCGACCTTCACGATGCCGAAGGTCGAACCTTCCATCGGGACCTTGAGGATCAGCGGCAGTTTCAGGTTCTGCGGCAACTCCCGGCGGTCGCGGGTCACGACGCTCCACTTCGCGGTCGGGATGCCGAGCCGGTCGAGCAGCCGCTTGGTGGCGATCTTGTCCATGGTCAGCAGACTGGCGGCGCTGCCGGAGCCGACGAAACGCAGGCCGGCTTCCTCCATCACCTTCTGGATGCGGCCGTCCTCGCCGAAGCCGCCGTGCAGCACCGGGTAGACCACGTCGGCTTCGCGCATCTCCGGGAGGAGGCGGCATTCGGTCACATCCGTGACCGTCACGTCGAAGCCGCCGTTGCGCAGGGCCTGCGCAACCGCGCTGCCGGATTTCAGCGAAATTTCACGCTCGTTGCTGGTGCCGCCGAGCAGGAGGTTGATTTTCGGGGCCTCGACGGCGGCCATCACTTTGGGCAGTGCGTCCGGGTTCAGGAATTTCACTTCGGGACGCAGGTAGAAGCCGTGCTTTTCCGCGACGGCGCAGCGCAAATGGCGGACCAGCTCCACATAGTCGGATTCCCTGCCGGAATCGAGGTTCACGATGAAGTTGGCGTGTTCGGCGCTGACCGCGACGCCGCCGATCCGGTAATTCTTCAGGCGGCACTGGTCGATCAGTCTGCCCGCCGGTTCAAATTCGGAAACGTTGCGGAAGGTGCAGCCCGCGCTGCGGCCGGCGGGTTCGCGTTTGCGCCGCGCCTCGACTTCGGAGCGGAGCGCGGCGATTTCGGTTTCACGGTCGGCGGCGGGCAGTTTCAGCTCCGCGCCGGTGATCACGACGTCGTCGGGAATGGAGCTGCCGCGGTAACGCCACTCGATTTCGTCGTGGCCGGCGCTCCACGGATTGCCGCGGAAGTCGAAGCCGCTGACTTTGACGATGAAATCGCCGATCGAGACGCCGTTGGCACCGGCGTTCATCCGGAGCGCGCCGCCGAGGGTGCCGGGGATGCCGGCCAGCCGGGCCAGCCCGCCGAGGCCGAGTTCGACGGTGCGGCTGGTCAGGTCGGGCAGCCGCAGGTGCGCACCGGCGCGGATGATGCCGTTTTCGCTGCTGAATTCGGAAAAGCCGTTGCGGTGCAGCCGGATGCCGAGCATCGGGCAGGGGGCGTCCATGCCGACGAGGTTGGTGCCGCCGCCGATCACAAAGACCGGAATCGCGTGTCCGGAGGTGAAGCGGAGCAGTCCGGCCAGCTCCTCCGGGTCCTGCGGTTCGGCGAGCACCGGCAGCGCGGAACCGACGCCGAGCGAAGTGATGTCGCGGTATGAAACGTTTTCACGGATGGCGAGCCGGGGGAGGGCGCGCTTGAGGTCGTCGAGATATTGCGCTTTCATTGCTTGTTGTACACTTTCTTCGGATCGAACACGGTTTCGCCGGTTTCCACAAGCGTGCCGCCGTCGACTTTGCGGTAGAAGCAGCTGCGGTGGCCGGTGTGACAGGCGGCGCCGCCGATCTGTTCGACCTTGAAGATCACGCTGTCGCCGTCGCAGTCGACGAGGATTTCGCGGATCAGCTGGACGTTGCCGCTCTCTTCGCCTTTGCGCCACAGCCTTTTGCGGCTGCGCGAGTAGTAGACCGCGCGGCCGGTCGCGAGGGTTTCTTGCCAGGATTCCGGGTTGATGTTGGCCAGCATCAGCACTTCACCGGTCCGGAAATCCTGGGCGATCGCCGGGATCAGGCCGCCGTACTTGCTGAAATCGAGTTCGATCATTCTTTCTTGAGCCTTGCAGAATAGTTTTTGGGGATACGCCTTTATTAATGTGGTCGCATTTATCGTTTTTTGCAAGTCGCCGGAAGCAGGTAATTGGAAAAATGATCGAAGTATGAAAGCGCGTTCAGCCAAGCGGAACGGTCATGCCGTCGGAGGCGAACAGCACGCCTGCCCCCCACGCCGCGTCGGCCTTCGCCTTCTCTCCGGCGGGATCGCGGAGGATTTCGAGGCCGTGGTGGAGAAAGAGAAGCCGTCTGACCGGCCAGTGCCGCGCCCGGACCAGTGCACACAGTTCGGCGGCCCGGTGGTGGCCGGTCTCCGCCATCAGCAGTTCGGTCGGCTGTTCCAGCCATGCCGCCAGCTCGTCGAGCGAACCGACGTCGCCGGTGTAGACGATGTGCTTGGGGCTGAACCGGAGCCGGAAGGAGTAACTGCGCGGCTTGCCGCTGCGGGGATCGGGCGGCATGTGGCGGTTGGGCAATGCTTCGACCGCCGTTTCGCCGTCGCGGTGGAGTTCTCCGGGGCGGAGTTCACGGACGACCGGCGTGAAATCCCATTCGTCCCCAGCCGCCGCGTCGGCTTTCAGGAACACGTCGGCCGCGGCGATGACCTCCGGCGCGGAGGTGTGACAGGGAAGCTCCCGGAACTCCCGGTCGCCCCGGAGCCATTTCTCCTTGCGGATCGCCTGAAAAATTCCGGGCAGCCCCGCGGTGTGGTCCAGATGCGGGTGGGACAGGAAGAGGGCCTTGACCTTCAGCGGCGAAAGCCCTTTCGCATAGGCGTGGGAAGCGCATCCGCCGCCTGCGTCGAACCAGAGCAGCCCGCCGTCGTCCTCTTCGAGAATCCACGATGTGTAATCCCGTCCCGGCATCGGTTCGGTGCCGGAACAGCTTCCGAGAATGTGGAGCAGCATTGTAATCTCCTTGTCTGATTTCAGGTCGGGCTAGACCAGGTCGCGGCGGACTCCGAGGGTGGATTCGGAGAAGACGACCGGATCAGTCTGCCGGAAGATTTCGCGTTGGAGCTCTTCGGGGGAGGGATCGGCCAGCAGCGCGATTTCGTACTCGTGTTCCCCCTGATCGGTGATCCGGTAAGTGTTGACCGCCGGAACGCGGTAGGGATCATGATGGGCGTAATAGGGGGTGCGCAGCAACGTCAGGCGCAGCTCGCCGCCGGGCTGGACGTCGCAGGCGAAACAATCCTTCGACACGACGGCGAGCGACTGTTCCCGTCCGCGCAGCAGAGTGTAGTTGAAAAACGGAAATTCCTCGCCGTTGAGTTCGCGGCGGATTTCGCCGCCGGGACAGCCGTCGCGGCGTTCGAGGACCGGGAAGGCGGGAGTGAGCGCCAGCTTCACGATCTGCTGTGCGCCGTTCCAGTTCAGGCGGAGCCGGAGCCGCAGTCCGCGGAATCCCGCTTCGCGGCGCAGGGCGGCATGGATGGTGTTGCCGCGCCCGTCGCTGAAGCGGCCGAGCGACTGGGACAACAGCGGCCCGGTGAAGTGACTGTGGAATTTCCCCGCCTGCCGGAAAGAGCGGCCGGGTTGGGCCGGATAGCCGTTCAGCCCGTGGCTCCAGGTGTCGGAGCGGTCGCGGATTACGTCGAAGCGCAGCGGCGCGCCGAAATATTCGCGGCCGCCGCATTGCAGGGAGGCGACGCCGTCGGGAGCCGGGAGGCTGCCGGAACGGTCCGGGGCGGAGGAACCGGCGTAGTCGAGGTACAGGATTTTCCGGCCTTGAGGCGGCAGTTCGAGCGGAAAAGCGAGGCGGGCCAGCCGCATTACGGCGGCTTCCGGCGGCAGCGGCTGGAGCGGCGCCGTCCGTTCTTTTTCATCCAGCAGCCGGATGGTTTCGATGCCGCGCCTTCCGCGTGAATACTCCCATGAGACCCACGGCTCGACCTCGAACAGCCCGCGATAGGGTTCAGGGCCGGTGTTGTCGAAGACCAGCCGCTGCCGGGAGTCGGGGCGGAACCGCACGTTGCGGCGGCGGACCGCGCGGATCTGCGCAGTCCGTGCGAGGCTGCGCACCGCCCCGAGGCTGTCCAGTATCCCGTCGTAGGCGGAGGCGATGGAGCTGCCGGGCAGGAGGTCGTGGAACGTTGCGAACAGCAGCAGTTTCCACGCCTTTTCCCGCTCGGAGCGGCTCAGGAGGCGTTCCGACTGAAGCAGCCGGTTTTCGGTCAGCCGCACTGCGCGCTTGATCGCGGAACAGGCGGAATAACAGCCGATCGCGTGGTGGAGGAGTTCCCCGGTCACCACCGGCAGCTTCGCGCCGGAGCCGCGGACCGCGTCGAAAAAGGCGTCGGGATGGCTGAACCGGATTTCGGCGTCCTGGCGGCCGCGCTGCGTGAGGAGGTAGTCGATTTCGGCGCGGGCGGGGCCGCCGCCGTGGTCGCCGACGCCGCAGAAGCACATGATGTGGCCGACCGCCGGATCGACGGCGGCGATCACCCGTTCGAGGTGGCCGGGAAGGTATTCGGGGGAGGAGCTGTAACTCTCGAAAATGCGGGCGGCCAGCAGTTCCGCGCTGTTCGGGGAGCGCCAGCGGAAGAGTTCGCCCGGCAGTGTTTTTTCCTGCGGGGAGGGGCGCATCATGCAATAGTTGATGATCCCGGCTTCGCGGTAGAAGTCCGGCAGGAAAGCGCCGTGGCCGAAGCTGTCCACATTGTAGCCGGTCCTGACTTTGACGCCGAATTTTTCCCGGAAATACGCTCCGCCGAACTCGTTGTGCCTGCGGTAGGTTTCCGGCGACGCGAGATTGCAGTCGGGCTGGACGTACCAGCCGCCGACCACGTGGAGACGTCCGGCGGCGATATGGCCGCGCAGCCTCTCGAACGTGGCGGGATCGTGCCGCTCGACGGTCTCATAGAACCACGCTTCGCCCCGGGTGAGGTGGATTTCCGGGTAAGCGTCCAGCAGGTCGCAGGCGGTCCGGGCGGTGGAGAGGGCTTCGTCGATGCCCTGTTCCAGCCTCCAGAGCCAGACCGGGTCGAGATGGGAATTGAGGATGATGTGAACGATCGGCTTCATTGGTTGTGTTGGTCCTTGGTGGTGGTGGTTTGTTCGATGGCTGCGATCTCTTCCGGGAGGAGGGCGATGCCGTAGATCCGGCAGTCGTAGATCCGGCAGTCGAGCGCGGAACGCACGCCGCCTTTCCCGTCCGGGAAACCGCCGGCGAAGAATGTTCCGCCGTAGGGAAAGACGGGGCCGGCGATCGAGTCGCGGGCCTCTTCCTGCCCGTTGACGTAAAGTACGGCGACGGTTTCGATGCCGCGCCCTTCGGCGACGCCGGTTACGCGGTACTGCCTGCCGGGGACGAGCCGGGTCTTGCTGTGGATCATCAGGCTGTCCGAACGGAAAGCGTTCCACACATTGAAAAAGACGCGGCCGTCCGGCATCACGCCGAGCGCGTTGTCGAAGCCGGGCCGCCCGGCGATCACGCCGTTCTGCTTCGGGAGTGCGTCAAGTTGCACGGCGGCGGTGACGGTGACCGATTCCGGGGCGTTGCCGGGTTTCCAGGCGGCGGTCGAGCCGCCGGTGAAATGCCACGCTCCGTCCTGACGGCGGACGTTTCCCGAAAACACCGGTTTCGCCGTGCCGGTTCCGTCGAGGGCGGCGACCGGGGACATCACCGGCCACGCCTTCTTGCCGGTTGCGCCGGGGAGCGCGCAGATTTCACTGGGAGTCAGCGCCTTGTAGTGGAAGTAAAAATTGCCGACCGCACAGGCCACGGGCGATTTCGCGTTGCCGTCGCGGTCTGCGTCGATGCCGCCGAGGAAAAGTTCCCGGCCGTAATGGCGCGGCGGCATCGGCAGGGTGTCGGCGGCTTCCAGCGCTCCGTCGATATAGAGTTTCATCGCCGTATGGTTGCCGCGGGAGCAATCCATCGTACCGGCGACGCGGTGGCGTTTGCCGGGGATCAGCGGATTCCGGGAGATCAGCAGGCGGCTGGTTTTGCCGTCGCGTCCGAAGCAGGAGAAAGTCACCCGTCCGTCCGGGCGGACCGCGAGCGCGTTGTGAAAGCCGGGCCGCCCGGCGATCACGCCGCCTTTTTCCGGCAGGCGGTCAAGGGTGAGGTCGACGACATAACTCGCCGACAGGGGGCGGTCCGGGTAGAGCCACGGGATCGAAAAGCGGCAGACCGAGCGTTGCCCGTCGAATTTCAGGGCATCGCCTGTTTTTTCCAGCGCGGTGCGCAGCGTGACCCGGACGTCGTGCCCGACGTACCCCGAGATGTCGCCGTTGCGGAAAAAGACGACCGGGGGCCGCTCGAACGGCGGTTTCGCGGCGAGCGTTCCGGCGCACGACAGCAGGGTGGAAAACACAAGGATCGTGAACAGCTTCATCGGGCGTTTCCTCCTGTATGGATTTTATCGAGCAGAATCTTTCTGCACGCGGTGAAGGTTTCGGCGGGCTTGAGGTTGAGCTTCAATTGCGGGCCGCGGCCGATCGGCCTGCCGGTATAAGCATCGAACCACTCCTCCGCGCCGCCGACGTTGAGGTCGTACAGGCCGCCCTCGCCGGCGGTGACGGCGACGAAGTCGCGCCCCTTGTGAATTCCCGCGTTGCGCGAACAGTAGACGTGCGCTCCGGCCTTGCGGGCGAAGGCGCGGATCGTCGCGGCGGGCAGGTCGACCGCGCCGCAGAATACCGAAAACGGTCTGCCGTCTCTGCCGGGCCGGAGCACGATCGCCGGGGTGCCGTAGCTGTCGCGCCAGTAGGCGAGCACGAGGTCGCCCTTTTCCGGGACCGGGGCGAAGACCGGCCGGAGGGTTTGTCCCCACCCGTAGTGATCGGGCAGGTTGAAGTCGAATCCCTCCGGGCGCGCCCAGACCGTCCAGGTGGCCGGCTGGACCGGGCGGACTTTGAAGCCGGTCGTCTCCTCGATCGCTTTCAGCGAAAATTCATTGCGGTCGAGGTCGATGTAACCGGGGGCCCACATCCAGACCGTCGGGATTTTTCCGGCGCGGTCGCGCAAGGCGCGCCGTTCTTCACCGGTCAGCGCGACGGCGTTGCAGTGGATGTCCAGCTTGCTGTAACCGGCCTTGCCGGAAACGATGTCGTCGAGGAGCCGGACGCCGGAAGCGCAGCCGGAGCGGGACACGCGGTCGCGCATCGCGCTGACGCCGCCCTCAAGGGTGTAACGCGGTTCGTTCGCAGAAACGATGAAATCGGCGTTCTTTTCGTCGAAAACCAGCGTCACGTCGGGGCGGTAGGGTTCCGGATCGTCCAGAACGGCGGCTTCGAGCCGGTCTGCGAAGGCCTTTTCCTCCCAGAGCGCGGGATCGTTCCACATGCCGCGCGAATGGTGGTCGTACCACCAGACGCCGTAGTTGCGCGCGAGGTTGAACAGGAAGTTGCGCCGCAGCAGCAGGCGGGTCTCTTCGAGGGTGCGGTCGAAGGCGGCGCGGTGGCTGCCGTCCTCGGGCATGCGCTGGCGCATGGAAATATGGGTCGCGGTGTCGTCCTCGTTGAACCAGATTTTGCCCGCTGCCGTGATGCTTTCGCCGACGGTGTGGGTGAACTGAGGGCCTCCCGGCACCCGGGCGAGGTTGGAGTAGCTGTACGGGCCACAGAGCACGTCGATGTCGGGGGAGCGCAGCAGCCGGGCGAGCGCGAAGTGTCCCGACTGCGAGGGGCCGTTGCTCTGCGGCATACACTCGAAAAGATAGCCGTAGAAGACCGAGATGATGCGGGTTTTGCCGCACTCCTCGCGCACGACGCGCGCCAGTTCCAATGCGAAGTCCGCCATGTCGCGGTTCAGGAACGCATTGAAATCGATGCTCGCTTGTTCGGTGTGCGGGTCGTGGAATACCTCGCCCTCGCGTCCGCTGCGGAGCGTCGGCGGCGGAACCGGCGCGTTTTCAAACGTGAGGTGGTTCTTCTTCCACGCCCTGCACAAGGCGGTCAGGTCGTTGCGGTACTTCTCCTTCAGGAAGTTGCGGAAGGCCGCTCCGGTCGCGTCATCGTAGCCGAACAGGTTGCCCCGCCGCGCGAAGTTGCAGTACTGGAATTCGCCGTGGTGTCCGGCGGCGACGTGGTAGCCCATCATGTGATCGCCGTACTTGCGCTCCATATAGCGGATGAAGTCGCGCAGCGCCCCGGCGGCTTCGCGGCGGTAGCGCGCGGAGGCGATCGCAACCTGATCCCGGCTGCCGTCGGCGGAGAGATTCTTTTCCCGCATATCCGCCTCGGCGAACGGCGGCTCCTGAAATTGGACGCGGGGCATGAAAAAGGCGTCGGGATCGGATTTCAGGATTTCGCCGCAGATATGGTCGGCGAAATCGGCGGCGGCTTTCCGCTGCGCTTCGTCGCCCCACAGCGGCAGGAAGCTGACCGAATAGACCCGGACGCCGTGTTTCCGGGCCAGCTTGACTTCGGCGGTGACGCTTTCCGTTTCCACCGGATCGCCTTTGGTGATCCGCGCGGCGGAAAAGATGAAGTTGCTTTCGGCCTTGCCGTTGCGCGTCAGCCGCGGCACGCCGTTGATCGGGCGGACGCTCCAGTCGTCGGCGTGCAGCGCCGCGGAAACGGCCAGCAGCAGTGCCGCCAGAAGGGAAAATCTGTTCATTTGCAAACCTGTTTTTCTGTGGTGGATGTTGATCCTCTAGCGGGCGTACCGCTTGATGCCGTTGCTGTCCGCGTAGTAGATCAGAGGAACGTATTCCGCCCCCAGCTCGCGCCCGGAAGCGGTTTTCGCGTGGCCGTCGAAGAAGGCCGCCGTCGTCCTGCCGAGATGGTGTTCCTTGACCGCATTGGTGTACGAGTCGCAGTAGTAGGTGATCCGGTAGTTCCCGACGGAAGCGAGTTCGGCATTTCCCGCGTCGGCGCAGGCAATCGTACCGCCGGGAGATTTGAAGCGGCCGGGCAGGTAGACGCCCCACTGCTTATCCGGGTCGATGCCCACAATGCCGGTTCCGAGCCGGGCTTTCACATCGCTGGTGGGCCATCCCTTCAGGGCCGGCACGATGTCCATCCAGCCGATGGTTCCGTTCAGGTCGGCCGCCCCGACGCGCGGTGTCCAGTTCGGGTCGAAGTCTCCCGAGGGAGCTCCGCTCTTGGTGCAGGTGAAGGTTCCCCACGGCGCATAAGGGGTCAGGCCGGAGGCGGTGCCGTCGTACTTGATGCCGGAGAGCACGAATGCCGTCAGGGCGGTTCCTCCGTACGCCTGCGGCCCCTGATAGTACATATAATCCTTGAAATCATTGGCATAGAGCTGGTTGGCGAGGATCGCCTGCTTCTTGCGGTTGAGGCATGCGCTGGTCTGAGCCGATTCGCGGGCCCGGTTCAGCGCGGGCAGCAGCATGGAAGCGAGAATCGCTATAATGGCTATTACGATCAACAATTCAATGAGGGTGAATCTACTTCTTTTTTTCATGTTTTTCTCCATGCGGTTGATTGGGGGCGGATGAAAGTTTCAATTTCTCCTGTTCAACCTCCTTTCTGCTGTGGATTCAGGTTTTTCACGGAGGCGCGCTCGATCAGCAGGCTGGGAACGCGGCGGATGCCGAACGGTTTTCCGCTGAAAAGATTTTCCACTCCGGCGCGGACTTCCCGCACATAGCCGTCGAAGTCTCTTGCCACGGTCGTCAGCGGCGGATCGCACCGGGCGGCGGAGGGAACTTCGCTGTTGGCGATCACGCTGATATCGCCCGGAATCGAATAACCGAGCGACTGTACCGCCTGATAGAGGCCGTTGGTGGCAAAAACACCTTGCACGAAGCAACCGGTAAAGATTGCCCCGTGTTGTCGCAAATGGCGGTAAACAGCTTTTTCGGTGGTGATCATGCTTGATTCTCCCGTGTGATGCCGGCAGTTGATGATCTGCGGCCTGATGCCGTGCAGTTGCAGATAAGCGACAAAGCCGCCGGTTTCCCGCCGGACGCAGAGGTCGGCGGGTTCGGAGACGATCGCCGCAATTTTCCGGTGCCCGTTCCGCAGCAGGCTGTCGGCGGCGAGCATGCCGGTGTACTCCGGTTCGCTGTCGATGGCGTTGACTCCGTCGCAGGAGATGTGGTTTTCCAGAAAGACCAGCGGGATTTCGCAGGAGAGCAGCCGGGCGACGTCCTGTTGCGTGCAGTCGGAAAAGGCATAGGTCAGCAGCGCGACATCGCCGAGTTCGCGGTTCAGCCTGCCGAAGAGGAACTCCCGCTCCTTCCCGGGCGGAATGAGCGCGCGTGAAAAAACGCAGCCGGAGAGGGTGCTGAACGCCTCCTCGAATTTCGCATCCAGCGTCTGCCAGTATTCGGAAGGCCAGTCGCTGTGGACCACGACGATGCGCCGCACGGCGGGATCGGGCCGTTTCCGCACGAAAATGCCGACCTGCGGTTCGATGCGGATCAGCTCCTCGGCTTCCAGCCGGGCGAGAGCCTGCTCCAGAGCCCGCCGGGAGGTCCGGAAACGGCCGATCAGCGTCTGGTAGGAGAAAAAACGGTCGCCGGGCGCATGGTCCGTCAGGGCCGCGCGGAGTTTTCCATAGAGCCGCCGGATTTCCGGCTGTATGTCTTTAGGCATTTTTCATCTCCTTATCCGTACTGTGAGTTAATCTATTGTTATGCCACAACCATCGCAAAACTATGTCACAATAAATATAAAGCGGAGGTGAAATTCATTCCAGCCGGAAGCAATGATTTGTCTTTCCCGGCTCGGGGGACATCTGCCATGTGAAGGGAACGGAAGAAAGATAAAAACTACCTGTTTGATTACGTTTTGGTCATAAAGTGGATTGTATCTATTGAAAATACAAAGAAAAACAGTATGTTTATATTATGCTAATAAGAATACATTGAAAGGATGTATGAAACTGCTGGTACACACCGGTGGCGGAATTTCGTCCTGCGAGGCGAAAGAAAGCCGTCCGTTGAGTGAAACCCTGCGGGAAGCGGGGATAGGGCTGGATTTGCGCTGCGGCGGCAACGGGCGTTGCGGCAGGTGCCGGATCGAGCTGGTTCGCGGCGATTTCGTCGCGGCGGGCCGCGCGGTTTCCCTGCGGGGCAAAGAGACGGCGGCGGTGAACGCCTGCACCTGTTTCCCCGCCGGAGCCGAGGGGGAGATCCGGATTCCGGCGGCCTCGCTGCACCGGAGCGACGGGGCGGTGGAGGTGAACTTTTCGCCGGTGCCGGATCTGTCCGGGGGGCCCGGAGGCCTGTCGGTTGCGGTGGATATCGGCACCACGACGGTGGCCGCATTGCTGGTGGAGGATGGGCGGATCGTCGCGTCGGCGGGGATGCCGAACCGGCAGTTCCGGTTTGGAGACAATGTGATCGACCGGATCGCCGCGTGCCAGAGTTCGCCCGGGGCGCAGCGGGAGCTTCACCGGGCGGTGGTCGATGAGACGATCAATCCGTTGCTGGCGCAGTTGGCGGCCGATCCCCGCCGGATCAGCCGGATGGCGGTCGCCGCCAATACTGTGATGACCCATCTGTTTTACAATGAAAGCCCGGTTTCGATCGGGACGGCGCCGTTCACGCCGAAGTTCCGTCGTTTCCCGGAAGTCGCCGCCGCGTCGCTCGGAGTGGCGATTCGGCCGGAAGGAAGGATCATCGCGGCTCCGGCGATCTCCGGCAACGTCGGCGGCGATATCACCGCCGGGCTGGTGGCGACGGGCTTCGGCGCGTCCGGCGGAACGGAGCTGCTGCTGGATCTGGGAACCAATTGCGAGATGGTATTGGCGCACCGGGGGAAGGTCTGGGCCTCCAGCGCGGCGGCGGGACCTGCTTTTGAAGGGGCGAACCTGAGCTTCGGATGCCGCGCCGCGCCCGGAGCGGTCGAGCATCTGACGCTGTCGGCGGCGGGCAAGCTGGAGTTGCAGGTTTCCGGGGGCGGAGCACCCATCGGCCTGTGCGGTTCCGGGGCGGTCGATTTTCTGGCGGAAGCCCGCCGCGCGGGGGCGCTGGATGAGTACGGAAGACTGGAGCCGGGTGTGCTGCGGCGCTGGGGACGGCTGGTGACGCGCAACGGCGGGAACGGTTTCCGGATTGCCTCCGGCATTGTGGTGACGGAAGCGGATATCGAGCGGCTGTTGAAGGCCAAAGCGGCTGTCGGCGCGGGAATCGCGTCACTGCTGCGCCATGCCGGAGTGGAACCGGAAGAGATTCGGATATTTCATCTGTGCGGCGGTTTTGCCCGCTGCCTGGATTTGGATGCCGCGCAGGCGATCGGGATGCTTCCGCGATTGGAGCGGCCGGTATTCCGGATCGGCGGCAATACCTCTCTGGCGGGTGCCGTGTTGCTGGCGGCGAGGCCGGACCGGATGGCGGAATTCGAGAAATGGGCGGATTTGCCGTGCGATTTGCCGCTGAATTCGCTGAAAGGTTTCGAGGAGAGTTATATCGATGGGTTGCTTTTAGGCTGAATACAAGTGATTTGTGATGGTGTTTATAATTTGATTTCACTAAAAAAGAATAATTTTGCCTTTTTTATATCTTTTTTGCAATTTTTTGTTTGCTTTGTTCGTTTTTTATAAAAATGGAGTTATATTATGCCAGAGTTACCAGAGGCTGAGAATATCGGAAGGGCTTTGAAGCGCGCGTTGGTGGAACGCCGGATCGTAAAGGTGGAGGTGTTTACTCCGGCCATGCGCGAACCGCTGACGCCGCTGCTTTCGGCCGGATTGGAGGGGCGCCGGATCATCGATGTGCGCCGGCGCGCGCGTTATGTCGTGGTGGAACTGGATGACGGACGCGGGCTTCTGATGCACTTCGGGATGTCCGGGGTGGTTCGGGTGGAGTCGCCGGAGGTGCCCCGGCGGAAACATGAACATGTGTTCCTGCACCTGGACGACGGGCGTGCTTTCCGGTTCGAATGCACAAGGCGGTTCAGCGTGCTGAAAGTTTGCGAACTCCCGCGGCCCGGCGGGTGGCCGTCTGAACTGGATGCTCTCGGTGTGGAGCCTCTTACCGATGCGTTTAACGGAAATTATCTTTATGAAAAGTCGCGCGGCCGCACGGGATGTGTCAAAAATTTTATCATGAACAATGAAATAGTGGTCGGGATCGGCAATATTTATGCGACGGAAACGTTATATGCATCAGAAGTCAGTCCGTTGCGCGAAACCGGTTCCGTGACCCGCGAGGAATGTTCGAGAATCGCCGAGTGCGCGAAACGGATTCTGGCGCGGGCCATCGAACTGGGCGGCACGTCGATCTCGGATTTTTTGAATGTGGATGGTTCGGAAGGAAAATTTGCCCTGGAGCTGGCGGTGTACGGCAGGAAGGGGCAGGCGTGTCCGAAGTGCGGAGAACGGATTGAGATGAGGAAGCTCGGCGGCCGCAGTTCCTGCTTCTGTCCGGTGTGCCAGAAGTAGATGGGCCGGGGTTCCGTAAAGTAAGTAACTCATGCTATATAGGAGGACGATATGAAGTTCCGGGTCATGCTTATGACTGGACTGTTGCCGCTCGGTTTGGGCTTGGCCGGCTGTGCGGCGATCGGAGAGAAACCGGAATCCGAAGCGGCGGCGGAGCTGTTGCCCGCCGCTCCCCAGCCGGAAGCGAAGGCGATTGCCTCCGCTTATGTCGCCGGGCTGGCGGAAGCGATCGAACAGGATGATTTCGCAAAGCTCAAGGCGGTGATTCCGCGGGAATCGAAGGACAAAGTGACGGAGGAGATGTTCAAACAGATGGCCGGAGAACTTTTCGAAGGGCTTGGAACCCTGAAGAAAACGGAGTATCTGGGAGAACTGAATCAGAGCGTGGTAATGGATTATATCTGGAAATTCACGTTCGAAAAAATGAGTGCCGACAAGGATGGCAAAAGCCGCAATCTGTGCAAAGAGGTGCTGTACATGGTTCGCATGGGGCGAGTCGACGGGCGGTTTGTCATTGTCGGTTCCGGTTTCCGATTTTAACAGAATCTTTTAAATAATAACAAAAGGGATTTAAGATGAAAAGTTTGACTGAAAAGCAAAAGAACATTCTGGAATTCATCGAGGAGTTTCTTGATCGCGAAGGAATGGCGCCGACGGTTTATGAGATTGCCGACAATTTCCAGATCAAGACTTCGACGGTCTTCGCCCATCTGCGGGCGCTGCAAAAGAAAAAGCAGCTGTCGCGCAGCTCGAAGGCCCGCAGTATTTCGCTGATGTCCCGCGCGCGCGGAAGCCGGACGATGCCGAATTGCGCGCTGGCGATTCCGTTATTGGGACGGGTCAATGCCGGACTTCCCTCTGAAAGCATTGAATTCAAGGAAGGCGAGGTCTGCATTTCGAATACGATGCTCGGCGAGCATACGCCGGAGCAGATGTTCGCGCTGCGGGTGCAGGGCGAAAGCATGCGTGATCTCGGTATCTACGACGGCGACATCGTGATCTGCGGACAGGGCGCTTCAAAGCCGCGCCCCGGTGATATCGTGGTCGCGTTGGTGCAGGGGGAAGTGACGGTCAAGAGTTATTTCCCGAAAACGGGCGGCCGTATCGAGCTGCGCCCGGCGAATCCGGACTTCTCAGTACAGGTTTATCCGATTGCCGACGTGACGATCCAGGGCAAGGTGGTCGGCCTGCATCGCAAGTATTGAGCAATCTGAAGTTGAAAGGGCTGTTGCAAAAACTCATGGTTTTGCAACAGCCCCTTTTTCATTTCTTCAACTTACGTTCTGTAGAGAATTCAAGTACAATCGGCACCATAACGCTCTGGGATTGAGTTTTTTATAATATGTAAGTCAATGTATTGTAGTTGTTTAGATATGGCAGCCCATGCGGGAATTGTTCGAACTGCTTTTCTTGCGCTTTTCGATTGAAAAAAATCCATTGCGCACTTCTTTTAAACGAAAAAGGAGCATGAAAAGTGAAAAAAATATCGCTTGATCCGCGGAATGTGCGGAAGCATGACGCACGAAACAAACAGGTGATTTTCGATTCGTTGAAGGAGCTGGGGGCCGGGCGGTCTATTCTGATCGATGCTGCCGATACTGCCGTCGCCGGCAATGGAGTGTTGGAGCAGGCGGAAAAGCTCGGCATCCCGATCCGCGTTGTCGAATCGGACGGTTCCGAACTGATCGCAGTTAAGCGTATCGACCTGACTCCGGACGATCCCAAGCGCAAAGCCCTCGCCATTGTTGATAATCGATCCAATGATTTATCGTTTTTTGATAATGACGAATTATTGAAGCTGGCAGAGGAAACCGAAAACTGGAAGGATAAGCTCGGGTTTGATGAAAAAGAATTTGAAGAGCTATTCAACTCAAATGGGATTTTGAACGACCTGATCGAAAATAATTTTGCAAATTCCGTCAAAGCAATGTCAAATGTATTTTCCATCACCTTTGTGTTTCCGAAAACCACCGGCGGCGTCGTGACATCCTTCATACAGCGGCATGGGAAACAGACTTTGACGCAGCGTCTGATTGACATGTGTACTGAAGCGGAGGCGTAGTATGCCATCTTGCGGTTCTCAAATTATCTTGTGCGAAGTGCCGATACGTTTTGATAATTATGTCGGGTGTTCACATGGTTGTAAATATTGTTTTGTTACTCGAAAAGCAGATATCTCACAGGTCAAACTTGGGGAGTCTACGCAGGCGTTACGCGAATTTATAGCCGGAAAAAGGACGACGGATACCCAGTGGTGCGATTGGAATATTCCGCTGCATTGGGGCGGTATGTCCGATCCTTTCCAACCTGCCGAACTGCAATATCGGAGGTCGCTGGATTGCCTCAGAATATTTGCAGAAACCCAATATCCTTTGATTGTTTCAACCAAAGGAACCTCTATTCTTAGCAGACCGGAGTATCTGGAGCTTCTGAGGAAATGCAAAGCAGTAGTACAGGTATCGATGGTTTCACCGCGTTTCGATGTCCTTGAACCTGGAGCGCCGACTTATCACGAACGGCTTGCAAGCCTCGAAAAAATTGCTGCGGCATCATTGCGTTTGATTGTTCGAATTCAACCCTATGTTCGTGAGGTGAAAAGCGATTTGCTGAAATATTTTCAGCAGTACCGGAACGCCGGAGTATATGGGGTTACAATTGAAGGAATCAAATATTTCCACAAGGTTCGCGGAATGGTCAAGGCAGGCGGCGATTATGTCTATCCATGCTCCGGGTTAAAAGAGGATTTTTGCCAGTTACGTGATGAGGCGCATAAAAATAATCTGAAATTTTTCTGCGCCGAAAACCGACTCCGGAAAATGGGGGATGATATGTGTTGCTGTGGAATTTCCGGGCTGGACGGCTTTCGGGGAAATTCCGCCAATGTGGTTCGGTTCATTCATGATCGGCGAAATTTCAAATATACCAGCCACATGACTACTTGTTCAAGCAGTTCATCATGTTTTAAGGCAATTTGTCAAAATTCAGTTTTTTCCGGGTTGCTTCCAGATAAGAGTTTCGCGGACATCATGGAGCTTTTTTTGCATGACCGCAAAACAGTGACAGCGTTTATGGAAGAGACCGCAGCAAAACAAAAGAATTGAGTTTGCAAAAATATTTTTTCATACTACATTGAATAGCATGAGGAAGTTAATAGCTATATTATTTTTATTGCTTGCAGTAGTCGCACAGACGCGCGCAGACACGTTGCGCGCGCGAGTGTTGTGGATTCACGATGGCGATACGGTCAGCGTGGCGGCTCCGAACGGGTTATGGTTCAAGGTTCGTCTGTGGGGAGTTGACGCGCCGGAGCTTGACCAGCCGGGCGGGCGGGATTCCATGATGGCGCTGATCCGGCTCGTCGGACGCAAGCAGGTCACGGTCGACATCAAAGACCGCGACCGCTACGGCCGGCTCGTCGGCGTGATCATTTATCGCAAAAAAGACATCAACCTCGAAATGCTCAAACTTGGCCAGGCTTGGTATTATAAGCAGTATGCGCCAAAGCAGAAAAGCTATGCGGAGGCGGAAGCAGAGGCGCGGGAGAAAAGGCGCGGGCTATGGTCTGAGAGCGATCCGGTTGCGCCCTGGGAATGGCGCAAGCAGCAGCGCCAAAAGAAAAAGCCGGTCGCTCCATCAGAAGAACGTCCGCCCGCTGACGTGAAGCCCGCGGCCTGATTATTCCGTGCTTTCCGGCGCGGCCTGTGCTTTTTCCGGCTCATTATTCGTCCCGGTGGCTTGCTTCACGTCAGCGGGCGCGGAAACGGCGTTTCCGGTGCTTTCTCGTGCTTTCGCGTGCGTTCCAGTGTTTTCGCGTACTTTCATCACCTTTGCGAACGCCTCGAAGCGGGCAGCGGTGGCCTCCGGCGTTTCGTTGGGCGCGCCTATATAACTGATGCTTTCCGTCGAAGCATCGATTCCGAACAACTCTCCGAAAAAGCTGTTCCGGCGCGATTTTACAAACACCACCTGCGTTTGCGTTCCCTCCTGAATGGCCGGGGCGGTCGCCAGCGTGTTCACCGCTCCACCAGCGATCAGGTTGGGCAGGATCGTACCGCTGCTGGTACTGCCGGTGGTTTCGAGCTTGAAAGCGTCCACTCCTGACCCAATGGCGACGGCCTTGTTTTCAAGGGCGGTGCAGCCGGTTACGGACACAAGCACGGACGCCAGCACGGACAAAAACAGGGTGATCTTTTTCATTTTCTCTTTCTCCTTTGGATTATTTGGTATGGGCATTCTGCCCGGCGCTGGTCGCACACTTTGTACGACACTTTATGTTTATCGATCTTGTTTACCTTTTTCAACATAGCCGCCTGACTTTTTTCGATCCGGCGGTTCTGCTTGATGATCCAGAGCAACCCGCCACAGATCGGGACGATCAGGGCCAGCAATTTGGCGATTGTTTCAAGGACTGTTTCCATTATTTCACCTTGTGATAGTTGAACGCCGCAGCGCCGCCGAGCCGGAGCAGCAACCACATCCGAACGGTCGCCCATGCGATGCCGATCCGGCGGCAGTGGCGCGCCATCTTGAGGCCGTTCCGCAGAAACTCCCAGTCAGCCCGCCAGCGCGCGAGGATTCCGCCGCCGAGCGCGTACCGGCGGTCGTGGATGTCTGCAACGACCACCAGCTCCGGGTAGCGTTCGCCGAGCAAATCCCGCAGCCGGTCCGGCATCCACGCCGCGCCGATGCCGTTGCAGTCGCGCCTAACGGCTTCGGTATCGTTCAACAGCTCCGCGCCGGAAAGCCCCGCCGCGCGGGCGAGCTGTTTTTTTTCTCTGATTTCTTCGTCGGTGTACATGGTTATGTTCCCATTCCTATAAATTGCCAAGTTCCCTCTTGTGAGGTTTTCTGGTCCGGTTGTCCCGGAGCGCTTAAAGTCATTTCGATTTCAACCGCCCCTCTTTCCCCCGCAACTGCGTTCAGGGAAGCTGTACCGTATACCGTTGTACGTTCTCCGCTTTTTAAAAATGTCTGTCCCGGATTATTGAAAACCAGATTATATACATCGCCGTCCCTGTCCCCTCCCGTGATCGTGCGTGAACCGGCAAAAGAAACATTGAAATAACCGTCAGCGGTTCCGTTGTTTATAACCGTGATGCCAGCGGTCAACGTATTATTATCGTTCCAGGATTGGCGATCTCCCATCCGAAAATGAGGCCGGGGCACGGGCGTTCCGGTGTCGCCGTTTCCGGCGGCGGCACGGCGGTAAAACTCGAAAACTTTTCCCATCAGGCCACCTCCACCACCGGGTAGCGCCGGGTCGTTTCTCCATCGTAGAACCAGCCAACCTGAAAAGTTCCGGTGTGGTCGGTTACGATGTTGGTTTCGCCTACCGTAACCGTGACGGCGGATGAACTGGTAACCTGCAACAACAGCGTCGGATGGTCAGCATCCAGCACCGGAGCGGTCAGGGTGCAATTCTGCGTCAGCGTGACTTTCTGCAACTCACCGTTGGCACGGTCCAGAGTGATCGTGTTTGCGTCGCTGATGGTGTACCACGACACGCTGCTCGTACTGATGCTGTCGAGTTTGGCCTTGTCAGCCGCGCTCATGGCTCCGGCTTTGGAGGTGGTCGCCTCCCGCATGAAGTCCAGAACCATCTCTCTGCCTGCATTGACTGAGAACGGCGCGGTCGGCACCTCGAAATCATTTTCGTATAACGCGCTGCGTGAATACCGGAAGCCGCCGCAATAGTTCGACACTCCACTGACACCTCCGGCAAACTTCCAAAAAGTAACTGACTCCGGAGGGGCCCATTGCCACGATTTGGAAAACACCCTTATTCCGTTGATAAACAGCCTGAACATCCCGCTTTTTCTGCAAAGAACCAGAAAATTCCAGTCATTTGCTTTTAGAGCCAGTGAACTGATTTCAGAGGCGGGAATAATTTCACTGCTCATCTGCCAGAAAGCGCCGTTGTAAATACGCCAGCTGTAATCATAATTTCCGTTTTCTTTGCAGAAGTACAAAAAGGTTTCATTCAGAGCATTCGTTGGAGGGCGTAGCCACCACTCAAGAGTAAAATCGTCAGCGGCAGAGAAAGCAACGCGCGGCGAAATGCTGATTGTGTAGCTGTCGCCATCATTTCCAATGCCTGATACGCAATTACCGCCGAATGGGCCCGGAACATCTGATACTGCGAGGGTATTCCCCAGTGTCAGGGTGGTTCCGGTGCCACTGTCATTGACCAACTGGTTGGTGGTGTCCGGCATCAATGCCTGGCAGTTACAGCAAAACGGGACCTCAGCTTCGGCGGAGGTGAATTTAAACTGCATCACCTTGCCATCGTCGGCTTGCGTCAGACTCGACACATCCGGAAGCAGCCGGGAACGGTCGATTCCTTTCGTCCAGACCGGCTGACCTGCGGGAGCAGCGTAATCAGTCAGCCGATCCGGAACGGCGAACGCCTTACCGCCGTATCGCGCTCCCATTGTAACACGAAGTTTATTGACTTCCCCTTTGAACCAGCGTCCGCTGTCAGTCGTCTTACCGCCAAACCAGAACGGATTGTCAGAGGCGTCGAACGGTACAAAATCAGCAGTAAATGCAACCTGAAGCCAGATCGCTCCATTCAGGTAATAATTCAAGTTCCATCCTGAAGCGGTTTTCTGTTTTTCGACAGCGACGAAGTGCCACTCGCTGGCAGCACAGGCAACCGAATCATTCGGCCAGTTGGAAGAACGAATTACCGAAGCCAGATAGCCGCCAGTGTCCTGTTCCAGTACGTTCTTGGTCTTATTCCAAGTCAGGCCGATGCTGTGGCTGCCCCAATCTCCTCGATTTTCCGTCAGGATGTAATTCCATTCCGACGAATTGGCGGTGGGCTTCATCCAGAAGTCGATCGTCCACTCCTTATCTGCCGCGAAAATTTCATCTGTTGCCAACACCGCAGTAACGTGCGAATCGTTGCCGTCGAACAGCAGATTGTTGTCACCGGTGAGTGTGACGCCCTGTGTCGTGACAGCCGCCGGAGCCGCATTCCCGTTTGCGGAGTCAGTCAAGGCGTTTTGCAGCAGCAGCCGGACATCTGCGCCGTTGCCGCGATCCACACCCTCCTGATATCCAAGAATATCGCCATCCTTGCCGCCGGTCGGCAGCAGCCGGGATTCGTCCACTACGCCGCCGGTTTCGATGGTCACATTGCCGGATTCGTCGGGAAGCTGGCCGTTCACACTCTTGACCGTGCCGGAGCCGCCGCCGATTTCCGCGCCGTCGTAAGTCAGCTTGCCGTCAGTTTCCGCGAGTTTGTCCAGCGTCGTTTTGTTGGCGTGGGTGTGCGCTTTGCCGACCGCGTCGGCGACCTGCGCGGCGGTGGTCGCGCCCACCGCATCGGCGGTCGCGGCGTGATCGACGATGCCGTCATCGTTGGTATCGTAAACCGATTTGAGCATATCCCCCGTGCCGGAGCCGGTTGGACCGGGTTCTCCCTGCGGGCCCTGCGGCCCGGTGTCGCCTTTGTCCCCCTTCGGTCCTTGCGGTCCGGCGGGACCGGGATCGCCTTTATCACCCTTGGGACCGGCAGGACCGATATCACCCGTATCGCCTTTGTCCCCCTTCGGACCTTGCGGCCCGGCGGGGCCGGTTTCTCCCTGTGGTCCGGTATCGCCCTTATCACCTTTATCGCCGGTGGCCCCCGCCGGGCCGGGGATGCGTTTGGCGGGGGTACTCCACGCCCCGGAGGGATTGCCGCGCAGCCGCCAGCGAATCCACACATGGGTATCGGGGGCGGTTGTGGAGTCCACCCAATCGCCATCCGGCGCGTCCGCAGCGGTCGCGCACTGGGCCTCCGCCCCGGCGCCGATCAGCGCGCGCACTCCGGCTGCGTCGAGATATCGCTCCGGGAGTTCCGTGGGATCGCCGGCGGAAAGAATCCGGTTGCGGATCGTGAAGCCTTTCAACTGGAGAATGTAGGTCAGTTTGCCCGTCGCGTCGTAACCGGCAAGTTCACCATTCAGGTTGTTCTGGCTTTCGCTGGTGCCAAGCCACTCCTTGAGTTCTTCTGTATTCGTCGCCGGAATCGGGATCGAAATTTCGGTGTAGGTGTGTTCGACGCCCTCCGGGTCGGTTTCGGTGACGCTACCGACCGTGATGTTCGCATTGTCCGCGACCAGCTTGTAGTTGGTGGATTCATCGAAGTCCGAATCCATCGCCCACTCCCACGCGGTGCAGCGGGTGAGTTCGTCGAGCGGAAGCGGCGTGTCGTCGCCGTCCCCGGCGAACAGCCGCATTTTCAGGCAGACTTCGCCGCCCCGGATGATGGTAGGCAAGGCGACGTTCTTGACCCCAAGCGAATCTTTCGCCACTCCCAGCGTGGACGCCGCCGACACGTAAAAAATCAGATTTTGCATAAGACATTTCCCCTTTTACAGGCGGGGAAACGTCAATGGCAGTATCGATGGTGTTATTTGAATTTGCAGCCGCCTGAAATGTCCAGTATTCCGAACCAGTGCGGGTAAATGTTATTGTTATAGACTTCCACCTCGTTCTCCTTAAATGCAAAATTGTTTGTCGGCGGTTCGATATTCTCCCATGTGATGCTGAATTTTTTGGAACTCCTGAATCTTTTATGCGGCTCCGTCTGTTCCTCGCTCCATAACTTTATTTTATTCCCGAAATCCGCTCCCTTCAGATAGGTCCGGTAGATGGAATTGTCTTGAAATATCGTAGTGTCTGCTCTCCCGGTATAAGTCGGCACATAAAACACTTTTACAGTAGTGGCATACGGCCACGCAAAATGACTTTCCAGCCACATCTCGTTTACAAGACGACCGTTTATTGCAAAATTATCGTATGTACCCGCCAGATATTTATCTCCGTCGCTATCAGTATTGTGCAGCCAATTGCGGCGCTGGGTTGTGATTACCGTCCCCACCGCATCGGGATCGACAGATTTACTCCGCGCCCATGTATCTGCACAGAATTTGCCCATTTTCCCGTATGCTTCCACCCATGAGCCATCCCGAAAATTTCCCCAGTTGTCGTTTTCATCGCGTTCCGCATACCCGTAGGAATAACCATTGGAATACCCGTTGCCCGCCAGTAGCAGCGGGTAGTAAATCCATTTCATCGCCTGTATCGCTTTTTTCATCCCGATCAGATATTTTTGGTAATATCCGAACGGCTGAAACGGCTGCGGAATTTCCCGGTAATCATAGCCGATGATATTGCTCATTTCCGCATCGTTGTACTGCATCAGTTCCGGAGTTCCGACCCCTTTGCCATCCTCAAATTTCCACGCGCGTTCAATCGCTGCGTCATTATAAAAAATCGGCAGGGTCGTAATGACCAGACTGTACAGAATTTCAAAATACCGGTAGGTGAACGCCACGTCATTTTTAAAACCATGGGCGTCGAAGATCGTGTAAAAACACATCGGGTCGGCCTTGTAGGTCGGTATTACCCGATCTTGGGCTATGCGTTCGTGGATGGCACGGTAAATCGAATACAAATACCTCGGATCGGTTATCGTCGGATTGTTCCAGTCCAGATCATCCCATGACTGGGGATAATCCTCATTCAGCGTAAATCTTTGAATGTTGTTCAATCTGATCATGATTCGACCTATATGAAAACCGGTTGATCAAAAACATAAAACGACGGTGCGCCGGTTTCGATTTTATAGTTTCTGACGATTCGTTTTACTCTATCCCTATCACCGTCGCGGCAATCGATACTACTGGCCGTGGCGGACAAGTCCAGCAGCCGGTTTATTTTAAAATCAAAACCGTTTGCAATTTCCGGGCGGTCCGTTTCGGACAATGTTCCGATGAAATCGAAGTGATATGTCTGCGAATTGTCGAAAAACTCGACTTGAGAATCACATCTGTAAACCGGAATACCGTTGCTGTATACATACCATTTTTTGTCATCGTCACTATATTTCAAAATCGACAACGGTTGAGTTTTGAAATAGGTTGCACTGCCATACGAAAACAGATAAATTGCCCGATTTCCACTCCACGGCGGAATACGATAAATCTTGGAATCCGTTGTTATCGCATTGACCGCCTGCCATTGTTCGGCGGTTTTCAAATCGTACTCCAACTCATAACCGTCCGGTGGCGGAACTGTGGCATTGGTCAGCCATGCCAGCTTGCCGGCTGTCCGCTGGTAGCCAATCGCGTTTTTGTGGCTGTAACGGTGATCCCATGTCATTTTATAGGGCACGGTACGGTTTTCTTCATAATCAATAAAGTTTGTTTGATTATATGTATTCAGATTTTCATAATTCCCAGCATAAAATTTCGTACCGTTCAAAAACACAGTTTGAGTATTACTGACCAACCCCAGCGGCTTATGATAATCAGCCGCTTTTGTCAAAACCATCTGCACCACTTTTTTTGATGTGTATGTTAACGGCAATCCTCTCGGTGGATCGTAATCACAAAAATCCCCCAAAGTCCCTACGCTGCTCATCCAGATAACCCACTGGCCGTCTTCGGTCACCAAATCCACGAAATTATACATATACAGATTCTGGTAACGGTCGAATATGCCGGAACCTCTCCAAAATGTCTGCATCGGCCAGCCAGTTTGAGTTCCGTCCGCATTCGTTTTGATCAGCAATTTGCTTTTGTAGGTTCCATCTGCACTTTCCAAATACACGTTGGAGAAATATTTCTTTAAGAACTCCGGATCGAACGGCAGAAGTTCTGATATACTGTCCGAAGCATTTGCCGCACTTTCCAGAAATTTCACTTCTTCGCCCGTTTCCGTGTCTCTCAATTTCCAGAGGTTGAAATTCCGGTTGGGATTCAGCGAACCGATCAGAGAACTGCCCAGATTCGGAATATAAAAATTTTGCGGAGTGCACTGCCAGAATTTCATTGAACCTCCGTGTCGTAGTGATAATTCTGATTGAAATTGTGCATGGTCAGATGTAAAAAGCGACTGGGAAAGCGTTTTTCATACTGATACATGATATTCGGCTCAATGGTTGAACCGAGATATGTACAGGATAAATCCGCTTTGCTCGTTTTCCCATCCAGACTGACCCACGTCAGATTACCCGGCGGGTTGTCCTCATCCACTGCGTCGAAATCCGATGTAGTCAGATCCTCGCGCCAGTACCCGCCGTTCTGCTCTCTTTCCGTCCAGCCCAGAGCCTTGAAGTGTTCGGTCGCCGAATCCCAACCGGAGCCGTTCCACGTTGAGGTATAGTGCTGGATATAGGAATAGGACAGAGAATTGTCATAGCCGGTCATTAAATCGTAGACGTAATAGTTGTCTGTGTTGCGGTAGCGTTCGTCAATGTCACTCGGCGTTGAACTGTTAATGTAATCGGTATCTTTGTTTACCGGAATCATTTTGATGGATTCCGTCCCGCCTCGGTATTCAAAAACAGGCATTCCGATATACAGTTTGTTTAAATCCGCGCTGTTGTTGGCGGCGGTCCATTTCCCGGCCAGATCGAAATCGGTCTGCTTCAAGTCCGGCGGCGTCAAATCGACAGCATCTTCCGACCGGTAATAGATATAGTCTTTATCAGTGAACCGAAAAAACGGAACAGATGCTGAAACATTTTCTTCCACATCATACGCCACGCGGACATGAGCCACCGTATATACGTCTCCCAGTTGAGGATGATCCGACTGAATTTGATATCCGACAGTTTTTTGTGATTGCCAGTCGTAATTATGCACGAGATATCCACCCCAATCGCTTTCAGCAGCATACGAACTGTTGAAGTCGGATAGCGGCGGCACCTGACTATTGTTAGCATGAACAATCCAGCAGTCCTTCAAATCGTTCTCTGCTTTTGATTGTCTGCCTTGCCCACAGTAACAGGTTTCGTATAAGTTGTCAGTGAAAACCGGCCTGTTGTTGATATTGAAATAACAATAGGTCTGACAGGGGACGTAATAATTCAATGATGCCTGATATGTTAAAATCAGCTTGATGCAAGGCTTTTTCATGTAGTCAAAATAGTAACAGACACCGCTGAAGATTTGCTGGGTTGAAATGGATGTGCCGTATTTCCCCAGCAGCAGAAGCGGAATCTTTAAATAGATGTCGCCGCTTCCGGTGCCGCCGAGCCACTCCACGTTGCCGGTGATCATGTCCGGATTGAACCTGTTCCGGTACAGAAAATATCTGTTGCGTATGCTCATAAAATCAACCTAAAGTTTCCAACATGCCGCCGTATGGATAGACCATGATTTTAGTTCCGATGGGGATGGTCTGCAACTGGGGATTTCCCTGCAAAAGGAAAGCGGTGCCGATACCGATAGCCGGCTGATCGTATCCATTTGGATACAATTGCACACTGTAACCGACCAGATCATTTCCGCCGGTTACGATTGCGCAGATGGGGGAAGCTGGGATCGCCGCGCTGCCCTCGCCTCCGAGTATCACTGTGGCTGTCGGCCTCGGCGTGCCGCCGTCCGGCTGGATGCCGGCATCGGTTGCGAGCACGCGGGCGCGGCCGCCGGTCGCGGCTTTGAACTTGCCCGGATTCGCGCTGTCCGGCTCGACGTACTGCGTCCCCGCCGCCGGCGCCGACGAAAGCTGCACCGTCGTCACGCCGGTCAGGAGCATCCGCCCCACGTCCCCCGGCTCCAAAGTGTCCAGCGCGACGCCGTAGAAGGCCCCGGAAGCGCCCGCCGATGGTTTTACCGGGATCACCGGAACGTCCGCATCAGCGGGCGCGGAAACCGCCTCCACCGCCATTCCGGCGGAAATCGTGGCGGTATGGCGGTTCACTGCGGAAACGATATTGAAATTTTCGATTCCGGGCGCGCCCCGCCCCGCGCCGGAGTAACCGAGATCCCCCAGCATCCGGTTGACCGCGTTGTAGCGCGGCGCCGGTTCCGGCTTCCAATCGTCGCCCGGCTTCACATCAGGATAATAACTCATACATGCAGCCCCAGTTGCCGGAAGTCGGTTTCCTTGTAAATCGGGCTGACGTAGATGCCTTCGATCAGGATTTTCGGAGGCTGCCCGTCGCCCGGGATGGTCGGTTTCGTGATGCTCCAGACGTACTCCCAGCCCTTTTTCTCCACCTTGATCCCCTCGATTTCGACGGTTTCGTTGCGCTGGATCGCGAAGTTGAAGGTCACGTCGAACTTGCCGCGCCCCGGATCGGAGCCGCTCGCGCCCAGGAACAGCACCTCGCCCGGTTCCCGCCCCATGAACTTGTTGGAGTTCACCGTGCCGGTCAGGTCGATCAGCAGATTTTCATACCGGGTGCTCAACGCCGACATGCGCTGCACCACCGTTTTGCGCATCGAGGGGGCGACCTTGTCCACGCCGTCGCACTCCGCTTTGGTCTTGTCCTTCCAGCCGATCAGCAGGCCGGGGTCCGGGATTTTGGCGCTGTCTTTCCCGAATTTTTTCGGGGCTTTCAGGGAGCTGGTCACGTGTTCCGTGCCGCCCGAAGTGTCGAAGGAAACGACCGCACGGTTGCTGCCGCCGAAGCCGGGACCGGCGCCGGTGCTGCCTTCGGTGTCCTGCGCGTCCTCGCTGTAACTGACTTCGACCGACCAGACGCCGCCGCCGCGGTTTTCATCGATGTCCAGCGATTCGCGGAACGCATTGCCGACTTGCGCGGGGCTTTCATCATAGACCGCGTCCATCACCTGATCCGTGGCGTCCGTGGTGTCGGGAACGCCTGTCACGACGTAGCGCCAGGTGGCGGCGGTGATCTCATTCCAGCCGTTCCTGGTCTGCGTCACTTTCGCTTCCAGTTTCACTTCCATAATCACCTCAACTGCCGGAGTAGACCGGGGTCATTTTGTCCATTTTCTTCACGATCTTGCGCGTATTGTTCGCCGTTTCCTTTTCAGGCGTGCTGCTTCCCATCAACTGCGCGAGGGAAGCCGCGACAAAGGTGCCGACCGCCTTGCCGGTGGCCGTGGCGTCGTTGGAACGGGCGGTGTCGCCCTTGTCCGATTTTTCCTCTCTGGCCAGCTTTGCGCGGAGACGTTCTTCCGCGTCCTGCTGAGCCTTGAGCTTGTCGCGGTTGATCTGGTCGAGCGTTTTGCCGATGTTCGCGTACTGTTCGACCATCTTCGAGGGATCGACAAAGGGATTCACCATCATTTCCAGCTCCGGGAACGGGGTGGCGCCGATTTCCTTGAGCGCCTTGTCCGTATTCGAGCCGAGTTCGGTCAGGAGCTTGTTGTTGGCCGCCCCGATCTCCGACATCGTTTTGTCGAAAGCGCCGGTGACACCGTCCAGACTGGCGCTCAGCGCTTCGCCGATGCTCATTTTTCCGCTGAGCACGTTCCAGATGTTTTTCCCGACGTTGGACAGGATTTCAAAAATCCCCTTGCCGAGCGCGACGAACGTGTCGAGAATCGCCCGCGGCAGATTCAGGAATACATTCAGCACGTCTTTGCCGACCGCCGCCGCCAGTTTGCCGAAGTTGGCCGCGAACGCGCCGAGGTTCTCGAACGCCCACGCCCCCACCGAAACGACGTTGCGGAAACCGATCTGCAGGTTCTCGATCACCTGAAGCACCGCCGTGCCGAGATAGCCGGCCAGCGGCTGAACCAGCGCCCATACGATTTTGGCTCCCGCTTCGATTTCCGCCCACACGTATTGCAGCGAATAGACCCACTCCGCGGTGTTCTTTTTGATGAAATCCGTGGCGGTTCTGATGATGCTGTTCACCTGGCCGAATGCAGCCGGGATATTGAGAAGTTCGCTGAGAAACTCGCCCGCCGCCGCTTTCATCTCCCGGAAATTCTCCGCGAACATCGCCCCCTGCTGCGCCAGCGTTTCACCGGGGCGCAGGTAGTCGCCGATCGCGTTGCCGGACTGCTGCGTGGCCAATGCCAGCACCGCCATCGCCTGAGCCTGCTGGTCGGTGACGCCTTTGGCCTGCTTCATCCTGGCGACCATGTTCCGGTATTCGTCTGAATCCTGCCGGATCACGATGCCGAGGGCTTTCAGGCTGTCCGTTTCGCCGAGCATCCCTTTGGTCAGGGCCTCCGCCGCGCCTTTGGCGCCGCCGGCGTAGTTGTTGAAGCTGGCCAGGTCGATACCGAGTCTTGCCGTAGCCGAAGCCAGTTCGAGCGCGGCTTTGCTGCTGAAGCCGAAGCCGATCAAAAGGTCGCCGGTGTCGGCCAGCATCTGCCGGGCGCTCTGTCTGGAAAGGCCGTAAACAGTGACCAATTCATTGGCCGCTTTTTCCGCCGATTTCAGCATGTTCCGGAAGGTCACATTGAACTTGCTGGTGGCCTCCTCCATATCCCGGAATGCCGCAACCGACTGGACCACGAAGCCGAGAATCTGCCGGGTGCTGAAATAGGCCGCAGCCAGCCCCGCCATCTTCTTGAATACGCTCTCCCCCTTGCGCGGGAGCCGATCCATTTTGTTGTCAAATTCCGAAACGTCTAGCGTCACCGCCGCCGACATTTCCCCAAGTTGGTAAGCCATGAAAAAAGCGCCTCCGTTTTACCGGAAGCGCCTTGTCAATGGGGGGCGGAAAAGGTTATTCGACGTTTTCAATCGAAACGATCGTGCCGTCAAGCCGGCAGACCGCTTCAACCTTATTCAGCACCTTGCCGCCGAAAGCATTTTTGCCGCGGAAGGACATTTTCACCAGATACTGGTCCGTGGTTCCCTTGAGGATATACCAGTCCGTTTTCACGTGCTCGAAGCTGCCGGGATCGTGCATGGTCGACTTGACTGCCGCGACCACAGGGCGGACCGAACCGTCATAGCTTTCAAACGCTTTGCGGAACTTCGAAGCATTCGCCTGCACCTTGCGCTCCGCAGCGCGTTCGGCCCGCTGTCTGGCGGCCCGGGCTTCCTTTTCCTGTTTCTCCTTCTCGATTGCCGCCAGTTTCATCCGGGCCTGCTCAAGGGAGTGCTTCTTTACATACTCCTCGTAAAAAGCCGGGTCGAGCCGCAACCGGTCCGCTGGCACCAGCCGGTCCCAGTCCAAGGTCATCTGCACATCCTCCGAACCGAAGCGGATGTTTTTCCCGGTCAGGCGGTAGATTTTGCCTTTCATCTCTTTCCCGTCATCGATGCGGAACGCGACTTCGTCGCCGACTTGAGGCGCGGTGAAAGGAAGCTGCGCGCGGATCTCCTGCTCGTACTTTTCACGCAGGGTTTCAAGTTCATCGCGGGGCGGTTCCGGCGGCGTAACCGGCTCCTCCGGCACGGATTGTTCCGGCGCCGGCGGCGGGGCGGGCGTTTCCGGCTTTACAGGGGGACGCCGGGGCTGTTCCGCCGGAGCCGGAGGAGCGGTTTCCTTTTTGGATGAGCTGCTCGAAACCGCGCCGATCACGATTACGATCAGGAAAGCCAGCACCAGCACACCGCAGCATCCGCGCTTCTTTTTTTTGACCGTTTCCACTTTTACTGTGACTTCCTGATTTGCCATTGCCGGCTCCTTTCCTGAATGAATTGCCAAAGAGGCTCTATTTGCTTTCCGGCGGCGCGCAGGAGCATTCAAGCCCTTTTTCGGGAAACCGTCCGGATAATAATCTTCGATCCTTGTGAGTTCTCCTACCGCCGTGAAACTATGGGTACAACCCTCATGGAAAACGCCATCGCGCTTCAACTCCTCCCATGTCGGCAATCCTTTGGTTTTGCCGGTCAGGGAAAACAGCCGGTTTTCATATTTGGCGCAAGCCGGGCACGGGGTGCCGCTGACGCTGAGCCTGACCACATCCTCATCGTTTTTCAGGCAGTTCAGCGCATAAGCCAACCTGGATTCCTCCATCGTGGGGTAACGGACTTTCACTGCTGCTTCTCCGGCATCGGCTCCACCGTGAACTCCCGGCCGCACTCGGGACACTTCGCCCTGATGCCCCGGAACAGGTCGTAAACCTTGTAAACTTTATGACAGTACGGACACTCTGTCCTCATCATTTACCGCCCGGATTTATAAAAAAATAAGTTGACTGTGAAGAAAAATAGCACTCCACAGTCAACTTTACAAGCCGTTCCGGCTAAATTTTGCCCGCTGCTGCCTGCGCGGCGACCTCCCGCGCCTGTTTTTCCGCCCGCTCGATCGCCCGGCGGCTGAAGTAGTATTCCCGCTTCAACACCACCTGGCCGCAGGCATCGATCAGGTCGCGCACGTCCTCGCCGCCGTTCAGCGCCGCCCGGACCGCCGGGAACACTTCGCGCCGCGCCGTTTCCGCGAACAGCTGGTTTCGCCGGGAAACCAGTTCCACAAACACCGGAAGCGGCAGGCTCAGCACATAATCCAGCCGCCACCCGAACAGCCGGCACAGCACCAGCGCGGCGTACTCCCAGTCGATTTCGAGCTTTACGTCCGCAGCTGGCTCGGCAGCGTCATTTTTTTTTGAGGATCGTCCTTTTCGCTGTCGTCGTTCCCGGTGCAGAGCACCAGCACCAGCGCCGAAAGCTCGCCGTAACCGAACCGGCCAAGCCGCTCGTGCAGCTCCTCCGGCAGCACCGAGCGGGCCATCGCGGCAAGCTCCGCGGTCGCTTCGTCGGCCAGCTTCATCTTTTCCGCGATCGGCATCGCGTCGTTCAGCGTCGCCACGCGCTGCTGAATGTCGCGGAATTTCGCATACGCCGATACCGGCAGCATTTTCACTTCGATCCATTTGCCCGCGCCCAGCCCGATGTGGACCGTGTCTTTGGCCAGTTGGGGAAACATCGTCGCCATTTCGTCAGCCCTTTCCGTTACGCGCCCGCCCAGGTGAACAGCTTCTTGCTGGTCGGATCCGGCTTCGCCTTGTAGACCAGTTTCGCGGTGCTGCACTCGCCGCCGAAGCCGGGAGTGAACGACAGCTCCGGCACCAGATAGCAGTTCGGAAACACCAGCGTCTTTTCCTGCGCCGCCCCCTCCGTGACCGGCGTGAAGGTGATCGCCTTCTTCTTTTCCGCGTCATAGATGTTGTCGCCGACTTTGGCTGCTTCGATCTGGGCGAGCGCGTAGTCGATGTTCATCGTGGTCAGCGTGATCGTGCTGTTGTTTTTGATCAGGTAGGAGGCGACCGCCTCTTTGCCGCCGTTTTCGTAGATCATGCACTCGTGAAGTTCCTGATCCGGTTCGACACTCGGCGCTTCCTTGAGCGGGCCGACCACATCCTCTCCGACCGTGACGATGAAAGGGTGATGCTTGATTTTCGTGATGTCAACGTCATTTGCCATGAAATGTCCTCCTTTTTGAGTGGTTCGGATTGTCAACGGACACGGCAGATCAGATTCACGCTGGCGTAGGTCTTGACCCGGCCCCGGTCCTCCGCCCGGTACGGTTCCGGGAAGCCGTCCGGCTCCAGCGCAACGATCCGGTTCTTGCCCACATCGAACTCATACGCCGGAACCGCCGCCGCCAGCGCCTCGATCAGCAGTTGCGCGGCTTCCCGCTCCTCGAACCTGCCCAACACCTGCACCCGGTAGCAGGGCACCATCGGCGCGGATTCCTTTAAATTCGCGGTGATCATCACCCCGACGCCGTTCTCCGCCGATTCCGGGATGCCGCCCCGGAAGATTTCCCGGTCCACCGTCAGGCCGAGCAGCCGCGCCGCCCAGTCGGTCAAATCGCGTTCCAATTGGATAATATCCGTCATTTTTTCACCTTGAAATGATATTCTATGATCTTCCTGATCCGGTCGCGCCTGGCGTCCATCGCGCGGGTGATGAACTTGCGCCCGACCGTTTTGCCGACCCGTTTCTGTTTCGCAACCGAACCGGGGCCGAGGTTATAGGTGTTTTCGTGCATCTTGATCGCGTAGGACGCCGCCTGATGGTTGCTCGGGACGTAGACCACCGCCGCCATGCCGGAACCGGATTCCGCTTCCACCACCTCGCCCCGGATGCTTTCGGTCAGGTGGCCTTCCTTGAACGGAGCGAGGTCTTTCGCCTCCCCGGCGACATCGTCCGCGATTTCGCGGAGCGCGCCGCGCGCCTTTTCCGGCGTTTTCGCCAGCTCCGCCAGAACCTTTTCGCGGAAGCCCCGCACGTCGACATTGATTTTGATTCCTGACATGTCACACCACCGCGCAACGGCAGCCCACCAGCCTCCCGGAGAGGTCGCGGCAGATCCGCACCGATTTCAGGTCGTAAGTGACGCCCTCCGCCACGATCCGCGCCGGCAGCTTCGGGATATCGGGAGGCGCGACCAGGATGATCTTGCCCTCCTGAACCGTGCCGAAGTAGTCCACGTCGCGCTGCGAAAAATCGATCACCCGCCCCCGCGCAGGGAGGTTCGTATAGGTCTGCTTGCCGTCTACAATCGCGTCCGGCTGCTGGATGATGATGTCGGTATCGGGATGAAACATAAGGCCCTCCTTTTGGCGGAGGGCGGGAAGTCAATGCTTGTATTATAGGTTTGATAGATATAGAGTATCTTTCTACTGAAAATTGTTATTTTAGAAGGACTATTTGGGAATGGAAAGAAACTATGCAAGGCCCGTAATTTTTGAAACAAATGATTATTATCATCTTGCTGCAACAGGTTTTTTCTTTAGTTTTAAAGGAAATAACTATTTTGTGACAGCACACCATATACTAAAAAACAATTCTTATACCTATGAGCAATTAAGAGTTCCTGTTGATCCTTGGAAGAACAGTATGAACTTTATACATTTGGGCTATGGTAAGGTATTAGAAAATGATAAGGATGATAATACTGACTATTATGATTTTATGATTTTTGATGTGGATGATGAAAAAAGTTTATCAGAACTTAATCAATGCGTCCTTCCATTACAACGTCTAAACGATGAAGATTTTTGTGTCGGAACCTCCCAGGATATTGTTATCATCGGGTTTCCTACATGTTTAGTAGATTATAGTAATGTTAATGTTAATGTTAACATGGTTCAATATACTTACGGTATATTGAAGGTAACAGAAATTTCCCCTTTTTTTCCTGGGAAAAAATATTCTGAATGTGCAGAATGGAGAGTTAAAGTTAATACGAACGAGAAAATTGGAGAATATAATGGATTTAGTGGGGCGCCTGTCCTTTTATTCCGCCCACAAGAAGAACCCAGAATTTTAGGAATGGTGGTAAGGGGAGAAGCTGAAACACACACTATGAACTTTATTAGAGCTGAACTATTTATATTGAAGTTCTTAGCAGAGGTAAAAAATGTTCCTTCCCTTCCTCGATCAATGTGATATCACGCCAGAATGAACCGCTGGCCGCCTTTGGCCAGCTCCGCAAGCGCCCAGACCAGAGCATCCATCCGGTCCGGGCTTTTCGTTGCCATCAGGGGCGCAAAGCCGGTCATCTCCTCCTCCAGCTCCGGGAAGCGGCCGACGTGATGCACCCGCCCCTTTTCGTACAGCGCCGCCGCCGGTTCCGCCCGGATGATCTTGCCGCGCGTCGCCCGCACCGCCCGGAATGCGATGTCCGGGTCCACCTGACGCAGCAGCCCTTCGATCAGGTCGCCGCCGTTGTTCACTTCGCCCACCACCCGGTCCGCATCATATTCGCGGTAGAGCTTCACCACCTCCCGGCACCAGCCGAGCGGATCGGTCCTGACGCTCCGGTCCGCCAGTACGTAGAAGTCGCCGTCCACGCCCATTCCCGCCGCGACGATTCCGGTGTGGTCGCTCTCCTCGCCCGCCGTCACCGCCGGGTCCACGCCCACCACCACCCGCACCAGTTCCGGAGCGTTCACCACCCGTGCCGAATCGATCATCGACTGACGCCACAAGGCCCCCTCCGTGTCGTCCAGCCACTCCCCGAGCAAAAAACGCTTCTGCTGGCGCTGCGAAAGCCCGCCGAGCGTGTTTTCGATGTAGCCCGCCGGCAGGTTCTCCCGGTTGTCCGCCGGGTTGATCAGCATTGCGTCGTAATCACCCGGATTCGCGAGCGGCGTCCGGTCGATCGGCTGCAGCTTCTGGATGAACACCCGGTAGGCCCAGTGACTTTTCGACGGCGGGTTGCAGTCGTAGAACGCCTTGTTGCGGATTGGTGAGACCTTCTGCGCCAGGCGGGTCAGGGCCGTCTGAACGCTCGAATAGTCCAGCTCCGAACACTCGTTGAAGTAGACTGTGGCGAACTCCTTGCCGAGGATCTTATCCGCCCGCTGCGCGTCGTCGAGGCCGATCAGCCAGATTTCCGAACCGTTGGCCAGCCGGAATACCGAATCGCTCTGGTTGTAGTCCAGCCGCCAGGTCGGGAAACGCAGCCGCACCGCTTTCGGCAGCGTGTCCGCGCCGATGGAGGTCTTGACGCCGTTGAAGTGTCTCCTGATGATCGCGTGGCGGCTGCCCGGAGCCTTTCCCGCCCGCGTCAGGATCGCGCAGACTAGCGCGAAGGTTTTGCCCGAACGCGAACCGCCGAACAGCATCACATGACCGGCAGGGCCACCGAGCAGCCGCAGGGCATCTTTTTGAGCCTGAGTATAATGAAACATCAGAAGTGGAACTCCATCTGCCGTTCGTCGCGGCTGCGGCGGCGCGGGGCGGTGAAGTCGCGGCGGGCTTTCTGGATCTTCTTGACCGACATCGCAAGGAGGCCGGCCAGCTCCGGGCTTTTCCGCGCCACGTCCAGCACCTTGCGGTGCATCCCCTGACGGCTGATCCCGTGCAGCCGCGCCAGTTCCGCCACCGAATACCGCCCGATCCCGGAGCGCGTCGGCGCGATCAGTTCCGCCAGGATGCCGAGCGTGTAGTCGTCAAGGTGCAATATGAAGTTCAGAAAGGCTGCCAGCTCTTCCGCGCGCCCCCCGGAGGGGCATTGGAGCGCGTACCCGGCGGCGGTCGCCGCTTCCGGCTCCTCCGGTTCGCAGCCCGGTGTGTGGTCGTAGTCGGCGAGGTCCGGCGCCCACTCCGAAACGCTGTCGTAGTCCTGCCCGCCAACCGGACGGTTCATCGCCGGTTCGGTTTCGGTGCAGTACCGGCAGGCCGCGGCGTATTCGCACGCAACGCAGCACGCGGATTCGGCTTTGTATTTTCCCCAGCAGCTCGGAGCATCGTTCATGGCGCGGCCTCCTTTCCTGAAGTTAATTTATAACAAAAGTGTCATAATTCCAAATTATAACGACATATTTATCATAAATCACAGGAATCCGGGCACAAAAAAAGCCCCGGCGTGAAACCGGGGCGGAAGGGGAAGAAGCCTCAATACAGGCGACACGGAAATTTAAAATTCAGTTGTTGTACTGCTTTTACAAATTCCGCTTCCGACAGCTTGCGGGAGATAAGATTTCTCACTTTGTTATCATACTCCTGCCAATTATCAGCAACCATATATTTCACCATGATATAGTCTGCCGCATCATCGGAATAATGCGCCGATGCCAGTTTTCGCAACTCCCGATCTTCATCGGCAGTCAGCGTTTCATAATCGAACCCAAAGGGAAACTCGCTCATTTTTCCAATCCTTTCATCAGATTTTCAATATAGGCGGTTATATTCGGAAACTCAAGCTGAAATTGCTTATCATTTCGACAATATGCTGCATAGGCTTGCGCAAACGCCTCTTCATTCCCCCACTGTCCACGGTAATATCCGGGGGAATGCCCGCCGCCATACTTCCCGTTGGTGATCGAGCCGAGCGCATCCATATGCTGCCGCAGAATTTTCCGTTCCGGCAGATTCAGGTCCCCCTTCTGCTTACCGAACATGGTTTGTGACAATTCTTCCCAATAACTTCCCTTCGGAGGTTCGTCGGAAGCGGCATTCAGCTTCTCCTTATAGATTATCAGGTTACCCCTGGCTTTTTGCTTGAGCAGTTTCCAATCCGCTTCGGCGGCGGCATTGAACTCCGCAGCTGCGGCACGTACTTCTTCAAGGGTGCTGAACTTCCGGTGGTTGCGGAAACGGGTGTGGAAATCGACCCAATGGCCAAACTCATGCCGCGCCGTCAGCGGATGTCCACCCCAGCTCGACGCATCCGATTCAAGATGGATCTCATTTTGCCATGGGTCGTGATATGCGCCGTCTTTGCCGAACACAATCTTCGGCGGTTTGCCGAGCTTGGCCATTTCCGGAGTGTAGGCATCCGCCAGTTCACCGGCAACCTCTTTCGAGCCTCCGGCATCGATAATCGACTGGTGCCAGGCGTCGCGCCGTTTGTCGTAGGCCGCTTCCCATTGGGCTTGACGCCGGGCGCGGTGTTCCTCCGGCGTCTCCTTACGGACCGCCGGGGAAGGTTCGGGCGGTTCGAGCGGAAGCTCCGGCTGTTCGACCGGCGGCGGTTCCGGCGGTTTAGAAGGCTCTGCTGCCGGGGCGGGTTTTGTGGCAGGCTTCGCGGCGGGTTTCGCGGGCTTCGGCTTTGCCGTTTTGGCGGCGGCGGGCTTGGCGGGGCCTTGCCGGTACTTTTTCCACGCTTCCGGGTCGTTCTTCTCCTCCTTGCCGGGGGAGTTCACGCCGGTTTTCGGGCGGCCGTCCCCGGTGAAGTCCTCCGAGCGCGCGAACTCTCCGACCGCGACGAAGCTGTGGGTGCAGTTCGGATGACACAGCCCCGCCGCCGTCGCCTGTTCGACGGTCGGCAGCCCTTCGGTCGCCCCCGAAATCGACAGCAGCCGGTTTTCCCACACCGCGCAGGCCGGGCACGGGTTGCCGCTGACCGTCACCCTGACCACGTCCTCGCCGTTCTCCGCGCAGGTGTCGAAATAGGTCTGTCGTCCTGCGTTCAGCAGCACCGTGCGCGAAAGCATTTCGCAGTACGCCTGATTGCTCCAGGTGCGCCCGCCCGCGTCGACGAACTGGAATCCCTCCGGGCGGCCGAGAATCTTCGCAAGCAGCGCCTGCGTCGCCTCCTCGCGGGTGATGCCGGTTGCGGAAGCCACCCGGAACACCTCCGCCGAAGCCTGCCGGATGAAAGCGACGTCGGTTTTGAGCATGTTCTGCGTCATCCCGGCCACATGGGCGAACGCATCGCGCTTCATCAGGTCGATTTTCGCGGTGTCCGGCTTGCCGAGAACCGTTTTGCCGAGGTCTTTGAGCGCGTCGAAGTAATATCCCTCCGCGACGTAGGGGATCGCCCGGTCGAACTCCTTGCGGAACGCTTCTTCGAGCTTGGCGTAGGCGTTGGAAAGGTCCTCGATCAGCTTCACGAGCTGCTTGCCTTCGAGCGGGTCGCGGCCGGAAAGGACGTGCTTTTGCAGTTTGGCGTTGAGCCGTTCGCGGGCGTCGCGGTAGATGTCCGCCATTTTGCCGACCGTGGCCTGGATCGAGCGGTTGGCCTGCTTGTGCTGATCGAGTGTCTTTGCAATGGGATTCATGGTGTAAAAAAGCCGGGGCGGCCCCCGGCTTGCCGGTTATCCTCGGTTGATTTTCACGGTTCCGGGGCCGCCCCGGAGCTGTTCGATGAAGCGGCGCGCCCGGTTGCCGATCGCGAAGTCGGCTTCGGTCAGCCCCGACCGGTAGGTCCGGCTGCCGATTCCGTCCACGCTTTCGGCGGAAACCAGCGCTCCGTTCACGACCTGCGCCGCCCCGGACGCGCTGTTTTCCAGCAGGAAAAGCGCCTGTTCGCACACCGCCGCCACCGCGAGCGGGTTGCCGTAGTCGAGTTCCGAACCGCCCAGCTCCAGCGACACGTCCTGTTCGGCCATGTTCAGCGCGGCGGTGCGTTCGTCCTCGCTTTTGGCTTCCCACTCACTGCGCCTGAGGTGGAGCGCAAAGTATTCGTCAGCCTTCGCCGGGTCCAGCATCGGCCGCCTCCGCTTCCGCGATCTTCTTTTGCAGCGTCTTGAGCTGCATCCTGTCGATGTCGCCTTTGACGTTCAGCTCTTTCGCCCGCGCCCGGAGCCGGGCCAGTTCCGCCCCGTCCGCCGGAAGCAGCCGGCGCACCTCGGCGTCGGTGAGCTTCGCGTCGAAATTGATCGCATCCGCTCCGTTCGGCCCGATGAACTGTACCACGCCGTGCGAACCCGTGCGCTGAATCGAAATGATCTTCGCCATCGTTTCTCCCTCCATAAAAAAATGGACGGCTTTGAAGTGATCGCCGCCGCCCATTTCGGTTTACTCGGTCACGGCCTTGGTCGGCACCGGATTCGCTTCGGTGTTGGCGACGGTCACGGTGCCGCGGCTGTTCTTGATCCCTGCCAACGCGGCGGCGCTGGGCTTCAGGCCCTTGATCCGGCAGAGCCGCTGCTTCGCGTTCTTGAATACGAAGGTCAGCTCGCCGAGCGCCACGCGCCGGACGCCGTCGAAGCCCTTCGGGGTGGCGTCCTCGTCGGAAATGGCCCGCCCCTTGAGGCTGCGCATCCCGAATCCGGCCGGGTCGAGCACCCACGCTTCGGTGTCCGGCACATCCGGGTCGGCCATGATCGTCATGCCGCGCCCGTTGACTTCGTTGATCAGGACCGCGACGTAAGCGCCGCGCCGGTCGTCGGCGCGCAGGACCTGCAGCCGGTCCTTGAACTCGTTGGAAAGCACGCGCGCCTGTCCCGGCGAACAAAGGATCTGCTGCGGATCGCCGCCCGCGCCCATCACCGCCTGCGCGCCGTCGTTGACCACATAGCTGTCGAACGCCGCCCCGGACACATCGACCAGCAGCCCGCCCGGCTGCGTCCCGAAGCAGTACAGCCCGCCCGCTTCGCCCTTCGCGGATGCGGTCGGCTCGACCCGGCGGCCGAACAGCACCACCCGGTTCAGGTCGCGGGTCAGTTCGCCGAGCGCGAAGGCGGTCTGGCGGTTGAGCTGGTTGTCGACGTTGCCGTACACTCCGATCGCCAGCGCCGAACCGGTCAGCACGATCTCCTTGCGGAAGATCTGGCAGAAGTTGTAGTCCTTGTCGGTGAAGTGGTAATCCTCCTCGCCGTCGCCGTTGTCGGTGCCCTCCGGCATCGGGGTCGAAACGATGTTCAGCACGTCGTTGACCTTCGGCGTGGTCGTGGCGGAACCGTTCGCGGCGGCCAGCTCGACGGTCACGGTGGTGCCGGACACGGACACCACCCGGAACAGCGCCGGATCGTCCTTCACGGTCAGCAGCGTCCCGGTTCTGACCTTAGCCGCATCGGCGGCGCTGACGGTGCAGGCCAGCGCGGAAACCGCGGTCGCGACGATGCTGCGGCCCGCGATCTGATCCTCCAGCCACTCGTGCTTCTGCTGGGTTGCGACGCCGAGGTTGCGGAAGTTGGAAATGAAACGCGGTTCGTCCTTGACCACGGTGGACAGCACGTCCGACAGGTCGCGCTTCTTGTCCTGGAAACTGTAGGTGTACAACATGGGGAACTCTCCTTTTTATTGAATTTCAGGTGCGTTGTTCAAACTCTCGATGATCGAACCGATCCGGTCGCCCGGCTGCGGCTTTTCCGCCTGCGGCTGCGGCGGCGGAGCGCCCGCGCCCGGCTTCACGTCGGCGGCGAAATACTTCGGGGCCTCCTTTTTCAGCGCCTCGATGAACTCGCCCGCTTTCGCGTCGTCGTTGATGTCGACGCCGCGTTTTTCGGCGAGGAAATCCAGATACTCCGCATCTTCGCACTTGTGCTTCGCGGCCAGTTCGGCGATCCGGTTGTTGCGCACCAGCGCGGCGTGCTGCCGTTTCGCCTCGTCGCGGTCGGCTTCGGCGGCGCGGCGGGCCTCCTCGGAGGTCTTGAGCTTCGCTTCGGCCTGTTCGGCACGCTTTTTGAACTTCTCGGCTTCGGTCATCTTGTCCTGTTCGGCGGCGTCGAGCTTTTCGCGCGCCTCCTTGAGCTGGGTTTCCGCGTCGGCGGCCCGCTGCGTCAGCGCGTCCGGGTCGAACCTCTCCAGCTCCGCCTTTTCCAGCGCGTTCAGTTCCTCGCCCTTGAGCGCCTTTTTGATGATTTCACTCAGTTTCATCGTGATCTCCTTCCTGCTTGTTATCCGGGTCATCATTGTCAACGCCGCCGAAATCCAGCTCCGGCACCGGGGCGGGCTGTATTTCCTCGATCTCCTTGAGTAGCGCCTTTTTACGTTCGTCGGGGATGCTGCCGATCGCGTCCAGCAGCTCCACGGCGATGCCGAGCGCGGCTTTGCGGTATTCGATCCCGGCGTCGGGCACGTTGGAAAGCTGAAGCAGCCCGGCGATGTTCTTTTCGAGGTCGCGCACCGCGAACTTGCGGTTGTAGGTCACCTCCGGCACCGGCACGGAACCATCCCAGCGGTTCATGATCTCCCACGCCCGCAGCTCCGCCTGTTCGAGCAGGTCGGCCCGGTTGACCAGGAACTGCGTGACGTTCTGGAAGTCCCATGCTTTCGATTCTGCGGTCTGCGCCTCTTTGCTGCGGCTCTGGATCGCCAGCCCGACTACGTCGTAAAGCTCCTGTTTCAGGTTGGCGTTTTCGGTGCGGATGGTCGAGGTTTCCACGCCGGAGGGCGAAATATACCGGCTGATGCCCTTTTCCTCCGGGGATTCGACCAGCGCCGCCGACCGCGCCACCACCGCCGAAAAGCTGTCGCTCTCCCCCTTGCTGTCCTTGAGCTGCACCTTCGACGCTCCGCGCTGGAAGTTCTCCGACACCACCAGCATCCCGAACATCTGCTTGACGACGTTCATCTGCGCTTCGGATTCGTTGTTCAGGATCGCGTCGGAAATGCGGACTACATCCTCGAACCAGTGGTTCGCCTCGATGCCGAAACCGTCCGGCTCGATCAGTTCGACCAGCGGCACCACCCCGGTCAGGTTCCGCCCCTCCTCGATGACTTTGCCCTCCCTGGGATCGTAGAGCTTCCAATACTCCCGCGTCCACAGCCGGACGCGCCGGACCGTCTGGCGCAGCACCGCCGGATCGCTGTCGTAAGTGTGAAGCTCTTCGATTTTCGCCCACAGCAGCCGCTGGTCGTCCCCGTAGGCCCAGTCCTTGACCGAAAGCGGCGAAAGCGCGACGCAGTAGGGCCGCAGCCGCTCCCGCTCCGCCCGTTCCCGGTCGACCGCCCCCTCGAACGCCGGCGCGCCGCAGAACAGCCACGCCCGCCCGTAGATGTTCAGCAGCGTCGAAGCCTGCCGCATCACCTCGTTGGCCCGCAGCCCGGAACGGGAGAAATCCTCCACCAGCTCCGCATTCGCGTTCGCGCGGACCGGATCGACCGCCAGCGCATACTGGGTGATCCGCTGCGCGATGTTCCGGGGGTAGTTGAAGTAATACGCCCGCCGCTGCCGCTCCTCGAACTCCAGCGGGATTTCGGATACGTGCCGGATCAGCGCCTGCCGGATATACTCCGTGCCGCCGGAATACGCATCCCGCGCCCGGCGCCACGCCTCCACATGGGCGACGTACTCAGGATGGCGGCTGTTGAAAATGAAAGTCGATTCGCTCACAGGTTCTTTTCCTCCTCGATGAGTCTGACTGGAATATTGCCCTCGAAGCCGAACTCGTGCCGGTCGCGCCACTTCTCCGGGCGGCGGTTCTTGAGCCAGAAGATCGCCGCGGTCACGTCCGGCGGCACCTCTTTGGTGGTGACGGTCCGGAACTGCCGCTGATTCTGATTGTTGTCCACATAGCTGTTGACCTTGACTTCGTCGTAGGTGTAGCCGACCGCGCGCCGGTACAGCGCCGCTTCGACCGCGTCGTCGGCGACGACCTTGCCTAGTTTTAAGGCTTCCGACAATTCCGGGTGCTCATGCTTGTAGAGGTTGAAGCTGGAAACCGCCACGCCGAGCTTCTTACAGATTTCAGCCTCGGTCGCGCCCATGCGGCAGAGGTGTTCGATCCGCGCGAGATGCGGCGCGACGAACTCTTCGTATTTCGATTTTCTCCCGGCTCCGGCCATAAAAAAAGCTCCGATGTTTTGAACACCGGAGCCGATTTGTCAACAATCATGCCCGTACGGACATTTCACGGACATTCACGGTCGATACAGAGGCAAGTCGCCTTCCTCTCGTCCTCCGCCCCCCGCTTCTACTTCCGTGCTCCGTCCGTGCTTGTCCGTGCTTTTCACCACCTTGCGCGCCGATTCTGCTTCCCGGTTCCGCCGCCGGGTTTCCCGGTGCTGCTCCCGGTCGTGCAGCAGATGGCAGCGCTGACAGAGCGCCGCAAGGTTCTCCGGCCGGTTGTCCGTCCGGTCATGATTCAAATGCGCGACCGTCAGGACGATCCGGAACACCCTGTGTCCGCACAATGAAGCAAGTCCGCACTGGAAGGCATTCAACGCATGGAACTTTCCGGATTTATCCCGATATCCCTGCGCCAGATTCGGCACTCCGCACTTCTCGCACCGGTTCCAGGCCCGTTTGAGAATCGCCGGCCGGATCTCCGTTTTCCAATTCGCCGGGTACTTGGAATAGTCAATCGGCATCACTCACCGCCTTTCGTTCCGGTCACCACCTGAATATCGTTGATGCCAACCGGGTTACGACCGTTTCCCGCTTCTGCGGTCACCACCCGCTTCCGGGCCTCCTCCGCCTCGATCTCCGCGCAACGGTCAAGAATGCTGCTCATTGCTTTAGCCCTCCTGTTCCTCCGCTTCATTCATTTCCTCCTGGATCAGATTCCACAGATCCGCGAAATTTTTGCCGGAACGCTTGATGCCATTTTCTGTCCACTCGAATGCCTTGCCTTCGTCGAGAGCTTCCAACGCCCACGAGAGAGTAGTCAGGTTGAACTGAAACACCGGCAGCTCCAGTTCTTTTTCGCACTGTTTCACAATCTGGTCACAGATTTTCCACAACGCGGCGGTTTGTTTGGAGTTGATACCGATGCCGAACGCAATCCAGGCATCAGCCTCTTTACGAAGCTCCGCTCGGATGCCGAGCAGAAACAGGAACATTCCCTTATTCATCGCCATTCCCTCTCACCTTGATCCACAGCCGGAGCGCGGCGGCACAATATCTTCGAGTTTGCTCATTTGTGATTCTCCCCATCGATTATATTGAATTTGCAATCCTGATACACCTTCGTGCGGGCGATGATCTCCATTTCCGGTTTCGCATCGTAAAGAAACATAAAAATTATCCCGGCCCATATCGCGACGGCATTGTTTTCCCAACACCCTGCCACGACGATCAACGCAAACGCGAAGTAGGGCAAAAACGGCGGGACGTACATTAAAAATATTGAATTCATGCCTCACCCCTCGCTTTCTTAGCCGCCTGGTCTTGCAGGAATTTCACTTCCCGTGGCGACTCTTTTATCATGATTTCCCCGCCGGTCGTCGTGGACAAAATGTAAAGTCCAGTAGTTGAATAGTTCGCCCACTGTTCTTTCACCGTCGCGATGATATCCGTGTTGGCGATCAACTCATTTCCGCGACTGTCATGCAATAAAATCAACATTCTTCTGCTCCTTTCTTTATAGATTGAGCGTGACATGTATATGTTATAGTCACAGAGGGTACACCATGATACCCGCAATCTTTACAGATAATGACACCATTCGCAATTGGTGACCACTCTACGTGCTTTGAACCACACTTCGGACATTTCATTCTTCCGCTCCTTTCATCGCCTCACGCGCCATATCCAGAATCATGCCCAGCCATTCGTGGCTGTAGAATCCATCAATTCGTAATTCATTGTCCAATCGTTCTTGATGCTCGTCACTGTAAAGCCATACGAGCTTTTCCACGACCTCCCGGAGCCGGTCGCGCTCGGCTTCCAGCTCAGCGATCCTGGCGGCTTGCGCGTCTTCGATGGGTCGATCGTTCCAATTACGTATAGCCACATTTTCATCATCACTTGAAGAATGTGCCATATTACAGTTTGTGCAAGCTACGACATAGTAAGTATCTTCTGTATCATCTTCTTGCACGCTGATGTCCGGATCAGCTCCGCAGAACGGACACGGCTTCAATTCTTCGCTCATGCTAAAGTCCCTTTCACTTTCGCACACCACGATTCCAATTGGTTCTCGGAAACTTTGATCGGATTATCGGATGCCCAGTATATGATGGGACGTTTAATCTCCCGGAGCTTCTTCTTGAACTCGTCAATAAGTTTCTGGACTTCCTCGTCCAGCTCGCCATCCTCATTCTCCAGTTCATCGGCGTTTACATCGACCCCCTCCCATGCGTACATGGGTTCCGCTTCATAATATCGTAACCAACATGGATTAAGCTGACGTGAAGCGCAGAACTCTATCAGTTCTGCTTCTTCTTCAACAAACTCCATCTGCTCCGACTTGTTGTAGTCGATGAAAATCGGGAACTCCCCGTTCCAGCACTTTTGACACTTCTCTTCGCTCATCTCAAATCCTCCTTATTCATGCTGCCAACACTGCACGATACAGTGCTTCTGCCAATACCGGCGGCACGGCGTTGCCGATTTGTTTCTTCGCGGCGGTATCACCACCGCAGAACACATAATTCTCCGGGAAACTGGTAGCCGCAGCCAGTTCACGGGCCGTCAGCATCCGATGAGTAATGTCCAGCTTGAAACTCCTGCCGTCCGACAGCGTCAGGACACGCCCCTCTACTACTCCGAATCGATCTTTCGTAGTCACGGTATGCAACGGGATGTCCAGCGGAACCGCGCCGCCTTGTCCGTAATATTCGACAATGAACGGCTCGACCATGCCGATACTTCCGGTCGTGGCGACGGTTGAAAGCGGATTTATGACCGGCTTCACCGTTCCGCCCCCATGCTGCGGGATGAAAAGCGGTCGGATCACACTGTACCGGTTTCCGGTATCGATTACCGGAATCGGTTTGTCAATCTCGTGAATCCTTGCCGATTGCCCGTTGCGTTCCGTATTGTTGCGGCATAAAAACGGCCGAATCAACGCCACATGTTCGCCGCCCGCTGTCAGCGTCGGCAATGGCGCGGAAAGCGGAATCGCAGTCGAATTGATTGCGCGTTCTGACGTTCCACGCAGCACGATCAGAAACGGCTCGGCCCATGCGCCCCAATATTTGCGGATTCCCGCTTCGATCCGCCGGAGCGTGTTTGTACAAAGTGGCTTTTTGCGATCAAAAATACTTTCGCCGGGAATACTCCAGTCGATGATTTCCGCTGCCGAACGCCACGGCCGGTAACTTCCTGACAGCAGACCCGGTTCCCGCGTGTGTGTCGGTTCCGGCCAGACAATCCGGCTGCCGGAAGATTTCCGTACCGCCTGGACTATCAGCCGTTCCCGGCTGGTGGCAGCTCCGTAATCCGCAGCGTTCAACACCTCCATCTCGACGCTGTAACCGCTGGCTTTGATTTCACGATACCAGAGATTGAAGAATACTCCTTTCTTGCGTGGATCTGCAGTACCGGCCTTGTACAGTCTGCCTTTATACGTCGTATCCTTATCGAGGAGCGGTCCCCAGTCGCGCAGCTCTTTGACGTTCTCGACGAACATCCGGCGGCAACGGGTCAGGCGGAGATACGGCAGCAGGTATTCCGGCTGGCTGCGGAGCTGGTTCGAGCGGGGTTTCCCCCCGGCCGCCACGGAGTGATGTGTACAACTCGGCGAAGCCCACAAAACATCAATCCGGGTCGGATCAACCGGGAAAATCTCATCGGGAAGGATTGATTCAATCGGAGCGCATGCCCGGTTGAAGTCAGGAACGATTTCCGGATGGTTCGCCTGAATTGTCTGAATCGCGGTTTTCCAGTGATTGAAGCCGCGCCCCTCGTAATCTTCGCCGGCAACTCGCAGCGCATTGATCGCGCCAGTGATTGATCCACCGCCGCCGCAGAACAGATCCACAAATCGAAATTCATTCATCTCAAATCCTACATTCAACTGTTGCATTTTTTACAACAACTCCTTTTTCGTTCCCGTCCCGTCGTCAGTCGGCTTTTCCCGGGGCTTTGTCGTTTCCGATGAAGTCGAACAAGGTCGGGGCCTCCATCTCCGCCTCGGCTGCGGTCAGATATTTGATTCCGTCATGCCAGTATCCGGCATTGAGCTCCACGCCGATTCCGAAACGTCCTGATTTCACGGCGCAAAACGGAACCGTCATAATCCCGCCGAACGGATCGTAGACCGTTTCTCCGGGATTGCTCCACCGCTCGATCACCCGCTCGACGATATCGAATTGCAACGGACAGATATGCTTTTCCAGATTTTTCCGGGTCTGCTCGCCGTTCAGCGTCCGCATCCGGACCACATCGTCCCACACCCACGGCGACCGTGCCGGAATTCGGAACGTTTCGAAAGTCGCGGGAAGTCTGCCGCGCTTTTCCATCGCTCCGGCTGCTTCCAGATGAGCGTCGTAGTCGTAGACCGTCACGGCGGCCCGTTCGCGGAAGAGATGATTGACCTCCTCCAGGCTGTAATTTTCGAGTTCTTCGGCGGTCAGCAGCCGGTTGCCGGAACTGTTCCACTTCGCACGGGCGTCGATCTGCCAGCGCCCCCGACTGTATTCCTGTTTGGTGTGACGTACCGGCAAATCGGCATAGCCTTTGGTGTGGTCGGTCGGCAGTTTCCGGAAAAGCAGCAGATATTCCGGACACCCCACCCCCATTTTGGTTCCGTCCTTGCAGCACTCCGACCATCCGAGCCGGTAGGTCTGGTTGTTTTCACGGACCACATCGGTTTCGATGGTGATCCGGCCGAAGAACTGAAAGCCGTGCTTCCGGAAATGCGCGACCGTTTCATCCGAAAACGGATCTACCGTCGGCATTCCGGCGCCGGTGACGCTGCCGAAGAGGATGCGGTCTTTCACATGAACCGCCGCCACCCGTCCCGGCTTCAACACCCGCAGCAGTTCCGGGGTCAGATAGTCCATCTGCCTGAAAAAGTGCGCGTTGTCCAGGTTGTGCCCGAAGTCGTTGTAGCTCGGGCTGTATTCATAGTGGTTTGAAAACGGGATCGAGGTGTGAATCAGATCGATGGAATTTTCCGCCATCTCCGCGGTTTCCTCCACACAATCCCGGCACACTGCCGAAAAATGCGTACCGTGCACCTCGCGGCGCTCGCAGCCGAGGGAGCGCCGCATTCCGGAGCGGATCGCATCGGCGCTCAGTCCGTATTTGCGGATGATTCCGGCCATCGTTGCGGCGAGTTCATCGTGCATTTTCCACTTCCGCAGCAGCGTGGCCTTGATTTCCGCCTCGCTGTCGGCGTAGATGATGTGTATCGTGACCGGGTTGCGCTGCAGAAAACGGTAGATGCGGTGGACCGCCTGGATGAAATCATTGAACTGGTAGTTGATGCCGACGAAGATCGCGTCGGAGCAATGGCGCTGAAAGTTGCATCCGGATCCGGACAATTCCGGCTTGGTTGCGAGCAGACGGATTTTCCCGTCGCTGAAATCGATCACGGTACGCTCGCGCGTTTCGATCTCCTGTTCTCCGAAAATGGCCGCCGCTTCCGGCAATGCCGCCGAAATCGCCCGGCGTTCATCCTCCAGATGATGCCATAGCAGGAAATGCCGTTCCGGCGCCGCGTTGACGATTTCGCACATCTTTCCGACGCGCAGATTGATCGTATCGCGTTTTTCGCGGGCGGCGTCCGGAAGGCTGCGGGCGGCGTCGTGAAAAAATTCCTGCTGCCCGTCGCGGTCGATCTTCACTTTGGCCAGATGATCGATGTCGACGCAGTGCCATTCGACGCGCAGCGGGGGCAGGTCGTATCCTTCGTCGGAATATCCGAGATCAGACGGCCGGTTCAGGAACACCGCCCAGCTGGCCACCCACATCCAGAACTCCCGTTCCTTGTGCGGATAGAGAGTCAGGTCACCGGCTTTCTCGGAGTTGCGCTGAAAGAAGCGGGTCAATGCTTCCCCTGTATCCATCACACCGAGAAAACCGGCGTAATGGATCAGCTCCTTGAGTTCATTCGGACTCGGAGTGGCGGTCGCTACGAATTTGTATTTCACCTTGGAGCAGAGCGGCAGAAACTCCTGATACGTCTTGGTTCCGAAGCCGCGCAGAATGCTCGCCTCATCCAGCGATACCGCAATGAAGTTTTCCGGCTTGAGCTGCCCGTCCCGGACCCGTTCATAATTGGTGATGCAGAAAGGCGGGAAGCCGTTTTCCCGCAATTCGGAATCCGTGCGGATATAATGCAGTTCCAGCTGGAAAAATTCGCGGGCGTCCCGCGTGAACTCCTGTTTCACGCCGAGCGGCGCAATGATCAGCGTCGGTTTCGGCGGCTTGCCTTCATTCTGACGGAGCTGCCGTTCGACGATCAGTTTCATGATGGCGAGCTGTATCGCGGTTTTGCCGAGTCCGAACGAGGCAAACACCGCCCGCTGCCCGCCCCGCAGCGCCCAGCGTACGATATCGCGCTGATGAGGCTTCAGAATCTCCGGAAGCTGTTCCGGTGCCACCTCGAAACCTCCCTGCGGCGCCACTGCGATTTTTGATTTGATGAACTCCTGATAATTCATTTGTGTTTTCCTGTTTTTTCGTTGAATTTTCTTAATGTGCTGCAACCGGGGCTGACCGGTCAGACCTGCCGGTTGAGCTTCCGGCTGTTGTGGCGGTAGCCGCGGCTGACGCGGTGGCAGATCCGCTCCGGGTCACCTTTCAGCGCCAGCGCCAGCGCCGCCAGCGCAACGACGCTGTACCGCCGTCCGTTCAGTTCAATGAAACCGAACCGGTCGATCAGGTTTTTCATCGTCCGGAAACTCTCTTTGCTGTTTTTCTGTGTATATCTGGCCATGTCATTTTACTTCCTGTATTTCGATGCGCGTTGCCGCGCCCTTTTCCTGTCGGTACTCCCATTCAATCCCATGCCGTTCGGCGTCATCCCGGCCGAGCAGTTTGGCGATCGCGTCGCGGAGAGGCTTGCTGCCTCCCACGAGATTATCGTGGTCGAGCGGGATAGAACCACAGCCGCGAACAATTGTAACGCGAAGCCGGACAGAATCCGGGAATATGCCTTGCGGAGCCTTGCATAACTGGACCAGTGCACCCGTTTCAACCGGTTCAGGCTTGGAATTTCCACTTGCGGAAGAACCAGCACGATCCGCAGCGGTCTTTCCGCACTTCGGGCACCTGCCGCCGGGGGTGTACCAGATGCCGTCGCAGCACTCCCACAATCCCAGGGCGTCGGGATCGATCCGCTTGTTTTTTCCTGCATTCAATTTCAATCCTCCTGTTCAATAATTTTCCGGACAGTCTGCCGCGCTGTACCGGCTCACGACTTCAATGAATTTCCCGGTCGCCGAATTGAATTCGAGCTTCTCGCTCCAGCGCGGCGTTCCGGAACGGGTCTTGACCGCATAAAAATCAACTTCATAGCAACCGAATGATTTTTTTGAATCTTTCTGCAGGAATCCGATATAGTCCGCCTCCTGCTCGATGGAAGAAGAACCTTTCAAGTCTGCAACTGTGTTCGCCCGGTTTCCGCGTTCCTTGTCCCGGTTGAGCTGGCTCAACAGAAGCTGTCCGACAGGAAATTCCTCCAGTTCTTCAGAGAGTTCGCCCATGAAGCGTTCAATCTCTTCGGTACGCCCGAAGGCTTTCCCGTCCGGACGATGATTCTGAATGTAATCGATCGCCACCATCGCCAGCTTACCCTTCGTGAAATTCCATACGTGCCGGACTTTGGCTCCGATTCCGGAGGGCGTCGGCTTATATTGCCCCTTGCCGTAAAGCCGAAAACAATCCGCCTTCTCCTGCAGAAGCCGGACGGCGTTCCGGACAGCTTCCATCTTCGCGGCATCAAGTCCGCCTGGCCGGTTCAGATCGTAGCCGGAAACACCGGACACAATCGATACCAGACCGTCCCACAGCACCCGATTCGAGTTTTCCCGGGAGAAGATCGCCACCGGCGGCGGCTCCGGCAGCAGCAGCTTACCGGCCAGGTCGGAGAGGATGAACCGGGTTTTCCCGGTATTCACTCCGGCGCCGAGGACAAAAATCTGCTGGCGCTGAAACGGGCAGAGATTGTCGATTCCAGGAATCCCCCATGGGATGATCACGCCGTTTCCCCTGCCGTCGCTATTCTGGATTTGTTCCAGCGAAGCGAGATACTCTTCTCCCTGCGCCGCAGTCGGCAGCGAGCGTGAACGGATCAGAAAATCTTCTGCGGAATTGACGGATTCAGTCAGTTCCCGAAAACCGGAAAGCACCGGATATTCCGTATCCCGGAATCGGTCGATTGCCCGCATGGAGATCCGGATCAATTCCCGGCGGCCGTGATATTCCCGCAGCATCGTCACCCAGTCCCGCACATTTACCGTGGTCGGCACCTCTCCGAAAAGCTGCGCAAGAAAAACTTCGTTGCCGTTCGATCCGTCAAGCTGAATATCATTGAGGTAGAGATACTGCGCCACAGTCACAAGATCCGGCTGGATTTTATCCTGCAGAAGCGCCAGACATGCCGCGAATATCCGGGAATACCGGATATCATGAAACATAGCCGGGGTCACGTCCATTTCCACAATCCGCCGCGCCTCATTCGGATGCAGGCACGCCCCGATGATGTTCCGCTCCACCTCGAGAACGGCCGGGAGCTGCAATGGCGTCACGGTTCGTTTCATGCCTGCCCCCGTGCTGCCCGCTCTCTGGCGATTTCGGCCGCGAGTTCTTCCAGCGTCTGCCGATTGTCATCGGGTGAGCCGGTATTCTGCTTTGAAGTTTCGCGGTATTCCTTCTGCCATCCTCTGAGCCATCCGGAGGTAATGAGCTTCCGCCAATCCGTCACGACGCTTTTCCCGCAAACCCAGGTCCCGTTCTCGCTGACGGCCTCGTATTTATCGATGAAGTCCTGCGCCTGTGATTCATCTATGACGCAATGACGCTTTCCGGCTTCCTCTATGACCTCCTGAATGTTTAAAGGTTTATTCAATCCCTCGCGCGCGTTACGTATATGAGATATTTGAGGCTGTATATTGAACGCGCGCGCATGATTGGACTTTTCGGTCCGATGAGAGCGGACTTTTTCGTCCAATCGATTGACGGGAATTTTCAGGTCCAGTCTTTCCGTATACTCTAATGCTTTTTCCGTAATCGAATACCATTTTGTTTTATCAAAAGGATTTTCATTTAATTTGTCGGTGGAAACGATCAGTCCTTCTTGTTCAAGACTGTCCAGAGCGGTTCTCACCTGTCTTTCGGTAAGGTGCGGGTAAAGTTCCGCCCACGCTTTTTTGCTGTTGTACACCCAATAGCGGCCTTCATAAAAGTTGCACTCGTTCTTCTGATTGCGCTCCTGATGATAGGCGATATCCCGGAAGAGCGTCGCCGCATTTACTCCGCAAAGTATAGCAACGTAGGCGTTATAGGTAAAATTTTTGATGTAACTCATTGATTGCTCCCCCGTAATCGGCGGGGGACTGCTCCCCCGCCATTCTCATTTACTGTTCGTCTGCTTCCTCGCCAGCTCCGGCGTTGTTCAGGGGAAGCTCCTGCTGTTCAAAGTTCAGTGTGAAAAGCGATTCTCCTTTGAAAGTGAATTTCGTCTTTTCGCTGAGATTCAGCGTCGCATCCACGGCGATTTCGTTGTTGTTCATCTCGATCCGGGTGCGGAGGTCGAAGGTCAGTTGCGCGGATTGTTCCCCATCCGCCTCTACGTTCGCGGCCTTGCGCGCCTTGAGGATGTCGATGACCTTTTCCGCGCCGCCGTCTTCCAACGCTTCGCGGTACGACTTGACCAGCTCTTCAATCAACAGTTCTTGCATTTTTCCATGTCCTTTCTTGAGTTGTGGGTTAAAATGCGGGAGTGGGTTCTTTGTCGGTGTCGGTCCACTTGACCGGCGGCTCGGAGAGTTCTACCGCCTGTTTGCTTTCGAGCACAAACGCCCGTCTGCCGGTCTGCCGGGTAAGTCGTTCCGCCTCTTTTGCTGCAGATTCGACCGAATCATGCCGGAACGTCGGACAGTTGCCGTTTTCGAGATACACCATCCAAAACTTTTCCATTTTTCTTTGCTTCCTTTCTTTTTTGGGGGTTACGGGTAATTAAAACGGAATGTCATCTTCGGGGGCATAGCCGGGGCAATCCTCCGGCCGGTACGGCTGACTAGGAATGGGGGGCGGCCCACCGAACCCACCGTCGTTCCGGCCGCCCGGGCCGGGTTGGCGGTAGCCTCCCTGCGGCTGGCGGGGCGGAGGCTGCTGCTGATAACCGCCCTGCTGCTGGCCCTCAGAACGGCCGGCGAGGAACTGCACTGTTTCCGCTACGACGGAGAGCTTCGACCGCTTGCCGCCGCCGTTCCGGTCCTCCCACTGTTCGAGGTGAAGCCGGCCTTCGACCAATACCGGTGCCCCCTTCTGCAGGTACTGTGCGCAGTTCTCCGCCGTCCGGTTCCACGCGGTCACGTCAACGAAGGTGGTTTCCTCCTGATCCCGCCCCGCCTGATCACGCCAGCGGCGGTTCACCGCAAGGCCGAGGTCACAGATTGCCGTACCGTTCGATGTGGTACGCAGATCCGGATCGCGGGTCAGGTTGCCGATCAGGATTACTTTGTTGAATGATGCCATGTTGAAATCCTCCTATTCGGTTGCTTCATTGGGAGCCGGCACATAGATTCCGAGTTCCTGCGCCGCCCAATCGCGGATTGTTTCGATATAATCGGTCATTTCCTGCGTGTTCAGGCAGGTCGTCGAAACCGGGATATTCAGGCATCCGCGCTTCGGCAGGAACCGGCGGCGCATTTCCTGATGAAGCGCCTCAATCTCCTCGCTTCCCCGGTAGCCGCAGTTGTCGGCGATGGTTTTCAGCACCACTCCGCGATAGTACCGGTTCTGATCGTCAGTCCGGTGCTTGCGGAGCTTTTCCGCCGTCACCATCACCAACTGTCCCTTGAGCGGTAACAGGTGTTGCTTGATCTTCGCAGGGTTGATGAAACGCAGCGTCAGATCCTCCATCACAGTCGCCGCAAATGTCGGTTTAATCGCCATCGACCAGCCCCGCGTCTTTCAAAGCTGCATACTGTTCGCAGAATGGCGCCGCCGTGCAATAACCGCATCGCTTGGCCATCCCCGGACGTTTGGCCACCATTCCGCCGATCTCCGCGGCGATGCTGTTCGCCTCTTCTTCTGAATTCACCACACGGAAAGCACGGGCTTGTCCTTCCTTGCGATAGACCGCCCAGGTGGTCGGCGTCTGCCACAACTCTTCCGGCAAACAGAGCGGAAGAGAACCGAGCGCGAAGGCAAATTCTTCCAACCGTTCGACAATGTAGGCTTCGGTTTTATCGAGCGGCCACAACTCAATCCGCTGTTCCTGATAACGCAGCGGCGGATAGCCGTTCCCCTTGACCGCATCGGACTTTTTCCAGTCTGTAAAGAAAAAATCGATAAAAGCAAATTGTGCCGCTTCAATTCCATTTTTATGCAACAGCCAGCGATAGATGCTGAGCTGTTTTACATAATCATCAAATTCTTTATGTACGATTTTCCAGACCGACGTGGACTTATTGTCCCGGATCACACCGCCGAGAAGCGCATCCATTTTGCCGGATATTTGAAACCCCATCAGTTCGGCATAAAAACGCCGCTCCTTGAAGTCGCCTTCGCCATAAACGCCCACTTTTTCGAGGCTGTCGTGGATCGCGGTGCCGTACCGAACCGCCAATAGGTCGCTGTAATCCATCGTGAGCTTGTCGGCGTTGAGCCGTTTCAACGCCCATGCCCGTGCCGGCCCGATCAGCGTTGTCGCGGAAATCGTATTTGGATCATAGTCATATTCGTCATACGCCAGCCAGTCGCAGATGTGCTTCGGCAGATTGTACTTGTTGGTAAATTTCATCGGGTCACCTCCATTACTGCGGTCTGAAAATCAATCTGCCGCATTTTCATGTTTTTGGCTGCATCCCGGATCACTGCCGTTTCCTGCTGGGTGAAATCTTCCACCCGCGCCCCGATCGCAGCCTCGATCTCTTCACGAGTTACGCCAAGCGCCCCCATGAAATTCAGCAGCAACTTTGCCCTCTCCTCCGGTGTCGCCGGCTGGGGAGGCTGCGCAGGGCCCTGCGGTGCGCCTTTCGACTCCGGCCGGATAGTTTTACCCGCCGCCCCTTTCCCCGCGCCAGAATGGCCGGAATCGCCGTTTCCGCCTTTGCCGTGATCATTGGTCGCATCAGCATCTTTCGTATCATCGATACAGAACAGGCCATTGAGGGCATATTTGCGGGCGTAACTGGAAGTTGCACCGGTGATTTGACTGTCGTCCATCCCTTTTTTATCGCGGGGATGCCGGGCAAATGCAGAAACTGAAATCGGAGTATCCGAAGAATAAAAGGTCGCTGTCGCCTTGACGAACGTGTCTTCTCCAATCCGGACGATTTCATCGGAAAGCGTCAACGCCGCGCAATGTTTTGCCAGCAACGGCTTGAGGGCTTCAAGAATATCCTCGCAGCTCCGGTAGTTGTAACCGCCGAATTTGTTCGTCTGTCCCTTTGGAGCTTTGAGTTCAGACTGAATTGCAATAAGTTCTTTCATTTTTACCTCACTTTAAAATCCTGATCCACAGCGGCAGCATCAGGCCGACCGCTAACCCTATCGCGAACCACATCCCCGGAGTGATCCGCCCGCGCACTTCCCGCTTCCGCGGCGGCATCGGAATATTCATTGCTTTTCTCCATGCTGAGTTTGGCCGCCGTAATCGCCAGAGTGGCCAACGCTTCCGCCAAACTGCGAGAATGCGGTATTTCAGCGGCGGTTTGCATAATGATTACATTTCCGGCCATCGTGATCAGGCTTTCTCAATTGAGCTTTTTGAGTTCAATTTCATCGAAAAGCCCCGGCTGGTCGTACCGTTCCACAAGGGCGGTGACCGGCTTTCCGTTCCGGCTGGTATAGAAACCGCGCCGATAGAAATTTTTCGGCTTTCCATCCTTGCCGGGTTCGCCCGGCTGGCCGACCGGAAGAAAATGCCGGGCAAAATTGAGTTCCATTTTGAGCCGTGCCCGTTCCTCAAGTACCGGCATCATGGCTTCTGCAATCTGCCGGATTGCGATATTGCTCACCGGGGACCGGTGATACTGCTTCTCAATTTTGATGAAATACTGCCGAACCTTGCGGCCCTGTTCGTTACGTTCCAGCATTGCGATGTGCTTGGCGGTGTCCAGCGAGATGATGTATTCGGTTTCCGGTCTTCCGCCTGCCGGGAGGTTTTTAACATTTTTGTTAGAAACATAATCCTGCCCCTCGATAAAACCTTCGAGGCGGTCTTTGATCCAATTGCCGAATTGGCGTTTGCTTCCAAGAAACTTCCAGAGGTCGCGGGCATTGACGGCGTTCACGGTTTCGTGATTGATGGTGACAGTCATGATTTTTACAAGTTCGTTCATGATGAGTTCCTTTCTCAATTGATTTGATTGAATTTATTGTTTTTAATTTTGAAATAGTAACAATCAAGGCAAAATTTTTTCGATCTCCTTCTTGTTGAAAAACCAGTCGCGACCGCCTGGAATTTTCTTGCCCGGGAGTTCTCCGGCTGCTGCTTTCTGCCTCACGCGCGTTTTGCTGAGTCGCAGCAATGTGGCAACATCACCGACTGTAATAATTTCTTTTTCCATCGAATTACCTCCATATTTGGTTGATTTCTATTGTTACTATATTTTAAATGATAACAAAATGCAAGCAATTTTATCACTTTTTATTGATTTTTTTTATAATTGATCTATCTTTAATAATAAAACTAGGGAGAATAACATGATTCCAATTTCAGATGAGTTGCGGACCGCAATGAAAAAAGCAGCGGAGGATGTAGGGAACCCTTACCAGCTATCACTCAAAGCTGGGGTATCAAATGCGACTGTTTTGAAATGGTTGGACGGGAAAACCTCAAAGATTTATGAGAAAACACTCTATCAGCTTCTTCCATGGCTGCTAATTCACATGAGCATGGAGGAACTGGAAAATTACCAGCGAACTGTGGAATACATCATTACGGAATGTAAACTTGATTTGGCGCGGGTGGATGAATCCTGCTGTAATGTAGAATCCCTGCAGGAACGTCTGGACATCTCTGAAAAGCTGCTGGAAAAATTGAAAAATTTTCTTACAGCAAAAAAGTGGAAGTCCGGGGCCAATGGGAAAATAATGGCTGATCCGGTTGTGAGTGAAGCCGTGCCGATCACAGAATCTGGAATCATGCCGAAAGCGATTCCGGTATTGAGTTTTGCGCAAGCAGCCGGGTATGAACCGGCGCTTGAACCATTATGTGATTATCTTCAAGAAACGAGTGATAGAACTGCTGTGTTTTATGATGTCCCCGAGAATTGTTTTGCGTTGGAGGTTTCTGGAGATTCTATGGCTCCCGACTATCCGAATGGATCAATTGCACTTATTGCTGCAGGAGAATTTCCACAACGCGGGGATATCGTTGCCGCTAAGCTGAGTAATGGACAAGTCGTCATCAAAGAATATCACCGCAGCAATAATATAATTACCTTGACAAGCATTAATCCTGACGGCAAAAACTTTGAATGGCACTGCAAAGAACAGCCTGGTTACGTACAATGGATGTGGCCAGTCATTGAGATAAATTTAAAGCCTCGCGATCGTCGTTGGGCGCAAAGGAAAATGGGGATATAGCATATCTATATCGCCATATTGAATTCAGTTAAGGACTTAATGTCACCAACCGGCGCGGTTCAGAAGGTATCACCAGAACAGTGATGTCTTCCTGTGGGAGAATATCGGGCGGTAAGCACGAAAGAAGGAAGCGGAGAGATGAAATTTTGTATTCCGTTCATCAAACCTGATCAATACGAATCTCTGCGGAATGAAATCATTCAGAATAATTTTCCGGATGGAGGTGTTATAGATGAAAGAATCTGGTCTATTACAATCCGTCGAACCAAGGTCAAGGGATATCCTGATCATGACAAATTGACGGTAGGAGAATATCTTCCGGCTCGTTATCAAATGGGACAAAAACCTGTCCTGTTGCTGCTTCGCTCAGAAGATCGGCTTTACGTTTATACTCTTGGTTCAGACGGTTCCGGCGTGAAGCTGGTTCGATATGAGATGTTTGGCGCAAAATCTCCGCTAGAACTTGTTTTTTTTGATTCGGAGAAAGCGCGATGCCCGCAGCCATGCTCAGTGCTGCGGGAGGATTGGCCGGATTGCGTATGTCAAAGCCGAATCGATCAAAATAGCGGTAGTGTGGTAAATTCCGATATGGATGCCCGGTATGGGAGGTGTTCAGAAGATGTTCTCCGCCGCGATATTGAATCTTAAATATACTCATGTGATTACCTCTGTCTTTGAACCAAAAGAGATTAACTTGTCAACCCATGAGATTTAAATGAAATATCTGATTTATGCACGTGTAAGCCCGCGCGGTTCTGATTTTGAGGGGGAAACCTCAATCCCGATGCAGATCAACTATTGCAGAGAATATGTGAAGTTCCATGGCGGACAGGTTGTCGGAGAACTTTCCGATGAATTTTTCAGCGGTAAAGATACCCGACGCCCAGCTTTCCAAAGGATCATGAAAGAATTGGAAAGCGGTGGAGGTGATTGGGATACCTTGATTGTCTACAAACTTTCCCGGATGACACGCAGCCTTCGGGATGGTGCGGATATATTTGAGAAGCTGTTTCAACAGGGCAGGGGATTTGTTTCGGCGACGGAAAATCTCGACTTTTCCAGTCCGGCCGGTCGTGCTATGCTTGGAATGATGCAGGTATTCAACCAATTTGAACGCGAACAATCCGCAGAGAATACCAGGAATAAAATGTTGTCGATTGCCGCTCGTGGTGAATGGCCGTCCGGGAATCCGCCATTCGGCTATAAACGAGGCGCGCGAAAAGACAACCGGCTCTACATTGATGAACGAAATTCCGCGATTGTGAAGGACATTTTCGAGATGTATGCTTCGAGTTCCGACCGAACACGCGAAATCATCTCAAAATACCGGGGGAAAGTGAGTAAAACGCAGCTTTTTTTGATTTTGCGCAATCGTACATACCTCGGGAAGATCGTCTATGCGGGGAAAGAATTTGAAGGAAAGCACGAGCCCATTATTTCGCAGGAGTTATTCGACCGGGTACAGAAACGATTACCGGAGATACATTGTTATAATCGTCCGAAAGCACAACAATATCCCTATTTGCTGACAGGCCTTATATACTGCCATTGCGGCAATCACATGACACCACAATCTGCGAAAAGCGGGGACTATAACTATTACTGTTGCAGAAACGAATCCTGCCGCACACGGATCTCTGCGCCTGATGTGGAGCAAAAAGCAGTGGAGTATTTGAAGAATCTGGATATTTCACGAGAAACGATTGAAGAAGCGCTCAATATCATCAGGAGTAGGCAGCAAGAAGAGCGTTCTCGAAGGCAACCTGAAATCGATCAGGTAGAGGCGGCAATCCGGCAATGTGAAAAAGAGAAATCTGTATTGCTGGATACCTTGATAGCATCCAGAAACAATTTGAATTTAGAATTATTGGAGGCGCTGAACGGAAAAATCGAATCAGTTTCGATGGAATTGGAACGTTTATCGGCAAGGCGGGATATTCTAAACAAAAAATTGCCGCCAGAGGAAGATTTTTACAATAGTGCAATTGAGATATTGCGCCAGTTGCATCGCGTTTCGGATAATCTGATAGAGGCGAATGATCCTTTTGCGCTGCGGCAGGTATTGCTTGCCGGGATAGAACGGATTCAATTGACACTTGATGGTGATTTCCAAATATACGGCAGTTCGCCTAACTGTAAAGGGTGGCAGCCCGGGCGGGAATCGAACCCACGGCCAACTGCTTAGAAGGCAGCTGCTCTATCCTCTGAGCTACCGGGCCGGATGATGACTTATTAATATCGTCCGTTTTTACTGATTTTCAAGCGCTAATGAAGCATTTTCGACAGGATTGATGCGATTTTGTCGGCGGCTCCCGCCGGATGTGTGGTATATTCATTCAAACTGCCGGGACGCTGATAGGTGATGGCGGATTTCAGCAGCTCCTCCAGAGGGGGGCGGAGGTCCAGCGCGTTTGTGTTGTATTCGCGCGCCAGGCGGCGCAGCGCCGAAGCCAGTTCCGCGGATTCCGCGCGCAACGATTCCGGGCCGGGCAGAGCCGCAAGCGTCACCTGCCGGATGTTCGGATTCGCCTTGAGCTTCTCAATCAATGCCGAAATATAGCGGTCGCGCAGCCACGGTTCGGTTCCGGCAAGGTGGACTGGACAGGGGAGCAGCAGCAGCGCGCTGGTCGCATCGCTGGCGGAGATCCGGGGCCAGGAAGCCGCTATCATCGCCGGAAGCGGGGACGGTTCGGACGGAGCAGGCACGAAATCCAGTTCGCGCCCGGAGGCTTTCAGGTTGAGTTCCAGTTGATGGCTGAAACTCATCTCGCCGGTTCCGAAATCCTCGCCGATCACCAGTATCTTACGATCCTTGCGCAGTTCGTCATCGAGCTTGCGCAGCAGCTCCCAGTTGCGCAGTTCCGCCAGCGTCGGACGGTGCTGCAGCAGGATCGCCCGGTTGCCTTCCCCGTCGATCAGCCCCTCCGGGGTCGCCGTCAGTTTCAGATCGGCTCCGACCGGCACGATCCGAATCTTCCGGCTGTCGAATTGCAGGCCCGGCATTTCCAGTGTCAGCTCGTAAGTCTCGGTCTTCCTGAGCGGCGTGCCGCGGAAAGTCAACGGCAGCTTGAGAGAGAGGTCAGCGGCGAAACGGTCGAAGCGTTCATCCGGCTTGGCCGGGAGCGACAGCGTTTTGCGCTCCTGCTGCAGGATGGTTGGGGCGTCCGCGATGGAACGCAAGCTGAAGGTGATGTCGATGGCTTCAGGAAGTTTGGAACAGATTTCCGCCTGACCGTCGAGCGTCTCATGATCGTACAGCGTAGCGGGCAGCCACAGCTTCAGGAAGATATCCGCCGGAACCGGGACGACCGCGTCCTGCCGGTCGCGGCTTTCCACCGGCAGCATCAGCGGTTCGCCGTTTTTGCAGGTGAAAGCCAGGCCGGTATTGCCCCGCGTCGGCAACGCAATCCGTTTGGGAAGTTCGGAAAGGGGCCGGGATTCGGAGCCGTTCCAGGTGAACTCCACTCCCTCCTGTTCGCCGCGGACCGTGAATTGAGCCAGTTCCAGCTTGCTCTGCTTGCCGGTGTAAAGCTGGTAGTGCGCGTGGCGGTTGATAACCGGCAGCTTGCGGCCTTCGCGGTTTTCGAGGGCGGAAATGCTCAATGGCCGCGCCGGTTCGAAGTCGTCGGAAGTCAGCAGCCGGAACGGCTCGTTCTCTCTCCGGCGCATGGAGAGCAGCATCCGCCCCACGCCGGTATTCAGGCGGTGGTAAAGCTCGAAATCGTGGCTGCCGCGCGTCAGCTTGCGCTTGAAACGGACGGTTTCCGCCGGAGTTCCGCCGGTCCCGTGGTGGCGGCCGACGGTTTCGCCGTCCAGCCGGACCAGGGTGAGGGCGTTGCTCAGCAGTTCAAATTCATATTCCCCGTCCTCCGGAATCTGCAGCATCCCGTAGAAGCGGCAGCTGTAGTATTCCGAGGTTTCCGGGGGGCGGGTCATCATCTGCACTTCGGTCGCGATATAGTCGCGCCGCCAGCGGCGCGAGACGATGCCGAGCAGGTCCCGTTCCGGTCCCTCCGGCGCATCGATTTGCACCTGCTGATAGCGTTTGGCCAGCTTGGCGCTTTCATTGATCACCCATTTCAACTGGTTCTTCAACTGCTGCTGCCGGTTCCGTTTCCGGTTGGCCAGTTCGCGCGCCGTGCTGCGGCCTCCCGACAGGATCGCCAGATATTGGGCGCGGCGCTGGCCGGCGTTGCGGGAGGCGATCCGGCGGCTGTTGCGTTCAAGCGCCTGCAACTGCTGTCTTGCGCGGGGCGGTTCCAGCGGCAGGTCGGAGTTGAGATGGAGCGCCATCAGCAGCCGGTAGGTCTGCCAGGCGGAGTGCCGGATCATCCAGCGGCTGCTCCGGGCGATGGCGTTGTTCCGGTTGCTGATGAATTCCGGCACGGTGCAGATCTGGCCGCCGCCGCCGAAGAAAGTCATATTCAGACGTTCGGGGGGAGGACAGGGAATGCCGGGATTTCCCCATTGGTCCGCAGGCTGTTCCGGCGTGACCCCGAGGTAAATCCGGTATTCCGCGGCACCCTTCGCCGGATGGACCGCCAGCGAACCGTTGTCGCGCAGCCGGAAGCCGACCGGCTTGCCGTCGGCGAATACCTTCAGGGATTTCGCCGGAACCGGCAGCAGGATTTCACTGAGGTCCAGCGAGGAGGGGGCATCGGCCTTTTCCGGTTTCGCCGTGATCCGGTAGGGAGCCTCCGGCACCTGCCAGTCGGCGGCATTGAGTCCGGTGAGGGTAAGCAGCAGGAACAGGATTCCACAGGAAGGACGCCGCATTATTCCGCCTCCGTTTTTTCCAGTTTGAATGCAAGGTCGAGACGGAATGGCGGGAGAGCGAAGGTGACCGGCTTGCCCGCTTCCACATTCAGCTTGAGTTCTCCCGGAAGGCACTCCCCGGTGAGAGGAACGAACCAGCGCAGCAGATAAATGCCGCCGGTCAGGTTGTGGCCGGCGAGTGTGACGGAACCGGGTCGGGTTTCGGGAAATTGGTTCGGATCGTCCGGATACTCAAGCATCGCGTTGCGGTTGTAGATCCAGCCGTAGGCGGCTGCGGGCAGGGAGAGGCCGAGCGACTCATATTTCTGCTGGTTGGCCGGAACCGCGACGGCCGGCGTAAAATAGACTCGCTCTTTGCCGCGCAGGTCGATTCCCGCCAGATAACGGGAGAAGCCGAGGTAGTGTTGGTAATGATTCCGGAGATGGACGAAGTCGTGCCACCACAGGAACGGAGTTCCGGCGAGGCGCACGAAAAGCGAACTCCACAGTCCGCTGTGGATGTCGGCGAGAACCTGGCGTTCGCTGCTGCCCTGCGGGTTGCCGCCGAATTCGGTGATCAGCTGCGGCTTGTTGTAACGCATATTCTGCTCATAACCGCGCAGGTGGTCGACGAAATGAATCTGCGGGGAGCGGTAGGCATCCCCCGCCAGATGGGTGATCGAAGGGTTGTCGAAGAGCTTGATGAAACGCCGCACGTTGTTGTAGTCGCTGCAGAAGTGGATGCTGACCGGCAGGTCCGGCCGGGAGTTGGCCTGCAGGAATGCGGCGGCTTTTTCCGCCCACCGGATTGCGCTGCCGTCGTTGTAGCGGCCCCAGTAGTCTTCGGTCAGGTCCACCTCGCTCCACAGTTCGACGGCCATCAGGTTGGGGGCGTTCCCCCAGCGTGCGGCGATATAGCGGGCCCGTTTGCGGTCGTTCTTTTCCGCGGCTTCGCTGCGGAAGAAGTCCGCGGGGTTGGCGAGGAAGCCGCCGTTGGCCTTCGCATACGGGGTGGTCGAGTTGATCGGATTGTCCTGCCACTCCGGGTCGGAGCGGTCGCTGAGGCGGCCGTGGTTGTCGAGGATCAGATTCAGGTAGATGCCGTTCTTGCGGGCCTGCTCGAAAATGTGGTCGAGCTTCCAGGCGGCTTCGAGGTTGTAGCGGCCGACACCGTAGTTGCCGGCGCGGGTCGCGTCGTGTTCGATCGCGTAGGTCCAGCCGGCCATCCAGATTTCCACCGCGTTGATGCCGCCCCTGCCGCAGGCTTCGAGGTAGTCGTCGTAGTCGAAGGTGCCGCGGTCGGGGAGCTGGCCGAACTTGAAGCCGAATTCGCTGCGCCGGTCGGTGTTGGTATGAATGTTCAGGCCGACCGGAAAAAAGAACTCTCCGGTTCCCAATTCGAAGAACGGATCTTTCTCCGAGGCGCGGACAAGGCCGGGACGTCTGGAGGGCAGTGCGGTGAAGCTTTTCCAACTGCCGGTGACCGTCTCTCTGGCCGTTTTATCTGCAATGACCGCCCGGAGTCGATATTCGCCGGGAACGGGAGGAGTGAAACGGAATTCCCAGAACCCCTGTCCTATCGGCGTGGCCGTTTCACGGGTATGGTGGAGCCGGCGTTCGTAATCACGGCTGTAAAAGGCGGGCAGCCGGGTGAGCTTCCCATTCGGCGCTTTGATTTCAAAATCCACGGTGACTTCATCCGGATCGAAGGGATTGAAAAACTCGCGCAACAGCCGGAAGCGGCCCTGGAACAGGGCGTTGGCTTCTCCCTGTTCCGGGAAGCGGCAGTCGAGCAGCGCGAGCTTGCCCGGTTCCCGTTTGCCGGTGCGGGCCGCGTTGCGGACCTCCAGGGTGAATTCACGCTTTTCTTCCCCGTAGACGGAGATGCCGCCTGCGTAAAATTCGGTTGCGGCCATCGCGTCGAAAGTCGCCGTGTGTCCGACGCCGCGCCAGACCGCGCCGGTGCGGTCCAGCCGGGCGGAGAGCTTCTGCCAGACGCCCGGCGTCAGACGGTACTCCTCGATGGTCTGGTACCAGCGGCCGTCCTTGTCCTTGAAAAACAGCCAGGCGCGGACCGGATCGGGAGTATCGGTAATTACCCGCGCTTCCAGCTCGAATTCGGCTGCTTCAAACGCTTCGCGGGAGGGGCGGAACGTGGCGCGGTCCGGCTCCCGGTAGAGTTGCGCGGAGCCGGGGAAACGCACGGTGACGGCGGCTTCGCCGGGGGCTTCCGGGGAGGAATGCGGCGTATTCGTGCCGTCCGCTTTCCACACACCGGTAAGTTCCGCCGCATTCAGCAGCGGCAGGAAGGCAAGTGACAGGATCGTCGGGAACAGCGCGGAAATTCGTCGCATGCGGTTAAAGCTCCCTGATTTTGAGGTTGCCGGGACTCGCCGCGGCGGATTCCCGGATCCGGTCCAGTTGAGGACCGATATTGGAGAGGGCGCGAGCCGCCAGATGCTCGGGGACGGTTGCTCCGTTCCGGTCGAGCTGGTCGAAAAGATCGCAAACCGTCTGGCGTTCTGTGGGCCGCCCCGGCATGAAGAGTGCAACGCTGCCGGAGTTCTCCACGCGTTCAAACACCCCGGCCTCCACCAGTTCCCGGGCCAGCGGCTGCAGCCGGATCATCGGGATCGGCAGCGCGGCGCACAGTTCGCTGAAGGCGGTCGGCCCCTTGCCGTCGTCGAAATTGCGGTAGACGATCCGGGCCAGCGCGAGCTGGTATTCGCGGCGCAGCCGCAGGCTCAACGGGCCGGTATCCATCCGGTCGAAGAGTCCGGACGAGGCGTTCTGGTGCACGTAGCCGATCTCCGCTCCGAACAGCGCGATCTGCCACGACCATTGCAGCCAGATCAGGAAAAGCGGCAGCGCCGCGAAGCTGCCGTAGATGGTGTTGTAGCGGTAAAGGGCGCTCTGTACATAGATGAAGCCGTCCTGAAGCAGCTGGTAGAGCATTCCGGCGACGATTCCGGAGAGCAGGGCGGAGCCGAAGCGCACCTTCGTATTCGGCACCAGAAAGTAGATCAGCGTGAAGAGCAGAATCACCAGCAGCAGCGGAAAAAGCTTGATCATGATCGAAAACAGGATGAAACCCGCCCCGCCGAGCCACGGCATCCCCGCGAGGATGTGTCCCATCATGCTCCGCATGAACACTCCGGCGCTGCTCATCACCACCAGGATGATCGGAGTGACCAGGATGATCGCCAGATAGTCGCTGAACCGGCGGAACATATTCTTGCGGGTCGGCAGGTTCCAGACCGCGTTGAACGCGCGTTCGATGTTGGATGCCAGCCAGATCACCGTCCAGATCAGCGCGATTACGCCGACGCCGGCGACCACGCCGCCCTGCGCTTCCTTGAGGGTGGTATCGGCGAACTGGTAGATCCAGTTCAGCACATCCTGATGGTTCGCGAATTTTTCCTCCAGGAACACCTGGAGCTTGTCTTCCAGCGAAAACCCTTTGGCAATGCCGAAAACCAGCGCCATCACCGGCACCACCGCAAACAGTGTATAGTAGGTGAGCGCCACCGCCCGCTGGCTCTGGTGGTCGCTGCCGTAGCGGCGCGCGCTGCAGTAGAAGGTACGGCTCAGCTTGCCGAGCCACGAAAGCTGTGTATAGGGAATATCGTCCCCGAGTACGTTGTGGTGAATCCAGGCAGAGCGGTCCTTCATCGGCGGTCACTTTCCGTTTTTGGCGGCGTTCAGTTTGTTGCCCCACGAATCCTTCAGCGTCACCGTGCGGTTGAAAACCGGCTTGCCGGGGGCGCTGTCCGGGTCGACGGTGAAGTAGCCGAGCCGCTCGAACTGTACCGTGCTGCCGGAGGCGAGCTTGGCCAGTTCCGGTTCGAGCCGGCCGGTCACGACCTTCAGCGAATCCGCATTGAGCTGGGTCAGGAAGTCAACTCCGTCGGCGCCGGGCTGTTCGACGCTGAACAGCCGGTCATAGAGCCGGACCTCTGCCGGAACCGATTCGGAAGCGGAAACCCAGTGGATCGTTCCCTTGACCTTGCGGCCGTCCGGCGCGCTGCCGCCGCGGGTGGCCGGATCGAAGCTGCATTTCAGCTCGATCACGTTGCCCGCCGCATCGGTGACGACCTCTTCGCACTTGATGAAGTAGCCGTAACGGAGACGGACCTCTTTGCCGGGAGCGAGGCGGAAATAGCCCTTGGGCGGTTCCATCATGAAGTCGCTCTTTTCAATATAAAGTTCGCGGGTGAAGGCCAGCTTGCGGCAGCCCGCCGCCGGGTCTTCCGGATTGTTGACCGCGTCGAGCGGCTCCACTCCCTCCTCCGGGAAATTGGTGATGGTCACCTTGAGCGGGTCGAGCACCGCGAGGAAACGGGGAGCGGAGGAGTTCAGCTCTTCGCGGACGCAGTATTCCAGCACCGCCACGTCGGTCAGGCCGTCGAATTTGGTCACGCCGACCATCTTGCACAGGCGGCGGATCGCGGAGGCCGGAATGCCGCGGCGGCGCATGCCGGACAACGTGGGCATGCGCGGGTCGTCCCAGCCGTGCACATGATTCTCCTTGACCAGCTGCAGCAGTTTGCGCTTGCTCATCACCGTGTAGGTCAGGTTCAGCCGCGAGAACTCGGTCTGCTGCGGCCGGTCCGGGAATTTGTAGCCGAGCGAGTCGAGCACCCAGTCGTAAAGCGGCCGGTGGATTTCAAACTCCAGCGTGCAGAGCGAGTGCGTGACTCCTTCGAACGCATCCTCCAGCGGGTGCGCGTAGTCGTACATCGGGTAGATGCACCATTTGTCGCCGTGGCGGAAGTGGTGGGCGCGGCGGATGCGGTAGATCACCGGGTCGCGCATGTTGATGTTGGGCGAAGCCATGTCGATCCGGGCGCGCAGCACCTTGGCGCCGTCTTCGAATTCCCCGGCGCGCATCCGGGCGAAAAGGTCGAGGTTCTCCTCGACGGAGCGTTTGCGGCCGGGCGACTCCTTGCCGGGATTGGCGAGGTCGCCGCGGTATTCGTCCCACTCCTCGGCGGAGAGGTCGCATACGTAGGCTTTGCCGCGTTTGATCAGCTCGACCGCGCACTCGTACATCCGCTCGAAGTAGTCGCTGGCATAGTAAAGATGTTTGCCGAAGTCGAAGCCCAGCCAGCGCACGTCGTTCTGGATGGACTCCTCGTACTCGGTGTCCTCCTTGGTCGGATTGGTGTCGTCGAAGCGCAGGTGGCAGACGCCGTTGTTTTCCGCCGCGATGCCGAAATCCAGGCAGATCGCCTTGGCGTGGCCGATATGCAGATAGCCGTTGGGTTCCGGCGGGAAGCGGGTGACGACCTTGCCGTTGTATTTGCCGCTTTTCATATCCGCCGCGACCATCTCGCGGATGAAATCCAGCGGCGCCGCGTTGTTTTCAGTAGTTTCAGCCATGATAAAATCAAACTCCGTAAATCAGTTGCACGATATTTTTGAAAAAATATACCATCATAAGTGCGGTTTGCCAAATCGGGACCGGGATATTCTTGAAGGAAAAAATAGAACCGCGACAATTTCCGTACTCCGGCGGGAGAAAAAAGCGAACCTGACCGTTTCAACCGGCCGAACGGAGCCGGCGGGAGGTGTGGGGGGGGCCGGGTACGTACGGACTGTCGATTCCGTCAGGTTCGCAACAGCATCAACATCATCAGTCTGCTGTTTTCAATATAGCCTGAAAAGTTGACTGAATCAAGTTTATCATAAAAATAAATTATTTAACACCGTGTGCAGGTTTCCTTATGACACGCGGCGACAGGAAAGGAGAACAACTCTTTCCCGAAATCCTCTTGAATAATAAGAGGGGAGGATGTATTTTTACTGGCGGAAATTCACAGGCACAGGAAATGGAGCAGCGGAACCGATGAACATGGTCAGGCGGATTTTGATTCCGGAACAGCCGTTCCGGGAAAGACGGCCCGGGGCGGCGTGGCCGGAGTGGGGTGTATGGCCCGCGAAATGGATTGCTCCGGCAGAAGGTGAGGCGGCAGGAATGCGTGCGACCCTGTTCCGGTGTGACATTGAGATGGAACGGCAGGAGACGGTGCGGCTGCATCTGGCGGCCGACGCGGTTTACCGGTTCTGGATCGACGGTGTTTATGTGGCCTCCGGGCCGGAGCAGGGGGACCGGAACCATACCTTTTTCGATACGTTCGACTGGGAGGCCGGAGCGGGAGCGCACCGGCTGACGGTGCTGGTGACGAGCTTCGGCGGTTCGGGGCCGTTTTCCCGGATGGAGTTCGCCCACGGGCTGCTGCTGGCGGCGGAGGGCGCGGCCGGAGCGCGGCTGAACAGTTGCGCCGCCAACTGGCGCGCCGCAGGAATTGCCGGGATCGCCGGGAGGGATGTGCTCTATGGCGCCGGGAGTGTGGGGCAGGAGCTGGTGTTCGACCTCGCCGGATGGCCGGAGGGGGCGGAGCGCGGCGAAGGAGTCGCGTTCGGGCCGGTCGTCGAAGGCGAATCGGGGAGCAATGCCGGAATGCGCAACGAGTACCGGCCGGTTCCGCTGCTGGAACCGGCGGCCCTGCCGGAGATGGCGGCAGCTCCGGTCGGCGGCTGGCGCGTGGTGTGCGTAAGCCCCAGCGAAGGGCGGCGGCTTCCCGCGGACGGCGGCGATTCGGAGCGCGCGGCGGAGTGGGAAAGGGGGCTGAAGCAGGGAAATATGCACGTGCCGCCGCATTGCAGTCTGCGGGTGCTGCTTGAACTGGATGATTATTACTGCGGCTGTCCGGAGCTGACCGTTTCCGGCGGCGTCGGTTCCGAGCTGGCGGTCGGCTGGTGCGAGGCGCTGGCGGTCACCGACGAGCCGTCCGGGCGCAAAGACGACCGCCGGGAGTGGCGGGGGCGGTATTTCCACGGCATTTACGACCGTTTCCGCATGGACGGGCGGCTGGGCGCGGAATTGTTCACGCTTCACTACCGGGCGGGGCGGTTCGTTTCAATCGAGGTGCGGACCGGGGCGGAACCGCTGGTGATTGACCGTTTCAGCCTGCGCGAAAGCCGCTATCCGGTGGAGTTTGCCGCTGCTTTCGAGTGCGGGGACGACCGGTTCGCGGAGTGTTTCCGCCTGGCTTGCCGGACTTTGGAAATGTGTTCGCACGATACCTTTATGGATTGCCCGTTCTACGAGCAGCTGCAGTATGTCGGCGATACCCGGATTCAGGCGCTGGTCACGCTGGCCGCGACGCCGGACGACCGGCTGGTGCGCAAGGCGTTGCGGCTTTTCGCCTCCAGCCAGCTGGAATCCGGGCTGGTGCAGTCGCGCTATCCGTCGCGGGTCACGCAGGTGATTCCGACTTTCACCCCGTACTTTGTCGGGATGGTGCTCGACTGGGCGAAGTGGCGTGGCGGAGCGTTGGCGCGGGAGCTTTTCCCGGCGGCGCGGCGCGGAACGGACGCCTTTGAACGGTGGCTGAACCGCGACGGCCTGCTGGAAATCAACCGCAGCTGGAACTTCGTGGACTGGCCGGGCTGGAAGTGGGGCGTGCCGCCCGACGGGGAGTTCGGCGTTTCCGGCGTGCTGAATGCGCAGTATCTCTATACGCTGGAGATAACGCGTGAACTGTGCGAGTTGATGGAGGCCCCGGAGCTGGCGGCCCATTACCGGCGGCGGCTGGCGGAGCAGTCGGAGCGGTTCGTGCGCGCTTTCTGGCGGCCCGATGCGGGGCTGTTCGCGGATTCGCTTGCCGGCGATGCGTTTTCGGAGCATGCGCAGGTGTTCGCGCTGCTTTCCCATGCGCTGCCGGAGGAGATCCGTGAGCGGTGCGCGGCGACGCTGTTCCGCCGCCGCGACCTGACGGAGGCGACGGTCTACTTCACGTTTTATCTGTTTGAGGTGTACCGCGAGTTCAACCGCCCGGATCTGCTGGTCGAGCGGCTGAAGATTTTCTTCGATATGAACACGCTCGGGCTGAAAACCATGCTGGAGGCGCCGGAGCCGTCGCGCTCCGACTGTCACGCATGGAGCGCCCATCCGATCTGGCACTTCCTGACTTCGCTGCTGGGGGTGCGCCCGGCGGGAGCGGGATTCCGGCAGGTCGAGGTGCGGCCGCAGTCCGGCCCGCTGCCGTTCGTGCGCGGGAAAGTGTGCCACCCGGCGGGGATGATCGAGGTCGAGTGCGATGCGCATTCGGCCCGGGTCGTGCTGCCGGCGGGCGTGACGGGAAGGTTTATCGCGCCGGACGGCCGGAGCTTTGCGCTCGGCGGCGGCGCGGATCAAATTGAATTTCAACCGTAACTGACGAGGACATGTAGTATGGATGTATTTCCGCTCTGGAGCAAGATCGAATCGGCCGGCACCGGCAACCCGAAGGATGATTTCGATCCGTGTATTCAAACCTATCTTCTGGAAAAAAGCGATAAACCGCGCGGCGCGGTCGTGGTGTTCCCCGGCGGCGGCTACTCCTGCCGGGCGCCGCATGAAGGCGAACCGATCGCACTCAAATTCAATGAGCTCGGCTTCCACGCGTTCGTGGTGCAGTACCGGGTCGCGCCGTACCGCTTCCCCGCGCCGCAGCGGGATGCGTTCCGGGCGATCCGGCTCATCCGCAGCCGGGCGCAGGAGTGGGGCGTGAATCCGAACCAGATCGCGACGCTCGGCTTTTCGGCGGGCGGACATCTGTGCGCCTCGACCGGAACGCTGTACCGGGAGATCGACGCGGACGCGGGGGACGAGGTGGACAACTTCCCGTGCCGCCCGGATGCGATCATCCCGTGTTATCCGGTGATCAACCTGACCGACGGCATCGCCCACCGCGGCAGCGGCGAAAACCTGCTCGGCGACAAAATCAATACGCCGGAAGCGGCGAAGTTGGATCTGGACAAGCGCGTTTCGCCGGATGATCCGCCGGCGTTTCTGTGGCACACCGCGGACGACGGCGCGGTGAATGTGGAAAACTCGATCCGTTTTGCGCAGGCGATGTGGAAGGCGGGCGTGACCTGTGCGTTGCATGTGTTCCCGCATGCGCCGCATGGCGTCGGCCTCGGGCTGGATTACCCGGACATCGCGGTGTGGCCGGAGCTGGCCGCGAAATTCCTGACCGTGAACTGCAAGTTCACTGCGGGGAAGTAACCGGATTTTTTTCAGAAACGTGAGGAGGTTTTATGTACTTTGATCCTGTCTATTTCCTGTTTCTGCTGCCGGGCCTGCTGCTGGCGGCATGGGCGAGCTGCAAGACCAAGACGACCTTCGACCGTTATTCGGAGGTGACGACGGCGGCGGGGATGACCGGGGCGCAGGCGGCGGCCCGGCTGCTGGCCGACGCCGGAATCCGCGACGTCCGGATCGAAGAGGTCGGCGGTTTCCTCTCCGACCACTACGATCCGGCGAACCGGGTGCTGCGGCTGTCTCCGTCGGTGTACGGTTCCAATTCGATCGCCGCGATCGGGGTGGCCTGCCATGAGGCGGGGCACGCGATCCAGCATGCGACCAGCTACGGGCCGCTCGGGATGCGCAGCGCGCTGGTGCCGGTGGTGAATTTCTCCAGCCCGGTCTCCTATATTCTGATGGTGCTGGGATTCATTCTGGCGGCGCCGGGGATGATCTGGCTCGGGGTGATCCTGTTTTCGATGGCGGTGCTGTTCACGCTGGTCACGCTGCCGGTCGAATATGACGCGAGCCGCCGGGCGAAGCTGCTGATGGTGGAGGCCGGGATCGTGACGCCCCATGAGGAGCGGGCGGCGGCCGAGGTGTTGAACGCGGCGTTCCTGACCTACGTGGCTTCGGCGGTCAGCGCGCTGCTGACGCTGCTCTATTACCTTTACCGGCTCGGGGTATTCAGCCGGCGGGATTGAAAAAGGGCGCTTGAGGATGTATATTGTCCCTGAACTGATTGTTCCGGGATAAGGGAAGGATGGCTCGTGTGGCAAAAGAACAGTTGAGATATTCCGCGAAATTCAAGCGCGATTACGTCGCGATGCTGGCGGTGGCGATTTTTTTCGCGATCATTTTCTGCGAGGTGGCGCTGGCGGTCAGCATTCCGGCGTATCTGCATAAGGAGAATGCGATGGCGCTCGAGGTGAGGCGGCTTCAGCTGCTGGAGTCGTTCGACGGGGCGCGCAGCCTGGCGAACAACGTGAAACCGGCCCAGGAGGCGGCGGAGCTGGAGGCGCGGCTGCTGCGCTGGGACCTGAATCTGCTGGCAAATTACCTGCGGACGGAAGCGCCGAAGCTTACAAGCTCCGAGATCTCCGAACTTCAGGCCACGGTGCGGGACATCACTTATTTCCTGGCCCGGCTGCGGGAAGGCAGGAGCTTCTGTTCGGAACGGAAGCTGGATACGTCGATTTACATGGATTCCTTGTTGGAGGCCTCTGCGGCGAAGCAATGAACGATATTTCACGTCTGGAAGCGGTCATCAGTGGATTTTCCGGCAAGCGCATCGCGGTACTGGGCGATGTGATGTTGGATGTGTATCTGTGGGGCAAGGTGACCCGGATTTCGCCGGAAGCGCCGGTGCCGGTGGTCAATGTCGAGCGGCGCACGAGCTGTCTCGGCGGCGCGGCGAATGTGATGCGCAACGTCGCGACGCTGGGGGCGAAATCCTTCGGTTTCGGGATGGTCGGGGCCGATCCGACCGGCGACGAGGTGATTCAGGCGCTGGGGGAGTACCGGATCGATGCGGCGGCGGTGCTGCGCGACGCGAACCGCCGGACCACGGAGAAAAAGCGGGTGATCGCGGGCGGCCAGCAGTTGTTCCGCGAAGATTACGAGGATACTTTCAGCGCGGACGACGGACTGCGCCGCAAGCTGGTGGACGGGATCATCGACCTGATCCGCAAGCGGGAGCTGGATGCGGTGATCTTCGAAGATTACAACAAAGGCATGCTGGCGGAGTGGATGCTTGAGGAGATTATCGTCGAGGCGAAAAAGGCCGGAGTGGTCACGGCGCTGGATCCGAAGCCGAACAGCATGCGTCCGGTCAGGGGGATCACGGTGATCAAACCGAACCGGCTGGAGGCGTTCGCGCTGGCGGGAAGGCCGGACCGGAGCGGCGGGACGGTGGCTCCGGCGCAGGACCGGGAGCTGACCGCGGTTGCCGCGGAGCTGTTGAACGCCTGGGAGCCGGAGCATCTGCTGATTTCGCTGGCGGCGCAGGGAATGGCGCTTTACGACCGGAGACATCCGGAGCCGCAGGTGATTCCGACGCGGGCGCGGGAGGTGTTCGACGTGTCGGGTGCGGGCGATACGGTGACCGCGACGTTCGCGTTGTCGCTGGTTTCGGGAGCGACACCGGTGGAAGCGGCGGAGCTGGCGAACCGGGCGGCAGGCGTGGTGGTTGCGAAAGTGGGCACGGTGCCGGTGCTGTTCGAGGAGCTGAAACAGGCGCTGTTGTGCTGCGAAAAAAAAT
>ERZ1034984.56-NODE-56-length-119311-cov-21.124623_pt1 | contig 119311 bp, 106 predicted proteins | sample MGYA00520589_ERZ1034984 | MGnify/ENA primary metagenome ERZ1034984 (study PRJEB33766, sample SAMN09781790) | gut metagenome | biome: gut microbiome | host: Homo sapiens | place: Madagascar | study: EMG produced TPA metagenomics assembly of the PRJNA485056 data... | reverse complement strand
ATCACCATCCTGGCCAAGAACATCTCCATCGAGTACAAGGACGTCAAGATCAACGTCATCGACACCCCGGGTCACGCCGACTTCGGCGGCGAGGTCGAGCGCGTGCTCAAGATGGCCGACGGCGCCCTTCTGCTCGTCGACGCCTTCGAGGGTCCCATGCCCCAGACGCGCTTCGTCCTGCGCCACGCCATCGACGCCGGCCTGTCCATCATGATCGTCGTCAACAAGATCGACCGTCCGGGCGCCAACCCCGACAAGGCCTACAACGACTGCCTCGACCTCATGGCCGACCTCGGCGCCACCGACGAGCAGCTTGAGTTCGCCATGGAGCACGTCGTCTACGCGAGCGCCATGAACGGCTTTGCCCGTCTCGATCCCAATGACGACAACGACAACATGTACCCGCTGCTCGACATGATCGTCGAGGACATGCCCGCCCCCGACGCGGACCCCGACGGCCCGCTCGCCATGCAGTGCGTCACGATCGACCACTCCGAGTACGTGGGCCGCATTGGCATCGGCCGCATCTACTCCGGCACGATCCACGACGGCGACAAGATCCTCGTCGTGAAGAACGATGGCTCGCGTGCCAACGCCACCGTCAAGCAGCTCTTCACGTTCGACTACCTGGGACGCAAGGAGTGCAACGAGGTTGGCGCCGGTGACATCGCCGCCGTCGTGGGCATCGACCGCACCGACATCGGCGACGTCTACACCGACCCCGAGAACCCCGTTGAGCTCGAGCCCATCGAGATCGACCCGCCCACGCTGGCCATCGTCTTCGAGGCCAGCACGAGCCCGCTCGTGGGCCGCGAGGGTGACATCGTGGGCGCCCGCCAGCTCAAGGAGCGCCTCATGACCGAGGCCGAGAACAACGTGACGATGCGCATCGAGGAGCTCCCCGACAAGACCGGCGTCGAGGTTGCCGGCCGAGGCATCCTGCACCTGTCCGTCCTCATGGAGTCCATGCGCCGCGAGGGCTTCGAGTTCCAGGTTGGCCGTCCCCGCGTCCTCATCAAGAAGGACGAGAACGGCAACCGCATCGAGCCGATCGAGCAGGCCGTCGTCGAGTGCCCGGGCGAGTACTCCGGCAAGGTCATCGAGCTGTTCGGCAACGCCTCCGGCACCATGACGAACATGGAGCAGGGCGACACCATCTGCCACATCGAGTTCAAGATCCCCACGCGCGGCATCATGGGCCTCAAGAACCGCATCCTCAACGTCACGCACGGCGAGGGCGTCTTCTACCACACGTTCCTCGAGTACGGTCCGTTCGTGGGCGAGCTGGGCGTGCGCAACAACGGCGCCATGATCTCCATGACCACCGAGAAGGCCGTCGCCTACGCGCTCGGTACGCTCCAGGAGCGCGGCCAGCTGTTCGTGGGCCCCGGCGACGAGTGCTACGAGGGCATGCTTGTGGGCGAGCGCTCCAAGCCCGGCGACATGGTGGTCAACATCGCGCGCACCAAGCAGCTCGGCAACCAGCGCAGCTCCACCGCCGACATCGCCGTGCAGCTCACCCCGCCGCGCACGTTCACGCTCGAGGAGGCGCTCGAGTACATCATGGACGACGAGCTCGTCGAGGTGACGCCCAAGTCCGTCCGCATGCGCAAGCGCATCCTCAACGCCATCGAGCGCAAGAAGGCCAACGTCCGCGCCGGCCTCGTCAACAAGTAAAGTTTCCTCGGACTCAAGCCGAGTGGGGCGTGCCGCGTCTGCGGTGCGCCCCTTTTTTGTGGAATGGTCGCTCGTCCGCGTCCTGGCTACTCGCCGAGCCTTCTCGCATGGTCCTTTGCCCGTGCCGCGGCCTTTTTGACGGGTGCGAGCACTTGGTCCGTGTGGTCGCGGCTTGAAGACGACACGATGCCCCAGCGCAGGCTTGCCCTCCTGAGTGCCACCGTGACGATGACGCACGCCATGGCAACCCAGGGGTTCATGACGTGGGCATAGCGGTAGAGCGCAAAGTAGGCAAGCGAGCCGCCCAGCGCGCAGACGGCGTAGAAGTTGGACGTCTGGAATATCCGGGGGACGTCGCCAAGGCACACGTCGCGAAGCAGGCCACCGCCCACGCCCGTGATGACACCCATGAGGACGGCCTGGACACCGCCGAGCCCGTAGGCGAGGGCCTTGCTCACGCCGGCCGCGCTGAACAGCCCAACCTCGATGATGTCGGCCCACTCGATGGCGTTGGGCACGCGCGAGAACGGCTTGGGGAAGTGAAAGACGATGACGCCAGCGACGATGCACAGCACGATCGCCGGCGTGGAGTTGAGCATGTAGACGTCGCCCTTCTGCATGATGACGTCTCGGATGAGCCCGCCGCCCAGGCCGCAGATGAGCGAGAGGGCCACGCAGCCCGTGAGGTCGAGCTTGCGGTCGATTGCCACGAGCGAGCCAGAGAGCGACCCCACGACCACGGCGGTGAGCTCGAGCCAGGCGGGAAGCAGCAGTGCATGGGTGCCTTGGGCGAGAAACGACGCGATCTCTGGCACGATGGCTCCTCCCATACGTCCTGTGCGTGCCAAGCATTATGGTCCTCATGCTGTGCCCAGACGCATGACGTCATCGTTTTTCTTGGGCGGAGAAGTGCTGTCATGAATCTGGAAAATTCTCTTGTGCTTGCCAAGAGTTTTACGCTAGAATAGTCGGCGCACTTTACTGGAGAGTTGGCCGAGTGGTCGAAGGCGCACGATTGGAAATCGTGTAGGCGTCTCAAGCGTCTCCGGGGTTCAAATCCCCGACTCTCCGCCAGAGTCTTCCGCGGCGCCCATAGCGGCGCCGCTTCCATATCTCTGGAGAGGTGGCAGAGCGGCTGAATGCGGCGGTCTCGAAAACCGTTTAACCACTATGTGGTTACGAGGGTTCAAATCCCTCCCTCTCCGCCAGAGCGTACAGGACCCGGTTCGCCATGCGAGCCGGGTCCTTTTTATGTGCGAGGCCACGAGCCAAGCGGCTCCGCTCCTCGGCCTTGCCACTTGTGGATACGCTTTGGCGAGAACGGCAACTGGCGGTTGCCTCGCCTTGATGCGTGCAACCGCCCCGACGGATTGTCTACACTCATCTCGTATCCGATGACTCTGGGAGGACCAATGCCGGACACCAAGTACTTCTCGCACTCTTGGGCGCTGCTTACGAGGGACAAGGGCTGGATCAAGCCCATCCTGGTGCTTGCCATCACCATGTTCGTGCCCATCGTGGGACCCCTTGCCGTCATTGGCTATGCCTATGAGTGGGCAAGGCTGAGCGCCTGGAACGTCGATGCCGCACCAAAGCAGAAGGGCGTCAAGGTGGGCGGCTGCCTGGCTGCCGGCTGGCGTGCCTTCGTGGTCATCCTCGTGTGGATGCTCGTGTGGGGCGTTGCGAGCTCCCTTGCGACAACGATCGTGTCGGCACTCCGCATACGGCTTCTGACCTCGCTGTTCTCGATTGCGATGACGGTGGCGCAGCTCCTCGTGTCCCTCGTCGTCATGGCTGCCGCCCTGCGCGCAACCATCTACGAGAAGATCTCTGCGGGCCTCTCGCCCACGCGGGTGTTCGAGATGGTCTCACGGGATTCCTCCGGTCTGTTCAGGAACGTGGCCATCCCGCTCGTGACCACGCTCATCGTTGGCGGCATCTGCGTGGTGAGCGGCCTTCTGCTCATGTCATTCGTGATGCCGGACGTCCTGAGGCTGGTCTATGAGGTCGAGTATCTGAGCGCCTCGGGCAGTTCGGACCTTAGCGACCTCATGGCCATCGTCGGGTCGCTCCTGAGGGCGGTGCTTCCGGCATCGATCCTCATCTCCTACGTGTGCCTCGTGTTCTCCGTTGCGGGAAGCCTGCTTCTCGTGAACAGCATTGGGCTGTGGATGCGTCAGTTCAACGTGGCTTCCTGGGGTGCGCCGTCGGAGCCCCTGCCCGAGGCTGGGACGCCACTTCCTCCCGCGCCTGCGCCCGTTGACGAGCCCGCGGCGCCTGCTCCGGCTGCGACGCCGGCTCCGGCCCCTGCTCCGGTCCCCACGCCTGCCCCCGCGCCTGCACCTGCGGCGACGCCGGCCCCCGCGCCTGCCCCGGTTCCCGCGCCTGCCCCAGTTCCTCAGCCACAGCAGCCAAAACCTGCCGAGAATGACGAGGTAATCATCCCGCTCACGCCCCGTCGCCCAGACGACGCGGTCGATGAGGACCAGGACAATCCCCAGGCATAGGGGAGTGGAAAACCCAAAGTTGTGAAGGATGGGTGTCGGTGACAGGGCTCGCCGGCACCCATCTGACGTAGACGGCATGTCTGCGACTGCAAGCGGCGCATATGCAAGAAGGGCCGTGTGAGGGTGGCTTTCGCCAGCTCCTGCTAGCTCGCCTGTTTGATTTGCGTTTGACCGAGACCAGATTTCTGTCAGGAACACACGCTAGGGTTGGGCCAGGAAAGGACCAGCGTGGGGATGGTCCCATGTGGTGGCTCTGTGCAGGATGGGGCGCCAGGTGGGTCTTCGCAAGTGTCATGTCCGTGCCGTTCGTGGTATGATTCGCAGCCGAACCTTTCCTGTCTCGGGCGCAAACCTTCACGACCCGAGGCCACATGCCCAGAGGAGGTGACCACATGAAGGCTTATGAACTGCTGTTTTTTGTCGATCCCACGATCACTGATGAGGCGCGCGCTGGCGTTATGAAGCGCATCGAAGTCGCTCTCACCGAGAATGGTGGCCAGGTCGACAACGTCGACAACTGGGGCAAGCGCAAGCTCGCCTATGAGATCGACAAGCTCACGGAGGGTGACTACACCCTCGTCAACTTCCACGCTGATCCTACCCAGATCGCCGAGCTCGACCGCGTTCTCCGCATCAACGATGCCGTGAAGCGCCACATGATTGTGCGCCGTCCGGATCACGAGTAAGTCAGTCATGGAAGCGGGCCGCTAGGCCCCGAGCGCAATCGCAGGGCATCGAATCTCGAGCGCCAGGCATTGCGCGAGTGAAAGGTAGTGAGCATCGTGAGCATCAACCGAGTGAACATTACGGGCAACCTGACCAGGGATCCCGAGCTGAGGGCTACCCAGGGCGGCACGCAGGTGCTGCACCTTGGCGTCGCGGTCAACGACCGTCGTCGCAACCCACAGACCGGCAACTGGGAGGACTACCCCAACTTCATCGACTGCGTGATGTTCGGCACCCGTGCCGAGGCGATTCAGCGCTACCTTTCGAAGGGAACCAAGGTCGCCATCGAGGGTCGTCTGCGTTACAGCTCCTGGGAGCGTGACGGTCAGAAGCGATCCAAGATTGAGGTCGTCATCGACGAGATCGAGTTCATGAGCTCTCGTCAGGGTGGCAACTCCGGCGGCTACGGCCAGCAGCAGGGCGGCTACTCCGCTCCTGCACCGCAGGCCGGCTATCAGGCGAGCGCCCCACAGCCGGCGCCCGCCCCTGCCCCCGTCGCAACCCCGCCTGCCGCGGACGTCTACGACGAGGACATCCCGTTCTAGGCCACCTACGCCTGGGCTCGCCCAGGTCACGGTGGCTGGCCTGCCCTTCATTGGGCAGCGTCTCCGAGAGAACCGGCGTCCGGCCGAAAGCCGGCCGCACGCCAACAGAAAGGTATTGAGACATGGCTACTGAGTACCAGCGTCAGCCGCGTCGCAAGTTCTGCCAGTTCTGCAAGGAGGACACTGAGTTCATCGACTACAAGGATACTCAGCTCCTTCGCAAGTACATGACCGACCGTGGCAAGATCAAGCCCCGTCGCGTCACTGGCGCCTGCACGCAGCACCAGCATGACATCGCCAACGCCATCAAGCGCGCCCGTGAGATGGCCCTTCTGCCGTACACCGTTCCCGTGGTGTCCAGCCGTGGTGGCCGTCGCGACCGCAGCTAAGTAAGGAGTGTCCATGAAAGTCATCCTTCTGGGTGAGCTCAAGGGCAAGGGCGGAGAGGGCGACGTCGTCGAGGTCGCCCAGGGGTTCGCTGAGAACTACCTGTTCCCCAACCGCATGGCCCTGCCGGCCACCAAGGGCAACATCAAGCAGCTCGAGGAGCGTCGTCACAACATCGAGAAGCGCGAGGCTAAGCGCATCGCCGATGCCGAGGCTCTGAAGGCCGCCATCGATGGCAAGACCGTCCTCATCGACGCCAAGGTGGGCGACGAGGGCCAGCTCTTCGGCTCCGTGACCAACACCATGGTTGCCGACGCCATCAAGAACGAGCTTGGTGTCGAGGTCGAGCGCAAGCGCATCGAGCTCAACCGCGCCATCAAGACCTCCGGTCTGCACACCATCAAGGTGAGCCTGTACCGTGAGATCGCCGCCGAGCTCCACCTTCAGGTCGGCAAGCCGGCCGTCGAGGAGGTCGCCGAGGAGGCTCCCGAGGCCGAGGTCGCCGAGACCGAGGCTGCCGAGGAGACCACCGAGGCCGCCGAGTAGGCTGCTCTTCTCCTTCGCCCTACGGCGAAGAGGCAACCCAAGCACGCAAGGACCCGTGACTAAGTGCCGCGGGTCCTTTTTTATCGACCTGCCGCAATCGACAATAAGCAGGGGCTATGCGCAGATCTCCTTGGTCGTCGACGGCTTCACGAGATGCTGGATGGAGTCTCTGCCACACAGGCCTTACTATTAGTAAGGCCTTAAACAGGTCGTTTACCAGGCACTTTGCATGATTGGTAAATGATTGGGAGTCTTTCAAAACCATTTGTTATGGCACAGGGTCTTCGAGGTGGCCGTTTGTGCCTGATGTTGAAAACCGCTCATCAAATTTTCCAAAAATGTTGAAAAGTGTGAAAACTCGCGTTTCCCGTGGTAGCTTGCGTGGGCTTTTGAAAACCCGCAGGTACACGCATCCTTGCGTGAGTCGCCGATGTGTGGGTCTGTCTCGCCCCATCGGCTCCCCGGGCGGTTCGGCCGTGCACTCGCCACCATGAGCTAAGATTGTCAGGCACTCTATTCCGCACGCATAAGGGAGGCACTTTGGACGAGATCGTGTATGACGCAGCGCCGTCACCTGCGGCCCTTGCCTCCATCAAGACCATGCCCTCGCACCCCGACGCCGAGCGCTCCGTGCTCTCGGCGATGATGCTCTCGCCAGACGTTCTCGAGAGCGCGCTCGTCGAGCTCTCCGAGATCGACTTCTTCGTTGACGCCAACCGCATCATCTTTGCGGCCATGCGCACGATGTTCGAGCGCGGCATCGCCCTCGACCCCATCTCGCTTGCCGACTATCTCACTTCAAACGAGCAGCTCGAGCGTGCGGGTGGCATCCAGTCGCTGGCGCGTCTCGGCGAGGACTCGTTTGCCATCGCCAGCTGGAAGCATCACGCCGACATGCTGCACCGAGACGCAACCCTGCGCCTCATGATCGACGCCTCCGCAAAGATCGCCAACCTCGCCGCCAATGCGCCCGAGGACACCAAGGAGGTCGTGGAGACCGCCGAGAAGATGCTGCTCGACGTCACGAACCGCGACATCAAGACCTCCTACGTCAGGCTCGAGGACGCGATGGTCTCTCTCTACGACGACCTGGCGCGCCTCAGCCAGCAGGACGGCGAGACGGTTGGCATCCAGACGGGCTTCCCCGCCATGGACCGCATGTTCCTCGGCCTTCGCGCCGGCCAGATGATCGTCGTGGGCGCCCGACCTGGTGTGGGCAAGACCTCGTTCGCCCTGAACCTCGCCGTCCAGATGGCGCAGTCTGGCGCCACGGTGTGCTTCTTCTCGCTCGAGATGAGCGTCGAGGAGGTGGCGCAGCGCCTGCTGTCCACGTACTCGATGGTGCCCCTGCAGGCCATCCGCTCGGGCAAGATCGCGCCGGAGAGCTGGGACCAGCTCCTCACGGCAACGCAGGACCTCTCGAACCTGGACATCCTCATCGACGACACCCCGGGCACCACCGTCACGGAGATTCGTGCCAAGGCCCGCCGCATGCTGCGCAACAAGGAGAAGGGCGTCGTCATTCTCGACTACCTGCAGCTCGTCTCGCCCCCGCCCAGCAAGCGCGCCGACTCGCGTGCCACCGAGGTCTCCGAGATGAGCCGTGGCATCAAGATCATGGCCAAGGACCTGGGCATTCCCGTCATCGCCCTGTCGCAGCTCTCGCGTAAGAACGAGGAGCGCACCGGCCAGCGCGGCAAGCGCCCGCAGCTGTCCGACCTGCGTGAGTCGGGCTCCATCGAGCAGGACGCAGACATCGTCATCCTGCTCGACCGTTCCATGACGGAGGAGGAGGGCTCTCGCGAGGACAGGCCGGACTACGGCATCACGGAGTTCGTGGTGGCAAAGAACCGTTCGGGTCCGCTGGGCATCATCGACATGGCCTTCTTTGCCGAGAAGACCAAGTTCATGGAAGTCGACATGCACCACGACGACGTCTAGGCATTGCGCGCGGCGCCCGGGTCCAAATCCGGGCGCCGCTTTGCTTGCTCGCGAGCGCTGCAAATCGGTCACTATGACGGCTTTCGAGCTCCCCATAGTGTCTCGTTTGCAGCGCTCGCGCAGGCGGCTGAAGACGTTCTCGTTGGCGTATACTCAAAGAGTTTGCTAAGCCGTAAGAGAAGGAGCTCTTCATGCCGGCATCAGTTCTGGTGGGAACCCAGTGGGGCGACGAGGGCAAGGGTAAGATCACCGACCTCATCTCCGGTGACTTCGACGTGGTCTGCCGCTACGGCGGTGGCGCCAACGCCGGCCACTCCGTTGTCGCCAATGGACACCACCTCGCACTCCACCAGATTCCGTCTGGCATCGTCCACGAAGACGTCCTGTCGATCATCGGCAACGGCTGCATCGTTGACCCCACGGTCGTCCTCGAGGAGCTCGAGCACATCAAGGGCGAGGGCCTCACCTGCAACGGCCTGCGCATCTCGGGCAACGCCCACGTCGTCATGCCCTGGCACAAGGACCTCGACGGCGCTCACGAGAAGAACCTCGGCAAGAACCTCATCGGCACCACGAAGCGCGGCATCGGCCCCTGCTACATGGACAAGATGAACCGCACGGGCATCCGCATGCAGGACATGCTTGACGATGACACCTTCCGCGAGAAGGTCGAGGCCTCGCTGGCCTACCAGAACCCCATCCTCGAGAAGGTCTACGGCCTGCCCACCTACTCCGTCGACGCCGTGTGCGAGGAGTTCCTTGGCTATGCCAAGCAGCTGCGTCCCTACATCATCGAGAGTGGCAAGCTGCTCAACGAGCTGCTCGCCGAGGGCAAGAGCGTCCTGTTCGAGGGCGCCCAGGCCACGATGCTCGACATCGACCACGGCACGTACCCGTACGTGACCTCCTCCAACTGCACCGCCGGCGGCGCCGTCACCGGCTCGGGCGTTGGCCCCACCAATATCGAGCGCGTCCTCGGCGTTGCCAAGGCCTACCTCACGCGCGTTGGCTCTGGCCCGTTCCCCACGGAGCTCAGCCTTGACGAGGGCGTGGGCAAGTTCCTGCTCGAGACCGGCCACGAGTACGGCGTGACCACGGGCCGCAAGCGCCGCTGCGGCTGGTACGACGCCGTGGTGGTCAAGTACGCCGCCCAGGTCAACGGCCTCACGGACCTCGCCATCACCAAGCTCGACGTGCTCACGGGCCTTGACACCATCAAGGTCTGCACCGCCTACGAGTGCGATGGCGTCGAGTACACGACGGTTCCCGAGCACCGCTCCGTCTTCGACCACGCCAAGCCCAAGTACATCGAGGTGCCGGGCTGGAAGGAAGACATCACCGGCTGCAGGAGCTTCGACGAGCTCCCCAAGGCCGCGCAGGACTACATCGAGCTCATCGAGAAGCTCAGCGGCGTGAAGGTCTCCTTCGTTGCCGTGGGCCCCGACCGCGAGCAGACGATCAACCGCTTCTGGAAGTAAGAGCAGACGCATCTGACGGGCCCGGCACGTGTCGGGCCCGTCTTGGTTTGGACACAGGTGACGAGATGGGGCAGCGTCCCCGTCTCACGTGAGGATCAGGGGGCACCATGGACGCAACCGAGACGATCGACATCCTCCTTCTGGGCGCTGGCGGCCGCGAGCACGCGCTGCTTCGCAAGCTCCTCGAGAGCCCGCGCGCGGGCAAGGTCTGGGCGGCCCCCGGCAACGGCGGCATCCTCGCCGAGGCCGAGCTCGCCCAGATCGATCAGAACAACCCCGCTGAGGTGGCGAGCTTTGCCAGCGAGCACGGCGTTGGCCTTGTCGTCATTGGTCCCGAGGCCCCGCTTGTCGCCGGCGTGGCAGACGCCGTGCGCGCCGCGGGCATCGCGTGCTTTGGCCCGAGCGGCCAGGCCGCGCAGATGGAGGGCTCCAAGCTCTTCGCCAAGCAGGTCATGGAGCGCGCCGGCGTTCCCACGGCCCGCTACCAGAGCTTCACCGAGGCCGCCCCTGCCGAGGCCTACGTTCGCGAGCTGGCTGGCCCCTGCGTCGTGAAGGCCGACGGCCTCGCGGCCGGCAAGGGCGTCATCGTGGCGCAGACCACCGAGGAGGCGCTCGCTGGCGTGCGCGAGTGCTTCTCGGGCACGTTTGGCGAGGCCGGCCAGACCGTCGTCATCGAGGAGATGCTCAAGGGTCCGGAGTGCTCGCTTCTCGCGCTCACGGACGGCAAGACCGTGATCCCGCTTGCGACGTCCCAGGACCACAAGCGTGCTCTCGAGGGTGACCTTGGACCCAACACGGGCGGTATGGGCGTCTACTCGCCGGTGCCCTTCGTGACGCCCGAGGAGCACGAGGCCATGGTGGAGATCGAGCGCCGCGTCGTGGCGCAGCTCGCCGCCGACGGCATCCCGTACTCCGGCTGCCTGTACGGCGGCTTCATGCTCACGAAGGACGGCCCCAAGGTGCTCGAGTTCAACGCGCGCTTTGGTGACCCCGAGACCCAGGTGGTCCTGCCGCGCATGAAGGCCGACCTTCTCGACGTGTTCTGTCGCTGCGACAACGGCACGCTCGACGAGGCCGACGTGAGCTGGGACAACGACTGGGCCATCTCCGTGGTGCTCACGAGCAAGGGCTACCCCGGCTCCTACGAGAAGGGCAAGCCCATCCGCGGCATCGAGGAGGCTGAGAAGCTCGAGGGCGTCACGGTCTACCACGCCGGCACCAAGACGATCGCCGGCGAGCTCGTGACCAACGGCGGCCGCGTGCTGAACGTCACCGCCGTTGCCGACACGTTCGAGCATGCCCGCGAGCAGGCGTACCGCGCCTGCGATCTCATCGACTTTGAGGGAAAGACGCTGCGTCACGACATCGGGGCCCGAGCCCTGCGCGGCCGTGACGCCTGGGAGGTCTAGAGCCACATGGCACAGAAGGACACGGACGAGCTCATGGACACCGTCGAGGCGTTCACCTATGACGGGGACCGTGTGAACCATGATCACAAGAGCGGTGAGCCCGAGAGGCGCGGCTTCGTCCGCGGCAACGATGACCCTCGCGATGCCGCCCTGGCCGAGCGCCCGCTCACCGAGGAGACGGCCTGGACGGGCCGCATCTTCTCGGTGAGCCGCCTGCACGTGCAGATGCCCGACGGCCGCGAGGCCGTGCGTGACGTCGTGCGCCACCCCGGCGCCGTCGCCATCGTGGCGCTCACGGATGACGGCCACATCTGCCTCGTGCGCCAGTACCGCACGGCGCTCGACCGCGTGACGGTGGAGATTCCGGCCGGCAAGCTCGAGCCGGGCGAGGACCCGCTGGCCGCGGCGCACCGCGAGCTCGAGGAGGAGACGGGCTTCACGGCCGACAAGATGGCCTACCTCACCTCGATCGCGAGCTCGGACGGCTTCACCGACGAGGTCATCCACCTCTACATGGCCACGGGCCTCACGTTCACGAGCTCCAACCCCGATGACGACGAGTTCATCAACGTGGACCTCGTGGAGCTCACCGAGCTCGTCGACGCGGTGCTCGACGGCCGCGTCGAGGACGCCAAGACCGTCGTGGGTGCGCTCGCCTGTGACGCCGTGGCTCGCCGCCTTGCCCCAAACGCACCAACTGAGGACTAGCTTCATGTCAGATACCAGCACCAACGGCCGTCCCCGTGGCGGATCGGCCCCTCATGCCGCGGGCGCGCTGTACCGCAAGTTCATCTCGTACTACCGCTCCCAGTGGCACCTGTTCGCCATCGACACGGTGGCCGCCGTCGTCATGACGGCGGTTGACCTGGCGTTTCCCATCATCCTGCGCAACCTCACCGGCGGCCTGTTCACCGAGGGCGCCGGCGCCATCATGGGTGCGCTGGGCACGCTCGCGCTCGGGCTCATCGTCATGTACGCCGTGCGCTACGCCTGCCGCTACTTCGTGGGCTACTGGGGCCACGTCATGGGCGCGCGCATGGAGAGCCACATGCGCCAGGACCTGTTCGACCAATACGAGCGCTTCAGCTTCTCGTACTTCGACCGCCACAACACCGGCGACCTCATGAGCCGCGTGGTCTCTGACCTGTTCGACATCTGCGAGGCCGCGCACCACGGGCCTGAGTACGCCATCATCTGCGGCATCAAGATCGTGGGATCGTTCGCCATTCTTGCGACCATCAACTGGAAGCTCTCCGCGGTGCTCGCCGTGATCACGGCGATCCTGTGGGCGTACAACTCGCGCGCGAACAGGCGCATGCGCGTGGTGTTCATGGACAACCGCAATCGCATCTCGGGCATCAACTCGCAGCTCGAGGACTCGCTTGGCGGCATCCGCGTCGTGAAGGGCTTCGCGGCCGAGAACGTCGAGCGCGAGAAGTTCGCCCGCTCCAACGAGGCCTACCTCGAGAGCAAGCAGCGGATGTATCACGTCATGGGCGGCTACCAGGCCATGATCGCGGCCCTCATGGGCGCGCTGTTCACCGTGGTCATCGTCTACGGCGGCTATCTCATTGCAGCCGGCGAGATGGTCCCGGCAGACCTCTCCACCTATGCGCTCTACATCACCACGTTCACCGCCGCCATCGAGCAGCTGCTCAACTTCACCGAGATGTTCCAGAAGGCCGAGGCGGGCTTTAGGCGCTTCGACGAGATCCTGGCTACGAAGCCGGATGTCCTTGACGCCCCTGGCGCCCCAGACATCGACATCACCGCAGGCCACGTGGTCTACTCGGGCGTGCGCTTCTCCTATGACGGCGAGAATGACGTCGTGTGCGGCCTAGATTTGGACATCAAGCCAGGCGAGACGATCGCCCTCGTGGGCCCCTCCGGCGGCGGCAAGTCCACCACCTGCAGCCTGCTGCCGCGCTTCTACGACGTGCGCGAGGGATCCATCACCATCGACGGGCGGGACGTGCGCGACGTCACGCAGAAGAGCCTGCGCGAGGCGATCGGCCTCGTTCAACAGGACGTCTACCTGTTCGATGGCACGATTGGCGAGAACATCGCCTACGGACGCCCCTCGGCCACGTTCGAGGAGGTTCGCGAGGCGGCCCGCGCCGCGAACATCGACGCGTTCATCGACAGCCTGCCCGAGGGCTACGAGACGCAGGTGGGGGAGCGAGGCGCCCGCCTCTCTGGCGGTCAGAAGCAGCGCATCGCCATCGCGCGCGTGTTCCTCAAGGACCCGAAGATCCTCGTGCTCGACGAGGCCACGAGCGCGCTCGACAACGAGAGCGAGCGTGCCGTCCAGGAGTCGCTCTCCCGTCTCTCTGCGGGGCGCACGACGCTCGTCATCGCGCACCGCCTCTCGACCATCCGCGACGCCGACGAGATCGTCACCGTGGACGGCGGCCGTGTGGTGGAGCGCGGCACCCACGACGAGCTCATGGCGCTGGGCGGCACCTACGCCACCTACTACCGCATGCAGTTTGGCCGCCACGCGTAACGCCGTGCCATTCATGCCATTGGGGACGGGTCCCTTTGTCATCCTGTTGTTTGGTAGGATTTGACGGCCCGCCTCCTCTCGGCGTGTGTAGCTTGGGCGGAATGGCGGGGTGCCTTAAGGAAAGCCCAAGCTGCCTGCCTATACTGAGTTCCAACTGAACTGACCCTGCGAGCGGCCGCGCGGCCGCTGACGACACTACGAGGAAGAGCATGGCCAAGAAGGACAAGAGCGCAAAGGCCCCCACGCCCGACGAGGTGGAGGCCATCTTCTCTGACGTGGACGAGACGGGCCACACGAACGCATCCAAGGCCCGCAAGGAGCGCACGCGCCGCCGCGCCCGCAAGGCGGCGGTGGAGGTCGACCCCCTGTCTGGCGACGACCCGTCTGGCTCCAACGTTGGCAAGACGATGACGCGCGCAGCGATTGTCGTGCTCATCGTGCTGCTCGTGGCCGTCGTGGTCTCGCAGGTGGCGTGCGGCCTCGTGCGCAGGGCCGGCACGGCACAGCTCGCCGAGCACGTTGACTCCGCGAGCGTCAACACGGCGCTGCGCAACGGCGTCGAGTGGGGCGACGGCTTCACGCAGTTCCCCGAGGACTACACGGTCCTCGAGGCCAATGAGCAGTCTGGCGCCATCGAGGTCAGCGTTGTGGACACCTCGTCCAAAAACGAGCTCGAGTGCCTCGCCGGATCGCAGATCCAGGCTGCCGCGCTCGCCGTCAACGCGCTGCTCAACCCCAACATCAATCAGGTCATCTACCACGTTGACGTCCACATCGACGACAACGGCGAGATTCAGCAGTCCTCGCTGTTTGGCTTCCTCAAGCCCACGGGCACGATGAAGCGCTTCGCCACGTTCGTGTGGACGAAGAGCACGGGGGTCGACGGCGGCTTCAACTTCAACTGCATGATCACCGACCTCGACGCCACCGCCTCCGAGAACCTGCGTGACAAGGTGACGCTGCCGAGGAACATCATCGACGCCGTCATCGGCGACTCCGCCGCGACGACCGCCGCCGCAAGCACCACGGACGCGGCTGCCACCGACGCCGCAACCGATGCGGCCACGGAGTAGGACCAGGTGATGGGGCGGCCCACCCATGCGGAGGGCCGCCCTCTTTTTGTCTCGAGGAAAACCATGAGCTCAGCTGCTGACATCTGCCTCTATAGCCGTGACGGCGCCTATCTGCCGCGCGTTGCGGCTGTCCATGACCTGTGCGGCTACGGGAAGTGCTCGCTGGGCGTGGCCATTCCCGTGCTCTCTGCCGCCGGCATCGACGTGTGCCCGGTGCCCACGTCGCTGTTCTCGGCAAACACCGCGCTCCCGGGCTTCTATCAGTACGACACCACGCCCATGCTCGAGCCCTACCTGGATGCCTGGCGAGTCCACGGCGTGAGACTCGACGGCATCTACTCGGGCTTTCTGGGATCTGCTGAGCAGGTGGACGCCATCTTGCGTCTGTACCGCGAGTACCCGTCCGCCCTGCGCATCGTCGACCCCGTCATGGGTGACGGCGGCCACACCTACCCCACCTACACCGACGAGATGTGCGAGGCCACGCGCGGCCTCGTCAACGGCTCGGACGTCCTCACGCCCAATCTTACGGAGGCCGCCATTCTCGCGGGCGTCCCCTACGGGGGCCAGGACGTGGACGAGCAATACGTGCGCCGTGTCACGGGCGCGTTGCTCTCCATGGGTGCGAGGACGGTCGTGCTCAAGGGCGTGGTTCGTGCGGGCGAGAGCGTCATCAGAAACTACGTGGCCTGCGGCGATTCGCTCGAGGAGGTCCGCGCCGAGCTTCTCCCGTTCATGATCCATGGCACGGGCGACCTGTTTGCGAGCGCGCTCACGGCAGCCATCTACGCCGGCCGCTCACTGCTCGAGGCCGTGCGCTTCGCGGGCGACTTCGTTTGCGACGCCATGGCCGTCACGCGCCTCCAGCCAGACTACGAGCGCAGGGGCGTGAGCTTCGAATCGGTCCTCGGAGACGTGACGGCGCTTATCTGACGGGCTCGACGTGGCTATACTTGGAGTTTGCGCGTGCGCGCAACGCAGACATACAGGCACCAACCTGAGGAGCGAACATGGCAGATCAGCCGCTCGTTGGCATCATCATGGGTTCCAAGTCTGACATGCCCACCATGGAGGCATGCATGGGTCAGCTCGACGAGCTCGGCGTTCCCTACGAGCTCGTCATCGCGAGCGCCCACCGCACGCCCGACAAGGTCCACGAGTGGGCCGCAACCGCCGCGGACCGCGGCCTCAAGGTCATCATCGCCGCAGCCGGCAAGGCCGCGCACCTGGGTGGCGTCGTTGCCGCCTACACGCCGCTTCCCATCATCGGCGTCCCGATGAAGACGAGCGACCTGGGCGGCATGGACTCGCTGCTCTCCATGGTCCAGATGCCCAGCGGCGTGCCCGTCGCCTGCGTTGCGATCAACGGCGCCAAGAACGCGGCCATCTACGCCACGCAGATCCTCGGCGCCACCCTGCCCGAGTATCGCGAGAAGATCGTCGAGTTCAAGCGCTCCATGGCCCAGGGCTAGGTTGGGCGAATGGCTCAGAAGTCGAACGGAAAGCACTTCAAGCAAGACGGCCCCGCCGCAGCCACGACGGAGACCGGCTACGTTCCGGCCTCCGCCGGCGCCTACTCCCGCACCGCGTCCCACGCCTCGCGCACGACCGGCCGCAAGTCTCGCGGCTCGCGTGACCCCAAGCCCTCTCGCCCGAACAAGCAGAGGCGCGGTCGCGACGTCCTGTCCACGCTGCTCATCATCGCGGGCGTGGCGCTGCTGCTCGTCGCCGGTGGCATGTGGGGATACGCCCAGTACCAGTACCACGTCCAGGACGAGAACAACGCCAAGCTCGCCGCCTACGCCACGGTCTCAGATGACGCGGCCCAGCCGCCCACCATCGACTGGGCGGGCCTCAAGGCCGTGAACGCCGACATTGTGGGCTGGATCTACATCCCCGGCACGCATGTGGACTTCCCGGTCTACCAGGGCGCCTCGAACGACACATACCTGCGTACGAGCGCCGAGGGCACCTACTCCGTGGGCGGCCAGATCTTCATGGACTACGAGAACGCCCGCCACGGCCTCGTGGACCGCCAGACGCTCATCTACGGCCACCACCTCAACAACGGCGCCATGTTCACCGACGTGGACGAGTTCGCCAGCCAGGACTACTTCAACGGCGTCGACACCGTCTGGTACCTCACGGAGGACGCAAACTACGAGCTCGAGCCGCTGTTCTTCTACAAGTCTGCCGCCACGAACGGCGCCGCCCGACAGACCACGTTTTCCTCGGACGATGACTTCCACGCCTACCTCGCGGACGCGCTGTCGCAGGCCACGGCAAAGAGTGGCTCGGCAGACGCTGCCGTCTCGAACGTCTCGCGCGTGCTCACGCTGTGCACCTGCGACTACGAGAACGACTTTGGAAAGGGCAACGGCCGAGGACTGCTCGTGTGTGCGCTCAAGAGCGAGGTCTCCGGCACCGATACCGCCGTATCAGCCAGCTAGCGGAGGGGAACCGCATGTCTGACCGTACTGTGAACGAGAATGCCACCAACGAATCGGACTCGCTTCATGACGAGTGCGGCGTGTTTGGCATCTGGGCCCCGGAGCGCGACGTTGCGCGCATGACGTACTTCGCGCTCCATGCGCTTCAGCACCGTGGTCAGGAGAGCGCCGGCATCGCCGTGGGAGATGGCGCCACCGTCATGGCCACGAAGGACCTGGGCCTCGTGACCCAGGCCTTCACCGACTCCGACCTCTCGGCGCTTCCCGGCAAGGTCGCCATCGGCCACGTGCGCTACGGCACGGCGGGCTCCAAGGGCTGGGAGAGCGCCCAGCCGCACCTCTCCGCCATCAATGACGTGCTCATCGCGCTTGCGCACAATGGCACGCTCGTGAACTTCGACCAGCTCCGCGTCGAGCTCATCAACAACGGCGTGCCGTTCCGCACGCACACCGACTCCGAGGTGGCGGCCCGCCTCATCGGCTTCTTCACCGAGAAGAAGCACCAGCTCCGTGCTGGCATCGCGCATGCGATGGCCATGATGGAGGGCGGCTACGCCATGGCCCTCATCCGCGAGAACGCGCTGTACGCGTTCCGCGACCCGCACGGCATCCGCCCGCTGTGCCTGGGCAAGCTCGCGAACGACCAGGGTTGGGTCGTCGCCAGCGAGACGTGCGCCCTCGACATCGTGGGCGCCGAGTACGTGCGAGACGTGCGTCCCGGCGAGATCATCCGCATCTCCGACGACGGGATCTCCTCCACCCAGGCGCTTGACCCCGAACCCCGCGCCGAGTGCATCTTCGAGCACGTCTACTTTGCGCGTCCCGACTCGCGCTTCCACGGCAAGAGCGTCTACTCCATGCGCTACGACATGGGTCGCCGCTTGGCGCAGGAGGCGCCGGTAGACGTTGACCTCGTCATTGGCGTGCCCGACTCTGGCCTTCCGCCCGCGGAGGGCTTTGCGCACGAGCTGGGCCTGCCGTTTGGCGAGGGCCTCATCAAGAACCGCTACGTGGCCCGCACGTTCATCCAGCCCACGCAGGAGCTGCGTGAGATGGGCGTGCGCCTCAAGCTGAACGCCCTCACCGACAACGTTGCCGGCAAGCGCCTCGTGGTCGTGGACGACTCCATCGTTCGCGGCACGACGTCCAAGCAGATCGTCCGCATGCTCAAGGAGGCCGGCGCCACCGAGGTCCACATGCGCATCAACTCGCCCGAGGTCACGTGGCCGTGCTTCTATGGCATCGACACGGACACCCAGGACCAGCTCATCTCCGCGAGCAAGACCGTCGATGAGATCTGCGACTACATCGGCGCGGACTCGCTGGCCTTCCTGTCTCCCGAGGGCCTTCGCGCCTGCGTTCCCAACCTCTCGCACTGCGAGGGCTGCGCCGCCGGACGCAGCGGCTACTGCGAGGCGTGCTTCACGGGCGAGTACCCCGTGGAGATTCCGGCGAGCTTCTCGGCGGGCAAGTTCCTGGAGGGCTACAAGCCCAGGAACCTCGCACATGCCAGCGCCGCCTCGCGCATGCACGTCGACGACGTGGCAAACGAGGAGATCTAGCTCAGGTTTCATTAGCGTCGCCATGCCCGCTGGCTGGCGGCGCCCCGCTTTTTTGCCGGCGCGCCCGGCGTAAGACCAGCTCGACTGTCCAACCCACGAAAGGACCTCTCATGAGCAACGACAAGCACGTGACCTACGAGGACGCCGGCGTCGACACCGCCGAGGGCGCCCGCGCGGTGGATGCCATCAAGGCTGCCGTGAAGGAGACGAACCGCCCCGAGGTCATCGGCGGCCTCGGCGGCTTTGGCGGGTGCTTCTCGGCCGCCGCGTTCAAGGACATGGAAGACCCCGTGATGGTCTCGGGCACCGACGGCGTGGGCACGAAGCTTGCCATCGCCCAGCTGCTGAACCGCCACGACACCGTGGGCGAGGACCTCGTGGCCATGTGCGTCGACGACGTGGTGCCCATTGGCGCCGAGCCGCTGTTCTTCCTCGACTACGTGGCCATCGGCAAGCTGCGCGCAGACCACGTTGCCCAGATCGTTGCCGGCATCGCCAATGGCTGCAAGAAGAGCGGCTGCGCCCTCGTGGGCGGCGAGATGGCCGAGCACCCCGGCGTGATGAACCCCGATGACTACGACCTCGCCGGCTTCGTGGTGGGCGTCGTGGACCGCCCGAAGATGATTGGTCCCGAGAAGGTCAAGGCGGGCGATGTCATTCTCGGCCTGCCGAGCTCGGGCATCCACTCCAACGGCTACTCGCTCGTGCGCAAGGTTGCCATCGAGGGGCGCAGCGTCGAGGAGCTCGAGGCCTACAACGAGGAGCTCGGCGAGTCCGTGGCAGATGCCGTGATGCGTCCCACCACGATCTACGCCGGCCAGCTCATCCGCGTGCTGCGCGCCGGTGCGCCCATCCACGCCATGGCCCACATCACGGGCGGCGGCATCACCGAGAACCTCAACCGCGCGCTACCCGCAGACGTCGACGCGCTCGTCTATCGCGGCGGCGAGGCTGGTCCCGCGTGGGGCATCCCGCCCATCATCACCTATGTGAGCCGCCTCGCGGGCCTCTCGCTCACCGAGGCGTACAAGACGTTCAACATGGGCGTGGGCATGAGCATCATCTGCGCACCGGAGGACGTGGACGCCGTGACCGCCGCGCTCAAGGTCGAGGGGCTCGAGCCGTTCGTCATGGGTGAGTGCGTGCCGGGCACGGGCTGCGTCCAGTATCGTGACGACGCCGAGTAGGAGTAGGAGGCTGTGATGAGCGAACCGCTGAAGATTGGCGTGCTGCTCTCTGGCAGCGGCACGAACCTGCAGGCCATCATCGACCGCATCGCAGACGGCAGCCTCAACGCGAGCATCGAGCTCGTGGTGTCGAGCCGTCCGAGTGCCTATGGGCTCAAGCGCGCCGAAGCCGCGGGGCTGCAGACGCTCACGCTGTCCAAGGAGATGTACGCGGATCCCGAGCAGGCCGATGAGATCATCGCCGCCGAGCTCAAGAGCCATGGCTGCGAGTACGTCATCATGGCCGGCTACATGCGCATGGTCCACGCGCCGCTGCTCGCCACCTATCCCAACCGCGTGGTGAACCTGCATCCGGCGCTGCTCCCGAGCTTCCGCGGGGCGCACGCCATCGCCGACGCCTACGAGCGCGGCGTCAAGGTCACGGGTGTCACGGTGCACTTTGCCAACGAGGAGTACGACAAGGGTCCCATCATCGCCCAGCGCGCGCTGCCGGTGGAGGAGGGCTGGAGTGTGGACGAGCTCGAGGCCCACATCCACGAGATCGAGCACGAGCTGTATCCGGAGGTCATCGGTTGGCTCGCCGCCGGCCGCGTCCATGTGGGCGACGACCTGCGCGTGAGCATCGATCCGGAGTAGCTAGAGAGAACAACCCGACTAGAGAGTTCGCGAGCGCTGCAAATCGGTCACTATTCGGCATTGTGGAGTGACTGTAGTGTCTGATTTGCAGCGCTCGCGATTTTTGCGATGCCCGCGTCGCTAGCGACGGCGCAGCACCAGCACCGTCTCGGCGTGCTTCGTGTGCGGGAACATGTCCACGACCTCAAGGCTCTCGATGTCGTAGCCGCCGGCGAGGAACAGCTCGAGGTCGCGACGCTGCGTCACGGGATTGCAGCTCACGTAGACGACGCGCTCGGGCGCCAGGCCCAGCACGCCGTTGATGAACGTGGGCGTGGAGCCGGCGCGCGGTGGGTCCATGATGACGGCGTCGAAGCCCTCGCGACCGGCCTTTGCGACGTCTCGCATGTAGGCGGTGGCGTCGGCGCAGACGAACTTGCAGCGGTCGGCCAGGCCGTTGCGCCGAGCGTTGGCGCGGGCGTTCGCCACGGCTCCCTCGACCTGCTCCACGCCCACAACCTGAAGGCCGTCCACCTGCTTGGCGGCGCACATGCCAATCGTGCCGATGCCGCAGTAGGCGTCGAGCACGCGCATGCCAGCCTGAAGGCTCGCCCCCTCGATGGCCAGCGAGTAGAGTACCTCGGTCTGAGCTGGGTTCGTCTGGTAGAAGGACGTGGGGCCAATCTCGAACTCGCAGCCCAGCAGCTCGTCGACCATGCGTCCGCCGCCATACAGCGCGCGGGTCTCGTGGCCGAGAATGGCGTTCGTGCGGCGCTGGTTCACGTTCTGCGCAATGGCCGTCACGAAGGGCGCGCGTGCCCTGATGCGCTCGACGAGCTGACGCTCCCTGGCGATCTGCCCACCGTTCGTGACGATGGTGAGCAGCGCCTCGTCCGTGGCGTATCCCATGCGAACGACGGCGTGGCGCAGAAGGCCGCGGCCGTGGTCCTCGTCATAGGCGGGGATGTGGAGCTCCTCGGCGGCACGGGCAACGGCCAGCAGGGCCTCTCGTGCGTGCGGGGCCTCGACGATGCAGCTCGCGCACGGCACGATGCGGTGCGTTCCTCGCGCGTAGAAGCCGGAGCGGATGCTGCCGCGCTTGGCCGGCGCAAACGGCGTGGCCGCCTTGTGCCGGTAGTGGGTGGGCTCCATGCCGTCCGTGTCCATGCCGTGGATGGGCACGAGCTCCTCGCGCTGCTGGGCGGTGGCGCCCTTTGGCAGCACGTCGGCGAACAGGCGCAGTACCTCGTCGCGCTTGCGGCGCAGCTGGATGGGGTAGGGAACGGCAAGCCACTCGCAGCCGCCGCACGACTTTGCGATGGGGCATGTGTACGTCTTGAATCCCATGGTTCTCCCAGCTTGCACGGCGCCCACCAATGCTGGTTTTGGGCGTCTCCCAGAGTGTTACTGTTGTTCCATTATTCATGGGCGTTCCGCGCGGTGCGCGCGGGGCCCAATCGTCCAAGAGAAAAGGATACGACATGGCTTACATCCGTAAGGTTGGCGTCCTTGGTCAGGGACACGTTGGCGCCCACGTGGCCAACTCGCTTCTCATGCAGGGCCTGGCCGACGAGCTGTACCTGTGTGACATCAACGACCAGAAGCTCACGAGCGAGTGTCAGGACTTCACGGACGCCCTGTCCTTCTACCCGCACAACTGCAAGGTCGTGAACTGCGGCGCCGAGTACGAGAAGCTTGCCGGCTGTGACGTCATCGTGAACGCCGCGGGCGAGGTTGCCGCCGCCGCCAAGGACCGTGACGGCGAGCTGTTCGTGACGTCCGAGATCGCCCGCACCTTCATTGCCCGCGTGGCCGATGCCGGCTTCAAGGGCGTGTGGGTCTCCATCTCCAACCCCTGCGACGTCATCTGCACCGAGATCTGGCGCCTCTCCGGCTGCGACCCCAAGCGCATCGTGGGTTCGGGCACCGCGCTGGACTCCGCGCGCCTTCGCAACGCCATCTCGAAGCGCACGGGCCTCGACCAGCACTCCATCAACGCCTACATGCTCGGCGAGCACGGCGCCTCGCAGTTCGCGGCCATGTCCTGCGTGAGCTTTGGCTGCAAGACGCTCGCCGACCTCGCCGCCGAGCAGCCCGAGCGCTTTGGGTTCGATGAGCTCGAGTGCGAGGAGGAGGCGCGTCACGGCGGCTACGTGACGTATGCCGGCAAGGGCTGCACCGAGTACGCCGTGGCCCAGGCCGCCGTCCGTCTCGTCCAGGCGATTCTTGGCAACGAGCACTACGTGACCTGCTGCTCCACGCTGCTCACGGGCGAGCACGGCGAGGAGGGCATCTTCTCGTCCATCCCATGCGTCGTGGGCGCGAACGGTATCGAGGAGACCTTCGAGCTGCCGCTCAACGACCGCGAGAAGGCCGCGTTCCACGCGAGCTGCGAGCACATCCGCGGCAACATCGCCCAGCTTGGCGAGTGGTGGAACACCGAGAGCCGCGTGAAGTAGCCCCGAGGCTCGCTCACATAACGCGATTAGGCCCGGCAGGCGCTTGTCTGTCGGGCTTTTTCTGTGCTGGAGAGGTCAGCCCACCGCTAAGTGAGCGGGCAAAACGTGACTTCTCGAGTAGTCCGCTAATATGCATATAAGTCATATTTCCGCAGGTAGATGGCTTATTTGATTAGCTTTTCGTGAGGGGATGCCAAGAATTCTCCTCAGATCAACTTGAGCGAAAACGCATAGAGACAGGCATCCGCCACCCCAATGGGCGAGAGGAGCCTGGTATGAAACAAGGAAGCATTCGCGGTCGTGCTGTTGCCGTCGTTGTGTCGGCGGGTCTCGTGGCATCGCTCGGTGTTCTCGCGCCGTCGTTTGCGCTGGCGGACGAGCAAGTGGCCCCGCAGGAGGCGCTGACGCAGCAGGGCCCCGTCGCCGCGGCCGACGTTTCCGCGACCAGCGACGTTGCGGTTGCGCCCGAGGCGCCGTCCTTGCCTGCGACTCAGGAAGCTCCCGCCTCGGCGCCCGCCACCAATCCCGTGGCCAAGATTGGCGACGTGACGTATGCCTCGCTTGACGAGGCCATTGCCGCCGCTCGTAACACCGATGGCGCAACGATCGAACTGCTCGCTGATGCACAGACTCAGGGTCTCAATCTAAACCGCGATCTCACGATTGTTGGCAACGGACACGCCCTGACCTTTACGAGCAAGGGCATTGCGCTTTGGGGCCATGCCCTTGTGCTCAAGGACGTCAATGCCTCCATGTCCGGCGTGGGATCTACTCCCTATGCGGAGTGGACGTGGATGTCCATCTGCGCCAGCAGAGACGCCTCCCTTACGCTCGACGGCGCCTCTCTCACCATGGATGGAACAGGCACTGGCAACAACGTGCATGCCATCTACTTTTGCCAGAACAACAAGCTCAACCTGCGCAATGGCTCTTATCTCACGATTGAGAACTACAAGCAAGACGCCTTGGAGTGGGATGGCGGCGATGGTGGCTACAACGTGAACATTGAGGGTGGCTCTACTTTTACCTCCGAGCATAACCGCTCTGGCTTCACAGGCACCTTCACTGTCACGGTGGATGCTTCCGCAGTTAACGTGACGAACTCTACCGGCAATGGTTCGAACGGTTCGCACTTCGATATTAGGAACGGCTCTACTGTCGATTTCTCTGGGAATGGATCCCATGGACTCTCTGCGGGCAATCTTGCCGTCACCAACTCGAAGGTGACGGCAGAGGGCAATGGCCTCACCGGCATCATCTTCACCGGCAAGGGCATCTTTACCAATGCCGACGTTCAGGTCTCAGGAACGGTTGGCAAGAGCTATTGGAATGCCGGCATTCGCTTGCTCAAATCGAACGCTTCGCTTGATGTAGATGCTGCTTCTAAGGTGTCGATAACGGGAAACAAGACAACGGGTTTGTTCCTTGACGCAGGCTCGAAGGCGACCTTTGCTGAGGGGGCGGGGCTCGTCATTACGGGTAACGATGCCTCGCAGGAGAACTGCGAAAAGAAGCAGGATCTGGCGCAGATGGGTGGTGGCGTCGCCGTCCGTACTGGTGCAACGCTTTCGCTGCCAGGTTCTGCGATTGTTGACAACAATAACGCCGCGCTCGCAGGAGACGACGTGTATGTCGAGGAAGGCGGCTCCATCAACCTTGGGCAGACGCATGCCGACGCACTTGCCGAGTTCGGCGGTTGTGGCCATGTTATCGATAGCTGGTACGACGACGCGCAGGATGCTCGCTGGTCCGCTCATGGCGAGGAGAAGCACGTCGAGGCCATCGCGGCCGGTTCGTACGAGTTGCCGCTCGCCCTCAAGGCCGCTCACGGTCTCGTGAGTGTCGATTACCAGTACGTTGGCACACGCCCCACGTCTGCCGAGCTCCCAGAGACGGACAGCGAGCTTGAGGTTGGGGCTCCCTATACGGCCAAGACGCAGACCACCGTTGATGGCTGGACGTTCGACGGCTGGTACGCGGACGAGGCCTGCACCACCAAGTGGGTTGACGGCACGGCCCTGCCCGGCTCCATGACGCTCTACGGCAAGTGGTCGAAAAATCCCGTGGATCCCTCGACCCCCGAGGCCCCCGCAACGCCCTCCTCGAGCACGAAGCCCAAGGACAAGAAAGAGCTTCCGCAGACCGGCGACGGTACTGCTTCTGCTGCCTCACTCGCTGTTCTCGGCGGTTCGGTCGCGGTAGTTGGCGCGGGTGTGACCTTGCGCCGCCGCAGCCACTAGCGCATTCGTAGGGAGGGACGCCGGCTCAGCGCGGCGCCCCTCGCCTCTTTCGATTGGACGATTGATGACCAAGCGAGCAAAGGTAAGCGCCGCCTCGGGCGTCCGCATCAACGAGCGCGAGCTCGAGATCCTCAAGCGCGTTGGAAGCGCCGGCGGCCCCTGCGTCCTGGGGATTGCCGCGCTGGCGCGTGACTTCTCCTGCAGCGTGGCCACCACGAGAAACACGGTACGGGCGCTTGAGGGAAAGGGCCTGGTCTCCGTTCGTGCCCGCTATCTGCGCAATGGCGGCCAGCTCGAGAACGAGTACGAGCTCACGGCCGAGGGCAAGCGAATTCTGGAAGCAGACGCCGTTCTCTCGTAGGTGCAATGCATATATCGCATATTTCGCTCCTGTCTCATAGGCCGAGGCTATTTTTGAAAGAGCAGATTATCCGCTGATTTATGCGTCCCAGAAGGCTGGCGGCGAGGGCGAAGCGCCTCAAGAGGGTGTGTCATGAGCAAATCGAGCGTGGGGGGGGGGTATCACCGACAGGGGTGTCGGCGGGTGCCCTGAGGCCATGCTCGATTGCGGCGGGTTCGTGGGTGAACTGACCCATGGCGAGGAGATACGGCTCGGGTAGCACCCTCATGCGCAAGGTGGGCCAGACCTTCGCCGAGGCTCGTGCCGAGAGTGGCTTCACGCAGACCGAGCTCGCTGAGATCTCTGGGATCCATCAGTCGTGCCTCAGCAGGCTCGAGCAGGGGAACGGCAACGCAACCGTCTCGACCCTGGAGGCCGTTGCCGCAGCTATGGGCTGCAAGCTCGAAGTCAAGCTCTCGCACCCCACCGTTCGCAAGCAATAGCGCCTCGCCGCCCGCCATGCCATGCACCCCGTTCGCCGCGTGCCGGCGCACGCGGCGCTTTTCTGTCCCGCGGGATGGGTACGGTTAGGCCAACGAATGCCGTGGCGTGCACGTGGGCACCCCGACGCCCACTCGACCAGCGGTCTGGGTGGGTCGCGTGCGGCGATTCTCCCTCCCCGCTGGGCCACGCGGACCTCAACGGAGGGAGTCATCATGAGCGAGAAGATCAGGAACGTTGCCCTCGTCGGCCAAGGTGGCGTGGGCAAGACGATGCTCGCCGAGGCCATGCTTCATCTCTCTGGCGTCACGAACCGCCTGGGTGGCCACAAGGGTACGAAGCCCACGCTCGACTACGACCCCGAGGAGGAGAAGCGCTCCTTCTCCATCAAGCTCGCCATGGCCCCGGTGCCTTGGAACGGTGCTCGCCTCAACGTCATCGACGCCCCCTGCTACCCCGACTTTATTGGTGACGCCTACGCTGCCATGTCCGCCGTTGAGACGGCGATCTTCGTCGTTGACGCTGCCGGAGACCCGGGTGCCGTCACGACGCGCCTGTGGTATGCCGCCGAGGACCTCTCGCTTGCCCGCGCCGTCTTCGTGAACCGCATCGACCGCTCCGAGGCGCACTATGACGCCACGCTCGCCGCGCTTCAGGAGCGCTTTGGCATGCGCCTTGGTGCCGTGACGCTTCCGTGGGGCGTGGGTGATGACTTCAAGGGCATCATCGACGTCATTCGCATGCAGGCCCGCCACCTCGACGGATCCGGCAAGCCCGTCGTGTGCGACATCCCCGACGACATGCGTGCCGCCGCAGACGACGCCCGCGCCCACCTGTGCGAGCTTGTCGTTGAGGCAGATGACGAGCTCATGCTCAAGTACCTCGAGGGTGATGGCCAGCTCACGCAGGACGAGCTCGAGGGTCTTCTCGCCAAAGCGATTGCCGAGCGCATCTTCGTTCCGGTGTTCGCGGGCTCCTGCACGCGCGAGGAGGGCGTCACGAGCCTCATGGATGACATCGAGACGTACTTCCCGAGCGCTGGCGACTTTGGATCCGTGCCCCTCGTCAACGGCGACTACCTCGACATCGACGAGGGCGACGACCGTCCCGTGGGATTCGTCTTCAAGGTCCTCAACGACCAGCAGAACGGGCGCGTCGCGCTCATGAAGGTGCTCGCGGGTACCGTTACCCCTGGTCTTGAGCTCACGTGTGCTCGTACGCGCAAGCCGGAGCGCCTCGCGCACATCTACCGCATGGTCGGCCGTGACATGACCGAGGTCCCGGGCGCGGCTGCCGGCGACATCGTCGTGGTGCCCAAGATCGCCGCCATGGCGGGCGACACGCTGTCTGTCACGGGCAAGGTCGAGGCCGCGGCGTTCCGCTTCCCCAACTCGCTGTACCAGGTTGCCATTGAGCCCGACAAGCGCGGCACCGAGGACAAGCTCTTCAGCTTCCTCGAGAAGAGCTGCGACGCCGATCCCACGATGAAGGTCACGCGCAACGAGGAGACGGGCCAGACTGTCATCTCTGCCATTGGCGAGGCCCAGGTCTCCGTGCTGCTCGACCGCATGGCCGCCCGCGCCGGCGTCACGGCGCACGTCGTGCCCATGCGCGTGCCATACCGCGAGACGATTCGCCGCACGGCGAGCGCTCAGGGTCGCCACAAGAAGCAGACGGGCGGCGCGGGCCAGTACGGTGACTGCTGGCTTCGCCTTGAGCCCAATCCTGGCGGTGGCTACGAGTTCGTGGACGAGGTCGTTGGCGGCCGCATCCCCAAGGGCCTCATCCCGGCCGTTGACAAGGGCGTCCAGGAGACCATGCGCGAGGGCGTCGTCGCCGGCTACCCCATGATTGACGTCCGCGTTGCCTGCTACGACGGCAGCTACCACTCCGTCGACTCCAACGAGATGGCGTTCAAGACGGCGGCGCGTATCGGCTTCCAGAAGGCCGCCGCCGACGCTGAGCCCGTCGTGCTTGAGCCCATGGCAAAGCTCGAGGTCACGGTGCCCGAGGACTACGCCGGCTCCGTGATGGGTGACGTGAGCGCGAGTCGTGGCCGCGTCGAGGGCATGAACGCCGGCGAACGTGGGACCACGGTCATCCAGGCTCGCGTCCCGTACGCCGAGGTTCTGGACTATGCCACGCGCCTGCGCTCGCTGTCTCGTGGCACGGGCGAGTTCACGCTTGAGATTGATGGCTACGAGCAGGTCCCGCACGATGTACAGGCAAAGCTTGCCGAGGAGTGGCAGAGTCGCCGCGCTGCTGGCAGGTAGCGATTTCTTTTGAGGCTTGCGGTGCGGCCCCGTCGAGGTTTCTCGGCGGGGCCGTTTTCTGTGTGCCGCTCACCGGTTCGATGACGCGAAAAACATGGCCTCGCTTGCTAATTTATGGCCCTCTAGCCGGTCTGACGCAAATCTAACAAGAACCAAACAGCCGCTCGCGGGACGAGTCGTTCCTGTGGCTGGATACTCGTCGATGGTCCTCTAGTATCTGCCCCACCCAAAAGGGAGGGGGAGGATGTGGATAGGCTCGCTGGCGTTTCCGGCTTCGGTGGCGTGTATGGGACGGGGATCGTGCGACCCCAGAGGGGCTCGTCGATTGTGATCGGCTATGAGAGCGCGCTTGCGTTCTGGCGCCGCGTCCGCGTCGAGGACCCCATGTGGACGCGCGAGCTGTTGGGTCAGCTGTATCCCGATGAGATGCTCGCCACGCTCGACGCGGAAGCCCTTGCCGCCGACACCTCGCTCCGCCCGCTCGAGCTGCCGAACTCTCCACTCGAGCGCGTCCGTCGCACTGCAAGGATTCTCGGCCTCGACGAACCCCTCGACGTCGTGGTGGGACGGCAAACTGCAAGGCGTAACTCGCAAACGGCGACTTGCCGCGTCTGGACAGGCCCGCTTGCGAATGGGCTGATAGCTTGCGTCGATCGAGGAACCTATGTCGCGGCGCCTGAACTCGCTCTTGCCCAGATGTCGCATAGCCTTAGCATTAGCAAGCTGATTGCTCTGGGAATGGAATTGTGCGGCTCCTATTCGCCGCTTCAGGGAGATTGCGTCTGGAATCTAGCTGCGCTAACGAATGCCGCAAGGCTGCGCTGGCTAGCTGGATTCCTTGACGGCTGCCGAGGCGCAAAGAAGTTTCGAAGGGCCAGCCAGTATATTCTGGACAACTCTGCGTCTCCGATGGAAAGCAAGCTTGCGATGCTGCTATCCCTGCCAAGGCCTATGGGTGGTTTTGGCTGTGAGCCTCCGCAGCTGAATAGGCGGATCGAGCTGACTGCCCGCGCAAAACGTGAATGTGCCCGTTCGTATCTTGTTGCCGACTTGTTCTTTCCTAATGCAGGCGTTGATGTTGAGTACCAGGGCAAGGAATGGCATCGTTCCGACGATGCAAGGCGACATGACGAAGCCCGTCAAAACGCCCTGACGATGATGGGGCTTACCTGCCTGTTTGTTTCGTCGGAACATATGGTGGACGAGGCGAGGCTTGCGGCTCTATCTGACACGATTAGGCGTCGGGCCGGAGTGAGAAAGATGAGGTCTCCGGAGACTCCGGAAATGCGAATTGCAAGATCCACCCTGTTGTATGAGAGCCCTCTTGTCTTGAGCAACTAATCTACGTGAGCTATTCCGCGGAAAATGGTCGCGATTTGCGTTTGGGAATGAGCTTGGGCATCCTTGCGTGCTGCTGCTCTATTGCCGGGTTGCAAAACTGCTGCTAAACGGTTTGTTGAGAAATCAACATTGTTCGGAATGCTTGATTTTGAAGCGTCAAGTCGTTCCCAAACGCAAATCGCGACCAAAACGAGGAGCCGTTGCCACGTAGATTGCTTGTTCACACAAATAGAGGGACGCCAATCGCACAATTGGCGTCCCTCTGCGGAAGCGTCGCTAGCGGCGGCGTCCTCTAGGCCCATCCAAAGTCGGCAAGGCAGCGGTCGACGTTGTCTTCGAACGTGCCAAGCTTGATTCCGCACCCCTCAAGCCTGCTGGCATCGAGGCGGAAGTCGCGGAAGCGGTCGGCGTAGCGATCGGGATTGGGGAGGATGAGCCTCTCAATATCCGCTTCGCCATAGCCAAGCTTGCGAGCCACGAGCTTCGCGCACTCATACGTGCTCATGCCATCGCCCGCATTCGACCCGTTGGCCGCGGCGAAGTGGTACGTGCCACTCTCAAGCTCGCAAATGGCAGCGAAGTTGTCTGCGAGCTGCTGGGCATAGGTCATGCCACGCTTCTCGTTCACGGTGAACTTCGTCGGCGTGTTGCTGCGCATGGCCTTGAGCACGTTGCCCACGATGCCTGGCGAGGGCTTGACGCCAGGCATGGCCATGCCGAACATCCACGACAGGCGCAGGGTCACATAATCGCTCGAGTTTGCTTGCAGCCATGCGTCTACCTCGGCCTTTTGCAGGCCGTAGTTCGTGACGCAGTTGGGCTCGACGTCCTCGCCAAACGGACCTGGCTCGCTCTTGCCGTTGAACAGCTGCTCGGTTGAGATGAACAGCATGCGCCGCCCGCGCTCCTCGCACACCTTTGCGATCTCGATGGCCGAGTCGCAGTTCACGAGATGCGTTCCCGCCGGATCGTTCTCGCAGTCTGCCGTCGTAGCGTTCGCCGCCGTGTGGAACAGCAGGTCAAAGTCAAGGTCTGAGAAGAACTTCGCCACTTCGGCCGGCTTTGAGTAATCGACGTCCGCCCGGCTCACGCGAATAAACTCAAACCTGTCTGCGTTGTAACGCTGCACGAGGCTCGCAAGATATCCGTTCGCCCCGGTGATTGCCACGCGCGTCCTCATGGGTGCCTCCAATCGTTGGCTCGGTGATTTTCCGCCACCCTACGGGCGAAAGCTCTGCAGCACGCGGCAGTTGCCACGCACGGTGAAGCTCCGCACGCAGGCGGGAATCACGGCAGACATCGTGTACGGCAGCTCAACCGTGCCCTCATCCGTCTCGACAACCGCATCGCCGTGGACGCACGTGAGCACCTGATAGCGCCCCGGCTTCTCGCAGCTCCACTCGCCGGCGACATCCACGACGTTCGAGACGAACAGCTCGTGCTCGACGCCCACGCGAACGCGCGTGCCAGCTGCCTCGTCGTAGGTCCCGAGATGACGCACGCTCGCCTCGTTGTCCGTCTTGAGAACGTCGAACCCCTTGTCGACGTGCAGCTCGCGGCCGCGTCCCCAGTCGCAGAGGCGATAGGTCGTGTTGCCAAACGAGCCGATCTCCACGGCGAAGATGCCCGCGCCAAGCGCGTGCATGGTACCAGCGGGAATGAGGATGAAATCACCCTCGTGCATCTCAACCCGGCGTCCATACTGGTCGCCGATTGTGTCGTTGGCCGCGGCGGCTCGCAGCGCGTCCAGGTCGTCCGTCAGGCAGCCTGCGATGAGCTCGGCACCCGGCTCGGCATGCAGGATATACCAGCTCTCGGCCTTCTCGTGGTCACCCTCGGCTGCCTGGGCGTATGCCTCGTCGGGGTGGACCTGCACGGAGAGGAACTCCCTCGGGTCCATGGAGACCACCTGGATCGTGGCGTCGTCATCAAGGTCGCCGATGACCTCGTCGTGGTGCTGGGCGAGAAACTCATCGAACTTCATGCCCGCGCACGGCCCATTTGCCACCGTGGTGCAGATGCCCTCGTGCGCCGTGACGTCGAACGCCTCGCCGTTGTTTACCTCGCCGCCGCACTCCAGTCCGCGCGCCTCGGAGATGCGCGTGCCACCCCAGATGGGGGAGATGTAGGTGGGTTCGAGAAGAATCGGTCCCATGGTTCCTCCTTGGTTCATGGCCGCCGCGGTGCCTTCCGAGCGCCGACATCCGGCCAAGCGCTAACAAAAAGCGGCTACCGCCAGTATGGTCGGTAGCCGCCGTGCTTGCTAACTACAGCTCGATGGACTCGACGCCCTGCTCCTCGAAGCGGCGCTTGAGCTCATCGATGATGGGGATGCCGGCCGAGCAGCCGATGCGCGTGGCGCCGGCGCGAACCATGTCGAGGAACGTGTCGGCGTCGCGGATGCCGCCAGCGGCCTTGACCTGGACCTTGTCGCCGCAGTGGGCCTTCATGAGCTTGACGTCCTCGACCGTGGCGCCACCGGTGGAGAAGCCAGTGCTCGTCTTGATGAACGTGGGCTCGACCTCGCGGGCGATCTCGGCGAGCTTGACCTTCTCGTCATCCGTGAGCAGGCAGTTCTCGAAGATCACCTTGGAGGGGATCTCCTCGTCGCGGCCCTCGCTGGCCTTGCGGCACGCGTCGACGATCTGGGTCATCTCGTCCTTGATGTAGTCCCAGTTGCCGGCCTTGACCTGCGTGAGGTTCACCACGTAGTCGATCTCGCTGGCGCCGTTGGCGATGGCGTCCTTCGTCTCGTTCACCTTGGCGGCGATGGAGGTCTGGCCAAGCGGGAAGGCGATGGCGGCGCCGGTGTGGATGTCGGTCCCGGCGAGCTGCTCGGAGCAGAACTTGGACTGGACCTGGTTGATGGCGACCATCTTGAAGTGATAGGCCTTGGCCTCGTCGCAGAGCTTGGCCATGTCGGCCTCGGTGGCGTCTGCGTGCAGATTCGTGTGGTCGACGAGACGGGCGAGGTCGTCAAGCGTGTAGGTTGCCATGTGCTTCCCCTTTCTGCGGTTCCGCGAGCGGAGCCGTCACTTATGCCGGTGCCTGTCCGGCATTTTTGTTCACACATATATGTGTGAAAACCTGTGCTGCCGTTAGGATACCACTAAGGAGCTTACAAAACGGTGAAAAACCGCTAAATGTAAGAACAATAAATCCGCTATGAAGCGAATAAGTACCATTCGCGTCCAAAAACAAGCCGTTCGCCATTTGGAATCAGCTCATCAAATGTGGCGGCTTGGTGAATATGTATTCTATGGGTCAGGACATAGCGAAAGGAATTCCATGAACATATTGCTTACATCGCATGGCAGTCTCTGCACCGGTCTCCTGGATGCCTTCCACATGTTCGCCTCCGGCGCCGACCACGTGAGCGCCGTGAGCCTCACCGACACGGGCATCGACGACTTCCGCGATCGCCTCGTGGCTCGCGTGAACGAGCTGCTCGCCGATGGCGACGTGCTCATCATGTCCGACCTTCCGGGCGGCACTCCCTACAACGAGTCCTACGCCCTGTTCCTCACCAATCCCGAGCACATCAGGCTCGTCTCGGGCACGAACTTCCCCATGCTCCTGGAAGCCGGCGTGCTTGCGATGAGCTCTGACGACCTGGACGCGGTTACTTCCGCCGCGCTCACGGCCGGGTCTGCTGGCGTCGTTGCTGCGGAGATGCCCGCAGACGCCTCGGATGACGATGAGGACGACCTGTTCTAGCCGGCGGGAGGGGCTGGCGTAAGCCGAAGGGGAGCCCCTCCACGTCGCGCCGCCCAAAGGCGGCCATCCCACGGGGATTTACGGGGCGCTGACCCCGAGGAATCTACGGGGCCGATGCCCCGAAGAATACACAAGAGAGGATATGGGAGGAACCATGGCAATCACTCTCGCTCGCGTTGACGACCGCGTCATCCACGGCCAGACGATGACCCGCTGGGTCGCCAAGAAGCCGGTCGACTCGATCATCGTCATCAGCGACAAGGTTGCCGCCGACGACCTGCGCAAGAAGGTCCTAAAGGCGGCCGCCGCCAACCTCAAGCTCGGCATCTACAACGTCGAGCAGGGCGTCAAGGCCCTCGAGAAGGTCCACGCCTCCGACAAGAACTTCTACATCATCTCCGACTCCACGACCGGCTTTGCCGACATCGTTCGCGCCGGCGGCAGCTTTGGCCCCATGCTCAACGTTGGCAACCTCAACGGTGCCCGCCCCAACACCAAGCCCATGGGCAACGCCGTGTGCCTGAACGACGACGACGTCGTGGCCTGTGACTACCTCGAGGAGAACGGCGTCAAGGTCGAGTTCCAGCTCATCCCCGATGACAAGCCCGTCTCCTGGCCCACGATGAAGGCCAAGTACCAGTCCGCTTAGCGTCTCACGCAGCCGCCTCCCCGGGACGGTCGCGGCAGCGCTCCGATGTGAAAGACGCCCGTCGAGAGGCGGGTTAAGCCGGCGAAAAGCCGGAAGTATGTTCCATCGTTGAAGGAGGAGAAATGGAACTGCTTTTCCCAGCGCTTATGTGTGGCGTGTTCTGCTACCTGGGCGCCATCGAGTCCGCGCCGATGTTCGGCATCACGGGCAGCTTCTACATGGTCGGCCGTCCGCTCGTCGGTGGCCTTCTGTGCGGCCTCGTCTTTGGTGACGTCACGGCCGGCGTCCTGTGCGGCGTTGCCGTCCAGGCCGTGTTCATCGCCAACCTCTCCACGGGTGGCGCCACGAACTCCGAGATCACGTACGCTACCTACGGCGGCATCGGCCTTGCCCTTGCCACCACGAAGGACCCCGCCGTTGCCGTCACGCTCTCCGTGCTCATCGGCCAGACCTTCGGCCTGATCTTCTACAACACCCGCATGGCCCTGTACTCCTTCTTCAACAACGGCGCCCAGAAGGCCGCCGAGGAGAACAACGACCGCGGCATCACCCTGTGGCACGTCGTCTACCCGCAGATCTGCACGTTCTTCCTGCGCGCCGTCCCCGTGTTCCTCGCCATCTACCTTGGCCAGGGCCTCGTCGACACTCTGCTCAGCTCCGTGCCCGAGATCGTCACGCACATCATCTCCGTCCTCGGCGGCGTCCTGCCCGCCCTTGGTATCGGCATGCTGATGAACATCGTCATCAAGGAGAAGATCCAGCTCATCTACTTCTTCGCCGGCTTCGTGCTCCTGGCCTTCGCCGGCCTGCCGATGGTCGCCATCGTCTTCATCGCCGCCCTCGTCGCCTTCCTCGTCTACCAGTCCTCCGGCAAGGTCGCTGCCCCTGCCGCCGAGGCCACCGGCGAGACCGCCGACGGTTCCTACGAAGACGACGACCTGTTCTAAGAAGGGAGCACAACGAAAATGGCAAAGGAAATCGAGCCCAAGGTTGGCCCCAACGGCAAGCAGGGCCTTACCAACCACGACCTGAACCAGCTCTGGCTGCGCTGGGCCTTCACCCACCTGTCCTCCATGAGCTACGAGAAGCTGCAGGCCCACGCCTTCGCCTGGTCCTACATCCCGTTCTCCAACAAGTACTACGGTGATGACCCCGAGGCCAAGCGCCGCCTGCTCGTTCGCCAGTCCGTTTTCTACAACACTGAGCCGCAGACCGGTACGCTCGTCAACGGCATCGTGGCCTCCCTCGAGGAGAACATCGCCCTCGGCGGCGACGTCTCCGAGGAGATGCCCAACAACGTCAAGACCGCCCTCATGGGCCCGCTCGCTGGCATCGGCGACTCCATCGTCCAGGGCATCATCGTCCCGATCCTGCTCTCCATCGGCATGAGCCTCGCCACCGGCGGCTCCCCGATCGGCCCGCTGTTCTACATCATCGCCTGGGGCATCATCGGCCCGGCCATCTCGTTCTTCTGCTTCCGCATGGGCTACAAGCTCGGCGTTGGCGCCGTCGACATGATTGTCGGCGAGGCCGCCCGTCGCCTCACGGACGCGTTCAACGTGCTCGGCATCATGGTCATCGGCGCCCTGTCCGCCGGCAACATCGCCCTCACCACCACGCTCAACATCCCCATGGGCGGCGAGTTCAAGCCGCTGCAGGACACCCTTGACGGCTGCTTCCCCGGCATCCTGCCGCTTATCGCGGTCCTGCTCACCTGGTGGATGCTCGACAAGAAGCAGTACTCGCCCACGAAGGTCATCATCATCCTGTGCGTGGTCGTCTCCCTGCTCTGCGTGATTGGCGTCTTCTAAGGGCTAAGAACCCGACCATCTGAGCGGGCCCATCCCACTCGTCCGCTCGATACCAGGCCCCGGGTTGCCCTTGCGGCACCCGGGGCCTGTTCTTTTAGGCGAGAAACACGGGCGCACGGCTCGCGTTGGCAGCCGGCCTGGTGACAAAACGACCCCGTCCCCAGCTGTCACCGCGACCCGTTCGTACGAGTACGACGAAAGGAAGCACCATGGCACTCCTACGCTTCAAGCCCATCCCCAAGAAGACCGTCTGGGGAGGCACGACCGTTCGTGACTACTGGCACTACGACTGGATGCCCGATGGCGTGGGCCAGGCCTGGGCCTTCGCCGACCAGGGCGACGAGTCCAACGTCTGCGTGTCCGGCGAGTTCGAGGGCAAGACCCTCGGAGAGCTGTGGCGCGAGCACTCCGAGCTGTTCGGCGACACGGACCGCGTCTTCCCGGTCATCGTGTCACTGCTGGGCCCCGAGGACGACCTGTCCATCCAGGTCCACCCCGACGACGAGCACGCAAAGCCCCTGGGATTCCCCTATGGCAAGAACGAGGCCTGGTACTTCCTCGAGGCCGAGCCCGACGCCGCCATCGTCTTTGGCCACAACGCCACGGACGAGGAAGACCTGCGCAGCTACATCGACGAGGGTCGCTGGGACGACCTCATCGGCCACCTTCCCGTGAAGCGCGATGACTTCGTCTACGTCCCGTCGGGCCTTTTGCACGCCTGCTGCAAGGGCACGGTGGTCTACGAGATTCAGCAGTCCACGGACGTGACCTACCGCTTCTATGACTACGACCGCGTCCAGGCCGACGGCTCGCTGCGCGAGCTGCACCTCGAGCCTGCCATCGAGACGCTGCACTACGACAAGTCCGAGATGGTGAACTCCGCCAAGCCTGTGATGGTCGAGCTCGACGGCATGACACGCACGACGCTCGTCTCCAACGACTCGTTCACCATCGAGAAGCTCGAGGTCACAGGCCCTGCCGAGGTCCCCGCTGGCCCCTACGAGCTCGTGACGGTGGCCCGCGGCGCCGGACGTGCCAATGGCGAGGACATCACGGTGGGCGACCAGTTCCTGCTGCCGCGTGGCGAGTCGCTCTCGCTCGACGGCAACGTGACCCTGTTCATGACGACCGCCTAGGAGGCGCGAGATGTTGCTCCTTCCCTCGATGATGTGCGCCGACTTCCTTCGCCTGGGCGAGGAGGTCGACGAGCTCGTGGCCGCCGGCTGCGACGGCTTCCACCTCGACGTCATGGACGGCCACTTCGTCCCCAACCTTGGTCTGGGCATCGGCGACGTGGAGGCCATCTGCAAGCGCTCCACCGTGCCGTGCGACGTCCACCTCATGTCGACGCACGAGCCCACGACGATTGACCTGCTCGTGAAGGCCGGCGTGCAGATCGTCTATGTGCACCAGGAGGCCGAGCCCACCATCAACTCGACGCTGCTGCAGATCGAGCGCCTTGGCGCCCATCCCGGCCTCGTCGTTGACCCAGGCGTCAACTTCGAGACGGTCGAGACGTCGCTTCCCGTCGTTGACTACGTGCTCGTCATGACCGTGAACCCGGGCTTCTCGGGCCAGAAGTACCTCGACTACGTGGACGAGAAGATCGAGCGCTTCGTGGCTGCCAAGGAGAAGTACGGCTACAAGGTCATCATCGATGGCGCCTGCTCGCCCGAGGTCATCGCCAAGGCGTCCGCCGTGGGCGTCGATGGTGCCGTCCTTGGCACGAGTGCCGTGTTTGGCAAGGGCCGCCCGTATGCCGAGATCTTCAGCGAGCTTCGCGAGCTGTAGGCAAACGGATAGGCTGACCTGCGGGGCCGCTGGCGTGCGAGCGTCGGCGGCCCTTTCTGTGCGTCTCGTGCGCCAAATCAAACACCTAACAAAATGGGTTAACATATCCAAAAGAATGGACTAACAAGATTTCCGCCGCGCCGCGGAAGCGTTCGAATCGGATATGCCCATGGGTACGCTATATTCCTCAATCAAGGACGACCTGCTCGCAAAGATCAAGGACGGCACCTACAAGGAGGGAGACATCATCCCGCCCGAGGTGGAGCTTGCCAAGAGCTATGGCGTGAGCCGCCCCACGATTCGCCAGGCGCTCCAGATCCTCGCGAACGACGGCTACATCGAGAAGCGCAAGCGTCGCGGCACCATCGTCACGAAGCCCAAGGTCAACCAGGGCTTCACGGTTGGCGTCCGCAGCTTCGAGGAGGACATGGGCCGCGAGGGCCGCACGGTCCGCAGCACGGTCATCATCTTCAAGCGCGAGAAGGCCAGCGAGGAGGTTGCCTCCAACCTCGAGCTCAAGCCGCGCGATGAGGTCTACAAGCTCGTGCGCCTTCGCTACGTGGACGACAAGCCCAACGTCTTCGTGGAGAGCTACATCCCGGTTGAGCCCTACCCCGACTTCGAGAAGTACGACTTCACGACGCAGCGCATGTACGGCGCCATGACCGAGCAGGGCCACCCCGTGACGCAGGCCCACCGCCGCCTTGACGTCATCAAGGCCGACTCCGCCACGGCCGCGCTGCTCGACGTGGAGGTGGGAGACCCGCTCTTCCTGTTCCACACGGTTGGCCGCGAGGCGAACGGCCGCGCCGTCGAGTACTCGGTGGCGACGTATCGCGGCGAGAACAACACGTTCGAGTTCAACGTGAGCCGCGGAGAGTAGCACCAGACAGACCTGCAAAAGGGACAGTCCCTTTTGCAGGTTCGCGTGCACACGAGAAGCGCCCGCCGGATTCTGGGTTATCCGGCGGGCGCTTTGGCAAGAGGGTGCGTGTCAGGCGAGGTGAGCGAACCTACAGCTCGATGGAGTCGACGCCCTGCTCCTCGAAACGGCGGCGAATCTCGTTGATGATGGGGATGCCGGCCGAGCAGCCGATGCGCGTGGCGCCGGCGCGAACCATGTCGAGGAACGTGTCGGCGTCGCGGATGCCGCCGGAGGCCTTGACCTGCACGGCGTCGCCCACGGTGGCCTTCATGAGCTTGACGTCCTCGACCGTGGCGCCGCCGGTGGAGCAGCCGGTGGAGGTCTTCACGAACGTGGGCTTCACGCGCGTGGCGATCTCACAGATCTTGACCTTCTCCTCGTCGGTGAGCAGGCAGGTCTCGAGAATGACCTTGCAGGGGATGGGAAGCCCCGTGGCCTCGCGGGCCTCCTGGCAGACGGCGACGATCTGGGCCATCTCGTCCTCGACGTAGTCCCAGTTGCCGGCCTTGACCTGCGTGAGGTTCACGACGTAGTCGATCTCGTTGGCGCCGTTGGCCAGGGCGTCCTTGGTCTCGAAGACCTTGGAGGCAATGGAGGTCTGGCCGAGCGGGAACGAGATGGCGGCGCCGGTGTCGACGTCGGTGCCCTTGAGACGCTCGGAGCAGAACTTCACGGGAACCTGGTTGATGGCGACCATCTTGAAGTGGTACTCCTTGGCCTCGTCACACAGCTTGGCGAGGTCCTCCTCGGTGGCGTCGGCGTGAATGTTGGTGTGGTCGACGAGACGAGCGAGGTCGTCGAGGGTCCAGCGTGCCATGTTTCGTTCCTTTCTCCGTTTGACGGCAATGCGGCCGCCCCTTTGCTCAAGTAATATGTCAGAACAATTGCTAACTTAGCGCAACATATCATCCGCGAATGGCTGATTTAATGCCATAAACGCGTTAACTTGTCATGTTTCCATTCGATTTCTGCAAGAAACGGACTTACATAATCTTTACAGCCGGGGCCACGGGAGCCGGGACAAGTCGCACGACGGGCGGCTCTTGCTGGGTATACTCATCCCTACGTGCGAACGCGCGCGTAGTCGGGATACGCCCGGCGGCCAGGCCGGGGCATGCCGGCCCGCCAAGAGCGAGGAGAACATGAACGCCAAGAACGACACCGGAGACTGTCACAGTAGGTGCTTGCGGCAGGTCAGCTGCCCGTCGCACGGTCTCAACGTCTCGCAGGCCGCCCGGATCGCGGGCCTGACGCATGCGGGGGTGTCGTCATGGGAGTAGCGCTCAGCATCATCCTCACGCTGGTTCTCACCATCGCCAACGGCTACTTCTCCATGTCAGAGTCGGCGCTCGTCGCGGCCAAGCGCGCCGTTCTCGAGCATGACGCGGACGAGGGCGACAAGCGCGCCAAGGTGGCGCTCGAGCTCTCGGGTGACTCGGGCCAGTTCCTCGCGGCCATCCAGGTGGCCATCACGCTCGTGGGCTTCTTCTCGGCCATGGTCGCCTCCACCACGCTGTCCGACCCGCTCGCCGCGTGGCTCATCTCGCTGGGTGCCCCCGCCGGTGCCTGCAACGCGCTGGCGCCCATCGTGATCACGGTCATCGTGTCCTACGTCTCCATCGTGGCCGGCGAGCTCGTGCCCAAGCGCATGGCGCTTGCGAACGCAGAGTCCGTCGCCAAGTCCGTCTCGCCGTTCCTGCGCGGCTTCTCCCGCGCAGTGGCCCCGCTCGTGTGGCTCACGTCCAAGTCCGCAGACGGCCTCAGCCGCCTTCTGGGCATCAAGTCGGCCGATGACCGCCAGGAGGTCTCGGAGGAGGAGATCCGCTACATGGTGACGGACGCCGACGAGCTCTCCGACAAGGAGAAGTCGATGATCCACGAGATCTTCGACCTGGGAGACGCCATCGCCCGCGAGGTCATGGTGCCGCGCGTGGACCTCACTGCCGTCGAGGACACCGAGACCCTGGGCGAGGTCCTCGCCCTCATGCGCCGCACGGGCTACTCGCGCATCCCGGTGTTCCACGAGGACATCGACCGCATCGTGGGCGTGGCCCACATCAAGGACATCCTGGGTCCCATCGTCGACAAGGACGCGGCCGACAAGCCCGTCCGCGACTTCGTGCGCGACCCGGTCTTTGTGCCCGACACCAAGGACATCATCCCTCTGCTCTCCGAGATGCAGCAGCGCCATGACCAGATGGCCATCGTCGTGGACGAGTACGGCGGAACGGCCGGCGTCATCACGATCGAGGACATCGTCGAGGAGGTCGTGGGAGAGATCGAGGACGAGTTCGACCCCGACAACAAGTACCTCACGCGCCTGTCGGAGCGCGAGTGGCTCGTTGACGGCCGCTTCTCCATCGACGACGCCCGCGACCTGGGCTGGCCCATCGAGGACTCCGACGAGTACGAGACGGTGGCCGGCTTCGTCCTCGAGCTCGCGGACTCCGTGCCCAGTCCCGGGGACGCCTTCGAGGTCGAGGGCTACACGTTCCGCGTGCAGTCCATGCGTGGCCGCCGCATCGCGCTGCTGCGCGTCACGGCGCCCGCTCCGCAGCCAAAGCCCGAGGAGTCTGAGTAGGGGAGCGCCGCGCCAATTCGGCTACCATTTGGGTAGGCGCGTGCGCGCCAGCCGCCTTGCCACACGGGCAACCTGCCTGGCGCGGGCGACCACACACAAGCACAAGGGAGCATGCATGGCTCAGCTCATCGACATCCGCCGCGTCGCCGTGGCGCCCAAGCACTTCACCGCCCGCGTCACCATCGCCAACGGCGGTCCCCTCATGACCGACGAGGACCTCGTTGGCACGACGCACGTCTACAACCTGCTCCCCCAGATCGTGGACCACGCCTGCCTGGGAGACTCCGGCGAGACGTTCCGCGACGTCATGGGCTCCACCGAGGTGGCCCATCTCCTCGAGCACGTGACGATCGAGCTCATGGCCCGCACGGGCCTGGGCGGCGACGTGTCGTGCGGGCGCACGTGGGAGGTCACGGGCGAGCCGCGCACCTATGACGTGCAGCTTGCCTGCCCCGACGACGTCCTCGTGGCCTCGGCCCTGTCGAGCGCGGCCTGGATCTTGCAGTGGGCCTACTCGGGCGGAGCCGACCCCAAGCCCGATGTCGAGGCCATCGTCTCTGGCATCCGCGACCTCGTGGAGAACGCCGAGCAGATCGCCGAGCGCGAGGCCGCTCGTGACGCGGAGGCCGCCGAGTCCGCTGACGCCCCCGCCGGCGATGCCGCTGAGGATCCCGAGCCCACCGCCGAGCAGGGCGACGAGCCGCAGGCGGATCCCGTTCCCGAAAAGGATGAGGCGTAGCCTCACAGCTGGGTATAATCGCCAACAATGAACGACCGACAACGAGCGCTCGCGCGTGCGTGGGCGCCAAAGGAGGCAGCTATGAGCAAGGGTGCAGCTGGATTTGTCCTGGGAAGCGTCTTTGGTGCGGCCGTTGGTGCCGCCGCCGGCATCTTGCTGGCCCCGCGCTCTGGCGCCGAGAGCCGCGCTATGGCCGCCGATGTCATGAACGACGCCTGGGATGCCGCCGCGGACGCCTACGAGAAGGGCGGCAACGCCGTCAACGAGCGCATCAGCGGCCTTCGCCCCACGGTTGACGCCACGACCGACGAGCTGCGTGCCAAGATCGACCTCGCCCGCGAGCGCATGGACCAGCTTCGCAGCACGCTGTCCGACAACGTGGCCGCCGCCGCTGACACCGTCACCAGCACGGCCACGGCCGTTGCCGACAAGGTCGGCGCCGCCGTTCCCCAGGCTCCCGCTACGGAGGCGGTCGACGTCCACGTGGAGGAGAGCTCCGAGGATGCCGAGGCCTAGGGTCTCGCAATCGATTGGATGCGGGGCGCCGCGGGAGACCGTCGGCGCCCCGTCTTTTTGAGATGGGTGCGCAATGGCAAAGCAGATGATGGGTCAGCTCGTCCGCACGAGGGTCTTCGTGCCGGGGAAGGTCTCGCGCAAGCAGGCCAAGGCGGCCGAGCAGCCGGAGCCCAAGCGCTACGGAAAGGTCCACAACCTCGTCTTTTCTCCTGATAGCCGCCGCGTCGTGGGCATCATGGTGCGCCGGCCGGACGTCGCGGGCATGGTGAAGCAGGACGACCGCTTCGTCCCGCTCGACTGCATCGAGTTTCACGAGGGCGGCCTTCTGTGCGCGGGCACCAAGGAGTCGTTTGACGAGGAGGCGTGCAAGCGCCTGGGCCTCGATCTAGATTCCTGCATCATCTGGGAGGGCGCCGACGTCATCTGCGAGTCTGGCAAGTTCCTCGGCTACGTCATGGACGCGAGCTTTGACGTGGCCACCGGCGACGTCGACTGCTTCTGCGCCAACGAGGGCAACACCGCCGGCGGCCTCGTGGGCTACTTCGAGATTCCCGCCGCGTGGGTCGTTCGCTATGACAAGGGCCGCATGATCGTGCGAGACGCCGCAGCTGACCTCGAGCTTTCCGGGGGCCTTGCCGCCAAGGCGGGCGAGGGCTACGCACATGCGAAGGACGAGGCCAAGAAGGCGACCGCCAAGTTCGACGACGCTGCGGCCAAGGCGGTCGACAAGGGCTCCCACGGCCTTGGGAAGATGATCGGCAAGGCAAAGCGCAAGGTGCAGGAGGCCAAGGAGAGCTACGACGAGGCCGCGGGCACTACTGCCGAGGGACCTGCGACCGCCGGAAACGGGGTGGCATCCTCCTCGACGTCCGCAGATAATGGAGCGAAGGTCGCGCACGCGGTTGGCGAGCAGCTCGGCAAGACGAAGGGCATGTTCTCCGGCTTCCTGCGTGAGTTCAAGGAAGCCAGCAAGTAGCGAGATTCCGCGCGGGGCAGCCAAGCGAGCCACGGGCGGGCCTCGGCCTCCTGGCAAGAGGATCGGACGAACATGCCCTACAACCAAAATCCCTACGGCGACCCGCGCGGTCGCCGAGACAATCGCGACTACCCACGCCGCGATGGCGCCCGTCGCCCAGACGGCGCATCCTACCAGCAGGGTCGCGGCGGCTATGGAGACCAGCGCCCCCGCCCCGCCCGCCCGTCTGCCCGAGACGACCGCCGCTACGGTGACGCACGCCCGCGCCAGGCCGGCACGCCCAGGCCGTCTGCCTGCGACACTCACGCGTCTTCTCGTCCGCGCACGGATGGCCGCGCCTACGCCTCCTCGCCGCGTCCCCGCTCGCAGGCACGCCCGCAGGGTGCGCGGCCTCGCGCCAACGCCTCGGGCCGCCCGTCCTCCTCGCGTCCGCGCTATGACGGCAGGTCCCGCTACGGCGCTCAGCCCCGCGGCCGTAACGGCGCGCGCCCCCGCAACTCGGCAGGCAACCGCCTCGCCGGCGGCATGGCGGTGCTGGCCTCCGGCATCACGGGCGGCTCGCGCTCCTCGGGCCTCAATCGCCGACGCTCGGCACCCTCGGGCGCACGCAACGTCATCGTGGGCATCGTCGCCGTGGCGATCGTCGCCATCATCGGCGTGCTCCTGTGGTCCAACCGCAAGGTGGAGATCACGCTGAACGGCACGGCCACGAGCATCCGCGTGGGCAGCACCTGCGAGCAGGTCATCCAAACGGCCGAGCTCTCGCCCAAGGCCGGCAACCTCGTGTCCGTCTCGGGCAAGCGCCTCGAGGAGGGTGCGGGCTACGCCTACACCGCCAAGCTCGGCGGCAACGAGCTCTCCGAGGATGACGCCAAGAACTACCGCGTCTCTCCCGGAGATGACCTCGACATCTCCGACGGCGGTGACCGCATGGAGGACTACGACGTCCAGGTCATGACCGAGGACCCGCAGCTCGAGATGGGTGGCGACGCCTGGGGCAACCTCAGCTACGTCTCCCAGTGGCCCAAGGCCGGCAGCTACGAGATGCGCACGGGCAAGCAGTCCGGCGAGACGGCTCGCGGCGACACCATCGAGGAGACGCAGAACGCCGTGGTCTCCGTCCACCAGATCTCGCCCGACGACGACAGCAAAAAGCTCGTGGCCCTCACGTTCGACGACGGACCCGCCGAGAAGTACACGGACGCCTACCTGGACATCCTCGACAAGTACGGCATCCACGCCACGTTCTTCAACCTTGGCCAGAACGTCGAGGAGTACCCCGATCTCGCCAAGAAGATCTGCGACCGCGGCAGCGAGGTCATGAGCCACACCTACCAGCACCAGCAGCTCTCGCTGCTCGACAGCGAGGCCCTGCAGAAGGAGTTCTCGTCCACGTTCTCCACGATCGAGTCCACGACGGGGGTCAAGACGACCGGCTTCCGCCCGCCCTACGGCGACTTCACCGAGAAGGCCTGGCTCAACTCCGGCGGGCTTGCGAGCGTGAGCGTGCTGTGGAACCAGGACTCGCTCGACTGGAAGCGCCCGGGCGTGGATGCCATCGTCGAGAACTCCACGAAGAACGTCACGAGCGGCAGCATCATCCTCATGCACGACGGCGGCGGCAACAGGGACCAGGACGTCGAGGCCCTGCCCCAGATCATCGAGAAGCTGCAGAACGAGGGCTACGAGTTCGTGACCGTGAGCGAGCTCATGAAGTCTGACAGCTCCATTCCCGCCGACATCGCAAGCGGCGACGCCGCGATGCCGGACGGCTGCGTGTGGCCCACGCAGATCAAGGGCGATGACAGCTCGAGCGACCAGAGCGGCTCGGATTCCTCGAGCGGGTCTGGCTCGGACAACTAGCGACGTGACGGGGCGGTGCGCAGGCGTGCCGCCCCGTCAGCTTTTTGCAAGCTTTGACCGCCTCGGGCGCAAGGCATCCCCAAAACGCGTGTACAATGTGCCGCGCGTGGGCACCTCGCCTGCGTGCCGCCACAACGGCGGTCGTGCGGTCACACCCGCACCTCCTGTTGCCAAAGAGAAGGGTCATTGATGAAACCCCGACCTGTGAGTCGATGACCCCGTGTGACGTGTCTCCCGGATGCGCCGCATGGGGTGTCCGGGCTGTGTGAGCGCCTGACGGCATGAGTGGCCGTCGTGCGCACGCGCAGCTAAAGTGCCGCCGGCCCCGGCCGGCGCAAGCACGAAGGAGCACGTATGATTTATCTGTCCCAGCTGCTGGGCAACCCCGTCCTCGACGCCAACGGCGAGAGGATCGGCGTTGTCAACGACCTCGGCATCGCCACGCGCGAGGTCTTTCCGCGCGTCACGTCGCTTGCCTTCCAGGGTCCCGGCAAGACGCCGTTCATGATTTCCTGGCGCAAGTACGTCGAGACGTTCGACGAGAACGAGGTCCGCCTCGCCGTCCCCGCGACCGACATCCGCTTCTCCTACCTACAGCCCGACGAGGTCCTCATTGCGCGCGACCTGCTCAACAAGCAGATCGTGGATACGCGCGGCATGCGCGTCGTGCGCGTGAACGACCTCAAGCTCTCTGACACGAGCTCCAGCCAGCTGCGCCTGCTCGGTGCCGAGGTGGGCGTCCGCGGCATCCTGCGCGCGCTGTCGCCGGCCTTCGAGCGCCTCGTCATGCGCGCCGCCCGCGCCATGGGCCACGAGATTCCCGAGAAGATCATCGCGTGGAACTACATGGACCTCATCGACCGCGACCTGTCGAACGTCAAGCTGTCCGTCTCGCATCAGACGCTCGATGACCTGCACCCGGCAGACGTCGCTGACATCATCGAGCAGCTCGACCCGCGCCTGCGCGGCCAGGTGTTCGCCCAGCTCGATGACGCCCAGGCCGCCGAGGCCATGGCCGAGCTCGACGACGACGAGATGGCCGCCAAGATCATGGGAGACATGGCCGACGCCGACGCCTCACGCATGCTGTCCGAGATGGACCCCGACGACGCCGCCGAGCTCGTGGGCGAGCTGGACTACGAGCGTGCCGAGAAGCTCCTGCGCCTCATGGGCATCAACGAGCAGCGCGCCATCCGCCAGCTGCTCGGCTACAAGGACGACACGGCCGGACGCATCATGACCTCGGAGTTCGTCTCCGTCCCGCGCGAGACGACCGTCGCCGAGGTGGCAGATCGCATGCGCGGGCTGCCCGACGACTTCGAGCCCGTCAACTACATCTACCTCACGGATGCCGACGAGCGTCTCTGCGGCGTCGTGCCCGTGCGCCGCCTGTTCATCTCCGATGCGGATGAGCCGCTCTCCAAGCTCGCCAACGAGGACGACATCCTCACGGCAAAGCCCGATGACGACCAGGAGGACGTCGCCCAGGACATCGCCAAGTACAACCTGCTCGCCATGCCCGTCGTGGACGAGAAGAACGGCAAGGTGCTCGGCATCGTCACGGTCGACGACGCCCTCGACGTCATGGAGGAGGAGCACGAGGAGGACCTGCGCATCGCGGGCGGCACTGCCAACTCCTCGGATTCCGAGACGAACTCCGGCGACCTCATGCGCTTCCTGCGGAACGAGATGTGGTTCTTCTTCTGGATGGTCGCGGCTGTGGTGCTCGCCGTGGCCCTCGGCCCCGACACGGGCGTGGCCGTGGCCTTCGCCGCGCCGGTCGCCCTCGTCGCGGCCGTGGAGATGGTTCGCTTCGTCACGAACTTCTTCCTCGAGTACGACGAGGACGACGAGGATGCTCCCTCCGTTGCTGGCTTTGCCGTGAAGAGCGTCGGCATGGGCGTGCTGTGGGCCGCCATCGTCATGCTCGTCTGCGCCGCCGCGAACGGCGTGGTGAACGGTGCCACGGAAGGGTTGGGCGCCGTGGTGTTCCAGCTGCTCCGCGGCTTCGAGGCCAGCGCGCTTGCCGTCGTGGTCACGTTCGTCTTGGCCCCCGTCTACCTCGTGCTGCTCCGCCGCCGTGACGAGCAGGGCAACGACACGAGTGGCCTTGCGCTGCAGACCGTGGCACTCGTCCTGGCTGCCGTGGTCTTCGTTGGCGTGGCGCTCGCCCTTGCCACCCCGGTGCTTGGGTAGGCGGTGCCCGTGAGGAGCTTCAAGGCCTGGAAGAACCTTCGCGGCGTCCGCTCGGTGGGTGCCGACAGCGCCGCGCCCGCTCGCCACCACGAGCCGCTGCGCGTGGCCGCCGTGCTGGGCGCCATGGGTCCGGGACTTCTCACGGCCCTGGCCGGCATGGACGCCGGCGGCGTCGCGACGTTCTCGAACGCCGGCGCCGTCTTTGGCTACGAGCAGCTGTGGTCCATCCCGGTGATGTGCTTTCTGCTCATCGTGGTGCAGGAGACGGCCGCCCGCATGGGCTGCGTCACGGGCAAGGGCTTCGCGGCGCTCATCCGCGAGCAGTACGGCGTGCGCCTCTCGGCCTTCGCCATGCTCGCGCTCATCGTCTCGAACACGGCCGTGACGCTCTCCGAGTTCGCGGGCATCGCCTCGGGCATGCAGCTGTTTGGCGTGCCCACGATCGTGAGCGTGCCCATCGCCGCCATCGCCGTGTGGCTTCTGGGCATGAGCGGCTCGTACAAACGCATCGAGAAGATCCTGCTCGCCATTGGCTGCGTGTTCGTGACCTACGTCGCCGCGAGCTTCATGGTGGGGCCCGACTGGGGAGAGGTGGCCCGCTCCACGTTCATGCCCCAGGTAAACGTGACGCCCGCCTACGTGAGCCTGCTTGTGGCAAACATCGGCACCACGATCTCGCCGTACATGATCTTCATGGGTCAGGGCAACGTGGTCGAGAAGAACTGCGATGCAGACGACCTTCCCTACCAGCGCATCGACACTGTGAGCGGCGCCATCGTGGCCCAGCTCATCGCCTTCTTCATCGTGGTGTGCACCGGCAGCGTGCTCAACCCCGCCGGCATCGCCGTGAACTCGGCCGAGGACGCCGCGCGCGCCCTGGCGCCGCTGGCCGGCCAGTACGCCGAGGTGCTGTTCGGCGCCGGCCTCGTGGGCGCGAGCTTTTTGGCGGCGTGCGTGCTGCCGGGCATCACGTCGAGTGCCGTGTGCGAGGCGTTTGGCTGGGAGCGCGGCCAGGACAAGAGCTGGGGCGAGGCGCCGGCGTACCGCGGCATGGTCACGGCCATCACGCTGCTGTCTGCCGTCGTGGTGTTGCTTCCCAACGTGGACTTGTTCGGCATCATGATGATTGCCCAGGTCATCAATGGCGTGCTGCTGCCCGTGCTTCTCGTGTTCATGGTGCGCATCGCCGATGACCGCCACGTCATGGGCGCCTACGCCAACAGCCGCGTGTGGACGGCCCTCACCTGGTTCATCGTGGTCGTCGTGGCCATTCTCACCGTGGTGATGTTCGTGCTCCAGGCCATGGGCTACTAGCGCCCCGGTGACACTTGGGGACGGGGTCAAACTGTCACCGTCGCTAGCGCCCCTCGGTCGTCCATGATGCGTTTTTGCACGCTGGATCACGCCGGAGTGTGCAAAAACGCTACAGCACCTCGACGCCCGCCGCGCGAAGCCCCGCGACGGCGCCGGGGCGGTCGGTGTCGCAGATGGCGATGTCAAAGTCGTCGAGCGAGGCATAGCGGTACGTGCCCGTTCTCCCCAGCTTGTCGGTGCCGCACAGCAGCACGCACTGGCTTGCGCGCGCAATGGCCGCCTGCTTTGCCGGGACGTCGTCGAGGTCGAGCGTGAGCACGTCGCCGTCCTGCGCGTCGACGCCCACGGCGCCCATGAACGCGGCGTCGAACCGGTACGCGTCGAGCGCATGCGCCGCGAGCGGTCCCACGAAGCCGTTGTACTCCATGCTGTACGTGCCGCCCGGGCAAAACGCCCGCGCCGCGCCGCCGCGGCATACCGCACGCATGACGTCAACCGAGTTCGAGACGATCGTGATGGACATCTTGCTTGCGGCGATCATCTCTCCCAGCAGAATGTTGATGGACGAGAAGTCCAGGTAGATGGTCTGCCTTGGGCTGATGAGCTCCATGGCCTTCGCCGCGATGGCCTGCTTTTGGGGGCGCAGCGTGTCCACGCGCTCGGCAACGTTACGGTTGACCTCGCCCTCGATGCGAACGGCCCCGCCATACACCTTGCGGCACCTGCCCTGCGAGACGAGCTGGCGCAGGTCCTTGCGGATGCAGTCGTCCGTGACGTCGAACTTCCTCGCAAGGCTCGTCACGGTGACGCGGCCCTCGAGATCAATGATGCGGGCAATCTCGTCCTGTCTCTCGCTCGAGTACATGAGACCTCCCTACTGTGCCAAGACCTATCGCGAAATACGATAAAACAAGACAAACTACTTGTAAAACGATAATCCGCGCGCTATCTTATGGGCCGAGAAGGAAGCGCCGCATGCGTGCGGCTGCCGCACCGGTCCGCCGGGCGGCGCAATCGAAGGGATGTGTCATGGAAGTCATCATCGATACCGCTGACATCAACGAGATCAAGGAGCTCGACTCTCTGCTCAACGTCGCGGGCGTCACCACCAACCCCACGATCATCACGCGCAGCGGCAAGACCCCCGAGGTTGCCCTCAAGGAGATCATCGACTACCTGCGTCCAGACCAGAAGCTGTTCGTCCAGGTCGTCTCCACCGACTACGACGGCATCATGGCCGAGGCCCGCAAGATCAACGCCCTGCGCCCCGAGAACACCTACGCCAAGATCCCGGTGTCCCCGGCTGGCCTCAAGGCCTGCAAGGATGCCAAGGCCGAGGGCCTGAACGTCCTGTCCACCTCCGTCTACTCCTCCGAGCAGGGCTTCCTCGCCGCCGTCAACGGTGCCGACTACATCGCCCCGTACACGAACCGCATGTCCAACTACGGCGACGGCATCCAGCAGGTCAAGGACCTCATCGAGATGCTGCGCGTCCAGGGCCTCGACTCCAAGGTCATGGCTGCCTCGCTGCACAACACCAACCAGGTGCACGAGCTCATCAAGGCTGGCATCCAGGCCATCACGTTCCCGCCGGCGATCCTGCACGCCATGATCGACCACCCCGGCACTCAGATTGCCGTTGACGAGTTCAGCGCCTCCTGGGAGAAGGCCTACGGCCGCAACGAGCTCGGCCTGTAGCGTGCCATTGGGGACGGGTCCCGTTGGCGCGTTGGCACGCTGGAATCTAGTCCGCGCATAAAGGGGGAGGGCGACGCCGTTGAGTGCGTCGCCCTCCCTTATTCGTATGCCATGGCCTCGCCGCTCCTAGCAGAGTACGGGTGTTCCCGTCGCCTGGATGGCGCGCAGCACCTCGGGGTCGGTCGAGTCGGTGATGATGGCCGTGAAGTCCGTGATGGACGCCCAGCGGTAGCCGCTGTGGATGCGGAACTTCTCGCTGTCTGCGAGCAGGAATCGATACGAGGCGTTCTTGAGCACGCGCTCGTCCACGTTACCGTCATCGGTCGTGGTGGCAAGCACCGCGCTCGTGCCAAGGTCGATGCCGCACGTGCCGAGAAACGCCTTCGAGAACAGCAGCGGCTCGAGCAGGCTGATGGCGGCGGGCCCGGTGAAGCCATTGTTGAGCACGTTGAGGTAGCCGCCCGTTGCAAGGGCCGTGACCTTGGGATTTCCCGAGACCCTCGTGAGCACGTCGATCATGTTCGTCGTGACGATGAGGCGCTTGTCCCCGGCGGCAATGAGGTCCGCGAGGTGCAGGTTCGTGCGGGAGACGCCCAGGAAGATGGCGTCGCCGTCGTTGATCTCGAGCCAGGCTCGGGCGGCAACGGACTTGCGGCCCTCCTCGGCCCGAGCCTCAGCATCGGCGACGATGCTCTCGAGGGTGGGCGAGGAGTCGATGGGCTTGTTCGCCGGCTTCTTCTCGGGCTCTATCTTGAGGGCGCCTCCGTACTCGCGCTTGATCTTGCCCTCGCGCTGAAGCGACTTGAGGTCCTTGCGGATGCTGTCCACGCTCACCTCAAAGCGCTTGGAGAGGTCCTCCACGGTGGCAAAGCCCGTGGTGTTCACGATCGCGAGGATCTCTTTTCTACGCTCTTTGGGAAACAACGTGCTGCTCCGGCTTTGAATTCGGACGGGTTCCAAGCGTCTGCCGCGACAGGGCGGCCCAATTTAGGGACAGGCGGGCGCATTTATCACATGTTATAGGAAGCTTCCAGATTGCAATCGGCGAACGCCGCTCGCCGGCAAAAATCGACCGCAAACAGGAAGCAAAACCGGGCAAACAGGAAAAATCAGGAAATCAAGCTGCAATCTGCGAAGCCAATCTGTACAATACATGAAGGTTTTATGTGCAGTTGTTTACAGGAAGGGGTTTGTCCATGGCCGGTATGGAGGACATGCTCAAGCGTGAGAACGTCCAGATCGTCGAGAAGGTCTCCGACTGGGAGGAGTCCGTCCACGTCGCGGTTCAGCCGCTCGTCGACCAGGGCTACGTCAAGTCCGACTACATCGATGGCATCATCTCCAACGCCAAGGAGTTTGGCCCCTACTTCGTCATCTGCCCCGATTTGGCGCTGCTCCACGCTCGTCCCGAGCAGGGCGTCATCAAGCGTCAGCTTGCCGTCACCGTGCTCCGCGAGCCGGTGCGCTTCAAGGAGGAGGGTCCCGACGTCCGCCTTCTCGTGACTCTGGCCGCCGAGGACGCCGACTCCCACATCGGCGTCATGCGCAAGCTGGCCGTTATGTTCAGTGATCCCGCCAACATCACCAAGATTGCCGAGGCAAAGGACGCAGACGAGGTCTACACCCTGTTCTGCGCCCCCACCGAGGAGTAACTCAAGGCGTTGTGGCGATCACGCCGCGTGTGACGTCCGCAGCCGTCCCGCGTGGCAAGTAGAAAAAGCAGTACTACGTTAGGAAGGAAGGGAAGAAATGGCAGTTCTCGACTTTATCGTTAACATTCTGTCTACGCCGGCTATCCTAGTTGGCCTTCTCGCTCTCCTCGGCCTTGCCCTCCAGGGTAAGCCCATCGAGGAAATCGTCATGGGTACCATCAAGACCATCGTGGGCTTCCTGGTGCTCTCCGCTGGCGCCGCGTTCCTGCAGTCCGGCTCCCTGCTCGCCTTCGGCGAGATCTTCAACTACGCCTTCCACATGCAGGGCGTCGTTCCCAACAACGAGGCCGTCGTGTCGATGGCTCTGACCGACTTCGGCCAGGACTCCGCACTCATCATGTGCTTCGGCATGATCCTCAACATCGTGCTTGCCCGCTTCTCGCGCATGCACTACATCTTCCTCACCGGTCACCACACGCTCTACATGGCGTGCATGCTCGCCGTCGTGCTGAGCATCGGTGGCCTCTCCGGCGCCCAGCTCTGGATTGCCGGCGGCTGCGTGCTCGCCTTCATCATGGTTCTCTCCCCGGCCTACTGCCAGCCGACCTTCAAGAAGGTCACCGGCACCGACGGTGTCGCCCTTGGTCACTTCGGTGGCATCGGCTACGCCATCGCCGGCCAGGTGGGCAAGCTCTTCAAGGGTGGCAAGTCCACCGAGGAGCTCAACTTCCCCCAGCGCCTCATCTTCCTGCGCGACACCACCGTCTCCATCTCCATCACGATGATCGTCCTGTTCATCATCGTGACCGGCGTTGCCGTCGCCCAGGGCCTCCTCGGCGAGGACCCGACGCAGTTCTCCTACCTCAACGAGCTTCTTAACGTTGGCACCGAGACCCAGACCAACTGGGTTGTGTGGGCCTTCACCGCTGGCTGCTCCTTCGCTGGTGGCGTCTACATCGTTCTGTCCGGCGTTCGTCTGATCGTCGGCGAGATCGTCCCCGCCTTCAAGGGCATCGCCGAGAAGCTCGTCCCCGGCGCCGTCCCCGCCATCGACTGCCCCGTTGCGTACCCCTACGCTCCTAACGCGGTCATCATCGGCTTCCTGACCTCCTTCGTCGCTGGCATCGTCGGCCTGTTCGTCCTCACCGCCATCGACGCCAACCTCGCTCCCGTTGCCCTGATCCTCCCCGGCGTTGTCCCGCACTTCTTCTGCGGCGCCACCGCTGGTGTCTTCGGCAACGCCGAGGGCGGCTGGAAGGGCTGCATCGCCGGTGCCTTCGTCCACGGCCTGCTCATCACCTTCCTCCCGGCCATCTGCATGCCGGTGTTCACGAGCCTTGGCTTCACCTCCGCCACGTTCTCTGACGCCGACTTCTCCTGGCTCGGCATCCTCTTCGGCAACCTCGCTCAGGCTGTCCAGGGCATGCCCCTGCTCGTCATCTGCATCCTCTTCTTCGTCGCGCCGATCGTGTACAACTTCGTCGCCCCGAAGCACGAGGTCGCTGCCGAGTAGCATTTGCTGCGGAGGGTCTCGCTGGCAGACCGCTTACTAAGCAAGAGCCAGTTTGACCCGAATTTGTGTCACCTTACCGATTGCGGGGCTGGGGCTGCGGCTCTGGCCCCGCAATTGGGTAACATCGTTGTTAGTGCGCGGCTCAAGTCGCGTGTAAGCGGGCGGCGTGCCCAAGGGGGAGCGTCGCGATACGAAAAGAGGAACCATGGAAGTCCACAAGATTATGTGCGCCTGCGGCTCTGGCCTCGGCTCCAGCCTTATGGTCGAGATGAACATCAATGACGTCCTCAAGAAGATGGGCAAGACTGGCATCCAGGTCAGCCACTCCACCACCTCTGACGTCAAGCCCGGCGCTGCCGACCTGTTCGTCGTGGGCCGCGACCTTGCCGGCTTCATCAAGGACGTTCCTGATGACGCCAAGGTCATCCTCAACAACATCGTTGACAAGAACGAGCTTCAGGAGAAGCTCACCGAGGCCTTCGCCCGCTAAGACCTCTTCTGGGACTCGATCCCAGATAGCGAAGCAATTCGCACCCGCCGCTTTGCGGCACACTTCCAGAGAAACGTGGCCCGGCTTCGTTCGTACGGTACAAACGTGCGGCGATGCCGGGCTTCTCTTGTATATAAGACATTTGCCGTATGCTCTTCTCAGCAAATGTCCTGTCGATGAGAACTTTAATGAGATGCCCGCGCATTACGGCGCACGCCAGGAGCGTGCCTCGTCATCCGCAGGCATGCGTGCCAAGGGGCACGCGAGAGAAGGAGATGCACATGGAAATCAACCGCATGATCGACCACACGCTGCTCAAGCCCAACGCCACCCGCGCTCAGATCGAGAAGCTCTGCGACGAGGCCCTCGAGTACCACTTCGCCTCCGTCTGCGTGAACACCTGCTGGGTGCCGCTGTGCCACGAGAAGCTTGCTGGCAGCGACGTCAACACCTGCTGCGTCGTGGGCTTCCCCCTGGGTGCCATGCTCCCCGCCGCCATCGCCGAGGAGACCCGCATGGCCGTCGAGGCCGGCGCTGACGAGGTCGACATGGTCATCAACGTGGGCTGGCTCAAGGACGGTGACTACGATGCCGTGCGCGACCAGATCGCCGGCGTCGTGAAGGCCGCCAACGGCAAGTGCGTCAAGGTCATCATCGAGGCCTGTCTGCTCAACGACGAGGAGAAGGTCAAGGCCTGCGAGCTGTCCGTCGAGGCTGGCGCCACGTTCGTGAAGACGAGCACGGGCTTCTCCACCGGTGGCGCCACCGTGGCCGACGTTGCCCTCATGCGCAAGACCGTGGGCGACAGGTGCAAGGTTAAGGCCGCGGGCGGCATCCACACCGCCGAGGAGGCCAAGGCCATGGTCGAGGCCGGTGCCGACCGCCTTGGCTGCAGCGCTGGCGTCCAGATCATGTCTGGCTGCTAGTCCCACGCCCATAGATATGACTGAGGGCCCCTCGCATGCATCTGCAAGGGGCCCTCAGCTTGTTTGAGGCCTTGTGCCTGCGGTGCCTAGAACTTGACCTGCGGGGCCTGGGCGTCCGCGTCAGAGATGTCGAAGCCCTTCTTGGGGCTGCGGCCGCTCGCGAACAGGCTGCCCGGGAACGTCTGGATGGCGTTGTTGAACATGAGGACGCAGTCGTTGTAGCTCTGGCGGGCGTAGACGATCTTGTTCTCGGTCTCCTCGAGCTGGTTCTGGAGCTGTTGGAAGTTCGTGTTCGCCTTGAGCTCGGGGTAGCTCTCAGAGAGCGCGAACAGCTGGCGCAGCGCGCCCGTGAGCTGGTTGTTGGCGGCCATAGCGTCCTCGGGCGTGGTGGCGCTGGTCACGCCGTTGCGGGCGGCAATGACGGCCTGGAGCGTGCCGGACTCGTGGGAGGCATAGCCCTTCACGGTCTCAACGAGGTTGGGAATAAGGTCCGCACGGCGCTTGAGCTGGGCGTTGCACTGGTCCCAGGCGTTGTCGCAGCGGTTGGACAATCTCACGATGTTGTTGCTCAGATGAATGCAGAACAGCGCGATCACAACGACGATCGCAACGATGGCGATGATGACGCCCATGGCGTTCTCCCTTCGGTAGTGCCGCCTTGTGCGGCGCTTGGGATGAGTATACCCGCCTGCATGCGCCTCGCCGGGCCATCGGCGCGAGCGGCCCGTTTGCGTACTTGACGCGCAGCACAAAAAAGGCCCCGCCGGAAACCCGACGAGGCCTGCGCTCTCATGGCGGAGGAGGAGAGATTCGAACTCTCGAGACGGACGAGCCGCCCAACGGTTTTCAAGACCGCCGCATTCAACCGCTCTGCCACTCCTCCGAGCAGGGAATCATTCTAACAGGCACTCGCTGCCCGTGCTCCCAACAACACCGTGCTGGCCTCCTGTGCGTCAGTTCAAGCGCGAGCGACACAAGGAGAAGGAAAGCGGGGCCGGGCGTCTTCGTGAGGGGCTAAGGGAGATCGCGCAGCGATATGTCCCCGAACGAAGGCACCCGGCCCCGCGTCAACGTGCGTTCTCCTAGTACTCCGGATTGGGATCCTCGATCTTGTCGACCTCCTGGAAGGGGGCGAGCGTCGAGACCATCTTGACGATCTTGTCGTACGGGTTGTTCACAAAGTGGACCTCGCCCGGGCCGATGTGGATGAAGTCGCCCTCGCTGATGGTGTGACAGACGCCGTCAACCACGATGTCGACCTTGCCCTCGAGGATGAAGAAGTTCTCCTCCATGATGTTGTGGTGGTGGGCCTGGAAGTTCTGGCCGGGCTGGAACTGCACGAGCGCATAGTTCATGCGGGGGCCCTTCATGAGGTACTTGGGGCCCGAGTCTCCAAAGCGGTACTCGAAGTCGTTCTCGTTGACGACAAACGTCTCTGCCATGTCTATCTCCTTTGCTCTGCCCGCCCAGGCGGGCTGTTGCTTGCTCTGCGAACCTTGCCGCGCGAGGGCCGTTCCCTACAGGCCGGGGGCACGCCACATGCTCTTGGTGACGCCCGCCTCGCTCAGCTCGAACTGCTGCTTGTAGACCTTGCGCCACGTCTGGTAGAGCTCCTCGTAGACGGGGGCGTTGTCGGGGTTGGGCTCAAAGGTGCGGTCCCACTTCACGACGCTCGCGGCGCCCTCGGCGATGCTCGGGTAGATGCCAACGCCGTATCCTGCGAGGATGGCGGCGCCAAGGGCCGTGGCCTCCTTGACCACAGGGACCTTCACCGGCTTACCCGTGACGTCGGCCACGATCTGGGCCCACAGCGGGCTCTTGGCGGCGCCACCGGCAAACACGAGCTCGGCGGGCTCGTTGCCCGTCGCCTCGCGCACGAGCTCGATGTGGCCGCGCACGAGCATGGCCGTGTTCTCGAGAATGGCGCGATAGAACGTGTACTTGTTGAACTTCTCGGGCTCAAGCTCGAAGTTCGTGAACGTGGGCGCGGCGTGCGTCCAGTGGATGTAGTTCATGACGTCGCTGAAGCAGCACAGCATGCCGTAGCTGCCGGCGGGGATGTCCTTGGCGTGCTCGTTCATGACGTCGTAGACGTCGCGGCCCTCGGCCTTGGCCTGCTCCTTCTCGGCCTGGCAGAAGCCGTCGCGGAACCAGCGCATGACGAGGCCGGGCTTGAAGGCGAGCGCCTCGTACTGCCAGACGCCCGGGGCGGCATGGCAGTTGACGCGCACGCGGCACTTGGGGTCGGTGGCGCCGTTGTCGGTGTTGAACTCGTACTGCCAGAAGCTGCCGCCAAACACGCCGGCCTCGCCGGGCTGGCAGGCGTTGACGCCGATCATGCCCAGCTGGCAGTCGCCGCCACCAACGACGACGGGCGTGCCCTCGGCAAGGCCCGTGTCGGCGGCGCCCCTGGCGCTCACGTGGCCGGCGATCTCGCCGCACTCCTTCACCGGGCCAAAGATGTCGGTGCGTAGGCCGCAGCGCTCGGCGATCGTGGGGTCCCAGGTGCGGGTCTTGAGGTCCATGATGCCGGTCGTGGAGCCGTTGGAGGGCTCGATGGCCATCTCGCCGGTGAGCTTGTAGATGAGCCAGTCGTTGAACATGCCGATGCGGGCGGTCTTCTCGTAGATCTCGGGCATCTTGTTCTTCACCCAGAGCAGGCGGGGAAGCGCGCCCAGCGCGTAGGTCTGGCCGCTCTCGCGGTACAGCTCAGCCTCGAGCTCAGGGTCAAGCGCGATGAGCTCGCCCACCTCGTCGTTGCTGCGGGCGTCGACGTTGGCGCACGCCCAGATCTCGTTGCCGTCCTTGTCGTAGAGCAGGATGCCCTCGCGCATGCAGGTGGTGGAGACGGCGGCGATGGCCTTGGGGTCAACGCCGGTCTTCTCGAGAACCTCGCGGACGCAGCCGCGGGCGAGGTCCCAGTTGTGCGTCCAGTCAAAGTCCATGCTTCCCGGCCAGCGAGGGTCCTCGTTGTGGGTCCACTCCTGCTGCGCCACGCCAACCTGCGTGCCGTCCGTGGAGAAGATGACCGCGCGAACGCTTCCGGTTCCCGCGTCCATTGCCAAGAGATACTTTTCCATGCTGTCCATCTCCTAGTTCGAACTCTGATACTCGACTACCGTGCCAACGGAAGGCTTCGCATACTCGAGAAGCCCCCGTGCCGTTACCTCGTCCGTGACGAGAACGTTGAGATATCCATGCTTGAGAACGGCGTGGATGGCCGGGATCTTCTCCGTGCCACCCGCCACGCCAACGACGTTCCTCATTCCCTGGAGCGTGTCGAGGCTCGTGCTGATGATTCGGTCCTCGATGTCAGTGTCAACCGGATCGCCGTTCTTGTCGATGAAGTGGTTGAGGACGTCTCCCACGGCGCCCTGCATCTTGAGCAGCGCAAAGTCCGTCTTGCTCAGGATGCCGTTGCGGATGATCGTGGCCTCCTCGTCCATGCTGCCGATGCCCACGACCGTCATGTCGGCGTGGCTCGTCATGCGGTAGACGTCCTGGATCGCCGGCTCGAGCAGCAGCGCGTCTCGCAGGCTTGGCGAAGAGAGGATGAGAGGTGAGGGCGTGAGGTACAGGTGCATCGCGAACACCTCTGAGCTCACCTTGGGCAGGTAGTAGCTCACGCCTCCCGTGAGGCTCGTGACGTTGATGTCGGAGTGGCGGGTCGTGGCAAGGTTGTCGAGCACGCGGCCCGTCATGTCGCCGTAGCCGATGTTGAGAAATCCGTCTGCCCGCAGGTGGTCTGCCACATACATGGATGCCGCGCGGGCGATGCTGTCGATGAGGTCGGACTTGTGGGCGGGCGTGGGGACGACGAAGGCGTCGTGCAGGCCGAACTCCGAGACGATGTCGCGCTCGATCTCCATGCGCTCCTGGTCGCTCTGACGGAAGAGGAAGCGAATGATTCCCTCACTGCGGGCCTCGTCGAGCAGGCGGATGACCTTGCCGCGGGAGACGCCCATGAGCGAGGAGATCTGCTGCTGGGTGTAGTTCTCCATGTAGTAGAACCACGTTGCCTTCAGCATGAGCTGGTACTCTTCGTCGGTCATGTCGCTCCCTTCAGTTCATTTGCGCGCGACGCCTACATATGTATGACTTTGCCGGCACCGTCTCCGGTCGTTGGCGACGGAGGAACTGACACTTGCATAATGTCAGACATATGTTGACAGTCCGAACAAAAGTCTGAGTTACCTATACAGCGACCAAAATGGGGTGTCAATTGAGGTGAGCCAAGAATCCCGCGAGGGGTCGCGGGGGCTAGGCGAGCGAATAGCAATCTGTTTCCGTTTGGGAAACATGCATATAGAACGTACTGATTTTTGCGGTCAGCAAGCGGCTGCCGCTGCAGGCGGGCCAAAGCAGGCCGTGGGTAAACGCTTTCTTACCAAACCGGTCGATGGGAGAGCAAGGGGCCGAGCAGACTGCGTGGAGAGAGAACAATCGTCCACGCACTGCGCAAAATACCGTCCGCGTGCCAATTGCTACCGTTCGCTCTGCGAGAACTACAGCCCGTTTAGTTCAATGGATACCTTGGAATCGAAATCGACTGATTAGTCGTTTGCAGAATCATTTGTCTCAAGGGGAGGGGAATCGAATGACCAACGAGACCCAGTCGTCGCCCGCAGCGGGCAGCGCCGACGCCCTCCGTGAGGTTGTCGAGGACATCCAGGCGCGCAACAAGCTCCTGTCCGTCCGCGACATCTATAAGTCGTTCGGTACGAACGCGGTCCTCAAGGGCATCAGCCTTGAGGTCGACCACGGAGAGGTGCTCGCTCTCATCGGCGGCAACGGTGCCGGCAAGTCCACGCTCATGAAGATCATCATGGGCATCTACTCCGCAGACAGCGGCGACGTCGTCATCGACGGCGACAAGGTGGACATCTCGAACCCGAAGGCGGCTCTGGCGCACAGCATCTATATGGTGCCGCAGGAGCCCATGCTGTTCCCGAACATGACCGTTCGCGAGAACATCACCATCGGCTTCGAGGAGAAGGCGGCCGTCCTCAACGAGCGCCTCGAGAAGGTCATGGGCCAGACGGGCTGGCACATGGACCTCGAGCGCAAGGCCATGACGCTCTCCATCGCCGAGCAGGGCATGGTCGAGATTCTGCGCGGCCTCATGCGCAACCCCGAGGTCCTCATTCTTGACGAGCCCACCTCCGCCCTGACGTTCGACGAGGTGCAGAGCCTGTTCAACTGCGTGCGCGAGCTGCAGAAGCAGAACATCGGCATCATCTACATCACGCACCGCCTGGCCGAGGTCTTCGAGCTCGCCACGAGCGTCGCCATCCTTCGTGACGGCATCGTTGCCATGCAGGGCAACATCAAGGACTTCACGCGCGAGGACCTCGTGCGCGGCCTCCTGCCGCCGGATGCCTCCAACATCCGCACGGACGCCGCCGAGTCCGCCCGCGCCATCGACTACAGCGCAGCGCCCGTCCTCGAGCTCAAGGGCTTCTCGGGCTACGGCTTCAAGGACGTCGACCTCAAGGTCTACCCCGGTGAGATCGTGGGCATGGCGGGCGTCGTGGGCGCCGGCCGCACCGAGATGGCCACCACCATCTTTGGCATGGAGAAGCCCCTCGGCGGCAAGGTCCTGCTCGACGGCGAGGACATCACGGGCAAGAGCACGGCCGACGTCATCAACGCCGGCATCAACTACGTGCCCGAAGACCGCTTCGCCGACGCCCTCTTCCGCATCCGCGACGTTTCCGAGAACACGACGAGCTCGCTTCTGTGCGGCAAGCGCCTGGGCAGCTTCCTTCTCAACTTCAAGAAGGAGGAGGAGATCTCCCAGCAGTACGTGAACGACTTCCGCACGAAGGTCACGGGCCTTGACCAGGAGGTTGGCGGACTGTCCGGCGGCAACCAGCAGAAGATCATCATCGGCCGCATCTTCGCCTCCGAGCCGCGCCTCGTCATCCTGGACGAGCCCACCCGTGGCATCGACGCAGCCGCCCGTGGTGACGTCTACGCCGTGCTCAACAAGCTTCGCGAGTCGGGCGTCTCCATCCTGCTCATCTCCTCCGACATGGAGGAGGTCGTCGAGCTCGCCGACCGCGCGGTCGTCATGTTCCAGGGCCGCATCAACAGCGAGTTCCAGAAGGGCGACATCACGCAGGACAACCTCATGTCCGCGGCGTTTGGCGTCACAAGCGACAAGGGGGCGGTGTCGGCATGAGCCTAGACCGCCAGTTGGTTGGAATGTCTCTGTCAGCGAACGATGTGAGGGAAGGGGTGTAATCGATGGAGAAGGTTAAGAAGCTTCTCAAGGCGCGCGAGCTCACGAGCCTGGTCTTCCTTATCGCGCTGTTCATCATCGTTGGCGCGATGAACCCGATGTTCCTCGACCCGTCCAACGTCTCCGCGTGCTTCAACTCGTCCGTCGTCTACACGCTCGTTGCTGTGGGAATGGCCTTCGTGCTGTTCATCGGTGAGATCGACGTCTCGGTTGGCGCAAACCTCGGCCTCACGGCCGCCGTCGTGGGCACGATGCTCCGTGACGGTCAGTCGCTCGTGCTTGCCATCATCGTCGCCATCATCATCGGCGTCGTGATCGGCCTCATCAACGGCTGGGGCGTGTGCGTCATGGGTGCCCCGTCGCTCATCTTCACGCTCGGTGTCAACGGCATCCTGCGCGGCCTCATCTACCTGTACACGAACGGCGCTTGGGTTGAGAACCTGCCCAAGTCGTTCAAGGACTTCGCCTCGGTGAACCTCATTGGGTCGGTGTCGGTGTACTACTGCTGCATCATCGCGCTCGTCATCGTGATTCACCTCGTGCTCACCCGCACGCGTCAGGGCCGCTACTTCGTGGCCGTGGGCGACAACGCCCAGGGCGCCACGCTCGTTGGCCTGCCCACGTTCAAGACCAAGATGCTCGCCTACGTGATTTGCGCGGTCATGGCCTCCATCGGCGGCGTCATCTTCTGCAGCCGCATTGGCTTCGTGACTCCGATGAGCGGTAACGGCTACGAGATGAAGGCCATCGCGGCCTGCGTGCTTGGTGGCATCTCGCTCGCCGGCGGCGTTGGCTCCGTGATCGGCTCCGCCATCGGCGCCGTCATCATGTCCTCCATCAGCTACCTGCTCGTGTTCATGGGCTTCTCCTCCAACTACGACAACGCCATCACGGGCATCATCCTGCTCGTCATCGTCGTCATCGACGCCGTGATCCAGCACCGTAGCCTCGTCAAGAACAAGCACGACCGTCTGCTGGCCCGCGTCTCCCAGGACGCCCCGGCCCCCAGCGTCCAGGCCGAGAAAGGCGGTGAGGCGTAATGGATAAGGTCAAGAAGCTCCTCACGAAGGGCCAGGCAAGCTGGAACCTCATCCTCATTGCCCTGCTCGTCCTCGAGTTCGTGATCTTTGGCGCTGCCAACCCCAAGTTCCTGCGCCCCCAGCTGCTCTTCACCGCGGTGAACGACAACCTCGCGGTGTTCATGCTCGCCCTGTTTGTCACGCTCGTCATGTGCACCGGTGGCATCGACATCCAGGTGGCGTCGCTCGTAGGCCTCACGTCAATCATCATCGGCGTGGCTTGGCAGGACTTTGGGTTCTCCATCTGGGGTGCCTGCGCCCTGGCAACCGTGGTCGTCTGCCTGTGCGGTGCACTCTCGGGCTTCTTCATCGCCTACTGCAGGGTGCAAGCAATGGTCATCACGCTGGGCGGCAGCTTCCTGTACTCCGGCCTCGCCCTGCTCGTCTCCACGCTGTCCAGCACCGCGTCCTACGAGTCCATCAGTGGTTTCCCCGATGACTTCAAGTTCATCGCGAACTACCAGGTAGCTGGTGTGATTCCGTTCCAGATCCTCATCTACGCGATCATGCTCGTCGTCGCGTTCATCCTGCTCCACAAGACCAAGTACGGCCGCAAGATCATCCTCACCGGCGTAAATCAGTCGGCTGCCGAATACTCCGGCATTAACACCCGCCGCGTGATAATGTCCACTTACGTGCTGAGCGCACTGGCGGCCGCAATTGCCGGCATCGTGCTCACCGCGTACCTGGGGACTGCAAAGTCCGACCTCGGTGGCGACCTCACGATGGACATCATCACGGCCGTCGTCCTTGGTGGCACGCTCTCCACGGGTGGCAAGGGCTCGGTCATCGGCACGGCGCTTGCGTCTCTCGCCATCGCGCTGCTCCGCTTTGGTCTTCCCCTGTGCTTCAAGATCGGCACCCAGTATCTGGATATCCCGGTGGGCATCCTGCTCGTCGCGGTTATCGTCGGGCGTTCAGCAGCGACCAATACGGGAATCGTCCCGTGGCTGCGCTCGCTGTTTGCAAGGAAGGGTAGTTCTAAGGCAAGTGCCCAGTAAGGGGCAAAGAAAAGGGAGGTTCGTTATGAAGAACATGACTCGTCGCGGTTTCCTGAAGGTGGCTGGCGCTGGTGCAGCCGTCGCGGGCCTCGGCCTGGTCGGCTGCGGTGGCGGCTCCGGTTCCGCCGCTACGACCGCTGCTGCGAGCGGTGAGGCCGCTGGCGGCGACGTCGCCGGCAAGACCGTTGCCTTCATCCCGAAGATCACGGGCAACGCCTTCTTCGAGTCCGCGAACGACGGCGCTCAGAAGTACGCCAAGGACTGGGGCTTCACGGTTGACTACCTCGGCTCCTCCAGCGCTTCCGCCTCTGACCAGGTGGGCATCATCAACCAGGCCGTCGCCAATGGCGTCGACGCCCTCTGCATCTCCACGGTTGACGCCGCTGGCGTGTCCGACGCCCTGAAGAAGGCCACGGATGCCGGCATCGTCGTCACCACCTGGGACTCCGACGCCCAGCCTGAGGACCGTACGCTCATGGTCTCCCAGGGCACGCCCGAGATCCTCGGCCAGATGCTCGTTGACATGTCCGTCGACGGCCTCAAGCAGCGCGGCAAGGATCCCTCTGCCGACAAGATCACCTATGCCTGGCACTACTCTCAGGCCACCGTCACCGACCAGAACTCCTGGCAGGTTGCCGCTGAGGCCATCATCAAGAAGGACTACCCGAACTGGGAGAACGTCCACCCCGACAACTACTACTCCAACCAGGACGCCGAGCAGGCCAAGACGGTTGGCGCCGCAGTGCTGAGCGCCTTCCCCGAGATCGACCTGATCATCTGCAACGACTCCACCGCCCTTCCCGGCCAGCTCGCCGCTGCTGAGGATGCCGGCTACGACGCCCAGAAGATCACGATCACCGGCTTCGCCTCCCCGCAGTCCATCAAGTCCTACTGCGAGAACGGCACCATCTACAACTGGGGCCTCTGGGACTGCGCCGTCCAGGGCGCCATGGGCTGCTACGTGGCCGCCTATCTCGCCGCTGGCAACGAGGTCAAGGTTGGCGACACCATCTCCATCCCGAGCATTGGTGACGTCAAGGTCGAGGCCAACGACTCCATCTCCGAGGGTGCCACGACCGGCGACAAGAACAACGGCGTCGTGCTGCTGCCCGAGCGCCTTGTCTTCACCAAGGACAACATGAACGACTACAACTTCTAAGTTGTATTGATCTGCGGCGGGGGTGCCGCAGGCGCGGTGCCCCCGCTTCTGGTTCGCATAGGACCGTTATCGCAGGTAACGTTCGTATGCGAACCAGATAGAGAGCCTCCCTGCTGAGGGATGGCGAGACGGTTCGGCCGGCATTTAGCCGCGCATCTGCAAGCACCGTCACCATAACAGGCGTCTTCTCCAGGGGTGGGGAAGACAAGGGGAAAGGAACCTGACACATGGCTGATCTGGATGGTCTCAAGGTCGCTCACGACTACCACGTCGACGTGCCGTTCGCCAATGACAAGGGCTTCTACGTCAAGGGTGCCAACAGCCTCGACTGGGGCATGAAGAAGCACCTCTCGAACATCTTCAATCCCAAGAGCGGCAACACCGTCATGTTCGCCTTCGACCACGGCTACTTCATGGGCGCCACGGCCGGCCTCGAGCGCCTCGACCTGCTCCTCCCGAAGCTTGCCCCCTACGTGGACTGCTTCATGGGCACCCGCGGTGCCATCCGCTCCTGCGTGCCGCCCGAGATCACGAAGGCCATCGCCCTTCGCACCACCTCCGGCTCCTCCATGCTCCAGGCCGACCTCTCCCACGAGGTCATCGCCGTTGACATCGAGGATGCCATCCGCATGAACGCCGACTGCATGGCCTCCCAGGTCTTCATCGGTGGCGACGGCCAGCTGTCCTCCATCGACAACCTGAGCCAGACCATCAACGCCGGCTTCCGCTACAGCATCCCGACGCTGGGCGTCTGCGCCGTGGGCAAGGACATGGAGCGCACCCCGCGCTTCTTCAAGCTCGCCACGCGCATCATCGCCGAGATGGGCTGCCAGATGGTCAAGACCTATGACTGCGAGGACTTCGAGGAGGTCGTCGCTGCCTGCCCGGTGCCCATCGTTGTCGCCGGTGGCAAGAAGCTCCCCGAGAAGGACGCCCTGCACCTCGCCTACGACGTCATCCGCAAGGGTGCCCACGGCGTCGACATGGGCCGCAACATCTTCCAGTCCACGCACCCCATCGAGATGGCCCAGTGCGTCAACAAGATCGTGCACGAGGGCATGACCGACGTTGAGGCTTGGGAGATGTTCCAGGACATCGCCAAGTAGCGTCTGCCCGTCTCACCCCAGCCGCTGGCGCATGTCACAAGCTGGGAAAACATGAAGCACCACGTGGCTCACACCCGTCTTAGGTGAGCCGCCTCCCGCGCCCGGAGTCCAGTTCCCCCCTTCCACTGGCTCCGGGCGCATTGTATGTTTGGGGAGCCGTCGGATGGCGGCTAGGCAAAGACGCGAGAGGGAGCCGTCGTGACGGACGAGGACTACATGCGCATGGCGCTCGACGAGGCCCGCCTTGCGGCCGAGGAGGGCGAGGTGCCCATCGGCGCCGTCGTGGTGCACGAGGACAAGGTCATCGCCCGGGCTCACAACAGGCGCGAAACAGACCGCGACCCTTCCGCCCATGCGGAGTTCTCGGCCATGTGCGCCGCGGCCCGCGCGCTCGATCGCTGGCGTCTCACGGGTTGCGCGGTCTACGTGACGCTCGAGCCCTGTCTCATGTGCGCCGGCCTCATGGTCAACGCCCGCATTGACCGCTGCGTCTATGGAGCGCCCGACCCAAAGGGCGGAGCTCTGGGTACCCTGTTCGACGTGAGCCACGACGAGCGCCTCAACCACGAGTTCGAGGTCACTTCCGGCGTGCTGGCCGAGGAGTGTGCTGCGGAGCTTCGCAGCTTCTTTCGCGCGCGCCGTGCCAAGAAGAAGGGCCCCGGAGATTTCGAGGCCCAAGGCTGCTGCTAGATTGTGACGGCGTGGCGCCTAGTAGTGCCTGCCGTAGCGCCCGCCGCGCGGACCGCGTCCGCGGCTGCGCGAGCCGCTGAACAGGCTGCGCGTGGGCTTTGACGTACTGCGACGCGCGTTGGGGACGATGCGACCCTCCGCGTAGGGGAACCCCTCAAGGTCAAACAGCGGGATGAGCTTCTTGGTGAAGTACTCGATCTCTCGAAGGGGACTCACCTCGTCGGGTGCCATGAACGTGAACGCCTGGCCTGTGGCGCCAGCTCGGCCCGTGCGGCCAATGCGGTGGACGTAGTCCTCGGGGTCCATGGGCACGTCGAAGTTCACCACGGCGTCAATGCCAGAGACATCGATGCCTCGACTCATGACGTCGGTGGCCACGAGCACGCGAATCTTGCCGTCGCGGAAGCGCTCAAGTGCGCGCTCGCGGGCCTTCTGCGGACGGTCCGCGTGCATGACGTCGACCTTGATGCCGGCGTTCTTGAGCGTCTTGCACACGCCGTCGACACGCATCTTCGTGCGGCAGAAGACGAGCACGCGCTCGAAGCTCTCCTGCTTCATGAGGGCCTCGAGTAACGAGACCTTGTCGCCCTGGGTGACGGGGCAGAGGTGCTCGTCAACCGTGGCGGCCGTCTCGCCTACGCGGGCAATCTCGACAACGTAGGGGTCGGGGAGCATCGCGTCCACCGTGCCCTTGATGCTTGGCGGGATGGTGGCCGAGAACAGCAGCGTCTGGCGCTTCTCGGGGCAGGCCTTCACGATGCGGCGCACGCTGGGCCAAAAGCCCATGTCAAGCATGCGGTCCGCCTCGTCCAGGACGAGAACCTGCACGTCGCCGAGGTTGACGTGGTTGTGCTCCATGAGGTCGATGAGGCGGCCCGGCGTGGCCACGAGCAGGTCGCAGCCGGCCTCGAGCGCGCGGATCTGACGGTCGAACTTGGCGCCGCCCATGACCACGACCGTGGTCTGGCCGGTCTTGGCACAGACCTCGCTCGTGACGTCCTCGATCTGCGAGGCGAGCTCGCGCGTGGGCGTGATGACGAGGGCGAGCGGCCTGCCCGGCTTGGCGATCTTCTTGCTGTCAGCGATGCGCTGGAGCGCGGGAAGCGTGAAGGCGCAGGTCTTGCCCGTGCCCGTCTGGGCGCTGGCCAGGACGTCTCGCCCGTCGAGAACGGCGGGGATGGCTGCGGCCTGGACGGGGGTTGGCGTGGTGAAGCCGAGGGAATCCACCCCGGCGAGGATCTGCTCGTTTAGCCCGAGCTCGGCAAATGAAGTAGTCATACCTGCAAGTATGCAGCAATGCGGCCGCTCATGCACGCGGTGACACTTGGGGACGGGGCCAAACTGTCACCGGCGCCCCGTGCCGTCGCACAAAGTAGCGCCCCGACTCCCTGAGGTGGGAGCCGGGGCGCTGGCGTGCCGAGTCTTGCGACGTGCCTAGAACACCGGGATGACGGAGCCCTTGTACTGCTCCTGGATGAACTTGCGGGCGGTGTCCGAGGTCAGGGCCTTGATGAGGGCCTGGGTCTTGTCGGAGCTCTCGTCACCCTTGCGCACGGCCACGATGTTGGCGTAGGTCTGCGCGGCCTTGGAGTCGGCGCCCTCGCTGGCGAGCGTGGTGCTCGTGTCGAGACCGGCGGACAGGGCGTAGTTGCCGTTGATCACCGCGAAGTCGCAGTCGTCGAGCGAGCGGGGAACGGCCGCGGCCTCAACCTCGACGAGCTGGATGTTGTGCGGGTTCTCCTCGATGTCGTTGGCCGTGGCCTCGAGGCCGGCGCCGTCCTTGAGCTTGATGACGCCCTGGTCCTGGAGCAGCAGCAGCGCGCGGGCCTCGTTCGTGGCGTCGGAGGGAACGGCGATCTTGGCGCCGTCGGGCACGTTCTTGATGTCGGAGCTCTTGCCGGCGTACAGGCCCATCGGCTCGAAGTGGATGGCGCCCGCGCTCACGAGGTCGGTGCCATTCTCCTGGTTATAGTTCTCGAGGTAGGGGAGGTGCTGGAAGTAGTTGGCGTCGAGGTCGCCGTTGGCGAGGGCGACGTTGGGCTGCACGTAGTCGTTGTACTCGACAACCTTGAGCTCGTAGCCCTCGCTCTTGAGCTCGTCGGCCACGGCGTTGAGGATTTCGGCGTGGGGAGAGGGCGAGGCGCCCACGGTGATGACGTTGTCGGCCGAGCCGGAGGCCGCGGCGGTGGTGGCGGCGCTGCCGGAGTTTCCGCCGCACGCGGTGAGCGCGAGGGCGAGGCCCGCGACGGCGGCGATGCCGGCGAGCGGCTTGAGGTGCTGCTTGAGAGACATGGCGGTTCCTTTCCGTTTGTCCTTTGGTTCGAGAAATCGATATAGGAAGCCCCGGCCCGCCCGTACGGACGGGGCAGATCCCCGAGCTTGCCCGGCTTTCGTGCCGGCACGTGCGCGAGGCGCGCGGGAGACGTGGCGCCCCGCTAGGAGCGCATTCGCTTGTCGCAGAGCTTGACGAGCAGGTTGCACACGGTCTGGATGACCTGCACCATCACGACGAGGATGATGACGGTGGCAACCATGACGTCGTCCTGGTAGCGCTGGTAGCCGTAGCGGATGGCGATGTCGCCAAGTCCGCCGGCGCCCACCGTGCCGGCCATGGCCGTGTAGCCCAGGATCGTGATGATGACGATGGGCAGGCCGCGAAGCAGGCTGGGCAGGCCCTCGCGCAGGTAGACCTTCGTGATGATCTCCCAGGTGGAGGCGCCCATGGAGCTGGCCGCTTCGACGAGTCCGCGGTCGACCTCGGCCTCGGAGGACTCAACCATGCGTGCCACGAACGGTGCGGCCGAGACGATGAGCGGGAACACCGCGGCGGGGACGCCGAGCGTGGTGCCCACGACGACGCGCGTCACGGGGATGAGGAACAGCAGCAGGATGATGAACGGCAGCGAGCGCGCCATGTTCACGATCCAGCCGATAACGGCGTAGGCGCCGCGGTTGGGGCGCAGGCCGTTTGGCGCGAGCACCGTGAGCAGCGTGCCCAGGATGATGCCGATGACGTAAGCGCCAATCGTGGAGGCGAGCACCATAACGATGGTGTCCGCTGTGCCCTGGGCGAGGAGCGCCCCATACTTGTCGAAGAACGCGGCGAAGTCCATCAGCGACCCTCCCCCTCAAACTGAAGCAGCGCGCGCGTGACGTCTGCCTGCGGATTTCCAAACACCTCGGCTGCCGTGCCCTGCTCCACGAGCTGGCCGTGGTCCATGACGGCGATGCGCCCGCAGATGCGGCGCGCAACGGCAAGCGAGTGGGTGATGAGCACGATGGTGACGCCCAGCTCCTGGTTGATCTTGCCGAGAAGGTCGAGGACCTGGCTCGTCGTGAGCGTGTCGAGGGCGCTCGTGGCCTCGTCGCACAGAAGCGTCTTGGGCTGCGTCATGAGCGCGCGGGCGATGGCGACGCGCTGCTGCTGGCCGCCGGAGAGCTGCGAGGGGTAGGACCCCTCCTTGCCCTCGAGGCCCACGAGCGCAAGCAGCTTGCGGGCTCGCTCGGGAGCCTCGGCGCGCGAGACGCGCTTGCCCGTGCTTGCGAGCGTGGCCGGGAAGATCACGTTGTCGAGCACGGTTCGCTGCTCGAACAGGGAGAAGCGCTGGAAGATCATGCCGATGTCGGCACGAAGCTCGCGAAGGTCGCGGCCGCGAAGGCTCGTGACGTCGCGGCCGTCGATGACGACCGAGCCGCTCGTGGGCTGCTCGAGCAGGTTGATGCAGCGCACGAGGGTCGACTTTCCGGCGCCCGACTCGCCGATGATGCCGAACACCTCGCCCGTCTCGATCGTGAGGCTGACATCGTCGAGCGCGCGTACCGTGCCGGCTGCGGTCTCGAAGGACTTTGATATGTTCTTTAGCTCAATCATGTGGCTGAGTATAGCAGCGCGCCTGATAAGAAGTTGAAGAAATACCCCATAAACCCGGTAGGGAATTACGATAAAATCCCATAGGCGTGGACTATGGCACCGGGAATGAAAGCGGCCCGAAGCCGTTGGCTCCGGGCCGCTATGACATTGGGGACGGGTTCGTTTGTCATGTCAGGCTCGCTACAGCACGAAGGTGATGCGGTCCTCCTTGCGCGCCGCCGCGGGCTGCTCGCCGCCCTCCTCGGCATAGCCGAGAACGCAGTGACCCACGCCGCGCCACTCGCCCTCGACGCCCCACTTGGCGAGCAGGGCCTTGCCCTCCTCGGACTCGAACTCCTCGCGGGCGCGGTGGATCCAGCACGAGCCCACGCCCAGGGCGTGCGCGGCGTTCATGAGGTTGCCCATGACGAGGGCACCGTCCTCGACGCACGTGGGAACGCTGGGGTCCGTGAGCACCACGACCACGGTCTTGGCGCCGTAGAACGGGTCGGAGCTTGTGCCCATGATCTGGGCGTTCATGCGGCTGAGCTGGGCCACGTCCTCGGCGTTCCTCACGATGACCAGGTGCGTCGCCTGCCTGCCCATGCCGCTTGCGGCAAAGAGCCCCGCCTCGACGATTTGCTCGACTTTCTCGTCCTCGACGGGCTTGTCCGAGAACTTCCTGCAGCTGCGGCGCTGCTTGAGCGCCTCGACGACCTCGTTCATACGTACGTCCTCTCTCGTGCGTTGTCTGTCTCGCCTGTCTTCCCGCCGAACGTTTGCTCTCGTTAGGTGAGTTCATGCCTGTGATTCTCGCGATTATCGCGATAAACGAGAGCGAACGCGCTGACGGGTGCGTGAGGCCCTCGAATTGCTATGAGCGCAGGGCGCGCTCGAGGTCGCCTCGGTTGAGCGCCTCCTCGAACAGGTGCGCGAACACGACGCTGCCGTGCAGGCCATCGTGCTCGAACTCGTTCGTGACCCAGGCGTGGCTCGCGCCCACGCGCGAGAGCGTGTCGAGCTGAAGGCCCGAGTCCACGTACAGGTCATCGAAGTAGACCGCCGCCTGCAGGGGCACCTCGTTGGTCGCGAGCTGATGCTCGTCGTAGATGGGGTCGAACTCCGTGTCCTGCATGAGCAGGTCGACCGCAGGCTTGAGCGGCGCCAGCAGCGGGTCGTCCTCGAACATGAACGGGAAGGCCGCCTCGCCCGTGAGCATGAGCGGCCGCGCCGTGGCGTCAAACTCCGGGTGGCGTGCGTACTCGTGCTCGGCCGTCCAGTTAATGGGGGCATCGAGCGTGCCGTTGGCGTAGATGAACTCCTGCAGCGTCCAGTACAGCGGGTTGCCCGCCGTGGTGAGGTCCTCGAGCGCGCCCATGAGGAAGCCGTCCGTGAGCTCTGGCGCGGCGCCGGTGCTGGCGAGCGAGCCGTCGCCCGCCTCGAAGGCGGTATCAAGCAGGTTGTGCAGGCGCTCGGGCGCGGGCTTCATGCCCAGGCCGCCGCCAAGCGTCTGGAGGCGGCGCGGCGTGAGGGGGCTTCCGTCGGGCAGCGTGACGTCACCGGCGGCAAGGCGGTCTGCGATGGCAGCCATGCGGGCCTCGTCCTGCGGATAGCGGGCGTAGTAGGCACGCGTCTTGGCCGCCATGCGCGGGAACGTGTGCGCGTAGACGTCTGCGGCGCTTGCCGGCACGTGCGGGATGCCGCCGCACGTGAAGCTTGCGGCGACGCCCTGCGGATAGAAGCTGAGATAGGTGAGGGTGAGAAAGCCGCCGTAGCTCTGACCGAGCGTGGTCCAGGCGCGGCCGCCGAACTCCGTGAGGCGGATGTACTCGAAGTCGCGAACGACGGAGCGGGCGAGCAGACGCTTGAGGTAGTTCGCCTGCGCATGCGTGTCCCCGCGCCTCGCGACGGACTTGGCGCTCGCGTGCTCGCTGCGGCCGGTGCCGCGCTGGTCGGGCAGTACCACGCGGAAGTGCTTGACGGCTTCGGCAATCCAGCCGTCCGAGGTGGGCGAGAGGAGCCTCGGGCCCTGCCCGCCCGGGCCGCCCTGGAGGAACACGAGCAGGGGCAGGTCCCGGCCGACGTTTTCGGGCGTGCAAGCCGTGCGGTAGAACACGTGGATGCGCTCGCCGACCGGCAGCCCATCTGCTGCGGCGCGCTCGGGCTCGGTGCCGCGCCAGTCGAGCGGCACCTCCACGGAGTGGTCCTCGACGTAGAGTCCGGGCAGGTAGTAGCTTGCGAGCTTTGGCATTGATGCTCCTTTGTTGTGGCGTTCCGCTCCATTATCGGCATTTGCCGCGTGCCGGGTGCCTGCCGACTCGCAACCCGTCTGGCTGCGTTACCATTGTGTGTCGTACGTGTGACTGCCGGCGGTAGACCGACCGGCGCCATGGCTCGCCTGGGGTCTCATCTGCCCCGCCGCGTGCCCAGAAAGGTTTCTCGGCTCAATGCCCATCAACATCCCCGACGGACTGCCCGCCAAGCGCATCCTTCAGCAGGAGCGCATCTTTGCCCTCGAGGAGGACGTGGCCCGCAAGCAGCAGATTCGTCCGCTTCGCGTGGCGCTTCTCAACCTCATGCCCACCAAGATCGAGACGGAGACGCAGATTCTGCGCCTCATCTCCAAGTCGCCCATCCAGGTGAGCGTCGACTTCATGCGCGTCTCGAGTCACGAGGCCACGCACGCCGCCGACCACCTCGTGAAGTTCTACGACACGTTCGACGACCTCAGGCACAACAACTACGACGGCCTCATCATCACGGGCGCGCCCGTGGAGCAGATGCCGTTCGAGGACGTGGACTACTGGGACGAGCTGTGCCAGATCATGGACTGGGCGCAGGAGCACGTGCTGTCCACGATGTTTCTGTGCTGGGGCGCCTTCGCGGGCCTCTACCACCTGCACGGCATCCACAAGCGCCTGCTGGGCTCCAAGCTGTTCGGTGTGTTCCCCCAGCGTCTGTGCGACGAGTACAACTTCCTCACGAACGGCTTCGACGAGGTCCACAACATGCCGCACAGCCGCCACGCCGCGCCCGACGAGAAGGAGATTGACGCCGACCCGACGCTGCAGGTGCTCTCCCGCGGCGAGACGAGTGGCCCCGCGCTCATCGCCACGCGCGACTTCCACGAGATCTATGCCCTGGGTCACTTCGAGTATGGCCGAGACACGCTGGCCGACGAGTACTGGCGCGACTTCCACGCCGGGCTGCCCATCCAGCTGCCGCTGAACTACTTCCCCGACGACGACCCCGAGAAGCAGCCGATCTTTACGTGGCGCAGCCATGCCAACCTGCTGTATCGCAACTGGCTCAACTACGTCTACCAGACGACGCCCTACGACCTCGAGCGCGTGCCCGAGGTCGTGGCCGAGCTGCGCGAGCACACCGAGCAGCTCCTCGCCAAGGGTGGCGTGCCGAGTAAGTTCTAGTGGACGTGCTCGCGGCTGCAAGCCCATCTCGTAACTAACTGCGCAGCATTTGACTTGAACGGCCCTGTTTGGCCGCCGCCGAGTCGAATGCTGCGTAGTTTGCATTCGGCCTGGTCCGTGCTGCCGCTCGTTGATTCTCGCGAGAAGTTTCTCGCGGCCATCGAAGAGGGCAAGAAGTCTGCGGCGGAAGGCCACGTCCAGTCTGCCCGTGCGCTTGCTGCTGAACTGAGGGCTTCCTATGGTCTCTCCTGACTACGAGGCAATCGTTACGGACCGATTCAAAGACGATTTGACTGCCGAAGTGATCTGGAGACTGGAGAACGCTGGCCAGTCAAGTGCGGAGCGCCTTATCAGGTCTTATGAAACTGCGCTGCCGCAAAAGGGTGACGCTGCTTGCCGCAGTTCGTGCAGAATATGCCTATGCCTCCAGAATGACGTGCCTCACGGCGCCGTTCTCGTAGATGCCGTAGCTGTGCGTGCCGTCCTTGGGGATGGAGACGCTGCCGGGGTTGAACGCCCAGACGCCCGCGTGCTCGCCGGCCGGCTCGCTCACCTTCTTGTGCGTGTGGCCGTACAGCAGGATGGAGCCGCTCGGGAGTTCGGGCAGCTTGTCGACGCTGTTGTGGAAGCCGGCGCCGTATACGTGGCCGTGCGTGAGGAACAGCTCGCAGCCGGGCTTCTCGCGCGCACCGCCGTCTGCGGTGAGCGCGGCTGTGGGGTCAAAGATTGTGGTGTAGTCGGCCATGCAGGGGAAGTCGAGAACCATCTGGTCCACCTCGGCCTCGCAGTTGCCGCGCACGGCGATGATGCTTGCGGCCAGCGGGTTGAGCATGGCGATGACCTCCTTGGGCGCGTAGCCCTTCGGCAGGTCGTTGCGCGGGCCGTGGTAGAGCACGTCGCCTAGGAGCAGCAGGCGGTCGGGCTGCTCGCGGTCGAGTGCGTCTACGAGCCGCCTGCACCAGGTGGCCGAGCCGTGGATGTCACTTGCGATGAGGAACTTCATGGGTGTCTCCCGTCCTGGTCTGTGTTGCCGGTGAACGCCGCGCCGCCCGCTAGGCGGTCTGCAGCAGCGTGCGGTACGTCTCGAGCCCCCGCACGAGCACGCTCTCGTCCATGCGGAACTCGTCGGAGTGAAGCGGGATGCCCGTCCCCGTGCCCAGCAGCATGAACAGGCCAGGCAGGTGACGCTGGTAGAACGCGAAGTCCTCGGCGATGAGCAGCGGCTCGGGCACGAGCTCGAGCGCGTCTCCCAATGCGCCCTTCGCGAGGCCATAAAGTGCTGCGTCGTTCGTGACGGGCGGGTAGCCGTCGGCAAAGTCCAGGTCATAGGTGCAGCCGTAGGGCTCGCAAGCCTCGCGCGCGCACCGCTCCACGCCGGCGCGTGCGCGGTCAAACATCTCGTCCGAGAAGACGCGCAGACTGCCGGCTATCTGCGTCTGCGCGCTGATGGCGTTGCAGACCGCACCGCTCTGCATGAGGCCAAACTTGAGCAGGCACGGCTCCTCGGCGGAGAGCTCGGCCATGAGGGCCTCGACGCCCGTGAGGAAGTGGGCGCCGGCGAGCAGCGCGTCGTGCCCGTCTGCGCTCTTGGCGATGTGGCTCGAAGTGCCGTGGATGGTGACGTGGGTCTCGCTTGCACGAGCGAGAAGGGGGCCGGGGCGCGTGGCCACCACGCCGGCGGGAAGGTCGGGCCACACGTGGAAGCCAAAGATGCGGTCTGCGTGGTAGCGCTCGAACACGCCGCTCTCGCAGACGGTGCGAGCGCCGCCGGTGGTCTCCTCGGCCGGCTGGAACACGAACAGGACGTTGCGCGGCAGCGGGCAGGCGGCACCTGCGCGCACCTGGGCGAGAACGTCGTTCACCCAACAGGCGGCGGCAAGCGCCATGGCCATGTGGCCGTCGTGGCCGCAGGCGTGCATGTGGCCGGGCTTCGTGGAGCAGAAGGAAACGCCGCTGTTCTCGTTGATGGGGAGCGCGTCCATGTCGGCGCGGATGGCCGTGGCGGGGCCGCCTGCCACGCGCCCGCACACCTCGTCCACGTTGAAGTAGGCGCACACGCAGCTCTCGCACGGCTCCGTGACCTCGCAGGACAGGTCGGCGAGCACGCTGCGGACGTAGCGAGTCGTCTCTGGCAGGTCAAAGGAAAGCTCCGGGATCCGGTGCAGGTCTCGCCGGAACTTCGTGAGCAGCTCGAGGTCTTCCATGGGTCTCCCGTCTCAAGGCGGGCGCACGCCCGCCGGGTTTGCTGCCATGACTATACGCCGCGAAGCCCGCGCGGCACTCCACTCAATAAAGGAGACGTCCCCTGCCGCATTAGTCGCAGCGCTCCAGCTCGCGGACGTCGCCGCCTCCGTGGTCGACCGTCACGCGCTCAATGGCGTCGACGCTGCCCTCGCGCACCTCAAGGCGCCACTCCGTGAGCAGCAGGTCCATCGTTGACGGACCGTCGCCCGTCTCGAGCGTGACGGTGAGCTCGCCGTCCTTCTCGGCCACGCGCTCGATCTTCTGGCCGGGAATGGAGCCGCCGGCAAGCTGCAGCTGGATGTAGCCGTCCCGCGTGGCCCAGCCCTCACCGGGCAGGGTCGCGTCGTTTCCCGGCGAGGCCTCGAAGGTGAGCACGGGCAGCGAGTCGTCCTGGGTGGCGGACCACAGAGGGGCGCCGCCGCTTGCCTGGCCCTTGTCGCACCCAGCCAGCGCGAGCAGCGCCGCGAGGCTCCCCGCGCCTGCCACGAACTGCCTTCTCGTCATGCTCATGCTGGTCCTCTCTTGCGGGGGCCTGTGGTTCTTCCGGATTCTACCCGCGCGGGCCATCCGGCTGACATGCTGGCGCGTTCGCTCTGCTATTCGCAGTTGCTGGCGAAAAAGTTGCCCGAGAACTGCTCAAACCAGAGCGAACGTGAACGCGGCTCCCGATCGCTTCCCGCCGCGTTCGTGGCGAGAACGTTACGCGCCCGCTCGCCACGCCGTCCACGCTGCGCTTTGTGCTACGGTAGCTCCACTGATAGAGGCGCGGGGAAGAGGAGGCGTGCGCAAGCCGGCAGGCGTCGAGCGCGCGCGGAGGCAACCCCGCCGAACCCGGCGTCCAGGCATGGCGACCGGATGGGCTCGTGGGAGACACCCGCGAGACTGTCTGCAGTGGCCGCTCGCGCGGCCCCACATCCCTGCAGGAGCGCTATCGATTGGAGACGCATGAGCGCGCCGCAAGACCACGGCCAGCCAGACCAGGCGCCGGCCACCACCACAGACCTTGGCGTTCGCACGGCCGAGGACCTCGAGCGCATTCCCAACCACGGCTACGACCTCAAGGTCCCGTTCGCGAGCAAGGCCACGCTCGAGCGCGTCACCGAGAAGTTCCCCACGCCGTTCCATCTCTATGACGAGGCTGGCATCCGCCGCAACATGGAGGCCGTGCGCGAGGCGTTCTCCTGGAACCCCGGCTTTCGCGAGTACTTCGCTGTGAAGGCCAACCCCAACCCTGCGCTCGTCTCGATTCTTCACGAGTACGGCTGCGGCTGCGACTGCTCGAGCTACACCGAGCTCATGATCGCCGAGGCCCTGGGCATCACGGGCCACCAGATCATGTTCTCGAGCAACGACACGCCCGCCGCAGACTTCGCCAAGGCCCGCGAACTGGGCGCCATCGTGAACTTCGACGACATCAGCCACATCGAGTTCTTCGAGAAGGTCGCCGGCCCCATCCCCGAGACCGTGAGCTGCCGCTTCAATCCCGGCGGGCTGTTCCAGCTGGCCAACGGCATCATGGACAACCCCGGCGACTCCAAGTACGGCATGACCACCGAGCAGCTCTTCGAGGCGTTCCGCGTCCTCAAGGCCAAGGGCGCCAAGAACTTTGGCATCCATGCGTTTCTCGCGAGCAACACGGTCACGAACGACTACTACCCCAAGCTGGCGCGCATCCTGTTCCAGCTTGCGGCAGACCTCGAGCAGAAGACGGGCGCCCACGTGGCGTTCGTGAACCTGTCCGGAGGCGTGGGCGTGCCCTATCTGCCGGGGCAGGCTGCCAACGACATCCGCGCCATCGGCGAGGGGGTCCACGCCGCCTACGACGAGATTCTCGTGCCCGCCGGCATGGGAGACGTTGCCGTCTACACCGAGATGGGCCGCTTCATGCTGGCGCCGTACGGCTGCGTGGTGACGCGTGCCATCCACGAGAAGCGCATCTACAAGGACTACATCGGCGTGGACGCAAGCGCCGTGGACCTCATCCGCCCGGCGATGTACGGCGCCTACCACCACGTGAGCGTCGTGGGCCGGCCGGGAGGGCCCGACAAGACGCGCGCCCAGGCCACCGAGGCCTACGACGTCACGGGAAACCTGTGCGAGAACAACGACAAGTTCGCCGTTGACAGGCATCTGCCGCACGTCGACCTCGGCGACCTTCTCGTGATCCACGACTCGGGCGCCCATGGCTTCTCGATGGGCTACAACTACAACGGCCGGCTGCGTGCGGCCGAGGTGCTGCTGCGCGAGGACGGTTCGGCCGAGCTCATCCGCCGCGCTGAGACGCCCACGGACTACTTTGCCACGTTCGACGCGCTGCCCGAGGTCCACGCGAGGCTTGCCGCGGCGGCAGAGGGGCTTACCGGAATCAAGTAGCGAGGCCGCCTTCGGCCACGCCAACGGGGCGGCCCGCGAAGCCGCCCGCTAAGGAGACAACATGGACGTACGCAAGCTCGAGGGATCGATCGTTGCCCTCGTCACCCCGTTCAACGAGGACGGGTCCGTCAACTTTGACCAGCTCGAGCGTCTGCTCGAGTTCCACGTCGAGAACGGCACGGACGCGATCCTCACGCTGGGCACCACGGGCGAGAGCGCCACGATGACCGACGAGGAGGACAACTCCGTCGTCAAGTTCGTCGTGGACCACGTGGCCGGCCGCGTGCCCGTCATCGCCGGCTCGGGCTCCAACTGCACCGCCGTGCAGACCGCCAAGAGCCTCACGTACCAGAAGCTGGGCGCAGACGCCGTCCTCATCATCTCGCCGTACTACAACAAGTCCAACGAGGAGGGCATCTACCAGCACCTCAAGCACACGGCAGACGCCACCGACATCCCGTGCATCCTCTACAACATTCCCGGCCGCACCGGCTGCTCCATCTCCGTGCGCAACGTCGAACGCCTCGCCGCCCACCCCAACGTGATGGGCATCAAGGAGGCAAGCGGTAACATGGCCTACGCCGCGAGCATCGCCCACTGCCTGTCCGACGACTTCCGCCTGTACTCGGGCGAGGACGCCCTCACGGTGCCGCTCATGGCGCTGGGCGGCTCGGGCACCATCAGCGTGTGGGCGGACGTGCAACCCGCGCTCGTCCACGAGATGTGCCGCGCCTACCTCGACGGAGACGTGGCGCGCGCCACGCGCATCCAGGTGGAGGGCCAGCCGCTTATCTCCGCGCTGTTCGGCGAGGTCAACCCCATCCCCGTCAAAGAGGCGCTTGCCCAGATGGGCCTCATCGACGCCAACTACCGCCTGCCGCTCGTTCCCATGAGTGAGGCTCCCAAGGCGGCGCTTCTCGACGCCATGAAGGGGGCTGGTCTCATTGGCTAGCAGTGCTTCTGCCCCCATTCGCATCGCCATCATGGGCGAGGGCCGCATGGGCTCGCTCATCCGCTCCACGGCCGAGGCCGTGCGCACCGAGGAGGGCACGGCCGCGTTCGAGGTCGTGGCCCAGATCGGCTTCGACCTTGCCGCCGCAGACGTCGCTCCCGCCGCGGACGTCCTCATCGACTTCTCCAACGTGGTGACGCTTCCTGCCGTCGCGAGCTACGTGCGCCGCACGGGCGCCGCGCTCGTCTCGGGCACCACGGGCTACACCGACGAGCAGATGGCCGAGCTTCGCTCGTTGGCCGAGAACAGCGCCGTGCTGCACTCGGGCAACTACTCGCTGGGCATCGCCGCGCTGCGCCACGCCACGGCCCTTGCCGCCCGCGAGCTCGCCGGCTTTGACGTGGAGATCGTCGAGACGCACCACAACCAGAAGGTGGACGCCCCCAGTGGCACGGCAAAGCTTTTGCTCGACGCCGTCGTGGACACGCAGGCCGAGGAGGGCCGCGGCGAGTTCTACCCGGTGTATGGCCGCGAGGGCATGGTTGGCAAGCGCGACCCGCACGAGGTGGGCATGCACTCGCTTCGCGGCGGCACGGTGGCCGGCGTCCACACGGTGAGCTTCTTTGGCGCCGACGAGGAGGTCTCGCTCACGCACCGTGCCACGAGCCGCCAGATCTTCGTGAACGGCGCGCTCGCCGCCGCCCGCAAGATGGCCGGTCGCGAGCCAGGCTTCTATGGCTTCGACGAGGTCATGTTCAACTAACGGATAACGCAGCGGCCCGCCGCCCGACGCGGCGAGCCCGAAGGGACTATGCATGGACGCTCAGGAAATCATCAACTACATCGCCACCGCGCCCAAGAAGACGCCGGTCAAGGTCTACGTGCGCCTCAAGGACGGCGCGAGCCTCGACCTGTCGGGCGCCGACCACGTCTTTGGTACCGAGCAGAACAAGGTCGTCTTTGGCGACTGGGCCGTTCTCGGCCCCGTGTTCGAGCAAGCCGCCGACGCCATCGACGACATGGTGGTTGAGAACGACGGCCGCAACACCGGCGTGCCCATGCTCGACAAGCTGGGCATCCACGCGCGCATCGAGCCGGGCGCCATCATCCGCGACAAGGTGGAGATCGGCGACAACGCCGTCATCATGATGGGCGCCGTCATCAACATCGGCTCCGTCATCGGCGAGGGCACCATGATCGACATGGGCGCCATTCTCGGTGGCCGCGCCACGGTGGGCAAGCACTGCCACATCGGTGCCGGCACCGTGCTCGCGGGCGTCGTGGAGCCGGCGAGCGCCACGCCCGTCGTCATCGAGGACGACGTGCTCATCGGCGCGAACGCCGTGGTGCTCGAGGGCGTGCGCGTGGGCAAGGGCGCCGTCGTGGCAGCCGGCGCCGTTGTCATCGAGGACGTGCCGGCAGGTGCCGTCGTGGCCGGCGTGCCCGCCAAGGTCATCAAGCAGGCGAGCGAGGTCGCGAGCGGAAAGGTGTCGCTCGTCGACGCCCTGCGCACGCTGTAGCGGGCCGGCGGTCGCGGCGGGCGTCGTGGCACCGCGACCGTCGACGATTGTGCGGCCTGCGTGCGGTCCGCACATATATAAGAAGAGGGACGAACAGCGCCTGGCGTGTCCGTCCCTCTTCGTTTGTGCGTCCAAGCCCGAGGGCTCCCCGTGACGCACGGGGCTCACGCTGCCTCTCCGCGGCGTGTCCCGTTTGGCGAGAAGCTAGTCCTCGGCGATCTCGGTGATGGCGCCGGCGGGGCAGGCCTCCTGGCAGGAGCCGCAGGCCACGCAGGAGTCCTCGTCCTTGACGGTGGCAACGTCCTCGAGCTCGAGGACGTCGCAGGGGCAGGTGTCGACGCAGACGCCGCAGGCGACGCACTCGTCAGCGTTGATAACGGGATGGGCCATGATGATTCCCTTCATCGAATTGTTGACTGCCGGCAGTGAGGTTTCTCGGGCTAAAAGTAAGCCTTGGTAACCTTTCTACCAGCTCCTTTACGTGAGAATACCAGTCGGCCGCGCGTTTGCAAGACGCGATTGCCAATTGTTGCGGACTGCCCTAAATCGGCCACATCGCTAAGAAAATCCCACCCCTGAGGGGGATTTTTGTCCGACCTACCGAGAACTGCCGAACGCCCCTGCTTGGCGGTGGTGGCGATGGCATGTGACGACGCGACCCGGACGCCCTATAATCGGTCCGTCAAAAAATCTTATGTGTTGAGACTTAGATAATGTATAGAATTGGAGCGCAGGGGGCATAACCTCCTACGTGCAAAGAGATTAAAAGCGCGGGCGGGTCCACAAGGGCGCCGCACGCAGAAGGAAAGGACCGCACCATGGGCAAGATTTTGGGTATCGACCTTGGTACCACCAACTCCGCAATGGCAGTGCTCGAGGGTGGCCAGCCCACGATCATCGTGAACGCCGAGGGTGACCGCACCACCCCGTCCGTCGTCGGCTTCCGCTCCGAGGGTGACCGCATCGTGGGCAAGGCGGCAAAGAACCAGGCCGTGACCAACCCCAAGAACACTGTCTTCTCTATCAAGCGCTTCATGGGCCGCAAGTACTCCGAGTGCACCTCCGAGCTCAAGACCGTGCCGTACTCCGTCAAGGAGGGCCAGGGCGGCCGTGCCGTCGTGGAGATTGACGGCGAGGACTTCACGCCCGAGCAGGTCAGCGCCATGATCCTCTCCAAGATGAAGGCGGACGCCGAGAAGTACCTGGGCGAGACGGTCACCGACGCCGTCATCACCGTCCCGGCCTACTTCAACGACTCCCAGCGTCAGGCCACCAAGGACGCCGGCAAGATCGCGGGCCTCAACGTCAAGCGTATCGTGAACGAGCCCACCGCGGCGGCGCTTGCCTATGGCCTGGACAAGAAGGGCGCCGAGCAGAAGGTCCTCGTCTTCGACCTGGGCGGCGGCACGTTCGACGTCTCCCTGCTCGACCTCGCCGACGGCGTGTTCGAGGTTCTCGCCACCAACGGTGACAACCACCTGGGCGGCGACGACTGGGACCAGCGCGTCATCGACTGGATGGCTGACAAGTTCCAGCAGGAGAACGGCGTCGACCTGCGCCAGGACCCCATGGCCCTGCAGCGCCTGAAGGAGGCCGCCGAGAACGCCAAGAAGGAGCTCTCCGCCGGTCAGCAGACCACCATCAACCTGCCGTTCATCACGATGAACCAGTCTGGCCCGCTGCACCTCAACTACACGCTGACCCGCGCCGAGTTCGAGCGCATCACGCGTGACCTGCTCGACCGCTGCAAGGCCCCTGTGACCAAGGCCCTGCACGACGCCAACATGCAGATCTCTGACGTCTCCGAGGTCATTCTCGTGGGCGGCTCCACCCGTATGCCCGCCGTCCAGGAGCTCGTGAAGCAGATCACGGGCAAGCAGCCCAACATGTCCGTGAACCCGGACGAGGTCGTCGCAGACGGCGCCGCCGTCCAGGGCGGCGTGCTCACCGGTGACGTCGAGGGCATCCTGCTGCTCGACGTGACCCCGCTGTCCCTTGGCGTGGAGACCATGGGCGGCGTCATGACCAAGATGATCGACCGCAACACCACGATCCCCACGTCCAAGACTGAGGTCTACTCCACGGCCGCCGACAACCAGACGTCCGTCGAGATTAACGTCCTGCAGGGCGAGCGTGAGATGGCCGCCGACAACAAGAGTCTCGGCAAGTTCCAGCTCACCGGCATCCCCGCGGCCCGTCGTGGCGTGCCTCAGATCGAGGTCACGTTCGACATCGACGCCAACGGCATCGTGAAGGTCACGGCCAAGGACAAGGGCACCGGCAAGGAGCAGCAGATCACCATCTCCGGCTCCACCGCCCTGTCCGACGACGAGGTCGACCGCATGGTCAAGGACGCCGAGTCCCACGCAGAGGAGGACAAGAAGCGCAAGGACGAGATCGAGGTCCGCAACCAGACCGACAGCCTTGCCTACTCCACCGAGCAGACCGTCAAGGAGCTCGGCGACAAGGTCCCCGCTGACATGAAGAAGCAGGCCGAGGACGCCGTGGCCGAGGCCCGCAAGGCCCTCGACGGCACCGACGTCGACGCCATCAAGGCCGCTGGCGACAAGCTCCAGGAGGTTGGCCACAAGCTCGCCGAGGTTGTCTACTCCAGCGCCCAGGCCGACGCTGCCGCCGGTGACGGCGCTGCCAAGCAGGGCGGCAACGGCTCCGACGACGTGGTCGACGCCGACTACGAGGTTGTCGACGACGACAAGGACAACCAGTAGCGAGGGGTGAGTCATGATGGCTCGCACCACCGTGAACGATAAGAACCAGGCGGGGGCCGCCGCGGCCCCCGCGCCGAGCCCCGAGGGGGACGACGTGAAGGTCGACATCGAGGTCGAGGGCGACGAGAAGCCCGAGCAGACCGCCGACGCCCAGCAGGAGAAGCCCGAGACCGTAGAGGCCGAGGTCATCGACCCGGAGGCCAAGGACGACGCGCCGGCCGACGCCGATGCCGACGAGCAGGCGAAGGTCGAGGCGGCCATTAAGGCCGGCGAGGCCGCGGCCGACCAGGACTTCAAGTCCGAGGCGGACGGCCTGCGCGCCGAGCGTGACGAGCTCGCCAAGAAGCTCGCGAGCGTCTCGGAGGACATCGACGCCGCCAAGGCCGAGGCTGCCGCTTCCGCCGACAGGCTCTCCCGCCTCCAGGCAGACTGGGAGAACTACCGCCGCCGCACCGAGCGTGACCGCGTGACCGAGCGCGAGCGCGCCTGCGAGGGTCTCGTGAAGGACCTCCTGCCCGCCATCGACGACCTTGAGCGTGCCATCCAGCACGCCCAGGCGTCTGCCGAGGGCAACGAGGTGGCCCAGCAGCTCGCCGACGGCGTCTCCGCGGTGCACGAGAAGGTCGTCTCCGTGCTCGAGAGGCAGGGCGTCGAGGTCATCGACCCCGCCGGCCAGCCGTTCAACCCGATGGACCACCAGGCGGTGGGCCGCGTGGAGAATGCCGACGAGTACGACGAGACTGTCGCCGACGTCTACCAGAAGGGCTACCGCATGGGCGGCAAGGTCGTGCGTCCCGCCATGGTGACCGTCACCTATGGTGGCACCAAGAGGCCGGCCGAACCCGCGGAAGATGACGCGGCCGAAGACAAGGCCGAGTCCAAGTAACGAGCCGCGTGCGCCCGGGCCACAGAGCTCGGGCGCACGCATCTGAATGAGAGGGGGTGCCCTTCGCCATGGCGCAAAGGACGTTCTACGACGTGTTGGGTGTCAAGAAAGATGCCACTGCTGACGAGATAAAGAAGGCGTTTCGCAAGCTCGCGGTGAAGTACCACCCCGATGCCGGCGGAGACGAGCAGAAGTTCAAGGAGATCAGCGAGGCGTACGAGACGCTCTCCGACGAGAAGAAGCGCCGCGAGTATGACCAGATGCTCATGTTCGGTGGCATGCCGGGCGGCGGGACCGGGGGATACTCCTACTCCACCAACGTGGGCGGCAACTGGGCCGACATGTTCACGAACATGCGCGGCGGAGACGGCTTTGGCGGCTTTGACTTCTCCTCGATCTTCGGTGGCGCGGCAGGCGCGCAGGCGCGCAGGTCCATGCGTGGCAGCGACCTGACGCTCACGATCAGCCTCACGCCCGAGGAGGCCTTCAAGGGAACGAAGCGTGACGTCTCGTACATGGTCCCCTCGACGGGCGAGCGCGCCAAGCTCACGGTCGAGGTACCTGCCGGCGCCTACGATGGCATGAAGCTGCGCTATCACGACCGAGGCGAGTACGGCAGCAATGGCGGCCCGCGCGGCGCCCTCGTCATCACGACGAGCGTGGCCGAGCACCCGCTGTTCAAGCGCGATGGCGCAGACGTTCGCCTCGAGCTGCCCGTGAGCGTGTGGGACCTTGCGCTCGGGGCCTCGGTCAAGGTGCCGACCCCTGGTGGCAACACGCTCAAGCTGCGCATTCCCGCAGGCACGCAGGATGGCAAGACGTTCCGCTTCCGTGACCTTGGCGCACCCAACGTCAAGCGTCGCGGCACGTTCGGGGCCATGTACGTCACCGTGCGTGCCCAGATTCCAACGCGCCTCTCGGCCAAGGAGCGCGAGGCCCTTGAGGCCCTGCGCGACGCCGACGAGCGCGACTACCGCAAGGACGTCGAGAAGTACTTCAAGGCATAGCTTCCGGGCGCCGGGCCTCGTGCCTGGCGCCCGCATGGGGTGCAAGCACCCCGCAGGAGGGGAGAGCCGCAGATGGCGCACAAGAACGACGAGGGCCGCAACAAGCCGCTCTACATGATCAGCGTCGCCGCCGAGCTCACGGGCATGCACCCGCAGACGCTTCGCGTCTACGAGCAGAAGGGCCTCGTGAACCCGGGGCGCTCCCGCGGCAACACGCGCCTGTACTCGCAGGCAGACATCGAGCGCCTCGAGCTCATCGGCCGCCTCACCGACGAGGGCATCAACCTTGCCGGCGTCGTGCGCATCCTCGATATGCGCGAGCACGAGGAGGAGATGGAGCGCGAGATAGACGAGATGCGCGCCCGCATACGCGAGCTCGAGGACCAGGTCCGCGAGTTCAAGACCCGCGAGCGCATCACGGCGCTCGCCCCCTACGAGGGCATGACGCCCGAGAAGGTCATGCGCGGCCTTCTCGGTGGCAAGGTCGAGGGCAAGGACGACGAGTAGTCGTTTCGAGCTCCCACATAGCGAGTCTCCTCACGCGGGTGGCCTCGGCCACCCGTTTTTTTGGCGCCATGGTTCCGACCGAAGATTCCGCGCGTTCGCCGAAGTGCTGAGACAATTGCCACCCTATTAGGAAATAAAGGAAAAAATAGGAAAAAAAGGAAAGGGGAACCGTGGAAGACAACGTTTTCTCTCCGTCCTTCGGCAATCGACCGGCACAGCTCGTGGGACGAGAGGAGGTCATCGCGCGGTTTCTCGAGGGTCTTTCGGAGGCTCCGGGAAGTAGGAGTCGCTCAACGGTTTTGCTGGGCCAAAGGGGAAGCGGTAAGACCGTGCTGCTCTGGGAGCTTGCCGACCGCGCTCGCGAGCTCGGCTATGTTGTCGCTACGCCCACGGTGGCGACGGAGGGAATGCTTGAGCGCGTAGTTGAGAAAATCCAGGAAGATGGCCTTAGGTTTGCCAACGATGCCAGCGCGCCGCGCGTCTCGGGCGCTTCGATGCCAATCATGGGGTTCACGGTGGGCCTTGAGTTCAGCCGCGAGGTCCAACAGACGAAGAGCCTTTCGTTTAGGCTGGTACAGCTGGCCAGAAAGCTGAGCTCCGAAAACCATGGCCTCCTCGTCCTCATCGATGAGCTCCAAGCCAATTCACCTGAGGTTAGGCAGCTCGTAACCGTCTATCAGGAGATGGTTGGCGAGGGGCTTAATGTGGCGCTCGTTATGGCGGGCCTTCCCGGGGCGGTGGCGGCAACACTCAACGACCATGTCCTCACGTTCTTGAACCGCGCCCACAAGGAGACCCTCGGCCCGCTGAAGATCAGCGCCGTCGATTCGTACTATCAGCGCGCCTTCGATAGCCTGGGGATTGAGATGGACGGGGAGACAAGGCTGCTCGCGGCAAAGGCAACGAGCGGGTCTCCCTATCTGCTTCAGCTCATCGGCTACAACATCGCATTGCGCGTTGGCTCCGGGCGCAAGGTCAGCCAGGTCGTTCTCGACGGGGCAATTGAGGCCTCGAGGGAGGGCTTCGAAAACGATGTATGCAGGACAACGCTTGCGGCGTTGTCGCAGCGTGATTGTGAGTTCCTCAAGGCGATGTCGGCTGATGATGACGCAACGAGGATGTCCGAAGTGGCGACGCGAATGGGAGTCACGCAAGACTACGCCCAGAAGTATCGTCGTCGTCTCATCGACGCCGGCGTGATCGAGGCGTGTGGGAGGGGCCTCGTGCGCTTTGCGGTCCCGTTCCTCAGGGGCTACCTGCGCGCTGACACTTGGGAGTAACGTAGAAAATCTACTACAAATAGACTTAGATTTTGTATATCGTCCCATGTAGGTGGGAATATACAACCTCGATAAGCGACGTCGCCCATGGGGGCGGCAGCCCCGCGCGCCCCGCATCGGGCGTGCTGGTGGCATCCAGGAGAGGTGATCGACATGAGACTAGACAAGATGGCCGTAACGGCCCAGGAGGCGCTCCAGGCGTCCATCGGCGTCGCCACGGACGCCGAGGCGGGCTCCGTCGAGCCGGTGCACCTGCTCAAGGCCCTGCTCGACTCTGGCGAGCGCAACCTCAGCTCCATCATCGAGCGCGTGGGTGCAGACCCGCGCGCCATCGCCTCGGCCGTGGACGAGCAGATCGCCCGCGAGCCCAAGGTGAGTGGCTCGGGCCAGCAGGTGGGCCTCTCGAACGACTTCGTGAAGGTCGTTGACGCCGCAGAGAAGCTCGCCACAAAGCTGGGCGACTCCTACGTCACGAGCGAGCACCTGCTGTGTGCCCTCGCGGATGACCGCTCGGACGCCAGCCGCATCCTCAAGGCCGCGGGCGTCACGAGCAAGCGCGTCCAGGACGCCTACAACGACCTGCGCGGTGATGAGCGCGTGACGAGCCAGGACTCCAAGCCCGAGTTCGAGGCGCTCGAGCGCTATGGCCGCAACGTGACCGACCTCGCGCGTCAGGGCAAGCTCGACCCGGTCATTGGCCGTGTCGAGGAAATCCGCCGCACCATTCAGGTGCTCTCGCGCCGCACCAAGAACAACCCCGTCCTCATCGGCGAGCCGGGCGTTGGCAAGACCGCCATCGTCGAGGGCCTGGCCGAGCGCATCGTGGCCGGAGACGTGCCCTCCACGCTCAAGGACAAGGAGCTCGTCGAGCTTGACATGAGCTCGCTCGTGGCTGGCGCCAAGTACCGCGGCGAGTTCGAGGACCGCCTCAAGAGCGTCCTCAAGGAGATCGAGAAGGCAGACGGCCGCATCATCCTGTTCATCGACGAGCTGCACACCATCGTGGGCGCTGGCGCCACCGAGGGCTCCATGGACGCCGGCAACATCCTGAAGCCGGCCCTTGCCCGCGGCGAGCTCCACGCCATCGGTGCCACGACGCTCGACGAGTACCGCAAGTACATCGAGAAGGACGCAGCGCTCGCGCGTCGTTTCCAGACCGTGCTCGTGAGCGAGCCCACCGTCGAGGACACGATCTCGATCCTGCGTGGTCTCAAGGAGAAGTACGAGATGCACCACGGCGTGCGCATCACCGACGCCGCGCTCGTCTCCGCCGCGGACCTCTCGAACCGCTACATCGCAGATCGCTTCCTGCCGGACAAGGCCATCGACCTCGTCGATGAGGCCGCGAGCCGCCTGCGCATGGAGCTCGACAGCATGCCCTCCGACATCGACGCCGTGGACCGCCAACTCACCCAGATGCAGATCGAGGAGCAGGCCCTCATGAAGGAGGACGACGCGGCGAGCAAGGAGCGCCTGGAGACCCTCCGCAAGGAGATCGCCTCGACGCGTGAGAAGCTCGACGGCATGAAGGCCAAGTGGAAGAACGAGAAGAGCGCCATCGACCAGGTCCAGGACCTCAAGCGCCGGATTGACGACGCCAAGACCGAGGAGGAGCGCGCCACGCGTGCGGGAGACCTTGCCCGTGCCTCCGAGCTGCGATTCTCTACCATCCCGGCCCTCCAGAAGCGCTATGACGACGCCGAGGCGGCGCTCAACGCCAAGCAGGCCGAGGGCGGCGTGCTCAAGGAGGAGGTCACGAGCGAGGAGATCGCCGAGGTCGTGAGCGCCTGGACGGGCGTGCCCGTGTCCAAGATGATGCAGGGCGAGGTCGAGAAGCTCCAGAACCTCGAGGCCGAGCTCCACAAGCGCGTTGTGGGCCAGGACGCCGCCGTGAACGCCGTGGCCGCCGCCGTGCGCCGCAGCCGTGCCGGCCTCGCCGACCCCAACCGTCCGCTGGGCAGCTTCTTCTTCCTGGGCCCCACCGGCGTGGGCAAGACCGAGCTCGCGAAGGCGCTCGCAGACTACCTGTTCGATGACGAGCGCGCCCTGGTGCGCATCGACATGTCCGAGTACATGGAGAAGTTCAGCGTCCAGCGCCTCATCGGCGCCCCTCCCGGATACGTGGGCTACGACGAGGGCGGCCAGCTCACCGAGGCCGTGCGCCGCCGTCCCTACTCCGTCATCCTCATGGACGAGATGGAGAAGGCGCACCCAGACGTCTTCAACATCCTGCTCCAGGTGCTCGATGACGGCCGCCTCACGGACGGTCAGGGCAGGGTCGTGAGCTTCAAGAACACGATCATCATCATGACGTCCAACGTGGGCAGCCAGGCCATCGCCGCGGGCGAGCAGAACGGTGCGAGCAAGGAGGAGGTCGACAAGCAGGTCAACGATGCCCTGCGCGCAACGTTCAAGCCCGAGTTCCTCAACCGTATCGATGACATCGTGGTGTTCCATCCGCTGGGCCTCGATGACATCGAGAAGATCGTCGACATCCAGCTCAAGGGCGTCCGCGAGCGCCTCGACAACGAGCGCATCTCGCTCACGCTCACGCCGGCTGCCATCCAGGCGCTTGCCCTCGATGGCCTTGACCCGGTCTACGGCGCGCGTCCGCTCAAGCGTCTCATCCAGCGCAAGGTGGTGGACAACGTGGCGAACCTCATCATTGCCGGCGAGCTCCACGAGGGAGACACCGTGCGCATCGATGTCCGCGACGACAACGACTTCTATGCCGAGCGCGTGCCCGCCGCTCCCACCGGCGACGCCGTGAAGCCCGACGAGGTCGAGTAGCAGGCCGTCTCGCTCAGGGCGAGAAACGTGGGATGATAGCGCCCGAGACCCCCTACGGCCTCGGGCGCTTTTCTCTTCTGGGCGCCGCAGACTTTTGCGCTGCCCCGCGCCAACCGATTGGAGCCAAGCATGAGCGACGAGAGGAACAGGGACGCCAGCCCCGCCTCCGATCCCAGGCAAGACGAGCCCACCGAGCTGCTTCCCGGCGGCATGGGCAAGCGTCCTGAGCCTGAGAGGGATGCGGATGACAACTCCACACTTCCCATGCCCAAGCCCCAGTCGCGTCCCGACGACGACACGACCGTGCTCGAGGCAGGCGCCACCGAGAGCCTGGGCGAGGGTGCCGAGGAGCTCGAGGAAGCTGGCCCGCACGAGCCGGACGTGCCTGGCGCGTCTGCGGCGCCCGAGCCCGACGCCGCGCCGCAGCGCCCCGTCCGCCGCCCGTCTCGCACGGTCCTTGCCCTTGTCGCAGCCGCTGTCGTGGTTGCCTGCGCCGCGGTTGCCGTGCTCACCTACCAGGCCGAGCTCTGGGGCGGCGTCAGCGTGCCCGACGTCGTGGGCCTCACGGAGGCAGACGCCGCCTCGGCGCTGCGCGATGCGGGCTTTGACGTCTCCGAGAAGGACGTCCCCACAGATGACGGCGTGGGAACGGCGATCTACACGAATCCGGATGCCGGCGCGCGTGCCCGCCACGGTTCTGTCGTGGAGCTCGGCGTGGGCGTCCCCAGGACGGTGCCGCCCGTCGTGGGAGCCTCGCTCGATGACGCCCGCGAGCTGCTCGGAGACGCCGGGATTACGGACCTGCGCCTCGAGTACAAGAACTCCGATGAGGACGAGGGAACGGTCTTGTCATGCTCACCCGCGGCCGGCTCGGTCGTTACCGCAGACGAGCAGGTGACGCTTGTGGCGGCGCAGCCCTACACCGTGCCCGACGTCGTGGGCCTGTCCCAGGACGAGGCCGCTCGCATCATCGGCGAGGCGGGCCTCTCGTCAAAGGTCGAGTGGCAGGAGGCGGAGGGGACGCCGCTCACGGTGCTGTCTACCTCGCCCGAGGCCGGCGAGCGCGCGAGTACCGGCGCCACGGTGACGGTGACGGTCGTAGCGCCGGGTGCCAGCTCGGAGACGCGCGTGGCAGACTACCTTGCCTCCAACCCCCGTGATGTCTCGGCCTACCTCAACTGGAAGGGCTGGTCGTTCGACTATGGCCTCACGGAGACCGGCACGGGCTCGCTTGCGGGCGAGGAGTGCGCCGAGACGGGCTGGAAGAAGTCGGGCGTGGGGACGCTCGCGTTCACGCCGCGCCCGCTCTCCTCAAGGCACGGCGTGTTTCTTGGGAGCCTGTTCACGAGCGATGTGCTGGGCCAGGGCTCGGCGATTGCTGGCGTGCGCTTTGAGCCCGCGCTTGCCGGAGACGACGCAAATCCGCAGGTGAACTCCTCGACCATCTCCACGTGGGCCGTGCGCTGCGGGCTGGACAACCTGGAGGGCACGCTCGCGGCGGACGACGTGGCAAAGGCCATGGGAGGGTCTGCGGCGCAGCGCCGCTACGTTGTGGGATACGGCGAGCAGGACGGCTGCGTCTGGGCCATTCTCGTGCGCGACCGCTCCGTCGTGGTGACATGCGCGCCCCGGGGCCTGTACGATGACGTGGACCTGAGCGGCTATGGCGACTCGCTTGGGGTGTACCTTGCCTACACCCTGGGCACGGACTGATGGAGGAGCGATGTGTGACGAGAAGAGCGCGGCGGCCCACGATGCCGCCAACGAGCGCCCGGAGGCCGTAGCTCCCGCGCCCGTAGACCCATGCGTTCGCGCGGAGAACGAGGATGACGACGGCTACGATCCCTATTCGGACCGCAGGCCGGCGCCCGAGCCCATGTTCGAGCGCGATCCCTGGAGCTAGGCTCAAACGCAAGAGGCCCGTCTGGCGCGTTGCCAGGCGGGCCTCGCTTCGTCTGCGTGCCAGGCGCTATCGCTGGAGGAAGAACGCCACGAGCAGCACGATGAGGGCAATGACCGCCACCACGATGGTAATCATGGCGATGGTGCGGCGCTGCTGCTGCTCGCGCGAGCCAAAGATCTCTCTGCTGCCCTTGGGAACGGAGAGGTACTGGCCATACTTGAGCTCCTGGCGAACCTTCGTCTCCTGGGAGCGGGCGCCACGGTATGCGCCGCGAGACATGCGGCTGCGCGTCGAGAGCGTGTAGCCAGACTCGTGTGAGTACTGGTTGTCATAGGTCTCATCGGCCTGGATGTCGTTCACGGGCGGCTGGCTCTTGTGATGGCGGGGCTCGCGTACATAGGCGGGGCGCTGTCTTGGTGCCTCCGCCTGGGGCTGCGTCTCCGGCTGCTGGGCGACGTCCTCGCCGTCTTCCTCGGTGTTGTTCATGGCGTCCGTGTTCATGCGTCCTCTTCCAGGCACTTCTTGCGTTCTCAGAGAGTGTACCGCGCGCGGCCTATGGCTAACCGTGATGGCTGTCGTGTATGGAGAAGTCCTGGTGGCATCGGGCTTCATGGTGATGCGGGAGATGGCAAATATCTAAGCGTTGGCAACTTAGGTTATATAAACAAAAAAACTCAGAAATCTTGCGTCAAGGTGTTTAGAACAAGGACATGCGGGAACAACAACTAATGAAACGAGGGGCGCAGGATCCACGGGGCGCCCGCAACCAACAGAAGGAGTTGGTAACCATGGCAAGCATGATTCCTTACGATCGTTACAACAGGCTCGCTCGTTCGGTCTTCCCGTTCGATGACGTGTTTGACAGCTTCCTGGCTCCGGTGTCCACGCCGGCAGACTTCAAGATGGACGTCGAGGATGCGGGCGACAAGTACGTCATCAGCGCCCACGTGCCCGGTGTCACGCGTGATCAGATTGACGTCGAGCTCAATGAGGGCCGCCTGTCCATCACGGTGGACAAGAAGGACTCCGATGAGCAGAAGGCCAAGAACTATCTGCAGCGTGAGACGGGCGAGTACACCTGCACGCGTGGCGTCTTCCTGAAGGACGCCGCCACCGCGGGCCTGTCCGCCAGGCTCGCCGATGGCATCCTCACCGTCAACGTGCCCAAGCAGGACGAAAAGGCTAACGTTACGAAGGTCTCCATCGACTAGCAGTCGTACAGGGCGAGCATCGCGTGTCTGCAAGGGGTCGTCGCTTTTGCGGCGACCCCTTTTTTATGCCGAGGCGCCACATTCCTGTTTGCCAAAGCTGCTGCTTGGGTGCTGTCCCATGAATTCAAAATACAAACACAAGTTCGATTTGTTGTCCGATACCGGTCATATGATTCTCGAAAGGTTGGCCAGGGAGAGGGGCGGCAAGCATGGATGAGCTGGGGATTGGGTGCTGCGAGCAGGGCGTTGTGCTGAGTGACGAGCATGGGGGAGACCAGCGCGTGGTGGCGCTGGGGCGCGGGCCGCAAGGGACTTGCGTCCTGTACGGCACCCGTGGCGAGCAGACACGGGACGCGTTCGGTTCCGCATGGCGCGTCTCCTGCGTTCGTATGGACGATGAGGGCGAGAAAGGCCTCTTGCGCGTCATTAGAGGCGGGCCCGTCGGATACGCCGGCCTTGCGAGCGGCCTCGCGGCGTACTTTTCGCATGGCGGGGCGGAGTTCTCCGACCTTCTCGACCTCATGGACGCCAGGGGCATTCGGTATGCCTATGCCTGCGCGGATGAGGGCGGGGTCGTGTCCAGGGAGTAGCGGCCTGCCGCGCGCCGGGCCGAGATAACAAAAGAGGCCGGAACCCGTGGGTCCCGGCCTCGATCATTTAGTGGTGCGGCATATAGGATTCGAACCTATGACCTTTTGATTCGTAGTCAAACGCTCTATCCAGCTGAGCTAATGCCGCAGCGCAGTTAGATATATTGCACCTCGGCCCGGCATGCGTCAAGCATTTTTTCGAAAAAGATGAGATTTTTTTCGGTTACTGGCGTCTACCTGCGGTTTTGCCGAGACAAGTTGATGCAGCCGCCAGGGCCGCCGCTTGCCTCGGCAAAGAAAAAGCCCCGCGGGAAATCCCACGGGGCTGCGCGTTCTGGCGGAGAGCTGGGGATTCGAACCCCAGATACCCTTAGGGGGTATACTCGCTTAGCAGGCGAGCACCTTCGGCCTCTCGGTCAGCTCTCCGGAAAAGGTGCTAGAGCATCATACCTCACCCACGCACAACTGCAAAGCGACAAACTCGCAAACTCGGCGCGCCTTCACACCGTGTGCCCCGAGGAGGCGGCAAGTTTGAGCCGCCGGCTTTGCGTTCGCTCTCGTTAGGGCAGTTCTCGGCCGAAGATTGACGCATCAACTGGATTAACGAGAGCGAACGTCATCGCTCGCACGTCAGCGCCAGCCGCTATCGCGACAGAAAGCCCTCGTCGACCACGATGTCATTGCGATGCCGCGAGATCGTGTCCCACGAGAAGCGCGCCACAAGCGCGTCTGCGCTCACGCGCTCGCCCGGCTCGGCAAGTCCCAGGCGGCTCGCGATGGCCCCCAGTAGCGGCTCCGGGCCCGAGAAGCGCTCGCGAAGCGCCCCGAGGTCCAGGTCGTGCTCGCGCTTGGAGAGCCTGCGGCCGTCTGGCGCCACAAGCAGCGGCACGTGCCCGTAGGCGGGGGAGCCGTAGCCAAGAAGCCGCTGCAAATACATCTGCCGCGCCACCGACCCCAGCAGGTCGTGCCCGCGAACCACCTGCGTGACGCCCATCTCGGCATCGTCAGCCACCACGGCGAGCTGGTAGGCCACCACCCCATCGCTCCTCCGTACGAGGAAGTCGCCGCACTCGCGCGAGAGGTTCTCGCGCACCTCGCCAAATGCCAGGTCGCGGAAGGAGACGACGTCTCCGTCGCTTCCCGTCTCGGGCACCCGCAGCCGCGTCGCCGGCGGCCGCGTCTCTGCCCGGCTCGTAACCTCGGCGCGAGAAAGGCCGCGGCAGGTGCCCGCATACACATAGGTGCCGTCGCTTGCGTGCGGGGCGCTTGCGGCGTGCAGCTCGCTTCTCGTGCAGAAGCACGGGTAGGTGAGGCCCAGGCCGTGCGTGCCCGCGGCGATGCCGCTGCCGCCCAGCCGCTCGATCGCGGCCTCGTAGACCTCGCCGCGCTCGCTTTGCCAGTAGGGGCCCTCGTCCCAGTCGAGTCCCAGCCAGCGCAGGTCGTCCATGATGAGCGCGGCGGCCTCGCGGCTCTGCGCACGCGGGTCCAGGTCCTCGATGCGCAGCACCATGCGCCCGCCCGCCGCGCGGGCCGAGAGCCATGCCACCAGGCACGACGCCACGTTGCCAAGGTGCATGCGTCCCGAGGGCGTGGGCGCAAAACGCCCGACGACGCGCGCTGGCGCCGCCGGGCGTTCGGTGTTGATGTCATTCGGGGTGGCCATGTCATCAAGTATGGCACAGCCGTCCGGGCTTCCTACATCGGAAGCGTCGTCTGCGCAACGTAGGTGCGCGTGGCGTACTCGCGGTCCAGGTCGAACAGGCCCTTGGGGTCGCTGCCGAACAGCTTCATGTTGTTGATCATGTCACGGGCGTTGGCCTCCTCCTCGCCCTGCTCCTTGACGAACCAGTCGAGCATCTGCGTGGCGCGGATGTCGTGTGCCTGCTGGGCCACCTCGTAGCAGTGGTGGATGAGGCTCGTGACGTACTCCTCGTGCGCAAGGCCGGCCTCGAGCGGCTCGAGGTCGTTCTCGAACGTCTTGTCGGGCTTGTCGATGGCCTCCATCGTGGGCTTGTAGTCGTTGTCGAGCAGGTAGCGACGCAGCGCCTTGGCGTGGTCGGTCTCCTCCTGGACCTGGATCATGTACCAGTTGGCGAAGCCCTTGAGGCCGCGGTCCTCGTAGTAGTCGGCAAACGTGAGGTAGAGATAGGCGGAGTAGAGCTCCTTGTTGATCTGGTTCTCCAGAACCTTGGCGACTTCCTCGTTCATAGCCATCTGGCGTCCTTTCATCGGATTTCTACGTTCGGCACTAGCCTACCCGCCATGCCGGACACCAAACACCGCGTGCCGTTCGAGTACCATGTTCCTACGTTGAACCGATCCCTAGGGGGTCCCATGGACACGTCACGACCGGGCCACGCCCGCCGCCTCGTCCTTGCCGCGCTGCTGTTTGCCGTCATGGCGCTCGCGCCCTGCCTGTTCCCGCGTGCTGCGCAGGCTCGCGAGTACTCCATCGACGCTGTGAACATCGACCTCACCGTGAACACGGATGGGTCCATCAGCATCGTCGAGGACCGCACGTTCAACTTCGACGGCTCGTTCAACGGCGTGTACTGGGACATCGCCACCGCGGCGCCCGCGCGGCACTCCACGGGCGCAGACCCCGCGATCACGAGCCTGTCCGTCGAGGACCTCACGCGCGGCGGCGGCCCGTTTGCGCAGTCTGACGCCGGCACGCCCGGCACCTACGAGGTCACGGACTACTCGTCCTACACGGACGTCAAGATCTACACGCCGCACGAGGACGAGAGCGCCACCGTGCGCATCTCCTACACCATGTCGAACGTCGTGAACGCCTGGGCAGACACCGGCGAACTGTACTGGAAGTTCGTCTCGGACGGCTGGGACGTCTCCTCCAACAACGTGACGTGCCGCGTTCACCTGCCCGTGGCTGCCGGCGAGAGCGTGACGGCTGGCGAAAACGTGCGCGCCTGGGGCCACGGCCCGCTCGACGCCTCGCTTGCGTTTGACGGTGACGACGTCGTCTACACCGTTCCCGGCGTGGGCACCGACGAGTTCGCCGAGGCCCGCATCACCTTCCCCGTCTCCTGGCTTACGGGCATGACACCCTCGACCATCTCCCAGCTCCCCAGCATTCGCGTGGAGGAGCAGGAGTGGGCCGACGAGGCAAATGCCCGGCGCGAGCGTGCGCGCGCGGCCATCGGCGCGGGCACGGCGGTGGCGGCGGGCGCGATCGTGGGCATCGTCGTGCTCACGGTGCTGCTCTCGATGCGCTATCGCCGCCGCCACAAGGCGCGCTTCTCCGACCCCTACTTCCGCGACGTTCCCTCGAGCGACCACCCGGCCGTGCTCGCGGCCCTGTGGAAGGGCGGCACGGTGCCAGGCGAGGCGTTCACCGCCACGCTCATGAAGCTCACGGACGACGGCGTCATTGGCCTGTCGCTCGTGAAGGACGACAAGGGACGCGAGAAGGACTACCAGATCGAGCGCGGAACCCGCAACTCCAGCGACGACATCGATGACGCCGCCATGAAGCTGCTGTTTGACGTCGTGGCGCCCCGCGGCAAGGACCGCCGCTGGCGCGACGCCCCTGCGGGTGGCTACACCACGCTGCGCTTCTCGGACGTGAAGCGTGCCGCCAAGAAGGCCCCCGAGACCTATGCCGAGGCCCTCGAGGAGTGGAGCAGCGAGGTGAGCGGGCGCTGCGAGTCCCGCGGCTTCTTTGACGAGAACGGCTTCACTGGCCGCGCACCGCTCTTTGTGTTTGGCATCCTGCTTGCGATCGTTGGGTGCATCGCGGGGCTCGTGCTGCTCGACATGGAGGCCTACGCGCTGGGCATTGGCGCGCTGGCGCTCAACGTCCTGGCGTGCGTGGCGGCCTGCCTGGTTGCCGTGCGCCTGCGTCCGCTGTCTTCCGAGGCGGTGGAGCTCAGGGCCCAGCTGGCGGCGCTTCGCAAGTGGCTCCAGGAGTTCACGCTGCTCAAGGAGGCCGTCCCGCGTGACGTCGCGCTGTGGGACCGCCTGCTTGTCATGGCCGTGGTGCTTGGCGTGGCCGACCGTGTGGTGGAGCAGCTGAAGATGGTGGCCCCCGAGGTCCTGGAGAGCCCGTACTTCTACAGCTACTACTGGTATCACTCCTACGGCCGCCTCGGTTCGCCGGCCACTGCGTTCACCACGAGCTACGAGAGCGCCCACCATGTGAGTACGGCTGCCCTGGCCTCGTCCTCGAGCAGCTCGGGCGGCGGCTTTGGCGGCGGCTTCTCCGGCGGTGGCGGCGCGTTCTAGCGCCTCCGCGCACCCGCGCAAGGCGAGTTGATGAGGGTGGGCCTGGTGCCAAGTTGGCGCCGGGCCCACCTTTTTCTGCTTAATCTTCGGGTCGCAGCCCATCTATCGGGAAATCGAGCTCTTTATGGTCGCAAATTGCGTTAGTGTACGACCTCCGCGCGAAATCCAGCCCCCGCGTCGCGGCTGTATTTTAGCTCCAAGCAATCTACCTGCTCTTTTGCAAAACCGACGACGCGTCGAACTGTCGAGGCCGGTGCCTAGCTCGTACACAAACGCAATTTGCGACCGCTGACGGGGCGACGTTTTTGGTAGATGGCTTGCGGAGCGTGCCTATGCCTTGCCGCCGTAGACAAAGTAGCGTTCCGGAGCGCCCTCCATGGTGCCGCTGCGCTCGGCCAGGCGCTCGAGCCCCAGGTGCTCGTAGAACGGCCAGTCGCAGTCCGTGTCCGTCACAAGCCAGTAGCGCCCCGCGCCGTGACGGGCAAAGTGATCGCGGGCCTGCGAGAGCAGCCTGCGGCCAAGCCCGTGCCCCCGCGCCTCGGTGCTCACCACAAGCAGAAGCACGCGCGGCTGCGCCTCGAGCCCGGCCTCGACGCGCATCGCCTCCGTGGCGCGAACCTCGTCCAGGTAGACCGGCGGCTCTGGCTCGGCGAGGTGCTCCTCGCGCTCGCGGGCGCGAGCGAGCAGCTGCTCTGCGGCCTCGCGCGCCTGCGCGCCGATGCGTCCCCATCGCGCTGCCGCCTCGGGGTCCTCGTGCGTGCCATGCGTGATGATGACGCCCACAACACGCCCGTTGAGCAGCGCCTTTACACCCCAGGTCATGTCTGCGAGGTAGCTGCACACCTCGTCGGTGGCCAGCAGCCTCGTGACGCTCTTACGCTCGTCGTCCGAGAGGCTTGCGCCCGCGAGCGCGGTGGCAGAGAGGTCGCCGAGCCCATCGGGGGAGTACCAGGCCGCAGACGCGAGCCCCACGATGTCGTCGAGGTCTGTCCTCGTAATCCGCTCGAACCTGATGCCGTCGTTTTCCATGCGCTCTCCTTGGTGATGACGCTAACGCCTCTGTCGCTTGTCCCCAGCCTACCCGTTGGCTTCGCATCCTTTCCGCGGTGCCGAACTCCGTGCATTGCGGCACAATAGAAGCTTGGGAGCTCAAACCCCGGCCCGGCACGCATCGGCTCCGGCGGAGGCCGCTCCCGCAAGCATTCGCACGCAACGAGGAGGTTTCATGGCGGACGGTTCTATCAAGAGGGCTCTCGTCTCCGTTACGGACAAGACGGGGATCGTCGAGTTCGTGAAGGCGCTCGAGGACGAGTTCGGCGTCGAGGTTATCTCGACGGGTGGTACGGCGCGCGTGCTCGCCGAGGCGGGCGTGCACGTGGTGCCCATCGAGCAGTACACCGGCTTTCCCGAGATGATGGACGGTCGCGTGAAGACGCTGCATCCCAAGGTGCACGGCGGTCTTCTCGCGCGTCGCGATGACCCCAAGCACATGGCCGAGGCTGCCGAGCATGGCATTGGCATGATCGACCTGGTGTGCGTGAACCTCTACGAGTTCGGAAAAACCGTTGCCAAGCCCGACGTCACGTTTGCGGACGCCATCGAGCACATCGACATCGGCGGCCCGTCCATGCTGCGCTCGGCCGCCAAGAACGCCGACGCCGTGACCGTGGTCTCCGACCCGGCAGACTACGAGGCCGTCCTTTCCGAGATGCGCGCCAACGGCGGTGCCACCACGCTCAAGACGCGCCGCGCCCTGCAGCTTAAGGTCTACCAGACCACGGCCGCCTACGATGCGGCCATCGCCGCCTGGCTCGCCAAGCAGGCGCCCGACGCCGCCGAGGCCGGCGTGGAGCTGCCCGCCACCCTCGAGCTCAAGGCCGAGAAGATCCAGGACCTGCGCTACGGCGAGAACCCCCAGCAGGCTGCCGCGTTCTACCGCCTGCCCGGCGCCCACGCCCACTCGCTCGTGAACGCCACGCAGGTCCAGGGCAAGGAGCTCTCCTACAACAACCTGCTGGACACCGACGCCGCGTGGAGCCTCGTCCGCGAGTTCGACGGACCCGCCTGCGTCATCCTCAAGCACCAGAACCCCTGCGGCAGCGCCGTGGCCGCCAACATCACCGAGGCGTACGACCGCGCGTTCGCGTGCGACCCCAAGAGCGCCTTCGGCGGCATCATCGCCTGCAACCGCGAGGTGCCCCTCGAGCTGTGCGAGCACTTCGCAGACGTGAACAAGCAGTTCGTCGAGGTGCTCATCGCCCCGAGCTACACGCCCGAGGCCCTCGAGCGCCTCTCGCGCCGCAAGAACCTGCGCGTGCTCGCCACCGGCGGCATCGACGCGCCCGCCGCGCTCGAGTACCGCAGCGTCGACGGCGGCATGCTCGCCCAGACGGTCGACCGCGTAAGCGAGGACCCCGCAACGTTCACGGTGCCCACGAAGCGCAAGCCCACCGACGACGAGATGGCTGAGCTCATGTTCGCCTGGCGCGTCTGCAAGGGCGTCAAGTCCAACGCCATTCTCGTGAGCAAGGGCAAGGCGGGCATCGGCATGGGACCGGGCCAGCCCAACCGCGTGGACTCGGCGCTTCTCGCCTGCGAGCGTGCCGAGGAGGCCTGTGACCGCATGGGCATCGAGCACGGCGGCTTTGCCTGCGCGAGCGACGCCTTCTTCCCGTTCCGTGACAACGTCGATGTGCTGGCCGAGCATGGCGTCACCTGCATCATCCAGCCCGGTGGCTCCAAGCGCGACGACGAGTCCATCGCCGCCTGCGACGAGCATGGCATCGCGATGGTGTTCACGGGAGCCCGCCACTTCCGCCACTAACGGGCTTCCCTGGCACCCCATCTTGGCGCTCAGGCTTCGGCTCGCGTATTCCAATACGCGTCGCTTTGCCTTCGGGCCAATCTGGGGCGCCAGGAAACCCCTTTTGAATTGTTTGATGAGGAGCGCTCGTGCCCAAGATCTACGTCATAGAGGACGACGAGGCCATTCGCGGCGAGCTCCTGCGCCTGCTTGAGCGCGAGGGATACGAGACGGGCGCGTGCGAGGACTTCTCGCGCGCGTCCGAGCTCGCCCTCGCCGCCGGCCCCGACCTCGTGCTGCTCGACCTCACGCTGCCGGGCACCGACGGCCAGCTCGTGTGCCGCGAGCTGCGCGGCGCCTCGAGCGTTCCCATCATCGTGCTCACGAGCCGCACCACCGAGGCCGACGAGGTCGTGGCCATGACGCTGGGCGCGGACGACTTCGTGCCCAAGCCCTACAGCCCGCGCGTGCTTCTCGCGCGCATCGCGGCGCTGCTGAGGCGCTCCGGAGGCTCGGCGGCCCGCTCCGTGCTCGAGCACAACGGCGTCACGCTCGACCTCTCCCGCTCGCTTGCGAGCTCGGCATCGGGCTCGGTGGAGCTCACGAAGAACGAGGTGCGCATCCTGGCGCTGCTCATGCGCCGCGCCGGTACCATTGTCTCGCGCGAGGACCTCATGCGCGAGCTGTGGGACTCCGAGGCGTTCGTGGACGACAACACGCTCACCGTGAACGTGAACAGGCTGCGTGGTGCCCTCGCCAAGATGGGCGTCGAGGGGTTCCTGGTCACGCACCGTGGCCAGGGCTATTCGGTCCAGGCGTAAGCGATGAGGCTGGGAAGCTATATCCGCTCGCGCGCGCCTGAGCTCTGCGTCTTCGCGGCACTTGAGGCGCTGCTCGCGATTGTGCTGCGCGTCTCCGGCGAGGGTGCGGCGTTCGTCGTGCTTGTCTGCACGATCGCGCTTGTCGCCGCGCTTATCATCGTCGCGCTGGGTTTTTATCGCGAGAGGGGCTTCTGGAGCGCTCTTGATGAGATGTGCTCCTCGCTCGACAACGTTCGTCTCCTGCCAGAGCTCATCGACCGCCCGGAGTTTCCCGAGGGCCAGGCTGCCTATGACGCACTCGTCTCCGTCGTGAAGTCTGCCAACGACGATGTTGCCGAGCGGCGTCGCTTCGTCGAGGACTACCGCGCCTACGTCGAGACGTGGGTGCACGAGGCGAAGAGCCCGATTACCGCCGCGCGCCTGGCGCTCTCGAACCTCGAGGAGGACGCGGACGCATGCGCGGGCTGCTCGCGGGCGATGGAGCCCCTCGTCCCGCGCCTGCGATCTGTCGAAGACGAGCTTTCCCGCGTCGAGCGCTACGTCGAGCAGGCGCTGTTCTACGCGCGCTCCGAGACGCTCGAGCGAGACTTCCTCGTCCGCGCGCACCCTCTCCGCGAGATGGTCGCCGCTGCCATCAAGGCCAACGCGAGCCTGCTCATCGGCGCCGGCGTGACGCCGCGCCTGGGCGAGGGCCTCGACCTCGAGGTTTTCACGGACGACAAATGGCTCGTCTTCATGCTGGGACAGCTCCTCCAGAACACGGCTCGCTACGTGCGCCCCGGTTGCGAGGGCTGGCCTCAGGTCTGGTTTGACGCACGTCTTCCGGACGAGGGCCTCGCGAGCGAGCGTGTCGAACTGACCGTTCGCGACAACGGCTGTGGCGTGAGCGAAGCGGACCTGCCCCGCGTGCTCGAGCGCGGCTTCACGGGCGACAACGGCCGTGCCCACAAGAAGTCGACGGGCCTGGGTCTTTGGCTCGTCGCGCGCCTCGCCCAGAAGATGGGTATCTCGGTCGCGGTCGACTCGGCCGAGGGCGAGTTCTTCTCCGTGACGCTGGGATTCCCCGCCAACAAGATGCACTACTTCGAGGGCTAGCGGCTGCGCGCCGGCACCTCGCCTGGCCGTTCGAATGTTCGGGCGCTGCCGTCCGCTACCCAATCGCAAAAAAGAGGGCCAGCCAAGCGGCTGACCCTCGAATGCCGAGCGTTCTATGCGACTGTCCGCCAGGAACTACGCCGCGTAACGAATATGAATGGCGTCATTCACGATGCCGCGGCTCATGACGTAGGTGACTAGGAAGTAGCCGCCGTACGCCGCGAGGAAGATCGCGCAGGTGAAGCCCACCATGCCGCTGATGGTGAGACCTCCGAATATCCTGACGAGGTCGATGACCACCTTGAGCGCCACGAGCGAGTGGGCGATGCCGATCACAAGCGGGAACAGGAAGAACACGGTCTGCTGCGCGAGGACGGAGTGAGCAATCTGACTCTTGTCGCAGCCCAGCTCGGAGAGCACACGATAGTTGCGGCTGGCGTCGGACACGCCGGAGAGCTGCTGGATGGCCAGGATGGCGGCGCAGGCGATTACCAGCACGAAGCCGATGTAGATGGCGAGGTAGCTGACGGCGCCGTTCATCGTGTTTGTCGTGGCGTACATCGTGGTGCGGGTCGTACTCGTTCCCCAGTAGCCGATGATGCTGCTCTCCGTATAGACCGGGCTGTAGCTGATGTGGTTCGTGTCGACTTGAGCCATGACCTTGTCGCCCTGTTCGGTGCCGACGCCTGGCTTGTTGTAGTTGATGAGCAGGTTCGAGGTCTGGATCTGGAGGTGCGCGTCATCGACGACGTCATCAGGCACGATGATGGTGCCGGCGTTTGAGCCCATGGCGGAGTCTGCGAGGGCACTGTTCTCGACATCCACCTTTTGCGCCGCGGGCGTGAGCTCGTGGCCGCCCAGGCTGATGGTCACGCCGGAGGCAAGGACCTTGTCGTAGAAATCGGTGATGCTGCTGCCCATGTCGCAGGTGATGAGGTAGCCGTTTTCGTCGAGGTTGACCTCGGGCTTGCCGCAATAGGCGAGGAGCTGGTTGTACTGGCTCTCTTTCATGACGGAGAGACCAAAGACGTCTGCGATGGAGTTCTCCATGCCGGCGGGAGTTTCGGCGCCGCTTGCCTTCGAGAGGGAGTTCATATTGAGCGGAGTGCTTACCTGCGTGTCGGCGCCGTTGGCAATCTGCAGGACCTCGTCCTTCGTAAGGGGAAAGTAGAGGTCAAGCTGGAGGGGAGAGTCGCAGACGGAGTCGATATCGATTCCCTGAGCCCTAAGCTCGTCTGCGGCGTCAATCGGGCGGTCTGGCATGACGTAGTGCTCGGGGTTGCCGTCCCCATCTTGGCCCTCGCCTGTGATCTCGTTGTACCAGATGCTCTGGCTGAAGTCGACGGGGTTCACGCGCTCGATGGCGTTTGACATGGCGCTGACGATCGATGTGCCGGTGGTGACGGACGTGATGGCGAGGAACAGAATCATCGAGATGATGGCCATCGAGAGCGAGACGGTGTTGACCTTGGCGGAGAGCTGGCGAAGCGTGAAGGCGTTGAGGCCGCGCCAATAGATGCCGCGCACGGTTTGGAGGAGCTTGAGCAAAAGCCCCGAGAGCCCAAAGAAGAACAGGACGGTTCCGAGGGTTACCATTCCCGTGGTGATCTCGAACTGGGTCATCGCGGCTTCGAGCTCTTCGCTCCTGGCGGTGACGGGGAGGCCGTCATGCAGCAGGCGGGAGTAGGCCACTCCGATGAGCACGGCGCCAAGCAGGCACACCAGACCTGCGAGCAGCGGGTTGCGCGTCTTGATCGACTCGTTGCGGCGTCCCGACCCCATGAGGTCGACGAGGCATGACTTGCGCACCACGCGAAGGTTGAATACGAGCGTCACGAGGAAGATCGTGGCGAGGCAGCTCACGGTGAGCGCCAGGGCTCTCGTGGAGAAGATGAACTTGAAGTTGGCGATCTGCGTTTTGAAGAGCGACGCGGTGAAGAAGACCATCAGCTGGGAGAGGCCCACGCCCAAGATGATGCCGAGGACAAGTGCCGCGGCGGACACGATGACCGTCTCGAGCGCCATGATACGGGCGACCTGGCCGCGCGTCATGCCCAGCACCTGGTAGAGGCCAAACTCCTTGTTGCGGCGCTTCATGATGAAGTTGTTGGCGTAGACCATGAGAAAGCCCATGACCGCGCCGAGAAACACGGTGAGGCCGCCGAGTAGCTCTCCGAGGACCTCGCCCAGGCCGTCGATGTTGACGCCGGCGAGGTCGACCTGCAGGCTGATGGTGTTGAACGCGTAGAAGACGGTCACGCCAAGCGTGAGCGTGAGCAGGTAGATGAGGTAGTCGCGCCGCGCGCGGGCGACGTTGCCCCAGGCGAGCTTACAGAGCATCGGAACCCTCACCGCCCATCATCGCGACAACCTCCATGATGCGGTCGAAGAACTCGCGGCGAGGAGAGTTTCCGCGGCGGAGCTCGGTGAAGATCTTGCCGTCGCGGATGAACAGGACGCGTCCCGTGTAGCTTGCGGCGAAGCTGTCGTGGGTGACCATGAGGATCGTGGCGCTCCTCTCCTCGTTGAGCTGCTGGAGGCTCTCGAGAAGGAGGCGGGCGCTCTTGGAGTCGAGGGCGCCGGTGGGTTCGTCTGCCATGATGACGGCGGGCTTGGTGACGAGCGCGCGGGCCGCGGCGACGCGCTGCTGCTGGCCGCCGGAGAGCTGGTAGGGGTACTTGTCGAGGACGTCCGCGATGTTCAGGCGGCGGGCCATCTCCTCCACGCGGGCAAGGGTCTCGCCGGCAGAGACGCGGGAGATGGTGAGCGGCAGGGCGATGTTCTCGCGAGCGGTGAGGGTGTCGAGCAGGTTCGAGTCCTGGAAGATGAAGCCCAGCTGCTCGCGGCGGAAGCGTGCGAGCTCGCCTGCGCGCATGGACGTGACGTCGGCGCCGCGCACGAAGACGTGGCCGCTCGTGGCGGAGTCGATGGTCGAGACGCAGTTGAGCAGCGTCGACTTGCCGGAGCCCGAGGCGCCCATGATAGCCACGAACTCGCCCTCGTTCACGTCGAAGGAGACGTCCGCCAGGGCGCGCGTGGTTGCCCCGCGGCCCTTCTTGCCGCGGTTTCCGTAGACCTTCTCGAGGTGCTGGACGGAGAGGACCGAGTTCGCAGGTGCCTGGCGCACCAGCGACCCATCGAGAGGAATGTTGGAGTTGGGCTGATAGTGGTTGCCCATGGGTATCCTTTCTTTCACGTCCCGTCGTCGGGGCGCGGCTGCATGACACCAGTATCGTTGCGCGACCGCCTCTGCGGAGCCATCGAATTGGCTTACAGTGTGGTTGCAAAAATGTAATGTTGGGCGCACGCGCGTGCGGGCGCCGGGTGCTCGGTGCCCCTGGTTCCCGGCGCGAGGCGCCCGCAGAAAGGCGGTTCTTCATGGCAGACGGCAAGATTCCCGAGGAGTTCGAGGTGGGCACGCCCGTGCTCGTGTGTCGCTGGCGCCTCCAGGACGGCACGCTTCCACTCGAGAACCGCCACATGCGCGCGCTGGGCCGCCGCCACGTGCTGGGCAAGAAGCTCTCGCGCCAGCTTCTGGCCTGGGCCAAGCAGCACCTGGAGTGGACGCTCGAGGACGGCACGCACGACCACCCCGACGGCGTCCTCATGCTCATGGTGGACGCCGAGGGCCGCGCCGCCATGGCGTGCGGCGACTACGAGCCGCTGCCCGATGCCACGCTTGCCACCCTGCTGGCGCGTGCCGAGCAGGGCAGCACCGAGGCGTCCGAGACCGACGTGGCCCCCGAGACGATCTGGGTCTCCCGCGGCCGCGGCCTTGCCGTGGGCATGGCGCCCGGCGAGCACCCCTCTGGCACGGCGTCGCTCGTCGAGGACCTCGCCAAGACGCTCGGCATGCCCGTCGAGCGCGACCCGCAGCTCATCGCCCGTCTCGCAGACGGATCGCTGAGGCCCACCGAGGCGTTCCTCGTCTCCGATGAGCACGGCATCGTGCCCGCTACGGACGCCTCCGGCGCCCTGGCGCAGAAGTTCGCCGGCGGCTGGGACCGCCTGCTCACCCGCGCCCGCCGCCGCTAGCATGCCAAAGGGGACGGGTTCCCGTGGCGAGCCCGGCCCCGGCGCCGTGCCACGGGAACCCGTCCCCTTTGGCACGCCCGGACGCATATCCGAACGCCGGCGGCACTTTCTCAAATTGACGACTAATCGGTGCTCATTTGCGGGATAATCAAACCGCTATGAAGAGATGTCACCCTCTGGCGATCGGGGAAGTCGCCACGGGGTGATTTCGCGTGCTCGGGCATCCGCCAAGGTGGCGGAGGCGGCTCTTCTCGTCAAGCCCGCGCGTGACCTCGACAGAAGGAGAGGATATGGCACGTAAGTTCAAGTCTATGGACGGCAACGAGGCTGCTGCTTGGGTCTCGTACGCCTACACCGAGGTGGCGGGCATCTACCCGATCACGCCGTCCAGCCCGATGGCCGACCACGTCGACCAGTGGGCCGCCCAGGGCATCAAGAACGTCTTTGGTACCCCGGTCAACGTCGTCGAGATGGAGTCTGAGGCTGGCGCCGCCGGCACCGTCCACGGCTCCCTTGGCGCTGGCGCCCTCACGACGACCTACACGGCGTCGCAGGGCCTGCTGCTCATGATCCCGAACATGTACAAGATCGCTGGCGAGGGCCTGCCGGGCGTGTTCCACGTCTCCGCCCGCTGCGTCGCCTCCCACGCGCTCAACATCTTCGGCGATCACTCCGACGTCATGGCCTGCCGTCAGACCGGCTTCGCCATGCTCGCCGAGGGCAACGTCCAGGAGGTCATGGACCTCTCGCCGGTGGCCCACCTCGCTGCCATCAAGGGCAAGGTGCCGTTCCTGAACTTCTTCGACGGCTTCCGCACCTCGCACGAGATCCAGAAGGTCGCCATGTGGGACTTCGACGACCTCAAGGACATGCTGGACATGGATGCCGTCCAGGCCTTCCGTGACCACGCCCTGAACCCCGAGCACCCGCACGCCCGCGGCTCCCACGAGAACGGCGACATCTTCTTCCAGCACCGCGAGGCCTGCAACAAGGCCTACGACGAGCTGCCCGCCGTCGTCGAGGAGTACATGGGCAAGATCAATGCCAAGCTCGGCACTGACTACGGCCTGTTCAACTACTACGGCGCCCCCGACGCCGACCGTGTGGTCGTCTGCATGGGCTCCTTCTGCGATGTGCTCGAGGAGGTCATCGACTACCTCAACGCCCACGGCGAGAAGGTCGGCCTGGTCAAGGTCCGCCTGTTCCGTCCGTTCTCCATCAAGCACTTCGTTGACGTGCTCCCCGAGACCGTCAAGAAGATCGCCGTCATGGACCGCACCAAGGAGCCGGGCTCCATTGGCGAGCCGCTCTACCAGGACGTCGTGAGCGCCCTGTACGAGGCCGGCAAGACCGACATCCACGTCTCCGGCGGCCGTTACGGCCTTGGCAGCAAGGACACGCCTCCCGCGTCCGCCTTCGCCGTGTTTGAGGAGCTCAAGAAGGACGAGCCCAAGCGCGAGTTCACCATCGGCATCAACGACGATGTCACGCACCTCTCCCTCCCCGAGCCCGAGGATGCGCCCAACACCGCTGCCCCCGGCACCATCGAGTGCAAGTTCTGGGGTCTCGGCGGCGACGGCACCGTTGGCGCCAACAAGAACTCCATCAAGATCATCGGCGACCACACGGACAAGTACGTCCAGGCCTACTTCCAGTACGACTCCAAGAAGACCGGCGGTGTCACCGTCTCGCACCTGCGCTTCGGCGATTCCCCGATTCGCTCGCCGTACTACGTCACGAAGGCTGACTTCGTGGCCTGCCACAACCCCTCCTACATCATCAAGGGCTTCAAGATGGTCCGCGACGTCAAGCCTGGCGGCACGTTCCTCGTGAACTGCCAGTGGTCTGACGAGGAGTTCGCCGAGCACATGCCGGCCGTGGCCAAGCGCTACATCGCCAAGAACAACGTGAACGTCTACCTCATCGACGCCATCGACCTCGCCGCCAAGGTGGGCATGGGCAAGCGCACCAACACCGTGCTGCAGTCTGCCTTCTTCGCCCTGGCCAAGGTCCTGCCCGCCGAGGACGCCCTGCAGTACATGAAGGACGCGGCCACCAAGTCCTACATGAAGAAGGGCCAGGCCATCGTCGACGCCAACCACAAGGCCATCGACGCCGGCGCCACCGCGTTCCACAAGTTCGAGGTGCCCGCCGACTGGGCAGCCGCCGAGGACGCCCCCTCCACGCTCTCCATCGAGGGCCGCGAGGCCATCGTCGAGCAGGTCAAGAACCTCCTCGAGCCCATCAACCGCATGGACGGCGACTCCCTGCCCGTCTCCGCGTTCGAGAAGCACGTCGACGGCCAGTGGGAGCTCGGTGCCTCTCAGTACGAGAAGCGCGGCGTTGCCGTCATGGTTCCGCACTGGGACGAGACCAAGTGCATCCAGTGCAACCAGTGCGCCTACGTCTGCTCGCACGCCACGATCCGCCCGATCGCGCTCACCGCTGACGAGGCCGCTGCCGCGCCCGAGAACATGCGCATGATCGACGCCAAGGGCAAGGGTGCCGAGGGCCTCAAGTTCGCCATCGCCGTGTCCCCGCTCGACTGCATGGGTTGCTACAACTGCGTGCAGGTCTGCCCGAAGGACGCCCTCACCATGGTTCCGCAGGAGGACGAGCTCGACCAGGCTCCCGTCTGGGACTACGCCGTCAACAAGGTCTCCGAGAAGAAGGAGCTCGTTGCGGCCAACGTCAAGGGCAGCCAGTTCGCCAAGCCCTACCTCGAGTTCTCCGGCTCCTGCGCCGGCTGCGCCGAGACGGCCTACGCTCGCCTGATCACCCAGGTCTGCGGCGACCGCATGTTCATCTCCAATGCCACCGGCTGCTCCTCCATCTGGGGCAACCCGGCTGCCACCTCGCCGTTCACCGTTAACGCCGAGGGCCACGGCCCGGCCTGGAACAACTCCCTGTTCGAGGACAACGCCGAGCACGGCCTGGGCTTCGCCGTGGGCTATGCCGCCGTCCAGAACAAGCTCGTCGCCGAGACGGAGGCCCTGCTCGAGGGCGACGCCTCTGACGAGCTGAAGGCCGCTGCCACCGCCTGGCTCGAGAACCGCAACGACACCGAGGGCTCCAAGACCACGGCTGCTGCCTACGTCGCCGAGCTCGAGAAGTGCGACTGCGACGCCTCCAAGGCCATCCTCGCCGACAAGGCCTACCTCACCAAGAAGTCCTTCTGGATCTTCGGCGGCGACGGCTGGGCGTACGACATCGGCTTCGGCGGCCTGGATCACGTCCTCGCCTCGAACCACAACATCAACGTCTTCGTCTTCGACACCGAGGTCTACTCCAACACGGGTGGCCAGGCTTCCAAGGCCTCTAACCTCGGCCAGGTCGCTCAGTTCGCCGCTGCGGGCAAGACGACCAAGAAGAAGTCGCTCGCCGAGATCGAGATGTCCTACGGCTACGTCTACGTCGCTCAGGTCGCCATGGGCGCCAACCCCGCGCAGACGCTGAAGGCCATCACCGAGGCCGAGGCCTACGACGGCCCGTCCCTGGTCATCGGCTACAGCCCGTGCGAGATGCACTCCATCAAGAAGGGCGGCATGATGAACTGCCAGTCCGAGATGAAGAAGGCTGTGGACTGCGGCTACTGGAACCTCTTCCGCTTCAACCCGGCTGCGCCGGAGGGCAAGAAGTTCTCGCTCGACTCCAAGGAGCCGGCTGGCGGCTACCAGGAGTTCCTGATGAACGAGGCTCGTTACGCCTCGCTCACCCGCGCGTTCCCCGAGCGCGCCAAGGAGCTCTTCGCCGAGAACGAGGAAGCTGCCATGCAGCGCTACGCGCACCTGCTCAAGCTCAAGGCCGTCTACAACGAGGCCTAAGTCCCAAGCGACCGCGCCGCTAGTTCCGTGAGCTAGCAAGGGCCCGTCCCGATCATCGGGGCGGGCCCTTTTTCGTGGCGTGGCGCGCGCCGGCCGCCTTGTCGCATGCGTTTGCTCTCGTTAATCGCGATGAGTCAGCGTTTTGCTCGCGTCAACGCGATTAACGAGAGCGAACGTGCGCCTTTGGCAGTCGATAGGCCTCGAAGAGCTTCGCAAGGCGCCTGTCATCGACAAGGTCGCGGTAGCGAACGCGCATGACTTGCAGGTTGCATGCCGTGAGCGCCGCCTCGCGCTGCCACTCGTCAAGAAGAACGCCGATGTGGTCGCGGCCTCGTGTCATCGCCGGGTCCTCGTACTTGATTCGACCGTCCATCTCGAGGGCCACGGCGCTTCCGTCCTCTCGTCGTGCGAGAAGATCGACTCGGAAGAAGTCGCCCAGCGGTGTTTTGAACGTGACCTGCAGCTCTGGCGTCTTGTAGCCAAGCTCGATAAGCCTGGCGCGAAGAAGCGATTCGCCCCCGCTTTCGGCAAGTGCGTTTGCGTGTTCCAAAACCCTTCTGGCTTTTGCTATGCCGTGGGCGCCGGCATTCTCGTCGATGAGCCCGAGAAACTCGTCTCGATTCGTGAGGCCAGAGCGAAGCGCGGCATCTGCAATGGCGAGGGCGTCTGGGAATGAGAGACTTCTCGCGCAGTCAAAGATCGTCCTAGCCGGGGATGTGACGGGAATTCCCTCCGCCCGCCACGTGGCGGTGTCGGTGATGTTGTGGCATCGAATGCCGTTCTGCAGCCGTCCATGCTCGCGATTGCTAGCAACAACATGGATTACCTCGATGTCTGTGCCAAAGGCGCCGGTTAGCGTGACGTTGAGGTTGTAGGCCAAGGCGGCCGTGACATGGCAGAAGACTCGATCGGGGCGCTGTGAGCCGATGGTCCGTGCAACCCAGAGATGCCTCTGCCGCGCATCGAGCTTGTTCCAGAGGCCTGCGGGCGCGTACATCCCCCTGCGAGGAGAGACGAGCTCGCCTATGAGGTCGATGGCGTCGAGGAGGTGGAGCCCGACGAGACACGCAGCCTTGCCGTTGAGGAGGGCCAGGACCTCGTGACGCTCGTGACCTGCACGCCCTACGGCGTCAACACGCAGCGGCTGCTCGAGCGCGGGCACAGGGTGGACGGCATGGGCGACGAGGGCTTTGTGACGGCGCTTGACGAGGTGTCGCGCAGCCTGGGGCTCAAGGGAAAGATTGCGTTGACGCTGCTTGCGCTTATCGTGGCGCTCGGCATCGTGCGGGCGATAAGGGGCCAAGCGGCGAGGAAGGACTCTCATGAGGGAGTGCACTTTCGTGACTAGGAACATGCTTGGGCGCGCGTGGCGCGCGCTCGCCGTCGTGCTTGCCTCGGTGGCGCTTGCCGTTGCGGCCTGGCCGCTTGCCGCCCAGGCAACGCCGCGGATGGACCCTGCGCGTACGGGCTCCCTGACCGTTCGCGCCACCTACGGCGACAGCGCGCTTTCGGGCGTCTCGTTCAAGGCGTGGCGCGTCGCCCGGTTTGGCGAAGACGGCCAGCTCGAGCTTCCCGATGCGTACGCGGGCTCCGGCGTGGACCTCGGTACCCCGAGCAAGGCGAGCGAGTGGGACGTTGCGGCGAGGTCTCTGCTCGCATGGGCCCAGGACAAGGGCGTGGTGCCCGATGCCACGGGGACCACGGGATCTTCTGGGTCCGTCACGCTTGCGGACCTGACGCCGGGCGTCTACCTGCTTGCGGGGGAGGCGATCACGCGGGGCGAATACGTCTACACGCCGAGCGCCTACCTCGAGAGCGTGCCCGGCCTGTCGGACGACGCGGCCACCTATGACGTGGAGTCCGTCTGCAAGGTTGCGCGCACCGACGCGCCCGTCACGCCCGCCACGCCGTCTGACGACAATAGCGGCAGCGAGAGCGCCGGCGCCGCCCTGACGTGGGCGCGGCGCCTGGGCCTCGCACGGACGGGCGACGGGTCGATCACGGCCCTTGGCGCGCTCGTCCTCGTTGCCGTGGGCACCGTTCTCGTCGTGGCGGGCCTTCTGTTGTGGCCGCGCCGCAACAAGCGCTGACCGGCCCGGCAGCGCCGCGAATTCTCGAAATACCGAAAAATATCGCCAGCTAAAGTCGGCTATCCAATTGTGTCGGCGAGCGGTTGCAATTCTCCGGTGGGGTAGAATGTCATTACCTAATGGGGGAGAGGCGCATCGCCGGGCAAGCCGTTGGCTACCGGAGCCTCTCCACGAGCCTTTGGGTGGCGCATAGCATGAACCCCGCCATAGTCATACCGAGCTACTGGGCCCAGGACCCGTCGCAGCCGGGCGTGTACGATCACGCAACGGCCATCGACGAGCCCCTGCCCGAGCTTGCGCGCTGCCTGGACTCGCTCGATGACGTACGCGGGGTCATCCGCGTCATCGTGCTGCTCGTGGCGCCGCCCGAGGCGGAGGCCTCAGCGCGCGCCCGCGTCCGCGCCATCGTTCGCGACCACCCAGACCTCAACCCGCTGGTCATTGGCTCGCGAGAGGCGCGTCTCATCGCTGGCCGCATCGAGACGGTGTGCCCCAGCTTCTCGGGCGAGGTCGTGTCGCTTCGCGGCTACGGCGCCATTCGCAACATGGGACTTGCGGTCTGCGCCATGCTCGGCCACGACGTCGCCGTCTTCATGGATGACGACGAGATCGCGCTCTCCCCGGACTTTCTCGTTGACGCCGCCTACGGGCTGGGTCGGCTCACGCGCCAGGACCTCAAGATCCTGGCCAAGACGGGCCACTTCGTGGACGCGAACGACTCCCACCTGGCGGACGTCTCGAAGCCCCGGTTCTGGGAGCGCTGGTGGTCCAAGCGCCGCGAGTTCAACGAGTGGATGGCCGGCGCTCTCGAGGGGCCACGCATCAAGCGCTCGAACTACGCGTGCGGTGGCTGCATGGCCGTGCACGCAGCGGCCTTCTCGCGCGTGCCGTTCGACCCGTGGATTACGCGCGGCGAGGACCTCGACTACCTGCTGAACCTGCGCATGAGTGGCCTGGAGATGTGGTTCGACCGCCAGTGGTACGTGAGGCACCTGCCGCCGGCCACGCCAGACGCCCCCAACCGCTTCCTCCAGGACGTCTACCGCTGGATCTACGAGCGCGCCAAGCTCGCCTTCTGCGCGCGCCGGCCAAGCCTGCGCCGCGTGACGGCCGACTCGCTTCTGCCCTACCCGGGCAAGTGGCTCACGGACGAGCTGGACGCGCGAATCTCGCGCACGGCGTTCGCACGCGCCATAGCGGGGCCAAACCGCGGGGCCTACCTGAGAGTCTGGAGGAAGGGCCGGGCAGATGCCTATGCGTACGCCCAGGCAAACGACGAGAACTACGCGCGGCTGCTGAGCTTCTGGCCGAGCGTCATGGACGAGATTTGGGACGACGAGGCCCTTGCCGCCGCCGTCCTCGAGATGTCGGGCAAGGGGACGGTCCCCTCGCCACATGAACCTGCAGTGAAAGGAGTGGACGCTTGAGTCCCAACCGCCTGAACGGTCGCCTCTCGCGACTCGATGACGTACGCAGCTCGCAGGCAACCGAGCGCATCCTCGGGCTTGCGTCCAAGACGCTCGACCTCATGCGCTCCGGCCTCACGAAGCAAGGCTGCCAGGACGTCTGCCGCCTGCTGCTTCCCGAGACCACGGCCATCGCCGTGGCCATGACCGACACCGAGCGCGTGCTCGCCTACGAGGGCGCGCTCGCGGCCGACTTCCCGCCGGGAAGCCCCATCCACACGGCCGCCACGCTCGAGGTGCTCCAGAGCGGCAAGCTCGGGCTGTTCCAGGCCCGCGGCGAGAGCGACGCCGCCTCCTCCGAGCTGCCGCGCACCGTCCGCGGCGGCATCGTGGTGCCGCTGAACGTGCAGGACCGCCCGCACGGCACCATCAAGTTCTACTACCGCTCGCCGGCAGACATCGACCGCAGCCAGCTCGCCATCGCGCGCGGCTTTGGCCAGCTGCTCTCGACGCAGCTCTCGACCCACGAGCTCGACCGCCAGGCCGAGCTCACCGCAAAGGCCGAGGTAAAGGCCCTGCAGGCGCAGATCAACCCGCACTTTCTGTTCAACACCATCAACACCATCGCCGCGCTCACGCGCACCGACCCCGCCCAGGCCCGCACGCTGCTGCGCGAGTTCGCCGTGTTCTACCGCCAGACGCTCGAGAGCTCCGACCAGCTCATTCCGCTTGCGCGCGAGCTCGAGCAGACGCGTCGCTACCTGCGCTTCGAGCACGCGCGCTTTGGCAAGGACCGCATCCTGGAGCGCGAGCACGTGGGCGCCGGCTGCGGCGAGGTGCTCGTGCCCGCCTTCATCGTCCAGCCCATCGTGGAGAACGCCGTGCGCCACGCCATGCGTGACGAGGGGCCGCTCCACATCGACATTCGCGCGGACGTCGACGAGGACGACGTGCTCATCGCCGTGACCGACGACGGCCTGGGCATGGACGAGCGTGCCGTGGCCGCCCTGCGCGAGGGGATCGAGGGAAATCGGGCTTCCGGCTGCTCCAGCGATGAAAAGGGAACCGGAGTTGCTTTGAGAAATGTTGCAGAGCGTCTCGAGAGGTTCTATGGTTTTGGCTCGGGCATCGATATTATGTCAAAGCCCGGTGAGGGCACGTGTGTGACGTTGAGGCTTGCCCACACTGCCGCTCATAACGAATAACGAGGATGTGCTTGTATGCTGCGTGCCATGATTGTTGACGACGAGGCCCCCGCTCGCTCCGAGCTGCGGTACCTGCTCGAGGAGACCGGTCGCGTCGACGCGACCGTCGAGGCCTCGAGCGCCCGCGACGCCGTCGAGAAGTTGATGGACGGTCGTCCGGACGTGCTCTTTCTCGACATCTCCATGCCCAAGACGAACGGCATGCAGCTTGCGGAGGCGCTCCACAAGCTCAAGAACCCGCCCGCGGTCGTCTTCGTGACGGCGTACAGCGAGTACGCCCTCGAGGCGTTCGACGTCGACGCCGTTGACTACCTGATGAAGCCGGTCGAGACCGAGCGCCTCGAGCGCGCGCTCGACAAGGTGGTCGCTCGCGGCAAGGGCAGCTCCGCCCCCGCCGCTCCCGCCGAGCGCATTCCGGTCGAGAAGGGCGGCCGCAAGGTTCTCGTCCCCATCGACCAGATCCGCTACATCGAGGCCAAGGACGACTACTCCTGCATCTACACGGACACGGACCGCTACCTGTCCGTCATCTCGCTCGCCCAGCTCGAGGCCAAGCTCTCGCCGCACGGCTTCTTCCGCGTGCACCGTGGCTACATCGTGAACCTGCAGTACGTCGAGGACGTCGAGGTCGTCTCGAGTGGCGTGATGCAGCTAGGCATCCAGGGCGTCGAGGGCAAGAAGATCTCCGTCTCGCGCCGCCGCGTCGTCCAGCTCAAGCGCGCCCTCGGTCTGTAGCGCATCCGGCATAGGACCGTTATCCCTGCCCATCTCGCCGAGAAGGAAAATTGGGACATTGCGCCAGATGCCAACAGGCATTTTTCTCGCGCATTTGTCCCAAAACTCATTCTCGGCGAGATGGCGTATTCGGGCGACTGCCGTAGCCGCCATGTATAATCGAGCGCATTAATCCGAGGGCAGGGGGACGGCATGGCCAAGAAGCGCATCGACGTGCTGAGCGACACGCACGGGAGGCTCTCGCACGAGGTGCTCGATGCGCTAGACGGGTGCGACCTCATCGTCCACGCGGGCGACATCACCTCGGAGAATGACTTCGTGACGCTCGGTGCCCTAGCCCCCTTGCGCCTGTGCCTGGGCAACAACGACTGGGCGGGTGAGTACGGCCCCGAGGTGACGCGCAAGGTGCGCTTTGAGTACGAGGGCCTCCAGTTCTGCGTCTGCCACTATCGCCAGGACCTCACGGGCGAGCGCTTCGACGTGGGTGTGTTTGGCCACACGCACGTCCCCGAGCGCGACACGCTGAACAGCGGCGCCCTGCTCATGAACCCAGGCAGCCCCACGTTCCCGCGCAGCGCAAACGGGCCAACCATGGGCCGCATCTACGTCGAGGACGGCCGCGCGGTGTCGTCAGAGATCATCAAGCTGGGCGATGGCGAGGACCGCGGCTGGGGCCGTAGCTTCTTCGCCGGCTGGTAGGCGGGACAGCGCATGACATTGGGCACCTGCCAAAGGGGACGGGTTCATCTGGCATGCCAGATGAACCCGTCCCCTTTGGCAGGTGCTTTGGCAGGTGCCCGCGCCGCTACAGGAACTCGCGGAGCTCCTTGACGAGGCGGGCCTTGGGGGCGCTGCCCACCATGGTGTGCACGGGCTTGCCGCCCTTGAACAGGATGAGCGTGGGGATGGACATGACCTGGAAGCGCATCGCGAGGTCCTGGTCGTTCTCGACGTTGCACTTGTAGACGGTGAGCTCGTCTGCCATCTCGTTCGAGATCTCCTCGACCACGGGGGCGAGGGCTCGGCAAGGGCCGCACCAGCTTGCCCAGAAGTCAACGAGGACGGGCTTCTCGGCGGAGCGGATTGCGTCGTCAAACGTCTCCTCGGTGAGCGTGCGCGTTGCCATGGTGCCTCCCTTGGTGGGCCGCCGACCGCGGCCGTGTGCCTTTGATTGGGGTTATACCCAGCCTCATGGTGGGTAGTCAGCGCCCAGGCGGTAGAATCGCGCTAGAGAAGTGGCATCGCCGGGCGACGCGCATGGGGCGCGTGGCGGCGGTGCGGTTGGGAGCCCGGATGGACGTGCGCAAGGAAAGCCTCGACAAGGCGAGGGCCGAGCTGGGAGACCTCGCCCAGGCGGGCGCCGTCATGACGGGTAACGCGTTCTCGCACGTGCTGCTCGTGAAGGGCGAGCCCGAGGTGCCCGCCGCAGACGGCTCCATGCCCGCGCTGCTCGAGGGGCCAGACGGCAAGGCGCTCCATGCCGCGCTTGGGGCCCTGGGATACGCGCCCGAGGACTGGGGCGGCCTGTCGGTGAACGACGCCGATGGCTACCCGCTCGTGCCCGGCACGCTGCGCCTCGCTATCGCCACGTTGGACCCCTCGACGCTCGTGGCGCTCGACGACGCGGCCGCCGCCGCCATCCGCGAGGCGTTCGCAGACGAGCTCGTGGAGCTCGAGAGCCTCGACGCCGCCACGCTCGCACCCGGCCTGGTCGTGCGCATCCTGGGCATGCGCGTCCTGGCGCTCGGCGGGTTCGAGAAGAGCCTGTCGGACCCCAAGGCCAAGCAGCTCATGTGGGCGCGCCTCAAGCAGCTGCCGCCCGAGGGGGAGCCCTACTAGATTGCGCCTCGCCACGCCCGCGCAAGCCATGCGCTCACGCGGGCGCTTGTTTGCGGTACGCTTAAGCCTGGTATGCGAAGGCGGCCTGTCCGCGTGGCCGCCGTCATCGTCCAAGGAGGACACATGTCGAACATCCCCGCACCCGTCGACGCCACCGCGACCCCCGAGTGGGCGGCCCTCAAGGCCCACCACGATCAGCTCGTCGCAGACCACTTCAACCTCAAGGACGCCTTCGCCGCCGATGGCAAGCGCGTCGAGAAGCTCTCGTTCGACATGAGCGACCTGCACTTCGACCTCTCGAAGGACCTCATCACCGACGACACCGTCAAGCTTCTGTGCAACCTCGGCCGCGCCGTGGGCCTCGAGCAGCGCCGTGACGCCATGTTCAGCGGCGAGCACATCAACACCACCGAGGACCGCGCCGTGCTGCACACCGCGCTTCGCCGTCCCAAGGACCAGATCGGCAAGTTCGTCGTTGACGGCCAGGACACCGTGGCAGACGTCCACGAGGTTCTCGACCGCATGTACGCCTTCGCCAACCGCGTGCGCTCCGGCGAGTGGAAGGGCGTCACGGGCAAGCGCATCGAGCACGTCATGAGCATTGGCATCGGCGGCTCCGACCTGGGCCCGGTCATGGCCTACGAGGCGCTCAAGCCCTACGCCGACGCCGGCATCGACTGCCGCTTCGTCTCCAACATCGACCCGAATGACATGGCCGAGAAGACCCGCGGCCTCGACCCCGAGACCACGCTCTGCATCATCGTCTCCAAGACGTTCACCACGCTCGAGACGATCACGAACGCGCGCGAGGCCCGCACCTGGCTGCTCGACACCCTGAAGGTCCAGGGCGCCATCGACGGCACCGACGCCCAGAACGCCGACGCCATCAAGAAGCACTTCGTCGCCGTGTCCACGAACCTCGAGCTCGTCGAGCAGTTCGGCATCGACCCGGACAACGCCTTCGGCTTCTGGAACTGGGTTGGCGGCCGCTACTCCGTCGACTCTGCCGTGGGCCTGTCGCTCATCATCGCCTTTGGCCCCGAGCGCTTCGCCGAGTTCCTCGCCGGCTTCCATGACGTGGACAACTACTTCAAGAACACGCCGCTCGAGGAGAACGTCGTGGCGCTCATGGGCCTCATGAACGTCTGGTACGTCAACTTCTGCGGCATGGGCAGCCACGCGGTGCTTCCGTACAACCAGTACCTGCACCGCTTCCCGGCCTACCTCCAGCAGCTCACGATGGAGTCCAACGGCAAGTCCACGCGCTGGGACGGCACGCCCGTGACCTCCTCCACGGGTGAGGTGTTCTGGGGCGAGGCCGGCACGAACGGCCAGCACGCCTTCTACCAGCTCATTCACCAGGGCACCAGGCCCATCCCCGCGGACTTCATCGCGTTCGTGAACACGCCCAACCCCACCAAGGACGGCGACCAGGACGTCCATGAGCTGTTCCTGGGCAACTTCCTCGCGCAGACGAAGGCCCTCGCCTTTGGCAAGACGGCCGACGAGGTCCGCGCCGAGGGCACGGCCGAGTGGATGGTCCC